>SMUZ01036602.1_pt1 | contig 18227 bp, 14 predicted proteins | sample 2456421 | NCBI WGS metagenome assembly SMUZ01 (sample SAMN11095932, study PRJNA526329) | marine sediment metagenome | biome: Marine sediment; feature: Surficial sediment; material: Deep marine sediment; isolation source: Hadal surficial sediment | place: Pacific Ocean | collected 2014-11 | depth... | reverse complement strand
GGCAGTTATCGAGATAGGTGCCGAGCGGACGCTTGATGGCCCCTGCCGCGGAACGGATTTTCTGCCAGGTGTTATTTTCCGCAGCCGGCGGCGGTGGCGGGTCCGCGGGCTCGACCGGGTCCTGACGCCTGGACGCGGGCTGTGCCGGCGCGGCTTCCGCCTTACGCGCGGCGGACGCTGCGCCCCGCACCGGGGACGGCTCTTCCATCCGGTTGATCTGGTCGATCAAACGGTCGATTTCCTGGAGCGGCCTCACCTCCGTCAACCGCAGTACCGCCATCTCGAACAGCATCTGCGGCCGGGATGAACGTTTCATTTCCATTTCCGCCTTCGACAACACCTGGAACATCTGGTGCAGTTCATCCGCCTCGAATGACGCCACCTGCTTCTTAAGCGTGTCGAGATGAACGGTCTGCCCGGACAATAACGATTCGGCGTTCGCCGCCACTTTCACCAGCATCAGGTTGCGCAGGTATTCGATGAGGTCGCGGCAGAAGTAGCCGAGGTCCTTGCCGTGTTCGATGACTTCTTTCACCTGCTCGAGTAACTCCGCCGCGTCTTTTTGAATCACGCAGTCGACAAACGTCGCCAGCGCATCCTGGCCGACCACGCCCAGGACCGACTCCACCGCGCCGGGCTCGATCTCTGTGCCACAGAACGCGATGACCTGGTCCAGCAGGCTTTGCGCGTCGCGCATACTGCCGGCGCCGTTTTTGGCGATTTCCTCCAGGCTGTGCGGATCGATGCGGATGCCGTCATGTTCGCAGATGGCTTTCAGCTGGCCGATGATCTGTTGCTGGGTCAGCGGTTTGAATTCGAAGCATTGGCACCGCGAGAGAATGGTTTCCGGAATTTTGATCAGTTCGGTGGTTGCGAAAATAAACACCACTTGCGGCGGCGGCTCTTCCAGCGTTTTGAGCAGGGCGTTGAACGCTTCTTTGGTCAACATGTGCACTTCGTCGATGATGTAAATCTTGAAGCGGCAGGCGGACGTGCTGTATTGCACGTTTTCGATCAGGTCGCGCACTTCGTTGATACCGCGGTTGGAGGCGCCGTCGATCTCCAGCACGTCGACACTGTAGCCGTCTCTAATCTCCCGGCAAAAATTGCACTGATCGCACGGCTCGGGCGTCGGTCCCTGTTCGCAGTTGAGCGCCTTGGCCAGCAGGCGGGCGGTGGTGGTTTTACCGACGCCGCGGGTGCCGGAAAACAGGTAGGCGTGCGCCACGCGGTCCATCTCGATGGCGTTGTGGAGGGTGCGGACGATATGCTCCTGTCCGATCAGCTCCGAGAACTTCTGCGGCCGCCATTTGCGGGCCGATACCTGAAACTCCATAATTTTCAATTGGTTGGCGAGGAATAAAAGCAAAGGCAGAATTGCTGGGTATCTCACAGCACCCAGGGGAACTTGCTACCGCTGCTTCCTTCCGGATCTGACGGGGTTCGCAAGGCCTCGTTGCGTGAGGCCCAACAAGACTGCCATTACGTATTCTGAAGACGATTGTATATCAGATATTGGCCTGACACAAACCTAAGGTGCTTCCAATTTGGAGGGGTCCATGGAGGACTTTTCTTCACCTAACCGGGCCAAATCCTCGCTCCGGAAGCCTATGCGTTTCGGCACTTTATGGCCCTTGCGCCGGACCATGATGGTGAGCATGACGTTGGTCTGGGTGACGTGCTGCATCAGCTTGATCGGCTGGCCCCTGGTCGAGGTTCCGTAAAAAATGATCATATCGTTGCCGTGGTAGCCGATGCCGCCGATATAAAACGGTTTGGCCCCGAACGAGACCATGGACGCGCCCACTTCCTGATCCTTATTGAGCCCGCGCTCGAAGTCCGCGATGTGCGCCATCAGCTTTTTGAACATGCACTCGGCCGCCGACGGAACTCCCGGAATCGGGATGTCGCACGCCACGGTCAAATTGGGAATGGGAACAGGGGATTGATTTTCTTCCATCTTTGCACCTTACCAGGCAAGGTCCGGGCGGCGAATCGCCGCAGACCAGCGTGGCGCTGGACCCAATTTCTGAATTGCGCCCGAGAATTCTCACTTGCCGTCAACGGTCAGCAAGTCTCCCCTCCTCGTAGAGGAGCGGAGAGGGTGGGATTCGAACCCACGGTAGGGTATAAGCCTACACACGCTTTCCAAGCGTGCGCCTTCAACCGCTCGGCCACCTCTCCGTTTAAATTTTTGGAATAGAGAGAAATAGAAAAAAGGAAAAGTTATCAACCCCTCCTGACCTCCCCTTTCAAAGGGGAGGAATATCTTAAATCGCGCCAAACGATTCTCTTTTGCCGTCAATCTTTAGCCCGTCCTCTCCCTCGGTAGAGGGCCGGGTAAGGCCCGGAGCAAATTAAAATTCCTAAATTGCGCTCCACGGTCGTCGCCAGCCGTTAACGATCAGCCAGTCTCCGCTCCTCGTAGAGGAGAGGAGAGGGTGGGATTCGAACCCACGGTACCCGTAGGGTACAGCTGATTTCGAGTCAACCGCCTTCGACCTCTCGGCCACCTCTCCGTCGAATATGGCGCGCCCAAGAGGATTCGAACCTCCGACCTACGGTTCCGCAAACCGCCACTCTATCCAGCTGAGCTATGGGCGCATTAAATTTTTAAGTATCTATTATTCGATCCCTGTCACCCTGAGCCTGTCGAAAGGTGGCATCCCAACCACTAACTTGGTCGGCGTGGGAATAAAATCCATTAACTGCAGACTGTAGCGTTCGTGTTCGAACGCGTAAAGTCCAGGATACTTGGCAAACGTCCAGCCGTTGTAAATCTCCTTGCCGTTTTCGGTGATCACCAGATGGATCGCCGGGTTGTCCAGTGTGTTGTTCATCGAGGTGTAGCGGGTCTGGTCCAGCACAAAATTCGGAAAAAACTCACCGGCACTGACGGTGATGCCGCTGTCGCCGAGTGGAAACGACGATCCCAAGTCGACCGTCTGCATGTGGTTGCGTTCTTCATCCGATTTGTCGCGGACCAGTATTTTAACCGCTTTCCATTTGCCTGCAACACTTTTCGGAACGAATATTTCGCGCTGGACGTTTTTCTGGTCCTCGGTGATGGGCGGATGACCGTCGATATCGCGCCCCAATCCCTCGGCCAACTGCTGATCGGTCAACGGCGGCGCGGCTTTCGTCGCAGAGCCCTCCGTGAGTTTCCGGCCGGTGATGCCGGTTTGGGAGACGTCCACCGCGCCCTCGATCTTGCGGTCCGGCGCCTCGCCGCACCCGGCGATGACCATCAACCCTATAAAAATAAAAAAGATTATATTTTTCATAAATAACGCTCCTCTCCTGGTAAGGAGTGGCGGCTAGCGTGACGCTGAACCCAATTCTTGAACTGCGCCCAACGATTCTCTTTCGCCGTCAACGGTCAGCCAGTCCCCCCTCCTGGTAAGGAGTGGCGGAGAGGGTGGGATTCGAACCCACGGTAGGGGATTAGCCTACACACACTTAGCAGGCGTGCGCCTTAAGCCAACTCGGCCACCTCTCCGTTTTGATTGTGGGACACCAAGGATAAGGAACTGTTATCAACCCCACCTTGCCTCCCCTTTTATAAGGGGAGGGATACTTTTTTCGCCCAAGAATCTCAATTGCCGTCAACGGTCAGCAAATTTGGGTCCAGCGTCACGCTGGCGGAGGGAGTAGGATTCGAACCCACGGTACTTTCGTACAACGGTTTTCAAGACCGCCGCCTTAAACCACTCGGCCATCCCTCCATATTCCGGCGTATCCAGCGGAGAACCTCCGCAGGCCAGCGTGCCGCTGGGCGGAGAACCGCCGCGGGTAACTTAAAACCCTTGAATCGCGCCCCATGAGTCTCTCTGACCGTCAAAGGGAAATGTACCGTGTTCCCGGCCAAAGTTCAAGGGCGGGCTGGGGCCAGCGTTGCGTTGAACCTATTTAAACTGCGCCCAACGATATACGCTTGCCGATAACGGTCAGCCAGTCCCCCCTCCGGGCAGGAGCGTCAGAGGGCCGGGCCTTAGGAACCGATGACTTCCAGCCCGTCCATATAACGGCGCAGGGGTTCGGGGACACGAAGGGTGCCGTCGGCCTGCTGATAATTTTCGAGCACGGCGACAAACAGGCGGCCCGCCGCCAGACCCGAACCGTTGAGCGTGTGCACCAGCTCCGGTTTACCGCCTTCTTTGCTTTTGTACCGGATCTTGGCTCTGCGCGCCTGGTAGTCGGTGAAGTTGCTGCACGAGGATATTTCCCGATAGGTGTTCTGGCCGGGAAGCCAGACTTCGAGATCGTACGTCTGGGCGGCGGAAAATCCGAGGTCGCCAGCGCACAGGTTGACCACCCGGTAATGCAGGTTGAGTTTCTGCAAGATCGACTCGGCATGCGTCACCAGTGTTGCCAGTGCGTCGTAAGAACGGTCCGGGTGAACGAACTGCACCAGCTCGACCTTATCGAACTGGTGTTGCCGGATGATGCCCTGGGTGTCTTTGCCGTAAGACCCCGCCTCGCGCCGGAAACACAGCGTGTAAGCGGCGTATTTCACCGGCAGCGATTCCTCTGGCAGAATTTCGTCGCGGTGGTAATTGGTGACCGGCACTTCCGCCGTGGGGATGAGGAACAACTCGTCGTCGCGCAGTTTGAACAGGTCTTCTTCAAACTTGGGGAGCTGGCCGGTGCCCCGCAGGCTGTCTGCGTTGACCAGCACCGGCGGATAGAGTTCCTCGTAGCCGTTTTCGCGCGTCTGGGTATCGAGCATGAACTGGATGAGGGCGCGGAGCAGGGCGGCACCCTGTCCTCTGAACACCGCGAACCGCGCGCCGGCAATTTTGGCGGCGCGTTTCAGATCGAGCAGTCCCAAAGCCTCGCCTAATTTCAGATGATTCTTCGGCTTGAAGTCGAATTGCGGCTTCTCGCCCCATTGCCGAATCTCCACGTTATGGGACTCGTCAGAGCCTTGGGGCGCGCTTTCGCTGGGCAGGTTGGGAATATTGAGGAGGGTGGTGCGGACCTGCTCTTCGAGATCGGCGGATTTGTCGTCCCACTCTCTGATCTCGTCGTTGAGCTGTTTGACCTCTGCCATGAGGGCGTCGGCGTTCTGCCCCTGTTTTTTGAGTTTGCCGACTTCCGCCGACAGGGTTTTCTTTTGTTTCTTAAGGGTCTGGGATTTGCTGAGGGCGTCCCGGCGTTGGGCGTCGAGGGTGATCAACCGGTCCAGGTCCGCCGAGGTTCCGGGACCGCGACGGTTCAGCTGAATTTTAACATATGCTGTATTTTCCCTGATCGATTTGATATCCAGCATTAATTTTTGGTTTGTCTCCGGTAACGTTTGGGGATTTTACGTTTGCTTTTGCCGCCCTTTTTGATGCGGCCTTCGATGCCTTCCAGTTTCATTTTCAGCAATGCGGGATATTTGTATTCGCCTTCCAGGCCTTTGAACCGGTTATAGGCCAGCTTCAGTTTGCCCTCCTCCTCCAGGCAGGAGGCCATGACAAACTCCATCTCTCCACGGAAAGAACTTTGCGGGTAGACCACCCGGAACTGGGAATACGTTTCCCGGGCATCGCCACAGCGGTCCAGGTTGTGCGTGATTTCCGCAATGCGCAAATACGCTTCCTCGGACCATGGGTTACTGGGGTAGCTTTCCACCAGGATGCCGAACTCCACGAGCGCCTGTTCGTAGTTGTGCTTTTTGAAATAGATGGCGGCGATGCGGAACTGCTGTTCGGGGTGTTCTTCCGGTTTTTTGTATTCGTGGATCAGCTTCTGGTATTCGATGATGGCCTGGTTGAGGTCGCGAAAGTTGAGCTCCACGATTTCCGCGATATATTTTTGCGCGCCGTAAGCGAATGGGCCGCGCGGACGGATGGTGACCACTTCCTGAAAATAATTGATCGCCTTGCCCGTCTCCCCCAATCCGAAATAATAAATCTCGCCCAGCCGGTACAGGGATTCCTCGGCCTGGGGTCCGGAGGGGGCGATCTCCAGCACCGCGTTGAACAGCTCGATGGCGCTGTGATTGCGGCCCTGCACCCATTCTTCGCTGGCTTTCAGCAACAGTTGGTCGGCGCGCGAATCGCTGCAACCCCACAGGAGCAGAAGATACACCGCGATATATAAAACGACTGGGTTTCGGAGTTTTAAGAACACGTGTGTTTCCTTCTCTCGGTACCAAGGAAGCCCCTGGATAGTGCCGGGCCTTAAACAGTCCTTCCCTTACTACGGGGAGGATACAGGTGGGGTGGGTTTTGACGGGATCATTCTACAAATTTTTCCACTCCGACCACACGGGTATCGTCCGCCATGCGCGCCAGGCGAACGCCCTGGGTGTTGCGGCCGATGATGGAAATCTCGTTAGCTGCCATGCGAATGATATTGCCGGTGGAGGTGACGATCAACAATTCGTCGGTGTCGGTTACCCGTTCGATGCCGATCACCTTTCCGATCTTGTCGTTGCACCGGATGGTGATGACGCCCAGACCGCCGCGGCCCTGCATCGGATATTCCTCCAGCTGGGTGCGTTTGCCGTATCCCTTGCTGGTCACCGTGAGGATGGTGTTGCCGGATTCCACGATTTCGGCGCCGACCACCTTGTCGTTGTCCTTGAACCGGATGCCCTGAACTCCACGGCCTGTTCGGCCGATCGGACGGACGTCGGTTTCCTTGAACCGGATCGACATGCCCATCTGCGTGGCCAGCAGGACGTCCTGCTGGCCGTCGCTGATATTGGCGGAAATCACCTGATCGTCTTCATCGAGGGTCAACCCGATGATCCCTCCCTGCCGCGCCTTGCTGTAAGCCATCAGAGAGGTTTTCTTGACGACGCCTTTTTCGGTAGCGCAGATCACATACTTGTCGTTCTCGAAGGTTTTGACGGAAAGAATGCTGGCTATTTTCTCATTGGGTTTCAACGCCAGCAGGTTGGCGATGGATTTGCCCTTGGCGGTGCGTCCCGCTTCCGGAATATTGTACACCTTCAGCCAGTGCACCTTACCGATGCTGGTGAAGACGAGCAGGGTATCCAGGTTGGAGGCGACGAACAACTGGTGCACCACGTCCTCCTCCACCACCGCCATACCCTTGATGCCTTTACCGCCGCGTCTCTGGGCACGATAGTTGCCGGTGCTCTGGCGTTTGATGTACCCGCCGCGCGAGTAGGTGACCACCATGTCCTCATCGGCGATCATGTCTTCAATATCGATTTCCGCTTCCTCGGTTTCAATGATCTCGGTTTTGCGGTCGTCGCCGTATTTGTCGCGAACGCGCTTCAACTCGTCGCGGATGATCTGCATCTTGACGTCTTCATGAGTTAGAATGTTTGCCAGCTCTGCGATATCCTTGCGCACCGACGCCAATTCGTCGATGATTTTCTGGCGTTCGAGACCGGTCAGCCGTTGCAGGCGCATGTCGAGAATGGCTTTCGCCTGCACCTCGGACAACTCAAACTGGTTCATTAAACCATCACGCGCCTCCGCCGGGTCTTTGGCGTTGCGGATCAGTTGCACCACCTCGTCCAGATGGTCAAGGGCGATGGTGAGCCCTTCCAGCAGGTGTGCTTTATCCCGCGCCTTTTGCAGATCGAATTCGGTGCGCCGCGTGACGATTTCCCGGCGGAACAGCACGAACTGATGCAGGATCTCTTTCAGGTTGAGGACTTTAGGCTGGCGCCCCACCAAGGCCAGCATGATGATGCCGAAGGTCTCCTGCATCTGGGTGTTTTTGTAAAGGGTGTTCAGGATCACCTGCGAGTTGGCGCCCCTCTTGAGCTCCATCACCACGCGAATGCCGTCGCGGTCGGATTCGTCCCGCAGGTCGCTGATGCCTTCCAGTCTTTTATCGCGGACCAGTTGCGCGATTTTCTCCACCAGCCGCGCTTTATTGACCTGAAACGGCAGTTCCCGCACGATGATGTATTCCCGATCGCCTTTCGGGCTGGATTCGATCTCCACCCGGGCGCGCACCTTGATCTGGCCGCGGCCGCGATGGTAGGCCGCGCGCAGGCCGTTGGTGCCGTAGACCAGGCCGCGTGTCGGAAAGTCCGGACCGGGAACAATTTTAATGAGATCGTCGATCACGCAGTTGGGGTGATCGATCAAATGGAGGGCGGCGTCGATGATTTCCCGCAGGTTGTGCGGGGGGATGTTGGTTGCCATGCCGACGGCGATCCCGGAGGAACCGTTGACCAGCAGTTGTGGAAACGTCGCGGGCAACACCGTCGGCTCTTCGCGCGACTCGTCGTAATTGGGCGTAAACGCTACGGTATTCTTCTCCAGGTCTTCGAGCAACTCCTGGGTGATGGACTGCATGCGGATTTCAGTGTATCGCATGGCCGCAGCGGAATCGCCGTCGACCGAACCGAAATTGCCCTGGCCGTCGATCAGGGGATACCGCAGAGAGAAATCCTGCGCCATGCGCACCAAGGCATCGTACACGGCGGTATCGCCGTGCGGGTGAAATTTACCCAGCACTTCCCCGACGATGGCGGCGGATTTTTTGCGCGGCCGATTGAAGGTGTTGTTCTGCTCGTGCATGGCGTACAAAATCCGGCGATGCACCGGTTTGAGCCCGTCGCGCACGTCGGGCAGAGCGCGCCCTATGATGACGCTCATCGCGTAATCGAGATACGAAGTCCGCATCTCGTCTTCGATATTGATCAGCTCGATGATTTCGCTCATAGTGATTGGTGTCGGGCGGGGCGAAAGAAATTAAATATCCAGGTTTTTCACGTCCAGGGCGTGCTTCTGGATGAAAGCGCGCCGGGGCTCCACGGCATCCCCCATCAGCGTGGAAAACAAATCTTCCAGTTCGACAAAGTCGTCCGCGCGGACCTGGAGCAGAACGCGGGTTTCGGGATCCATCGTGGTTTCCCATAGCTGGTTCGGGTTCATCTCGCCCAGCCCTTTATACCGCTGGATCGCCAAGCCGGATTTGCCCGCTTCCATGATCGCAGCCAGCAGGGCTTCCTTGGAATCGATCTGAATCGAATCGTCTTTATGAACCAGGGTGAACGGCGGTTTGTCCAAGGTGGCCAGCGGCTGGTACAACTCGAACAGATTCTGAATCAGCGGCGATCCGATGAACTTGGAGTTGATTTTGACCTGAAAGTCCCGGCCCTGCCGATGCCCCGCCAAGGTGAATTCGTACAGTTCTTTTTCGGGATCATAATCGATGACCAGCTCGACATCCTTGATGAGCGGATCGATCTCGATTTTATCCTGACCGTGATCGGTTTCGGCAACATAGACGTTTTCTTCCCAAGGCTTCATGTCGACGCCGAACGCTTTAAACGCTTTCGTCTCCTCAGCACTTAGCTTCTGCCCGTTTTTCAGGACCAGCGGAATATTTTTCAGGTTGTCCCGGATGCCGAATTTGTCTTTCTCGGTCTTGGCGATGAGATGGTTCATCAGGCCGGAAATCAGGGCCAGCGTCTGATCGAGGGTTTTGAAACTGTCCTGTTCGAGCTCCAGGTTGACCAGAGCGTTTAATAATTCCGTCGGGATATTGTTTTTCGCCACGGTGTTGCAATAGTCCCGAAACCGAATCAGGTGGTTGATAAAGTCTACCAGCTTTTTGCCGGATATCGCCGGGCCCTTATTCTCGATCAAAACTTCCTGCTTGTCGGTGCCCTGTTCCACGAGTACCTGCGATAGCCCCTTTTCATCCTTTACATATCTTTCCGATTTACCCTTTTTCACTTTGAACAACGGCGGTTGGGCAATGTAGAGATAGCCCCGCTCAATCACCGGCAGCATCTGCCGGAAGAAGAAGGTCAACAGCAGAGTGCGGATATGAGAGCCATCGACATCGGCATCGGTCATGATAATGATTTTGTGGTAACGGATTTTCTCGATATTGAAATCGGTTTTCCCGATGCCGGTACCCAGGGCGGTGATCAGGGCACGAATCTCGTCACTGCTGATCATTTTGTCGTAGCGCGCTTTTTCAACGTTCAGGATTTTCCCTTTGAGCGGCAGGATGGCCTGGTTCTTCCGGTTGCGACCCTGTTTGGCGGAGCCGCCGGCAGAATCTCCCTCGACAATATACAATTCAGAGAGGGCGGGATCTTTCTCGGAGCAATCGGCCAGCTTGCCCGGCAGGGAGCTGATTTCCAGCGCACTCTTGCGGCGCACCAGGTCCTTGGCCTTCTTGGCCGCTTCCCGCGCCTGTGCCGCGCTGATGGCTTTGCCAACGATGCCCTTAGCGAGAGCTGGCTCCTCCTCGAAGACCCGGCCCAGTTTTTCGTTGACGATCTGCTCGACCATGCCTTTAACTTCGCTGTTGCCAAGCCTGCCTTTGGTCTGGCCTTCGAATTGCGGCTCAGGAATCTTGATACTCAACACCGCCACCAGTCCCTCTCGTACGTCGTCGCCGGAAAGGGAAACCCCTGTATTTTTCAAATAGCCGTTCTGCACGGCATAGCTGTTGATGGTACGGGTCAACGCTGAGCGATAGCCGCTGAGATGGGTGCCGCCGTCTTTGGTGTTCACGTTGTTGACAAAGGTAAAAATTTCATCGGTATAGGTGTCGTTGTACTGCATCGACAACTCTAGGGTAAAATCTCCTCTTTCGCGGGTGATGTAAATCGGGTTGGGATGAATAACCTTTTTGTTTTTATTAATATGCTCCACAAAGGACACAATGCCGCCTTCATACAGAAAATCATGGCTGCGACCGTCACGCTCGTCGTGGATGTGGATTTTAAGACCCTTATTGAGAAAGGACAACTCCCGCAAACGGTTGGAGAGAACATCAAAGCTGAAGTTGATCTCTGAAAAAATATCACCGTCGGGTTTGAACACAATCCGCGTACCGGTAGTGTTGGTTTTACCCACCACTTCCAGCGGGAACAAGGATTTGCCCCGCTCATATTTCTGCCGGTACACTTGGTTGTCGCGTTTGATTTCCAAATCCAGGGTCTCCGACAAGGCATTGACCACCGAAACGCCGACACCATGGAGCCCCGCCGAAACCTTGTAAGTGTCCTGGTCGAATTTACCGCCGGCATGAAGGACGGTCAACACCACCTCGGCGGCAGAAATCTTTTTTTCCTTATGAATGTCCACCGGGATCCCCCGGCCGTTGTCGGATACCGTCACACTATCGTCGATATGCAGAACAACCTCGATCTCGGTGCAAAATCCGCCGATCGCTTCGTCCACGCTGTTGTCGACCAATTCGTAAACTAGGTGATGGAGTCCGTCCTGATTGGTGCCGCCGATGTACATGGCAGGACGCTTCCGGACCGCTTCCAGACCTTCCAGAATTTTGATTTTGGAGGAGTCGTAAACTTTTTTTTGAGCGCTTTCCATCTAATCCAATAAATTAAAAATTAAGAGTTAAAATCTTGTAGAAGTAGTAGGGACTGTGTAAATGTGGGAAAGCCATCTAAATCATTAAAAATAAAGATAAAACTGACCGAGTAACCTATGCGTTTTATGGCTTTCACCGTGGATAGGTGGGGATAGTTTCTAACGCGGTTTATTATACCTTAATTTGGATGTTTTTATCATAGTTATTGCACAGGTTTTTTACAGCTTATCCATTTTCAATCAGTTTTATTATCTCTTGAGCCCGGTTCCCTATTTCTTTGTTTTCCTTGATTAAACCGGCTACCTTACGGTAAGAGAAAATGACCGTGGTGTGGTCTTTGCCGCCGAACTGGCGACCGATTTCGGGGAGCGATGCCTGGGTGTATTCGCGACAAATATACATGGCAATTTGACGCGGCACGGAGATGTCCCGGGAACGCTTTTTTGATTTCAAATCCGCAACCCTCAGTTGGTGATATTGGGCCACGACTTTCTGAATATTGGGGATGGTGAAATGGCGGTTTTTGTCGATAGTGAAATCTTTAAGCACCTCCTGCGCCAGCTCAAGGTTGATCTCCTTGCGGGTGAACGACGCATAGGCGATGAGCCGCAATAACAGGCCTTCCAGTTCCCGGATGTTGGATTTGATGTTGTTAGCCAGAAACATGGCGACATCTTGGGGGAGACCTTTCTGGTGAATTTCAGCCTTTTGGTACAGGATGGCTATTTTGGTTTCCAGATCCGGCGGCATGAGGTCGGTGATCAACCCGCTTTCAAACCGCGACCGGAGCCGCTCCTCGATATTTTGCAGGTCCTTGGGATAGCGGTCACTGGAAATGATGATCTGCTTGTGATAATCGTACAGGGAATTGAAAGTGTAAAAGAATTCCTCCTGGGTGCGCTCTTTCCCGGCGATGAATTGAATATCGTCCACCAGAAGAACATCCAGGGGCCGATAGCGTTCGCGAAAATTCTGCATACGGTCTTTTTTGATGGATTCGATCAAATCCACCGTGAAACTTTCCGCGGAAATGTATCGTACCCGGGCCTCTGGATTGTTTTTGACAATGGCATTGCCGATGGCGTGGAGCAGATGGGTTTTGCCCAGTCCGACCGCCCCGTATAAAAATAATGGGTTGTAATTGTGTGCCGGGTTGCCTGCTACGGCTTGGCAGGCGGCATGCGCGAACTGGTTGTTGGGGCCCACCACGAAATTTTCGAAAACATATTTTGGATTCAAAAACCCTTGGTGAAACAGCGGCGTGGGTGGCAACGGGCTCCGGGTTTGTTGCGGCTCCTGAATGTCCGCGGAGGCCTCTGAACCTGCGCCTTCCGGGTTGACCCTGAAACGGATCTCCAGTTTTTCGTCAGACACTTTTTCCAGAGCGTTCTGAATCAGATCTAGATAATTTGCAACCAAACATTTTTCGTAGAAACGATTGGGAACCGCGATGGTCAACGCCTCTTTATCTTTGGAACAGGGGTACGTCGGGGTAAACCAGGTATTGAAAATTTCCGGAAGGACTCTTTTCTCTATCTCATCGAGACAATTCTTCCAAAGAACCTCCATAAGCGTCCTCCCGCAACGAATCTGGCGTGAAATTTAAAAATATATCAGGTGGGAAGACCGCAATATAGTCAACCGCCGAATTGAAATCAACCCTAAAAGAAAACAAAAATGTAACCGGTGTTCTAAGTAAAGCAATAACATGATTTTCGCGTTCCAAACTTTTTTTAAAAATTTCCCCCGCCCCTTTCCATTTTTCAACCGTTGTCCTTACCTCATTTTTTGTATTGGCAATACTTTTAAAACCAAACGGTTATGAGACGCACACCTTGTTTGGTTTGATAACTTACAGAAACCCGTAAACGCGGGCGGTGCATTCAGGTGGGAATGTGCCTCAAGGGTTTGAACGAAACTCTTCGATTTTAAAAGCACAAAAATTTATCAATGATTGCGGTGGCAACCGCCAACGTTCCCACCCGCCTTCGTGCGCAGAAGGCGCGATCCCCTTCCTCCCGGGACGGACCGTTCGAACCGGTCCGTCCCCACCCGCCTTTTTGGTTATAGGAAAAACTTTCTTCGGAGATGACTATGTATTGGCTGAAAGGAAAAAAGACTTACCTCATTGCGGGGTTGATGGTTCTGGTGTCCATGCTTCACTTGGTCTTCGGCGACATGAGCCTCGCGGAATTCGTCACCAGCGAGCATGTGAATACTCTTTTTGAGGGTATCGGCCTGGGAACTCTGCGGGCCGGTATCTCTAAAAAACCGATCCGTTAGCCGGTGCAATGCAAACCTTCAACGGAGAGGAGTCGGCATGACATCTCAATGGACCCGCCTGGCTTTCACGATAGGGATCGCGGCCCTCGGTATGTGGATTCCCGTGTCCTCCGTGGCCGGGTTTGGAGTGGTTCTACAGCCCCCGATGCGCGCCGCCTGTAGCCTCAGCCTGAACGACACCACCCCCATTATCGAGGAAGTCGGGGTCGCCGACAGGACCGGGACCGCTTCCATCGTTTCGGCGTCGAGCATTTCCGCTGACGGCATGTGGTTTCGGATCAATGGCTTCACCGGGGCCACGGCCGGCAACCCGGCCATCTCGAAGGAAGACGCAATATTAACCTGTGACGCGGAGCTCTGACCATGAAACGATTTTTATTCACGCTGGTTTTTTGTTTGTGGACGGCCACCGCCTCGGCGTCGCACCTGATTGCGTCGGCCAAGTTTGTCGATGGAGGATCAATCCAGGTGGTGATGAACGACGGCCAGATATTGATCGTGCCGGACGACTTGGCCAACCGCCACCGCAGGGCGTTGCAGAAATGGGTGAACAGCGGGAATACCATTGCTCCTGCCGATCCCGCTCCCGAGCCGACCCGCCAGGAAAAAATCCGGAGGGATCCGTCTTATCCGTCGGCAGATGAATTCATGGAAGCGCAGATCCACTGCCGTTACGATTCGGATTGCTCTGCACTCGATGCCCTTTACTCCCGAATCAAACGGCTGGAGAGTCAATATCCCTAAACCATCGCCCTTTCGCGCACCCCGGGTTATCGGGATTGGGCGGTATCAATGATTTTCTGGATGGTCTGGTGGATGGATTTGATATCGATCGGTTTGGTGATGAAACCGTCCATACCGACGACCAGACAGGAGGTTCTTTCCGTTTCTTCGTCGTGGGCGGTCATCGCAATAATGGGCGTGTAGGGCGGAGTGTCAATGGCGGCGGCCTTTTCCTTCGCCCGGATTTGCCGGGCGGCTTCGATGCCGCTCATCACCGGCATTTCCAGGTCCATGAGAATAACGTCGAACACGTTCTCCAGAAAACGGTCCACCGCCTCCTGGCCGTTTTCGGCGGTGACGACTTCATGGCCTCTTTTAGTCAACAGGCGGACAGCCAAATCCAGATTGGCAGGATTGTCATCCGCCAGGAGAATTTTGTAGGTTACGGTGGGCATTATAAATCCTTCCATGCGCCAATAATTTTGCCGACGATGGGTTGCGGGTTTTCGTTCAAATAAATGATTTGTACTTCGGCATTCGGGTTAAGGGGTCGCAGGATGAGCAGATCGTTTTTCCGCTCCAGGAATTTCGCGGTGAGACCCCCCTCATGATATATGGCAAATATCTTGTTTTTGACAATTTTTTTGTCGTCCCGGTCGATAACCACAATGTCGCCGGGGTGGAGCATGGGCTCCATGGAATGCCCGTCTACCCGGCTGGCCACCAGGTTGGACCGTTTGCCGGCGGCCCGAATGTGCAGGAGGACAAAATCTTCAATACTTTCCTGGGGAATAATTGGTTGGCCGGCGGCGATGGCCGCTTCCGTCAGCGGCACGGAGACAAAATCCTCCCCGGAAATTTGAGGGGTTTTCTGGGTGCTGGTGGTCTGGAAAATCTTGAGCTGGGGGCTGTGGACCAGCAAAGGCCCGGCATCGGTGAGCAACTCGCACGGGTGAACCTGCAGAATTTGGCTGAATTTCTGGATCAGGTCGGTGGAAAACCGAAATTTTCCCTGTTCGTACATTTTCAGAACCTGGGGTGCCAGAGACAATTTCACGCTCAATTCTTCCTGGGACCAGCCCCGTGAAATTCGGGAAACCTTTATTTTCCTGGCAATGATCTGATTCAAAGTGGAGGAAGATTCGGTCCCGGAGATCAACCATTGGAGATCCATATGAAAATATTCGGCGATTTTGGAAAGCGATTCGGAATCGGGCAACCCGTTGCGCTGAATACATTTTTTTGTGTTTTCATAACTCAATCCCACCTTCTGGCAAAACTCCGCCAGGGACTGACCGGCCTGCAGTGCCAGTACTCGATTTAAAATTTCATTGATTTTAGACTTTGGCATACCAAATAAATGTTGACAAATAGGGACAAATAGGGACAAATATCCCATATTATAACACTAGTGGGGAAATAAGTCCCCTGTTTTTAAGACACTGTTTTTAAAAGAGTTTTCAGCTTACAAGAAAAACGCCGAGTTCTTGCCCTTGGGTTTATCTTTCAAGCATCGCATAAAGAATTCCGTATGCCAATAGGTTTATAGTCGTTTGATCAAAAAAATGCAAGTGGTGGGTGGGCTGGGAGTCGTTTGTCCATAAACGGCAAATGGGATCGGCTGGTGATGTTGAGTGTATAAATTGTATGGGAGATTTTGATGAAAAAATTGCGATTGGTGAGGACCCCTGTCAAAAAAACCGGCCCGGGTCTGGTTCAATGCCCGGTGGTAATGTTTTCTCTGGCTAACGGCGAGGTGACCAAACGCGGGTGCGGCCGGAAGGGCATGTCGGAATTTGATGGGGGTTTGCGATGTTTGTATTGCGGGAATTATATATACAAGAAATCGCCTAGTCTGGAATCGATGTGGTTCCATTTCCGCTGGGCGCGGGAGTTTTGGAGGATTCACAACGAACAGGGCCTGGATTTTGTAAATGGGATCCCGGTCACCGGCCGGGCCGAAACCCTGCCTGCCTCCTGTCTGCCGGACTTGGCCGAGTCCCAGCCGCCCCGGTGGGTTGCTTACTTTCTGAAGTACAACGACCGGGAATTCCGGGAGTACCTCTTCAATTCTAAAACCGGTTGAGACGGATGATGCCTTCCCTTAACAATCAGGAAGCGGCCTGCGACGTTCAATCTCTGTCCCCGAAAACCTGTATAGGAGAGGTGACCGAGGTGGAGCTGGTGCCGGTGGATTCTCCGGACGGGAATTTATTTCCTCCCCGGTTGCGCCTATGTCAGTACCACCATCAACTAGAGTTGATGGTCTGGGGGATCCGCACGTTTTTTGAACGGTATCCCCTGTCCGCTGCAGGCATCCGGGAGATGGCCCATCCGGATAAAGAGCAGTCGGGCCATGCGGCGGACTGGCAGGCGGCCTTGGCGCCTATACCGGACGATTCGCGTTTGTATTTCTGTCTGCCGGACGATCTGGAATTCTGGTTGAACCGTTTGACGGCGGACCCGGCGGACCGCGGGTATCACCTCCGGCCCGAGTACGATCACCTGAAAGATATTTCGATCGATCTGGGCCAGATCCGTCTGACGGACAAACAGCTGATGGCGGTATGCATGGTGTTTTACGGCGGCGTCAAAAAGAAACGCGCCGCCCAGGCCATGAACATCACCAGCCAGGCGTTGTCCGACCATATCAAGGCCGCCCTCAAAAAAATCGAGGACAACATCGCCCGCCATTAACCATGGTGAATTAACCGGGGAAAGGCCAGGGGGGAGGGGTGTCGAGGTGGACGATCCCGTTTTTTCCGAGGCGTTGCCATACCGGGTGGTCGGGGGCGCTGTCCCGGCTGCGTATGAATAGTTTGGAGATGGGGTCCTGATAAATCTTCACCCAGCCCGGCATGCTTTCCATCAGCTTGTGCGGCGCCTCGAATTTTTTGGTCAGCACCAGGAAGGTGGGGAAATCATTAAGCAACGCCAGTCCCTCCGGCTTGCCGTAGGCGAAGGCCCGGTTCATCTCGATGATGGTTTCCGGATACACGGTACGGAACCGGCCGTCGATCGATACCCGGGAGCCGGGCGACTTCCAGATCATGTATTCCCCCCAGTCGAACGGCACCACCAGGTTGCCCTCGATGTGATTGGCCGTCATGAACTGCGCGGCGTAGGCCGGATACACGTGCGGGTCCACGCGGATTTTAAAATCATCGTCGGCGTGCAGGTTTATTTGCAACCCGAATAGAAAGGCAGTGAAGAGGCCCAGGGCGCCCTGCACGGCCCAGTGAAAATGCGGGCTCAGCCGGTCGTAATAGGTTTTGAGGTCCCATTGGAGCCAGCGCCCGTACTGCAACAGCAGGTAAGGCGCCAGCAGAATCGCCGCCAGCACCGTGTGGCGTTGATGCCGGATGCCGTAAACGATCGCCAGCACAATGATCAGAATTTCCCAGACGCGTTTTTTGTTCGGCAGAAAAAAGCTTCCCGCAAACAGCAATACCAGAATCTTGAACTGCCAGTGGCTGGCATCGAACCATCCCACCGGTGCCCATTCGCTGATGGTCCGCGGCGTTCCGAGCGAGTGGATGAAAAACAGCCAAAGGTGATATCCGTAAGGATTGATCAGCACCGCTCCGCAGGACAGCAGAAAATATTTCAGGAGCAAGCCCCCCTTGGCTTCACCGGTCTTACGGCATCGAATGAATTCCACCACGGTGACCGCGCCGAATATACCCAGCCCGGCCACTACGCCGCCGTGGCTGTTGACCCACACCAGCATGAGGAGCGGCGTCCATTTGAGGATGCGGTGATTGCCATCGAAGAATTTCTGGAAAATATAAACCAGCAGGGTCAGGCCCAGAAAGGTAGCCAGATGTGGACGCGTCATGAATCCCGGTGCCATCACTGGAATGATGAGCGCGAACAGAATCAGGTAAACGGTATGATTGCCGGCTCGCGCAAAATATATCGAAGAGAGCAGGTGGACGATG
>SMUZ01007876.1_pt1 | contig 18273 bp, 15 predicted proteins | sample 2456421 | NCBI WGS metagenome assembly SMUZ01 (sample SAMN11095932, study PRJNA526329) | marine sediment metagenome | biome: Marine sediment; feature: Surficial sediment; material: Deep marine sediment; isolation source: Hadal surficial sediment | place: Pacific Ocean | collected 2014-11 | depth... | reverse complement strand
GCCGGCGGCTATGGCTGCACGACCGCGATGCCCTCGTACTCGAACAACGCGGCGGCCGAGTAGAGCGACTGGATGCCGAGCAGCGTCGAGGCGGGCAGGTCGTCGGTCGGGAACGCGTTCGCCTCGCGCGCACCGGCGATGCCCGTCTTCCCGGGCGTGTAGCCCGGCAGGTAGAAGATGACCTTGACCAGGTCGGCTGGCGTGGCGCCGGCCGCCTCGAGCCGGCGTTTCATCCCGGCGAACGCCTGGCGGGTCTGCGCCTCGAGCGGCTCGCCGGTGCGCCCGACCTGCCCGGAGACATAGATCGTCTTGGCGCCGTCACCCCGCACCGTCACCACCTGCGTGAAGCTCCCGGCCGGGTCGAGGAACTCCCTGGTCAGACGCTCGGTGCGCCCGCTTTCCTCGACCACTGCCACGGCGTCGACCTCGATCTGAATCCGGTCGTTGACCAACCGGTCGATACCCAGGAGCGTGCTCGACGGCGGGTTCTCGCCGAACGCCGACGCCCGGCCCTGGCCGAACGGCCCCAAGTGCTGCTCGGGGTCGAAGTTGACGATGTAGGTGTTGATCTTGACGACGTCCGCCATCGTCGCACCCGCATCCGCCAGCCGCTGCGACACGCGGTCGAACACAAAGCTGGTCTGCGCCATCAGGTCGTCGCCCCGCCCGGTCTGTCCGGACACCCAGATTGTCTTGACCGCGCCGTGCCGCGCGACCACCACCTGGCTGAAGCCCCGGGACGGCCCGATGCGGGTCAGCGCGAAGTCGGCACCAGGGTCGGCGAGCACCGCCGTGGCTTCGATCTCCACCCGCAATCCCTCGCGCGCCAGCGCGTTGATCCCGAGCATGGTGCTGACCGGCCACGCGTCCTCCGGGAACGCCGCGAGCCGCGCCGCGCTGATGACGGAGTACTGCTCCGGGTCAAACTCGGTGACGTAGATCCGGATCTTCACGACATCGCGCATCGAAGCCCCGGCCGCCTCGAGCTGGTCGGCAACACCCTGGAACGCCGACTCGGCGTGCGCCCGCAGGTCAGCACCGCTCCCGACCTGCCCCGACACGTAGATGGTCTTCACCCCGCGGTCCGTCACGGTCACCACATGGGTGTAGCCCCCCGCCGGGTTGATGAACTCCTTCTCGATCTGCGCCGCCGCCGGGGTGGATGCCAGGAGAGCGACGAGCGTCGCGCCGCTGATGGTTCGACCGGTCATGATGCTTCCCTTCTCACAGAATGAAGACTCTGGCCTCGACACGGGCGCGACGCTTCGATGCAGAGACACCTGATCCGCGGGTCTGAAGACCCGCGGCGACGGAGTCAACGCTGACTCCTGTAGAGCGCTGCTCAGGGTACTGCCAGCGCCACGAGCTCGGGCGGCCCACCCCGGGCGCCGCGCACGGTCAACGCGATGAACTGTCTGCCACCGACCTCATAGCTCATCGGCGCACCGATGGCGCGGCCCGGCAGCGGGATCTCGGCCAGCAGCTCGCCGGTCGCCTTGTCGCGCGCCGCCATTATCCAGGCGCCGTCCGTCCCTGGTGTCTGCTGCCCGCTGAGCAGGAGCGTGCTGGTCAGCAGCAGGAAATCGCGGCCACCGCCCAGCCACGGGAGGTCGACGCCACGCAGCCGCTCGTGGTCGCGGATCGCCGGGGACCCGATACCGTTGGCGCGTTGCCAGACGATCTCGCCGCGGTGGAGGTCGATCGCCGTGATTCGCCCATACGGCCCTTTGAACAGCGGGAGCCCGTCCGGCCCACCTGGTGGCCGCATCCGGCCGCGGGAGTACCGCAGATTGGAGCGGTCGGGGCCCAGCGCGACCAGCGCCGGGATGATCGGCTGTGTCGCCGAGGGGACGTAGAGCAAACCGGTCTGGGGGTCGAACGCCGCGCCGTTCCAGTTGGCGCCACCGGTGTAGCCGGGAAGCTCGATGGTCCCTCGGGTATCGCCCGGACCGGTACCGATGAGGGACGGCGGTGTGAAGATCGGCCCGTGCACGTAGCCCTGCAGCAGCTCGACGGCGTCGGCGTGCAGCTCCGGCGTAAAGTCGATCAGGTCCGCCTCGGTGACCCCCTGGCGGTCGTACGGCGGAGGCTTCGTCGGGAACGGCTGGGTCGGCGAGGTCCACTCGCCAGGCACATCCGATGACGGCACCGCCCGCTCGTCAATCGGCCACACCGGCTCTCCGGTGACGCGGTCGAACACAAAGGTGAACGCCTGTTTGGTGACCTGCGCCACCGCCTTGATCGCCCGCCCGTCGACGGTGATATCGACCAGGTTCGGTGCCGCCGGCGGGTCGTAGTCCCAGAGGTCGTGGTGCACCAGCTGGAAGTGCCAGACCCGCGTCCCGGTCGCGCACTCCACACAGACCAGACTGTTGGCGAACAGATTGGTCCCCGGGCGATGTCCGCCGTAGTGGTCGTTCGTGGCGTTGCCGACCGGCAGGTAGGCGTAGCCCAGCTCCGGGTCGGCGCTGATCATCGTCCAGACGTTGGCATTGCCGCTGTAGCTCGCTGACCCGTCGCGCCAGGTATCGTGACCGACCTCGCCAGGCAGTGGGATGGTGTGGAACGTCCATCGCAACTCGCCGGTCCGCGCGTCGAAGCCCCGGACATAGCCGGGCGGCGACTCCTTGAACCGCGGCTGGTCGGAGACCGCCGAGCCGACGATGACCACGTCGTTGCAGACGACAGGTGGCGACGTCACCGAGTAGTTGATCGGCGGCGGGTCCCGCCTGGCGCGCCGGATCCCGCGCATCAGGTCGACGCTGCCACCGTCGCCGAACTCCTGCGCCGGCTCCCCGGTCGCGGCGTCGACGGCGTGCAGCATGGCATCGCCGGTGGCCCAGATGATCCGCTCCGCCTGTCCGTCGGTCCAGTAGGCCAGACCGCGGCTGCTGAACCCGAGCACCATGGTCGGGATGCCGGCGGCGTAGCTCTGGGGGTCGTGGACCCAGCGGGTCTCGCCGGTGGCCGCGTCGATGGCGGCCACCTGTGACATGGCAGTGGTGAGATAGAGCGTGTCACCGACCATCAATGGGGTCCCCTTGAGCCCGTTGATGCTCACGTTGCTGGTGTCGTTGCCGATCTGGAGCGCGGGATAGTAGGCGCGGAGGTTGTCGAGGTCGAACCGGCCGTCAGCCGACTCCCACCGCCAGGCGACCGCCAGGTCGCCGACGTTCTCCGGCGTGATTTGAGCCAGCGGCGAATATTTCGTGCTCCCGGTGTCCCCGCCGTAGCTGCGCCACTCGCTGCCGTCGGCACCGTGTTGTGCCGCCGTACGCATCGGGGTGCCGGCGAGCGCCGCCAGCGTCACACACCCCACCCAGACGCGCGCGCGTGTCGTCGGCATCACGAGAGCGTGCTGAAGCCGAAGCCGGCGACGCCCTCCGGTCGCTCCTGGCTCCTGCCTCCTGCCTCCTGACGCCTAGAGGGCTGTCTGCTAGTACCCAATGGCCACCCCGTCCTTGCGCGGGTCTGTCCCGGCGTGCAGCATCCCGGTCTCCGGGTGGATCATGATCGCCTGATAGCCGCCCATCGCCCCGCCGCCGCTCCGCCGGACCCGGTGCCCCATCCGCTCGAGCGCCGCGATCACCTCGTCGGAGATCCCCGGCTCGACGAGCACGCTGCCGCTGTGCCGCACACGGGCCGCGTCACCCGCCTCCTGCAGGTTCATCCCGAAGTCGATGATGTTCAACAGCACCTGGGTGTGCCCCTGTGGCTGCATCGCGCCACCCATCACCCCGAACGAGAGCCACGGCTTACCGTCCTTGGTGACGAACGCCGGCATGTTCGTGTGCAACGACCGCTTGTGCGGCTCGAGCGAGTTGAGGTGCCCGGGCTCCAGCGAAAAGCCGGAGCCGCGGTTCTGCAACGCGAACCCGAGATCGGCCGGCACCACCTTGGACCCGAAGCCACCGAAGATGCTCTCGATGAGCGAGACGGCGTTCCGGTCCTTGTCGACCACCGTCAGATACACCGTGTCGGCGCTGTCGGTCGGGTCCCCCGCCCGCACCGTCTCCGAGGCGCGCGCCCGGTCGATCAGCGCACGACGCCGCTCGGCATACGCCTTCGAGATCAGCTCGGCGGTCGGCAGCGTGTTGGCGTCGGCATCAGCCACGTACCGGTCCCGGTCGGCAAACGCGAGCTTCTTCGCCTCGGTGATCAGGTGAATCGTCTCGGCCGAGTTGTGTCCCAGGGAGGCGATGTCGTAGCCCTCGAGGATATTGAGCATCATCAACGCGACGATGCCGGAGCTGTTGGGCGGTATCTCCCAGACGTCGTAGCCGCGATAGCTGGTGGTCACCGGCTCGACCCACACCGAGCTGTGGTCCTCGAAGTCGCGCATGGTGAAGTAGCCGCCGTTCGACTCGCTGAAGGCGACAATCGTGCGCGCGATCTCACCCCGGTAGAACGCATCGCGACCACCCTGGGCGATTGCTTCGTAGGTCCGGACCAGCCCCGGGTTCGTGAACACCTCACCCACCGCGGGCGGGCGGCCGTTGGGGAGATAGGTGGCCGCGGAGGTAGGCCACTCGGCCAGCGAGCGTGCCGAGGCCGCCCACTGCCTCTGGATGATCTCGCTGACGGGGAACCCGTCGCGTCCGTAAGCGATTGCCGGCGCCAGCACCTCGGCGAAGCTCATCGTGCCGAACCGCGTCAGCAACTGGTCCCACCCGTCGACCGCGCCCGGTACCGTCCAGGTCAGGGGGCCGGTGCCGGGCACCCGGTCCAGATTCTGCCGCGCAAAGACCTGACGGTTGAGCTCATACGGCGCGCGCCCCGTCGCATTCAGGCCGTAGAGCTGTTCAGTCTCGGCGTCCCAGACGATGGCGAACAGATCGCCGCCCACGCCGTTCATGTGCGGCTCGACCAGCCCGAGCACAGCGTTGACCGCCACGGCGGCGTCGATGGCGTTCCCACCGGCCTTGAGAATGTCGATGCCGACCTGCGCCGCGAGCGGATGGCTGGCCGCCACCATGCCGTGGGGCGCAATGACCTCCGAGCGGCTACTGTGCGGACTGCGCGCGGGTCGTGCGTAGCCGTGCCCGCGCGCCGCGCGCTCCTGGTTCTGGGCAGGGCCTTGCCCCCCGGCGACCGTGCCCGCACACACGACGCCGACCACGAGCAGCACCGTCCCGAACACGACACGGCGATCAGGCTTCACGAACATGGCATCTCCTCCTGACACCGGCTGGTGCCCAGGCAGTCCACGGCGCGGTCCCACACGCGTTCCGAGCCGTCTTCTTCAGGACCCGGACGCACGGATGCTCACCCCATCCTGCTCATTGTAGTGTGACGCCGACGTGCTCCGGACGGTCACTCCCGGTCCGGTCGCCGCGTCACCGGTACCCGCTCGTCGAAGGCCCGTTCGATCCCGACTGTCTCCCAGCCCCCGGCGGTGCGGCGAAAATGGACCCGCGCAGCCCGCAGCCACCCGGACCGGACGGGATGGATGCCGCGCACGAGCACGGCGACATACGCGTCCGCACCGAGTGGCGCCGGCATCCGGCCCTGCGGACCGGTGATCCAGATCTCTGCACCCACCTGGATGTGCTCCCCGGTCGCGTTGTCGACCCGATACCAGGTGAGCACGTAGTCGGTCGGCTCGGAGGCGACGCCGGCGTCAACAGCGGCGTTGTCGAAGGTGAGCCGTCCCTGACCATCCAGCCGTGGGTCGTGGATCGGATTCAGCTCGTTGAGCCAGAGACGCGCGATGGCGTCGCGTCGCGCGATCAGCGTGTCCGCGACATGTGCGCTGGCCCGCGGGTCGCTGTAGCGGGCCTCGCCGACCACAGCGCGGATCGCGGCATCCGAGAACCGCGACACGATGCGCGCGGCCCAGTAGGCGTCGTCCAACATCAGGTTGCGGAAGGCCGGATTCGGGTATTCCGGGCGCCATGCCCGCGGGTCGAACGATTCGGCCTCGAACCGGCCGACCGAGCGCGGCGTGTCCGGATACTGCACGCGCAGCCAGGGACGGCGATAGAGCCCGAGGGACGCCAGCGTCTTGAAGCCCTTGCCCCAGTCGAGGATGTACTCGTTGCCGGCACGGGGCTGACTGGCGACGCCGGGACCGCCACCGATGATCGAGCCGAAGTCGAACAGATAGTGCCGGACATGACGACCGCCCACCGGCCCGACGAGCATATCCAGACTGTTCACCCCCCGGGAATCGACGTGGTTCAGCCACGAGGCGAACACCCGGTTCCCACGCAGCTCCCGGCGGTGCTCGTGCGCCACGATGTCGTTCGGATCGTCCGGTCGCGTCCCGTAGTAGCGGAACGGGCCCAGCGGGTCGCCATCGGCGAAGCGGCTGGCAATGGCCCGATAGTTGCCGTTCGGGAGCCGGGCCGCGCGGTCCAGCACCTCCTCGACAGCGAGACGGGTGAGGGGCCGGACCGCTCCCTCGACCTCAAGGGTGACATCCGGCGCCAGGACGATCCGCGCGGGGTCGATCTCGACCAGATAGGTCTCGACGACGTGGTAGCCGATCGCGTGGTAGAACAACGTCCCGATCACCTCGGCGCCCGATATCCGTTCTGGAAAACGCTCCTCGTCAAACTCGATCTGGTAGATCTGTCCGTCGGGGTCGGCCACACGCCAGCCCGGCGTGCGTCCCTGGCCCTTGCCCTCCACGATCGGCCATCCTTCGACCGACAGCCGATCAACCCGATTGGGTCCGCGCGTCAGCTCCTCGAGCGACAGCGGGCGGTGCCCGAGCCGGTTGGTGAACCAGCTCGAGTCCGGCACCTCGTCGGCGGTGTTGATGTTCATCGCGCGAACATCCCGATTCTCACCGGGTGTGAGGAACGTGTTCTCGACGAAGTCGTAATAGGCGCTCCCCGGTCGCTCCCGGATGCCGCCGGCATCGAACAGCGTGTCGTCGTCGACCAGGATCGGGTCGTCCGGATAGAACAGCGGCTCGGCCCCGCGCGACGCCGGTCCACCGACCAGGGCCGCAGCACCAAGCAGCGCGACGGCCCACACGAGCCTCGACCGCGCGCTGAGGTGATGGCCGCCGGCCAGCGCCAGACCGGCGCACCAGCCCACTCCTGCCTGCTGGCTCCTGTCTCCTGTCTCCTGCACCGCCATCGCCCTAGAACACATTGCTGAAGCTCAGGACCATCTGGTTGCCGTCGCGGCCCCCCATCGCGTAGTCGAGACGGAACAACACCCCGCTGTCGGTGCCCACCCGGACCCCGACACCGTAGTCGGTGTCAAAGTCCGAGAAATTGAGCTCCCGACGATTCGCCGCCACCTTCCCGGTGTCGTAGAACAGGACGGTCTCGAGCAAGGGGAAGATCTCCCATCGATACTCCGCCTGCAGCAAGATGAGGTGCCGGTCGCGCAGGCGGTAGTCCCTGAACCCGCGCAGGGTATGCGAGCCACCGAGCCACGGCTGGAGATAGAACGGCACCGTGCCATCGCCCCGCGGGTCCGAAAACGAGCCGAGTGTCCTGAATGCCAGCACCCGGCGCTGCCGCAGGAACGACACGTACTGGCGGAGATCGACCTCCCACCGGGCGAACCGGTAGCCTTCCGCACGGCTGTCGAAAAAGCTGTAGGTGACACGATACGAGCCGCCAGAGCGCGGGTTGCCCTCCGGCGACAGGTTGCCCACTTGGGCGAACAGCTGATAGCGGACGTAGTCGGACGGGTTGCCCAGACCCGGAGCCTGCACCTCGGTGAACCGCTGCTCGATCGAGGGTAGCGCTCCGTTCTGCCCTTGACCGAGACTCGGGGCCACATACGCGACGCCACCGCCGAGGCTCAGCCAGTCGGCGGGTCGCGCACCGCCGGCGAGGGAGACCGCCGCATCCTGGTAGCGGTAGCTGGTGCGATCTTCGAGCCGCGAGTCGGGACCAGGTCCGAAGTAATCGACACGCGGGAAGTCTTGCCGCCGGGCCAGTGCGATGACGAAGATGCGTCCGCCCGCCAGACGGGGAAAGGACGCCTCGACCTCCGCCTTCCAGTACCGCCGGAGCGACCCGGCCGCGCGGACCGCGAGCGACATCCGATCGCCCCACCAGCTCCGCACGTTGTAGCCGGTGCCCACGGTCAGTCCGGCACCGGTCGTGATGTTGCCGAGCGTGAGGTAATAGCCGCCCGCCGAGGGGGAGGGCACCTCGAACAGGTTCTCGATGGTCTGTTCGTTCTCGACGGCAGACAGCCAGCGTTCGAGCCGTCCCGGCTCGTAGGCGTGCAGGGCGGCGGCCTTCTCGGCGCGTGCCCGACGCAGCAGCTCGTGACGGCTGGGAGCCGGGGGCTGCGCCCACACGGGCATCGCCAGCGCGGCGGCCAGCAGGATCGTGACGCCGAAGACGGCCCGTGCGGTCGCACCCGAGCGTGACGTGTGCATGCCTCGCGACCCCGCGCCTCATGCGCGTGGGCGAATCCGGCGTGGCCCCGAGAGGCCTCCGTGACCCTTGCTACAACAGGTGTCCGGCGGCAGCTCCGCCACGCGGGACGTTCACCTCGGACTGCTGGGCGACGACCGCCTTAACAATCTGGCGAGACGAGATACCGAACCGGTCGAGCAGCTCGGCCGATGTGCCACTCCGGGGCACCTCGCGCACCGCCAGCCGCCGCACGCTGATGCCGTGGGCCGCGACCGCGTCGCTCACCGCATCCCCGAGCCCACCGACCACACCGTGATCCTCCACGGTGATGAGACGGTGACCGGTCGCCTGGCCGGCCCGGACCAGCGTGTCCACATCGATCGGCTGGACGCAATAGGCGTCGATGACCCGCAGATGGATCCCTGACCGGTCCAACTCGTCATACGCCGCCAGCGCCTCGAACACCGTCACCCCGACCGCCACAACCGTGGCCACGTCCTCCGCGCTGTCGCGCAGCACCTTCGACCCGCCGATGACGAACTGGTCCGCCGCGGTGTAGATGACCGCCGTCTTCGGTCGCGAGGTCCGCATGTAGGTCATGCCGGTATGCGCTGCGGCGGCAATCACCAGTCGGGCCGCGCTGACACCGTCACACGGGTACAGCACCACGCACCCGGGCACGGCGCGCATCATGGCGAGATCCTCGAGCGCCATCTGCGACGGACCGTCCTCTCCGATCGACACCCCCGCGTGCGACCCGGCGAGCTTGACGTTGACGTTGCCGATGCCACCCATTCTGATGAAGTCGGCGGCGCGGGTCAGAAAACAGGCGAACGTCGACGGAAAGGGAATGGCACCGCGACTGGCAAGCCCGAGCGCCGCGCCGACCATGACCTGCTCGGCGATAAACATCTGGTAGAAGCGGTCCGGATGCTGCTGCTCGAACGTCTGGCTGAACGTCGAGTTCTTGACATCGGCGTCGAGCGCCACGACGCGCGGGTCCGCCGCGCCCAGCGCCGCCAACGCCGCACCGTAGGCCTCGCGCGTGGCCACCGCGCTGCCCAGCGCATATTCCGGCAGCTGGACCGTCTCGAGCGATATCCGGGCGGTCGAGGTGGCTGCGCGTCGTGGCGGGGAGGGAATCGTGGGATTGCGGGTGTCGTCGCCGAGCTGTCCTTCGAGCTCCCCCAGCGCACGGTCGAGGTCGTCCCCTGTGAGCGGCTTGCCGTGCCAGCCGTTGCGACCCTCGACGAAGGAAATGCCCTTGCCCTTGAGCGTGCGCGCCAGGATCATCGACGGGCGTCCCCTGGTCCGGGCAGCCTCGTCGAGCGCGTCGAGCAGGGCGGCGAGGTCATGGCCGTCCACGACGAGCGTGTGCCAGCCGAACGCGCGCCACCGCCCCGCGTAGGCCTCCATGTCGTGACCCCACTGCGTCGTCCGGCTCTGGCCGAGCGCGTTGACGTCGGTGATGGCGCACAGATTGTCGAGCGCGAACCGCGCGGCAGCGTGCGCCGCCTCCCAGACCGAGCCTTCGGCAGACTCACCGTCGCCGAGCAACGCGTAGGTGCGATAGGCCGACCCGATCCGGCGGGCGTTCAGCGCGATGCCGACCGCGGCGCAGATGCCCTGTCCGAGCGACCCGGTGGCAACGTCGACGAACGGCAACCGTGGTGTCGGGTGTCCCTCGAGATCGGAGTCGATCTGCCGCAAGGATGACAGCTGGCCGCGGTCGATGACGCCAGCTTCCGCCCAGACGGCATAGAGCACCGGTGCCGCATGCCCCTTTGACAGGACAAAGCGATCGTTCTCTTCATTGTCCGGATCCCCCGGGTCGAATCGCATCTGTCCGAAGAACAGCGCCGCCATGATCTCGGCGGCCGAGCAACAACTGGTGGGATGCCCGCTCCCGGCCTCACTCGTGGCACGGACCGATTCGATCCGCAGCCGGGTCGCAATGTTGCGGAGCGCGGGGAGTTGGGGGGCGCGGTCGACGGGCACGGGGGACCTCCGGGGCACGCAGTGTAGCACGGTTGGAACGGAGGAGACAGACGTCAGAAGTCGGCAGGAATACGGCTGTGGGCGCTCGAGGGGCGGCCACACGCCGCCGCCCACCATCGGTGGGCACGGCTTTCCGCCTCCGGTCGCCCGCGTCGAATGTGACCGCTGGCGAGATCCTGCCGTTGCTTCCGCAGAGGCGCACCGCCTGGCCTCGCAGGCCTGAAGGGCAGCGCCACATGGACCACGTGACCTTCGGGGTCAGGCTCGGCCGGCGGATTGAATCTGGTCGAGCGCGAGCACATAGGCGGCGCCGTCCAGGCCGTGCTCGCGGTACACCGACGTCTGGCACGCCAGCGTGCGGACCGCGAGGTCCTGGTATCGGGGCTCGTCAGCAAGGACAGCAAGACGCGCCAGGACGATGGCGGCGCGACAGTTGAGCCCGAACGGCCGGTGCGGCTCACGCAGCAACCCGACCGGCGCGTCGTGTCCGGTCAAGTTCGCCCGGGCCCGGTCGGTGAAGCCCCCTGCCTCGTCCCACATCGAGTGATCACAGTAGCCCATCAGCTCGCGCGGCATGTCGAGGTAGGCGTCCTGTCCGGTCAAGTCGTAGAGGTCCAGCATAGCCGCGCTGATCGTCACCTGGTCGGTGAGCAACCCGCGCGGCACCGGCGCCCCGGTGGCGTTATGCCCGACGCCGCCGCCACGCTCGTAGGTCTCCATGACGACCCGGTCGACCGACTTCGCGGCGAACTCGATCAGGGAGCGATCCCCGAGGACCGACGTGCCGAGGACATAGGCCGAGGCCATCACGGCGGTCGCGTCGGTGTAGACGGTGCGGTCGATCGGCGGGACTTCGCGGCCCCGCCGCGCCTCGAGTGAGGACAGAGCAACGTATGCCGGGTCCGCGCGCTGGCTGGCAAAGAAACCGCCGTCGGGGTCTGCGAACGTCCCGTGGATGAACCGGATGATCGCGGCAGCCTGTTCGGCATAGTCCTTCCGATCGAGGAGTTGCGAGGCCGACAGGTAGAGCTCGAGCAGTCGCGCGTTGACCGTCAGCACCTTCTCGACATGCGGTCCTGACCAGTCGCGCCGCTCGCAGTACCGAAAGAATCCGCCCTCGACAGGGTCCCAGAGCCCCCGTTCGGCGATCGCGTCGAGCGTGTGCGTCACGACACGAGTCAGGTCGGGGTTCGCCGTGTCGCGGCATCGCAGCAGCGCGGCCGCCAGCGCATCCGCGTGCACCCGTTTCGGCTCCGAGCCGAAGCCGCCCCAGGTCTGGTCGAAACAGGCAAGGAGCTGCTCGTCCAACCAGCGGCCGGCATCCTCATCCAACCCGGGCGACCCCGGGTCAGCACCGGTGCCGGTGTCTCGGCCAGCGCCCACCGGGTCGGGGATCCGCGCGTCGATCTCTGCCCGTCGGGCCGCGAAGGCCGTCGCCACCTGCTCCAGCACCACCACCAGCGGCCCCGGCTCGAGGTAGGTGCCCCCACCCAGGATCTCACCGGCCGGGGAGAGAAACGCCGTTGTCGGCCACCCGCCGAGGGTGTAACGCTCGCTGACGTCTGGACGCCGGTCGGCGTCGATGCGTACGGGAATGAAGCATTCCGTGACCAGCCGGACCACCCCGGGGTCGCGATAGCTGACGCGATCCATCTCCTCGGTCCAGCGGCACCAGGCCGCACCGATCGCCAGCAGCACCGGCTTCTGCTCGGCCGCGGCGCGGGCGAACGTGTCGGCGCCCCACTCGAGCCACAGGATCGGATCTGGCTCGATTGTCATAACGCCGCGTATAATGCCGCGATGATCGCTCTGCGGTGTCTGTATCTGAGCGCGCTCGTGTTCTGGGTCGGTGGCATGGTGGCGCTCGGAGCGCTGGCGGCGCCGGCCATCTTCGACGTACTCGAGGCGCACCATGGCCTGGTCGGGCGGGTCGAGGCCGGTGACGTCTTCGGCGAGATGCTTCGCCGCTTCCGGTTCTTCGAGTACGGGTCGGCGACGATTCTACTGGGATGTCTCGGCGTGCTGTACTGTCAAACTCCCCGTCCGACGGCGATCGGGATCCGTATCATCACCGTGGTCGCGTTGCTTGCCGTGAGTCTCTACGCCGGCCTCGGCATCACCGAACAGATCGCGGCGGTGCACCTCGAGATGGCGAGCAACGTCGCCACCTCGATCGACACCGGCCAGCACGCCGCCCGCTTGGACTTTCTGTATAGACTCACGACCTCGTTGCTGCTGCTGAATCTCGGTGGCGGTCTATCGCTCGTCTACTGGGAGGCACGGGCGCGGATTGCGTGAACGGGTGCTCCCGCGCCTCACGTGCACCAACGTGGGGCGCACGTGCAGGCCCTTGCTACGCGCAGGCGCCTGGCGCCCCTGCAGCCGAGCGCCAGGATCATTCTTCGGTGATGTCGGCCGTGATGTCGATGTCGATGCAGCCGCGCACGCTGTTTGCGGCCGGACACTTCGTGGCATGCGTCGCCACGGCCCGCTCGGCCCGCTCGCGGGCACCCGCCGGAATGCGCAAACGATAGCGCACGCGAATCCGCGTGATCTTCAGCACGTTGTCGACCGCCTCGATGTCGCCCTCGACATCCGCCTGGATCTTGTCTCTCGGCGCCGGGATCTCGCGCACCTCCAGTGCGCGTGCCAGGGTGCCCAGCAGTCAACCGCCGACAGCGCCGACGATGTAGTCCAGCGTGGCCGGCACGTCTTCATCCGGTTCGATGCCGTAGAACGCCTTGATCCCGCCGTGGACCCCGAATCGGATCGGTTCGGTGAAACCCTCTAGATACGCGTGTCGCAGCGGGCCGGCGACCCGTTCGATGCGCAGCCGGCTCGTATGTACCACTTCTGCCATCAGATCCTCCCTTGATATGCGGCCAGTCTAGCAGCGTCATAGCGGGGCTGTGAGAAACGCTGCGAGCGAGGCTGCGCACGCTCCGTCGGTTCGAGGCGCAGCATCGCGAGTCACGGGCCATCTGCGATGCTACAATTTTCGGCCGTGCACACCAAGCGGGCCATCTCGAACGCGCTCTGAGTATGTTCTATGTCCGACGACGCAGCAGACACCCGTGCCACGCCGGATGCGGCGCCGCTCCTCGGCGACATGGACCCGGCGGAATTCCGCCGAGTCGGTCATCAGCTCGTCGACTGGATCGGCACGTATCTCGAAGACTCCGAGCGTTACCCGGTGCTGTCGCGCGCACGGCCGGGTGAGCTGCGCGACGCGCTCCCACCGGCCGCCCCGGAGAGGGGCGAATCGCTGGATGCGATCCTCGCCGACGTCGAACGCTACATCGTGCCCGGGCTGACCCACTGGAACCACCCTGGGTTCTTCGCCTATTTCGCCATCAGCGGCAGCGGCCCCGGCGTGCTTGCCGAGTTCCTGAGTGCGGCGTTCAACGCGCAGGGCATGCTGTGGCGCACCTCGCCCGCGGTGACCGAGCTCGAGGAGGTGACGCTCGCGTGGCTGCGACGTCTGCTCGGGTTGCCGGACACATTCGAAGGAGTCATCTACGACACCGCCTCGATCTCCACGTTGCACGCGCTGGCGGCCGCCAGACAGGAGGCGGCGCCCGAGGTGCGCGAACGCGGTCTCGCCGGTCGGCCGGACCTGCCGGCGCTGCGTGTCTACTGCTCCGAACACGCGCACTCGTCGGTCGACAAGGCGGTCATCATGCTGGGGCTGGGACAGGCGGGGCTGCGGCGGATCGACACGGACGACCGGTTCCGGATGCGACCCGACGCGCTCGCCGTCGCGATTGCCGACGACCGCCGGGACGGGGTGAGGCCGCTCGCCGTCGTCGCCACCGTCGGCACGACCGCCGTGACGAGCGTCGACCCAGTGCCGGCGATCGCCGATCTGTGCGAGCGGGAGCGGCTCTGGCTGCATGTCGACGCCGCCTACGCGGGCGTGGCGGCGATGGTCCCAGGCCGGGAGGACACGCTGGCCGGGTGCGACCGCGCCACCTCGTTCGTGGTCAACCCGCACAAGTGGCTGTTCACACCGTTCGACCTCAGCGCCTTCTATTGCCGGCGGATGGACCGTCTGCGTGAGGCGTTCTCGCTGACACCGGACTATCTGCACAACAGCGAGCCAGAGGGGGTGCGCAACCTGATGGACACCGGTGTCCAGCTGGGCCGGCGGTTCCGCGCGCTCAAGCTGTGGATGGTGCTGCGGCACTTCGGCGCCGACGGCTTGCGCCGCCGGCTGGCGGAACACATGCGGCTGGCAGAGCTGTTCGCCGGTTGGGTGGACGCGAGCGACCGGTTCGAGCGGCTGGCGCCGGTACCGTTCTCGGTCGTCTGCTTCCGCGCCTGCCCTGCCGACCTGACCGCCGACCACGCGGCGCTCGACGACCTCAACGCCCGTCTGCTCGACGGGGTCAACGCGACCGGGGACGTCTTCCTGTCACACACCCGGCTCGACGGCCGGTTCGTGTTGCGGCTGGCAGTGGGCCACATCCGCACGACCGAACGTCACGTCGCCCGCGCGTGGGAGCTGCTGCAGGAACAGCTCGGCCAGCTCCGGCGGTAGCACGGCCCTGCCGGGCTGTTCGGCACGGGTCCGGCAGCAAGACCCTGTAGGGCCGTCCGAGGCGCTCCAGCGGTAGAAACAAGCGAACTTCACAAGCCGACAACATGCCAACGCTACACCCAGAACGTTCGACCACGCATTAGGCACTTGGTGTGTGTAGCGTCACACGTTACACTACCGGAAGTGAGGATACGGAGTTTTGTCCACAAGGGCCTCAAGCGCCTCTACACCGAAGACAACCCGAGGGGGTTGTCGGCCGACGCGGTGGACAAGGTCCGAAAGATTCTGGCATTCATCCAGAACATGGAGAACGCCGATGAGTTGCGCTCAATCCCAGTATGGAAGGCGCACCAGATGAGCGGCGATCGCAAAGGCACATGGAGCCTTCACGTCACGCGCAACTGGCGCCTGACGTTCAGGATTGACGCCGCCGAAAACGAGATTCTGGATGTGAACTATGAGGACTACCACTGAAGGGAACACCACCGTGCGGATGATGAATCCGCCGCACCCGGGCGACTTCATCAGCACCGAAATCATCAAGCCGCTCGGCCTCTCCGTGGTCGCCGCGGCGAAAGTGCTTGGCGTATCACGCCCGGCCTTGTCGAACCTGCTGAACGGCAACGCCGGCCTCTCCGGCGACATGGCTCTACGCATCGAGAAGGCCTTCGGCGTCAAGATGGACACCCTGATGCGCATGCAGTCGTCCTACGATATCGCCCGCACCAGGGAGCGTCAGGGCAACATCCGAGTCCGGCGCTACCAGCCATCGGAAGTGCACCCCTGACAGGACACGCGGCAGGTTGGAGTATTCGCCGGTCTATCTCATCTCACTGTGCTTCCAGCCGCCAGCGCTCGGCCCACCCTGTCTCGGTCCGCTCGACCGCAACCACGCCGTTCAGCGGGAACGACCCGGCGTGCGGCGCATCGTGCGCACCATGGCTCAGTTGGATGAGGCGACAGCGGAGCCGGTCCAAATGCGGCATGTGCCCCACCAGCATCACGTCGCGTGTCTCGACCTGCAGCAAGTCGGCTAGACGCGGCGGGTCGTCCGGCTGCATCCACCGCGTGGCGGAGAACTCCGCCAGCGGGTTACAGGCGCGCCGGTAGGCGTCGGCCGTCTGCCGCGCCCGGAGCTTGCCGCTGTGCCAGATGACGTCCGGGCGGACCTCACGCCCGGCCACCTGGCTCGCGAGCGTCTCTACCTGGTCACGACCCTGGTGTGAGAGCGGCCGCTGTGGGTCGACACCGGGACTCACCGCATGACCGTGGTGCACCAGGTAGACGAACATGCCTCGAGGATACCCGAAGAGGCTGGAGGCGCTCCGCCGTCGCCAAGGCTGCGGCGAGACCTCGCCGCAGGTCGCAGCGCAGAACACCCCGCGCGAACGCAGGCGGGCATCACCCGCGCGCCGGCGTACGCCAGTGCGCCGACCGCCAGACCTCGGGACGCAGCAGCGCGAGGACGGTCAGAATCTCGAGCCGGCCGATCCACATCGCCCCGGTCAGCACCAGCTTGCTCAGCGGGTGCAGGTGCCCGTAGTTGGCCATCGGCCCGACCTGCCCGAGACCGGGACCGACGTTGCCGAGGGTGGCCATCGTCGCCGAGATACCGGTGATCAGATCGGTTCCGAGGAGCACGACCGCCATCACACACAGCGCGAACATCAGGACGTAGAAGAGGAAGAACACCAGGACCGTGCGCATCACGCCGTCCGGAACGACCTTGCCGCCGATCTTGACCGGGAGCACGCCGCGGGGGTGCAGTGTCCGCCGCAACTCGGTCAACGTGTAGCGCCCGATCAGCACGTGCCGTATCACTTTCGGTCCGCCCGCGGCCGAGCCGGCGCATCCGCCGATGAACATCAGGCCCAACAGGATGATCCGGGTCTGATCGCTCCACAGCTGGAAGTCGACGCTGGCATACCCGGTCGTCGTCAGGATCGACAGCGTCTGGAATAGCCCGTGCCGGAACGCTACCGCGAGCTCGCCGCCGGCGTGCCACAGGAACCCGGTGACGAGCAGCGCGGCCACCAGGACGATGCCCGTGTACGCCCGGAACTCCTCGTCGCGGACGAGCACGCCCGGGCGTCCCAGAAGCGCCCGATACTGCAGGGCGAAGTTCACTCCGGCCACGAACATGAAGACACAGATGATCCACTCGACCGCGGCGTTGTCGTACCCGGCGATTGAGAGCGCATGGGGCGAAAACCCGCCGGCGGCCAGCGTCGTCATCGCATGGCAGAGGCTGTCGTAGACCGGCATCCCGGCCACCCACAATGCCAGAAACTCCGCCAGCGTCAAGCCGGCGTAGAGCCGCCAGAGCACCACGGCGGTCTGGCGAATGTGCGGCGTGAGCTTCTCGTCGGTCGGCCCGGGCGCTTCGGCGAAGAAGATCCGCCCGACCCCCATCGCCAGCCGCGGCAGGATCGCCACGAAGAGCGTGATGACCCCCATGCCCCCGAGCCACTGGGTGAGCGAGCGCCAGAACAGCAGACCCCGGCCGAACAGACTGAAGTCGGTGAAGATGGTGGCGCCGGTCGTGGTGAACCCGGACATCGACTCGAACACCGCATCGACCGGCGCCAGCCCGACCCAGAGGTAGGGCACCGACCCGAGCAGCGCGACCACGAGCCAGGTACCCGCCACGACCGCGAGCGCCTCGATGCGCCGGAGGTCCGGTTCCCGCTCCCGGCCGGCAAGCCACATCGCCTGGCCGATCGACGCCGCCAGCACACCCGCCAGCGCGAACCCCCCGAGGTCGGTCCACTCCTCGTAGTAGGCCACCACCGCCATCGGCCAGAGAAACATCAGCCCAAAGACACGGAGGATGCCACCCGTAACCTTGATGATGATGGACAGCCGCATGGGTGATCGTGTCGCTCTCAGGCCTGTCCGCCATAGTTTTGGCGGAGGCGGAAGGCAGGCGGCAGGAGGCCGGCAGGAGGAGACATGTTGGCTTCGGCGGCTTCCCTTCAGTCCAACGGGTCCTACTGGCCGGTGGTGAACAACTCTCGGATCTCCTCGGCCGAGCTGCCGGTCGCGCAGACCAGCAGGTGGTCACCCGGTTCGATGCGGTCCTCGCCCCGCGGCACGATCACCTGGCCACCCCGAACGATCGACCCGATGATCGCCCCGTTCGGGACCCCGAGGTTGCGCAGCGCGGTCGCCGGGAATTCGGTCGGCACCGTCAGCTCGATGACCTTTGCCTGCCCTTCCTCCAACACCGCGAGCAGACTGGAGCGGCCTCCGTCGATCTGGTGAAGGACCGACGCGACCGCCGCACCGCGCGCCGACAGCGCCACGTCGATCCCGACACGCTCGAACAGCCGTAGGTTGGCCGGGGTGCCGACCCGGGTGATGAGGGACCCGACGCCGAGCTGCCGTCCGATCAGGCAG
>SMUZ01024229.1_pt1 | contig 18283 bp, 18 predicted proteins | sample 2456421 | NCBI WGS metagenome assembly SMUZ01 (sample SAMN11095932, study PRJNA526329) | marine sediment metagenome | biome: Marine sediment; feature: Surficial sediment; material: Deep marine sediment; isolation source: Hadal surficial sediment | place: Pacific Ocean | collected 2014-11 | depth... | reverse complement strand
CCTCGCCCTCGGCCAGAGCAAGAGGGGCCTCGAGACCCGACTGAGCTACCACCACGAAGTCCTGCATCCCTTCTTTAAAGGTGTGGATGCCTTCCTGCGAGCGGACCTGGCCGGGATTCGCGAGCACCTGACGCGCTCCTACGTTGGGGTCGGGGGTGTTCAAACGCACCTCATCGAGCCCCCACGTATCACCCTGCTCACTCGCGCTGGCCTGGTGTCCGAGGCCCGAGCCGGCCTGGCCACGTTCGAGGCGGCGTACCCGGAGCTCGCCACGTTGCCCGCCATCCGCGGTGAGATCGTGCTCGCCGAGGGCCGCACCGAGGAAGGGGTTGCGCTTCTACTGGGGTCCCTCAGCGCGCAACGAGAGCTGGGCCAGTACACGACGTACAGAACAGCCGCCGTTCTCGCCGAGGTGTGGGTGTCACAGGACAAACTCGAAGCGGCCCTCGAAGTGCTCGAGGACGCCTCCCGGCGGAGGATCACCTCGTATCCCGGCAACAGGGAGGCATGGTTCCTGGTCCAGGTTCGCCTCCGCGGGATCTACCGCCTTCTCGGTCGCGAGGCCGAGGCGCAGGAGATCGAGGCTGAACTGCGCCGGCTCCTGGCGCGCGCCGATCCGGACAGCTGGGTCCTGTGCGAGCTCGACGAGCTGCGCGACCGGTGTACGGCCGACACACACCCGCCGTGGTGGCGCAGCAGGAGCTGAAGCGCTTCGTGCCCGCCGACTGACGGCAGCTAGACTACGCGTTCCCTCAACCGCTCATCGTCAAACCACCAGATACGCTGATGGTTTGACCGGTAATGAACGAAGCGTCGTCGCTCAGAAAGAAAGCCACTAACCCTGGATAGTCTTCCGGACGGCCCAGACGGCGCATCGGAATCGCCCGTTGCAAGCGTTCATTTAGACGTCCCGATTTGTCTATTGCGGCAAACAGCGGGGTATCGGTAGGTCCGGGACAGATAGAGTTGAAGGTAATGTCTTGTCTGGCATGTTCTCGCGCGAGTGTTTTCATCAACGCGATGATGCCGCCCTTAGCGGCGGAATAGACAGCTTCTCCAGACGAGCCGACTCTCCCGGCATCGGATGCGATGCTGATTACCCGTCCTCGACCGAGCTCTGCCATACGTTTTAGAGCCAGATGCGTTACGTTGAGCGGACCGTATAGATTAATTTCGATGACTTTTCGCCAGAAATCGATTTCGGTTTTTACGAACAACTTTGCAGAATCCCAGCCTGCGTTATTGACAAGGCCATACACGGGTCCCGCATTAGTTTCGAACTTCGCAATTGCACCGGCTACATCCTCATATTCGGTTATGTCTACTACGAAGGGATGTAACAAGTCATTGTCACCCAGTGATTGCAAACCAGCGCAATTCAAATCGAATACCGCCACCGGATAACCTTCGGCCAACAACCGTTTCACGATTGCCAACCCGATTCCGCTGGCTCCGCCGGTCACAATGATGGGGCGATCAGCGTTCTTTCCCATAAATTCATCCTTTCTCGTGTTATCTTCCTCGCGCTAACCCTGCCTGAGGTCCACCAACCCCCTCATTATCTTAAGATCAAATTGCACTACAACGCAGCTACAATATACCCATGAACGAGCCAACCAAAAGCGGCCAGAAATTCCGCACGCGCGAAGGCATCGTCGCCATCAAAGATGGTATGAAGGCGAAAGCCAACGTGGACCAGCAAATCGGCCGCAAGCCGCCCTGGCTCAGGGTACGCATCGGAGGCGGTGCTGCCTACGAAGCCGTAAAAAATACTGTTCGCAAAAATAATCTCGCCACCGTCTGTGAAGAATCCCACTGTCCCAACATCGGGGAGTGCTGGAACCACGGTACCGCGACAATTATGCTCATGGGCTCGGTCTGTACCCGTGCCTGTCGGTTCTGCGCTGTGGACACCGGCAACCCGAATGGTTGGTTAGATCCCGACGAACCCGTTCATGCAGCCCAGTCCGTACAGCTCATGGGACTTCGTTATGTGGTGCTCACCTCCGTCGACCGGGACGATCTCGTTGACGGGGGCGCCGGTCACTATGCTGCATGCATCCGCGCCATCAAGTCTTTAAACCCATACACCGCCGTGGAAGCCCTCACACCGGACTTTGCCGGTCAACTCGACGCGGTTGAAACCGTAGTAACTTCCGGGCTCGAGGTCTTCGCGCAGAATCTCGAAACGGTTCGTCGTCTAACTTATGAGGTTCGTGATCCACGCGCCGGCTACGAACAGACGCTTGCTGTTCTGGAGCATGCAAAACAGTGTGGCGACGGCATACTGACCAAATCGAGCTTAATGTTGGGCCTGGGCGAAAGCGACGATGAGATTCGCGCCAGCATGGAAGATCTACGCTCCCATGAGGTCGATGTGCTCACCCTTGGGCAATATCTACGGCCGACGTTAAATCACCTACCCGTTTCCCGTTGGGTGCACCCGGATGAATTCGACCAATATCGACAGTGGGGGCTGGCCCTGGGATTCACCGAAGTCGCTTCCGGGCCGCTGGTGCGTTCGAGTTACCGCGCCGATCGAATCCTCGAACGGAACAACCTGGGGTTGGGAGAGATACCGCTCACCAATCTTCGCTGCTGACGCTGGCCTGACTGGGGCAAACGATCCTTTTTCTATCTTTGCTTTACTCGCGGCAACTGCTTGAACAAGCCGGCTCCATGGTAGACCATCTTTTACCCCGTAATAACCAGGCGCATCATGGCTGACAGTTTATTAGCCAGCACCGACCAACCGACGTCACCCGTTGAACTGGTGCGGACGGGTGATTTCGAAGATTGGCAGGCCAAACGTTCAACGCAAGCACAAAACTGGCTTCGTCAGAACCAGTTCACCGCCAAATCGGGCCAGATAGCCTGGCTACCCGACGACGACGGCAATCCGCATCGGGTTGCCGTCGGCTGGAACGGGGACGACGACCTCGCGACATTGGGGGGACTACCTTTTGGGCTTCCAGTGGGCGTCTACCATCTCACCTCAACCGTCACCGAACTGCAGGTGCTCGGCTGGGCCCTCGGAGCATACCGGTTTGATCGTTACAAGTCGGGCGACCGGGCGCCAGCCCAGCTCTTGTTGTCAGCTGAGCACGATGCGGAACGGCTGACCAATGCCGAGGCTGCAATTACGTTGACGCGGGATCTAATCAATACGCCGGCCGGAGACATGTTGCCCACGGCCCTGGCGGACGAAGCCCAGCAGGTTGCAGACGCCAACGGCGCGACCTGCCGGATTACGGTTGGCGACGACCTGCTGGAACACAACTTCAACGCCATTCACGCCGTTGGACGGGCCTCAGCCGACGCACCCCGCCTGATCGACATCAGCTGGGGGCAGGAAGACCATCCGCTCGTGACGCTGGTCGGCAAAGGGGTTTGCTTCGACAGTGGCGGGTTGGATATCAAGAGTGCCGCTGGTATGCGAACCATGAAGAAGGATATGGGTGGTGCGGCTCATGTGCTCGGTCTTGCCCAGCTCATCATGTCCCAACAATTGCCCATTCGGCTGCGGGTGCTCATCCCGGCAGTTGAGAACGCGATCGCCGGAAACGCCTATCGGCCCGGCGACATACTGCAGACTCGCAACGGCATCACGGTGGAAATCGACAACACGGACGCCGAAGGGCGCCTGGTATTGTGCGATGCGCTTGCACTCGCGGCCGAAGATCAACCGGAATTGATCATCGACTTCTCCACGCTCACGGGATCTGCACGATCCGCCGTCGGTGCAGAGATCTCAGCGATGTTCTCCAACAATGACGAAGTGGCGCAAGACATCTACCGTGCCGGAGTGGACACAGACGACCCCGTCTGGCGACTGCCCTTGCATAAGCCTTACGACCACATGCTGGAAAGCAAGGTCGCAGACACCGTCAACTCGGCGAATTCACCCTATGGCGGCGCAATTACGGCTGCTTTGTTCCTGCAGAAATTCGTCGAAGCCATTCCCTGGGTGCACTTTGACATCATGGCATTCAACAATCGCCATCGTCCCGGCCGGCCGGTTGGCGGCGAAGCCATGGGCATCCGTGCGGTCTTTGCTTATCTCCAGCGCCGATACGCTAAGTTAGCTTGATGTTCAAAGACCTGGAAACGGCGCCTAAAAATCACCGCGTAGCATTGGATGAAGTGCTCGCCAGCCTCAAGTTCAACGACGACGGGTTAGTGGCGGCTGTTGCTCAGGATGCGCGCAGCAAAGAGGTACTGATGGTTGGCTGGATGGACCGGACGGCAATTCAACGTACGCTCAGCGAAGGTTACGCCTGCTACTGGTCACGCAGCAGGCAAACTTACTGGCGCAAGGGGGAGACCTCGGGCCATCTACAGGCACTGGTGGAATTACGCCTGGATTGCGACGGGGATGCCGTTTTGCTCCTGGTCGAGCAAACCGGGCCCGCATGCCACACCAACCGACCATCCTGCTTCTATCTGACCGTTGAAGGAGAAAAGGTACGGGTGACCACGGAATCTCAATAATCTATAATCCGCCACCATGAACTTCCTACGTACGCATGTCTGTCTGACTTCGGGTTGTTGTTGCCGCTGTTAGCTAGTTGCTGTCCAGAATGGACAACCATCTTCCTGTCCAGAATGGACAACCATCTTCCTGTCCAGAATGGACAATCATTGGCTTCGACTCGTAACCCACTGTTTCTACCATATTTTCGGACAAGCGTATGGAACTGCAATTCCACAACACTCTAACCGGCCGCAAAGAGGTCTTCGAACCGATCGATCCCGACCGGATCACCGTTTACGCCTGTGGACCGACGGTCTACAACCTCGTACACATTGGCAACGGCCGGCCGGCCGTCGTATTCGATGTTCTGTTTCGCCTGCTGCGGGTGTTTTATCCGGAAGTGGCCTACGTGCGCAACGTCACCGATGTCGACGATAAGATCAACGCTGCCGCCATCGCGCAGGGAAAATCCATAGCGACCCTGGCCGATCGCTTCACTCTCGAGTACCAGAAAGACATACGGGCATTAGGCGCACTCGAGCCAACAGTCGAGCCGCGAGCGACGCAGCACATCCCCGAAATCGTCGCAATGATCCAGGAACTGATCGACAAAAATCATGCTTACGAGGCGGACGGTCATGTGCTGTTCGATGTCTCGTCGGATCCGTCTTACGGCACTTTAGCCAAGCGCTCGCTGGAAGACATGTTGGACGGAGCCCGGGTAGAGATAGCGCCCTACAAACGGGACCCGAAAGATTTTGTATTATGGAAGCCTTCCACCGACCAACTCCCAGGCTGGGAGAGCCCGTGGGGGTATGGTCGGCCCGGATGGCATATCGAGTGCTCCGCGATGGTCCGCAAACACCTTGGCAGGACCATCGATATTCACGGCGGTGGTTCCGATCTCACTTTTCCACACCATGAAAACGAGGCGGCACAATCGCGCTCGGCAAACGACAACGCCGAATATGTCCGCTACTGGCTACACAACGGAATGCTCACGTTAGGCGATGAGAAGATGGCCAAGTCCGTCGGGAACATCGTCACCATTCGCGAACTGCTCGGCCGTTACCCGGGCGAGGCCCTGCGATACGCACTGCTCTGCGCGCAGTACCGATCGCAACTTGCCTGGTCCGAAGATCTTCTCAAGCAGGCAATGGCAAGCCTGGACCGATTGTATGGCGCGTTACGAGAAGCGCCAGGCAACGATACTTCCTCCGCCTTTCGGGATGTACAGTTAAACGGTTTCCCGGAAAACGTCACAACTGCACTTTGTGACGACCTGAACACACCACAAGCCCTGGCGGCACTTCATGCAATTGCGGGTGACATTCACAAAGCCGAGGATGTCGAGCAAGCACAAGCGCTCAGATCTCAGCTATTGGCGGGTGGTTGGTTGCTTGGCCTGCTCGACCGTACGGTTGAAGCGCATTTCCAGCAAGGCAAGGACATAAACCCAGAGCTGATCGATACACTCATCGAAGAGCGAATCGGTGCACGGCAAAACAAGGATTACGCCCGCGCCGACGAGATCCGCGATGAGCTAACCGCACTGGGTGTCGAACTCGAAGATACCGCCGACGGCACGCGCTGGAAGCTGCGCGGGGACAATGAACCCCGCTAACGGACACCACGAGAGAACCGCAACATGCAGTCTATCGGAATCGTTGGCGGTGGAATTGGCGGGCTTACTCTGGCGCTCGCTTGTCGCCAGGCTGGATTCAAAGACATCTACGTTTACGAGCAGGCGAGTCACATAGAAGGTCTCGGCGCCGGTATCCAGCTTTCGCCAAATGCAAGCCGCGTACTCATCGCCCTGGGCTTAAAAAATGCACTGACTGGGGTCGCCTCCTATCCCCAAGCCGTACATCTTCGCGCTTGGCAGTCAGGTTACCTCGTGGCGCAGCGTCCGCTTGGCCAATTTTCCGAAGACCGTTACGGCTTCCCGTATTATCATCTGCACCGTGCGGACCTTCATCAGGTACTCCTCGATGCCGCCCTGGCGAATCAAGTGACGATTGCGACCGGCAAAACCTGCTTGTCACTCGATACACATCAAGGCAAAGAACGAATTAATTTTGCCGATGGCAGCGACGCAGCTCACGACGTGGTGATCGGTTGCGACGGTATTCATTCCGCGGTACGCAAAACCCTGTTCGGAGCCGACGAGCCAAGGTTCACCGGGCACGTGGCATGGCGCGGGATGGTAAAAGCAGACAGGCTCCCCAAAGGTCTCATCAGTTCCGCGGTAACTGCGTGGATGGGGCCTAAAAAACATTTCGTACACTACTATGTCAGTCGTGGTGAGCTGGTCAATTTTGTCGGTGTGGTGGAAGCCGCAGAGGAAGCGCAGAAGGACAGCTGGAGTGAGGAATCATGGCGTAGGTCGGGTGACAAGGCGGAAATCGTCGAGGACTTCCGTGATTGGCATCCTAGTATTGCCACCCTTATCAATGCGGCCGATCAATGTTTCAAATGGGCGCTATACGATCGGGACCCCTTAGCAAACTGGTCGGCAGGGCGGGTCACCTTATTGGGAGATGCGTGTCATCCCATGCTTCCCTACATGGCTCAGGGTGCGGCGATGGCAATCGAAGACGCCTGGGTGCTATCACGGATGCTGGAGAACTGGGAAGACGAGACGGCGAAGGGTTTTCTCGAATACGAACGGTACCGTCGACCACGCACGAGCAAGGTACAACTCGGTTCACGAGCACAAGGCCAGCAGTTTCATCTAAGCGACAAATGGAAGGTTCTGAAGCGCAACCTTCGCCTGGGATTCGGTAGCCGATTTTTACCCGACGTCGCCATGCAACAACTCGACTGGCTCCACGGCTACGATTGTGTGAAGGGATTCGACTAATGGGTTGTAGATAGGGTATAGAACTCCTTAAGAGTGCTGCTGAACGTCAACCAGGGGTAAAAATGCTCGATCAGAAAGTGACCAGCCGGTTTGTCGAAGAGCTCTGGGATCAGAGTATCGTACCTGCTCTTTGCGAGTACGTGCGCATCCCCAATAAATCGCCCGCCTTCGATCCCGATTGGGAAAGCCGCGGGTTTATGCAGCAAGCAGTCGAGCTGTTGCAACAGTGGTGTTCAACACCGTCGCTCAACAAACTCACGCACGAGATCTTCAAGTTACCTGGACGCACACCCGTTTTGTTCTGCGAGGTGCCATCGACGGGCGGGGACGGCACCGTGCTGCTTTATGGACACTATGACAAGCAACCGGAATTCACCGGTTGGGAAGAAGGTCTGAGCCCCTGGGAGCCCGTGTTGCGGGACGGCAAGTTGTACGGTCGTGGTGGCGCGGATGACGGTTATGCACTGTTTGGTTCGCTCACGGCCATCGCCGCGTTGGAACACCAGGGTATTGCCCATGGCCGTTGCATCGTTCTCATCGAAGGTTGCGAAGAGAGCGGTAGCTTTGATTTGCCGTTTTATGTCGATGCGTTGCAAGAACGGATCGGCGTTCCGGACCTCGTCGTCTGCCTGGACGCAGAGTGTGGCAACTACGATCAGTTATGGACCACAACATCGCTGCGCGGCATGTTACCCGGCGTATTGTCCGTCGCAGTGTTGAGCGAAGGCCAGCACTCGGGTATAGCCGGTGGCATTGTCCCCTCGACGTTTCGCATCATGCGACAGCTCTTCGAACGAGTCGAGAATGCGGCAACCGGTGAACTGCACCCATCTTTGTACGTCGACATCCCTCGCGAAGTGCGTGGCCAGCTACGCGCGGTTGCGGATGTACTGGGGTCAGAAGTCGTACATCGGTTTCCGTGGCTCGAAGGCGTGCAAGCTGCCTGGTCAGATCCGGTCGAGTTGCTCATCAACAATGCCTGGCGTCCGAGTCTTGCCACCGTAGGCTTAAGTGGAGCGCCCGAAGTACACGATGCGGGTAACACACTTCGTCCGAGCACCAGTGCCAAGCTGGTGTTCCGCTTACCCCCAACGCTCGAAGCCGAAGACGCCGCAAACGAAATCAAGGCCGAACTGGAACGAGATCCGCCCCAAGGTGCCCACGTCACCTTCGAGCTGGAAACTGCCCAAACAGGCTGGTGCGCACCGCCATTTTCCCCCTGGCTGGAAGAATCTCTCAATCGAGCTTCCATCCAGTTTTTCAACAAGCCTGCGATGTATATGGGAATGGGCGGCACAATCCCCTTCATGAAAATGTTGGGAGACGCCTACCCCGATGTACAGTTTATGGTAACCGGCGTACTGGGGCCAAAATCGAACGCCCACGGTCCTAACGAGTTTCTGGAAATTGCTACCGGGAAAAAAGTTACAGCTTGCGTCGCCCAGGTGCTGGCCGACCACGCAAATCGAAGCTGAACGCTAATGCAGCAGTCGGCTGTCAGCGCCGAAACTCCTCTTGAGAAAATCCATCTGGTCTCCAAGTATCCGGCCACTGTTAGTTAGTGCGAGGTACTCGGCGAAGTTCGGTAAATAAGGTAACGCGTGCAGCTGTACGTTGCACTCTTCGAGCAGTCGGTTGCCTTTGTAATGATTACAGCGTTTGCAGGCAGCCACCACGTTGTCCCAGCTGTCCTTGCCACCACGGGAGGTCGGAACGATATGGTCGCGAGTGAGTTTATTATCTGAAAACGAACCACCACAGTAGAGGCAAACATTTCGGTCACGTCCGAACAACGCCTGGTTGGTAAGTGGCGGAACACCTTTGGCAACCGGCATAACCTTGCCTTGGCAAGCAATGATGCTATGGATGTCCATGTAGGATTGAGAGCCATCAAAGCGCGAATGCCCACCCCGGATATGCAACACCGCATCGCCCAACGTCCACACGATGATTTCACGTGCGTAGAGACAAACGGCTTCCTCCCAGCTAACCCAGTCTATGGGTTGGCCGGCGATATTGAGCCGCAGGATGCGCGGTACTCGATCGTACTCTGCCAGAGTTGCAACCATGCTCTACCTTTCGATGTTTGTGCGTTCGGTGTTCTAGTCTAGAACACACACTTCGAACTCACGCGTGTATCATGACGAATCGTCGCCATGGATACAATGGCTCGCACGTGCGGTGGCTCACGAGATGGCGAACGACAAACTACTCACCACAATAGCTGTTTTGACACACGCCAGCGCAATCGGCACAGTATACGGCCCATGTTGCGAGTGATTAGCTGCATCGTCCTGTGCGGGCTTGCTGGGTGCTCATCCAGAGCCCCTGCTCCCGTTGCACCCATCGACTTACCGAACAAACCCGGTGCCGATTGGTTCTGCGAAATGCACCCCAACGGAGAAGAATGGATTTGCGTGCAGGACGAAGAACTCGCCCGACACCCCAAGCCGTCCAGGTTACCGGTGCCCAAGCCAGAACCCACCCCCGTCGAGCAACCCCCACCTGCACCTGTGCAGCCAGTGACTCCGGCGAACGAACCGGCAGCCAGCGTTTCTGAACCTGCCGAATCTGCACCAGGTAGTTTACCAACACCAGAACCCGCATCATCGCCGCGACACTCGAGCGAGCGTGCACCTAAACATGTGCGGCTCGCATATAAACCCGACAAGCCAGTGAGCATCGTGGAACTACCGGCAGACCTCTACGCGGTTCAACTCGTCGCCATGTCCAGCCGCGATGCGCTCGAAGGCTTTGTCAGCGACCATCGTCTGCGAGGCATGTCTGCCGCTCGCGTGGCAAACGATGGACAGGTTTTCTACGTACTGCTTCTGGGAATCTACGAAACGGCAGCGATCGCAAACGAAGCAGCTGAGGATATTCTCCCACAGCTGGATAAGCTGTCACCCTGGGTCAGGCGCCTTGGATCTTTGCAAACCGCAATGATTCGTGCAGATGAGATCGCTGACAGCAGCAGCCTTTGAGGTTTCCCCAACAGATCACTCATGCTGCAGTCCCGGCAGAATCCGCCAGCGAAGTATTTGGATCTATGGACCTGTAGCTGGGTCGTGCGCGCAGCCGCTCGAAATAGGCTTTCACTCTGGGAAACGCATCAAGATTCATGCCGTCCACTTGCAAAACCATTGCGACCGCCATGAACGGCACATCGGCAAGTGTGAACTCATCGCAAAGATATTCTCGATCCGCCAACTGTTCTTCGACAAATGGAAACGCTTGGACGCGCAACCCTTCCCGGCCTTTTTCCATACCTTCTGTATCCCGCTTATCTTCGGGCGACCACCAGGGCATCCAGATCGGCGGCAGGTGCTTGGACAGAATACCTTCATCGGCGTAGTTCTCTAACGCCCGCGCTCTGCCGCGCAGCACGGCATCAGCCGGTAACAGCGACGGCATGGGGTATGCATCGTTGAGGTATTCGTTTATCACCGTTGAGTCATATAAGGTCAACGTACCGTCGTCGATATAAGGGACTTTGCCAAGTGGATGTTTGGCCAGAACCTCGGGAACCTTTTTCCAGATATCTCCTGGACGAACGGTTTCGACTCGATAGTCGATACCCTTCTCTTCAAGTACGACTTTGGTTTTGCTGGCATTCGTGGAACGCAGCGTTCCGTAGGGATATTCCCTCTCCATGGTGTACAGAACGATCATACAACCCTCTCCTTTCGTAAGTATTGCCGCTGATGATACAGACCCTCCATGGAGAAGATAACCAAAGCCGGCCAGATACAGCCGAAAGTGACCGTCTGACTCAATCGAAAAGGCTCCGTATACGAAGGTGCGAGATATTAAAAAAAACCGAGCTTCGTGCGCGGGTGCTAATCCGGTGGCGCATCCAAGGGAACAAACAGACAGCTGCGCGGCTCACCGTTCACAGCTCTACTGATATGACCCCGCCCGGTAGTATCTTCTGCCAGCAGAATAGAACCCGGACCAAGGCGCCGCACGGTACCATCGCCGATTTCAATGTCTACCGAGCCTGTCAGATTCACCACGAGCTGACGCCGTGGTGCGTTGTGAAAGTCGATCTCGTAGTCACCTTCGACCTCTCTAAACATTACTCCCTTGCCACGCCACAAATCGGAAATACGGCCGATGTTTCCGCGGTTTTCCATTTCTATTTCCACATCTTCGAAATGAGATTCGCCGTCGTCGCCGCTGTAGATACGCACGATGTTCATCGTTTTCTCCTCATCGTCAATTAACCAAAGATTCCCTAACATCTAACCCATGACGAACGCGAAAAAATTCGAGTGGGTGTGGTACGCCCACGGCTTTCTACGCGAGTTAGTGCTGATCTACCCTACCTACGCCATCATGATGCAACAAGGTGGAATCTCGGCAATCGAGCTTTCGACTCTGTTCATCATCTGGTCATTTGCCTTATTCGTTTTCGAAGTACCTTCAGGCATTCTGGCGGATCGCATCTCGCGACGAAATCTGCTTGTCATCTCCGGGATGATCAAAGGCAGCACATTCCTAATCTGGTGGCTCGTCCCTGGTTTTGCCGGTTCGAAGCTGACGGGACGCAGGAGCAATTCGAACGCATTTACGGATGGGGCGTCGCCGCCAACAGTATCGGCGTGGCAGTGGCCCTGCTGATTGGCGGCTGGCTCGCGGAATCAGGTTTCCTATTACCGCTACTGCTTAGCGTTATTACACCTTGGGCGGCCGCAGCAATCGCGGCAACGGGACTCAAGGAACCGCCCAGAACGACGGGTGCCGAAGCGGAGTCTTTTTTCGGGACGCTAATGGCAGGTATGCACGAAGCCAGGAGCAACCGGTCCGTCGGCCTAATCATCGGCATGTTCGCCATGCTTCCCATGGCTTATGGCGTGCTTGAGGAGTACATAGGTCCGATGCTTCACGAGCGCGAGACGTTTTCGATGACTGAGATTGGTGCGGTCGCCGCGTTTGCACTCGTCGCCCGCACGTTAGGGTTAAGTGTTGCGCATCGCTTCCGCGCTCCGACTACCCGACGCCTGGCAGCGCTGTTTATGCGACGATTACTTCGTTTGCAAGAATGGGCATGGAAACATCTGGAATATTGCTCTATCTTTTTCTCGGCACGATCGCCCAATTCGCTAACTGGGAAATCGCCTTCGCGGCAACCGGCATCCTGAGTGTGTTACTGGCGTCGTTTTTCTTTCTCGTGCGTACCCAGGTTGCCGCGGTAATCCAAACCATCGATAGCTGAGCCCGGTACTACAACAATTCGAGTATGGCTTCTGCCTTGCTCACCTCGAACTGACCAGGTTCTTCAACGACAAGTTTGGTAACGGTGCCATCGTCCACAATCATGGCGTAACGCTGTGAACGAGTACCAAGCCCGAACCCACTACCATCCATCTCGAGCCCCATCGCACGGGTAAAATCCCCGTTACCATCCCCCACCATCAAAATCCCTTCAGCGTTACGGTCTTTACCCCAACTGTCCATCACGAAGGCATCGTTTACAGAAATACAAATGACGCTATCAACACCCTTGGCTTTGATGGCATCCGCATGTACCACGTATCCTGGCAGATGGGCTTGCGAGCAGGTCGGCGTAAACGCACCGGGAACGACAAACACCACGACCTTCTTACCCGCAAAAAGATCATTGGTGGTCACCGCAGTGGGTTTGCCTTCTTGAATCGTGTGCATCGTGGCTTCTGGCAGTTTATCGCCTTCTTGTATGGCCATAGTCTTTCCTTTGTGATCTATCGGACGAAACGCAGAACAGGGAAGTTTGGAGAATCGCGTGCGCCTGGTCAATGTGTCGCGACTCGGGCGAAACTCGGGGGAAGCTCGGGGGAATAGAGCACTATTTGTGAACCGCGTCCCAACTTGGCATTGCGGCAGCGCACACTGAGTGTTCGCGCGGCCACCGCGCAGGCAGCGGGCGCATATACTGGTCCATGGAGTGGTAGATTGCCTCATGCCGGATATGGATTCGTCGGTCGTACGATTATTTGTTGCGCTTCTCATCATGACCGTTAGCGGTTGTGATGGTACGCCAATTCCAGCTGGCCACGTCACAGCAAACATCAAACCAGAGGTGGTACTTGAAGCAGTCCAGCCACCAGCCAATCCGGTTCCAGAAATTCAGCCGGATATCGGTTCTGATGAACCGCAACGAGTTGCACATCGCGAGCCGCAACCCGTACTGCAGACGGAACCTTCGGCCCAAGTGGAAGAGGAAGCGGCTCAAGCGCCATTAAAAACAGCCATACAACCGGAAATCGTCTCGACGGACCAACCCGATCCTGAAACCCACCAGAGTCACGAACTCGGTTTTCGACTTCTCGGCCAGTTGGTTCCCCCCGGTCAATTGCAGAGCGTAACCTGGTCCGCATCCGAAACTTTTTCGGGCACCGTAATTCCCAATGCCGTCTTGGTCGTAAACGGCCGCAAGCCAGGGCCCGTGCTCTGTCTAACGGCCGCGGTCCACGGCGATGAACTCAACGGGATCGAAACGGTGCGAAGGGTAATTCACAACCTCAACCCGGAGAAGCTTCAAGGTACGTTGATTGGAGTACCCATCGTCAACATGCAGGGTTTTCAGCGACATTCCCGCTATCTCCCCGATCGACGCGATCTCAACCGCTTCTTTCCCGGTAACCCCAGGGGCAGTTCAGCATCGCGCATCGCTTACTCCTTCTTTCACGACGTTGTCTCCCATTGCGACGGCCTCGTCGATCTACACACCGGTTCGTTTCGTCGCACCAACCTGCCGCAGCTTCGAGCAGACCTGAACAACCCCGATGTGGTTGCGCTCACCGAAGGATTTGGCGCTACAGTCATCCTGCATAGCGAAGGCAGAGAAGGCACCCTGCGCCGCGCTGCAGTCGATGCCGGTATCCCTGCCGTAACCCTGGAAGCGGGTGAGCCGATGCGCGTTCAGGACGACGCGGTGCAGCATGCAGTCAAAGGCATTCATACCCTACTCGACACGCTCGGTATGTATGCCAAGCGCCGCTTCTGGGGTAATCCAGAACCTACCTACTACACTTCACACTGGGTAAGAGCCGACCAGGGCGGCATCCTCTTCGGTGCAGTCAAGCTGGGTAAACGGGTGAAGCAAGGCGATGTGCTCGGGACGGTAACGGATCCAATTACCAACGAGAGTTCGTCCATCGTATCGCCCCATAACGGCCGCATCATCGGCATGGCCCTCAATCAATTCGTGATGCCTGGATACGCCACCTTTCACATCGGCCTCGAAGCCGAAGTGGATGATGCAACACTTGAAGCGACAGAATTGGACTTCGAACATGCCGTCGCACTATACGAAATAGATGCTGGTGAACCAGAATAACGGCCACGTGCAACATGCCACTGAACTACACAATTCACGCTAAAGGCTCACTTATTCTCGAACGAGGTTGCGGGGTGTTGTCTGACGCTGACGTTACTCTACATTTCCAGGCGCTGGCAAACGACCAACGCATAGATCCCAACGCTCGAGTTCTTTCAGACCTGCGAGGCGTAGAGCACATCGATCTCACCGAAATTGGTTTCCGCAAAGCCTTGCACAATCAAGATCGAATACGCGCCGACAAAGCGGCAATCGTTGCCCCCGTCGACCTGACGTTCGGGCTGAGCCGGATATACGAAACCCTCGCAACGGAACTCGCCAACGAAGTTCGAGTCTTCAGGGACTGGCACGAGGCACTCCATTGGCTGGGAGCGCAGCACATTAACCTTGATGAGTAGTGGCCAGTTCAGCGCCAGGCGAACCGCGGCTGCTCGTAATGCGCAACCTGAGTATGCCTTCCCAACAAACACACCTCGCGAAACTGGTAAATCAAAGCCGCCGTCGGTGCCGCGATGTAATCGGTTCCCACCGGCATACGCAGTACCGGGTGTTCGCTACCTGCAACGTCGTCCAGTAACGGGGCATCCTCGCGAAGGAACTCGCTGAGCGGTATCCGATGAATGGAAGCCACTTCATCAGGATTTGGCTCGGCTTCCAGACCCACCCCTCCCCAAACGACAATCGGCGTCATCACGAAACCCGAACGCGTTACGAAATCGTCCAGCCTGCCGAGCACGGCAGCCCCGTCCAGGTCAACATAGACCTCTTCAAACATCTCTCGAAGTGCGGTCTGTATCGGCGTTTCGCCGTGCTCCAATTTCCCACCCGGAAACGCCCATTGACCCGGGTGATTACGTAGTCGCGCTGACCGTCGGGTGAGAAGAAGCGCTGCGGTATCCTGACGCTCCGGATAATTGGGCAGCCCCGGCAAGTTGGGTCCGTACGCAACGTCGGTGACGGTAATGGCCACGGCTGCACGATGCGCTTCGTCTGCGTCGGCCTCAGTCACTTTGAACGCGGATAAGTTGGCGACAATTCGGGCTCGCAGATTATCATCACAATTCATGGATTACCGGACTTCTGGAGAATACCTAAGGTTGCCAGTTCTCACTCGATGACTCAATCACCTCCCACTTCATTTCTCGATTAAGAGGCATACTGAATAAAGTTGGACAAGCAAGAAAAAAATGCACTCAAATTCGCCCTCGCAGCGGTTGCTTTGTGGTCTACGGTGGCGACCGGATTCAAGTTGGGACTCGCACTGCTCGAGCCGGTGCAGCTGTTGTTTCTCGGTACGCTCGTATCAACGATCATCTTCGTTGTCGCAGTCAGCATCTCGGGTACGTGGCAAGTAAACCGTCGAACCGTGGGAGAAAGCCTGTTATTCGGACTTATCAACCCGTTTCTATACTACCTGGTGCTTTTCGAAGCCTATGACCGGTTGCCTGCACAGATCGCCCAACCACTGAACTACACCTGGGCCATTGCCCTCGCCGTGTTAGCAGTACCGCTTTTGAAACAACCTCTTACCCGCCATACCACCGTTGGCATCTTGCTCAGCTATTTCGGAGTGTTGATTTTGCTGACGCAGGGACGCATCGACAGCTGGCCAGTCATCAACTGGCTTGGCGTGATACTCGCTTTGAGTAGTACGTTGTTGTGGGCAAGTTACTGGTTACTGAATACGCGCTCTCACACCGATCCTCTCACGCTGATGGCGTTGAGTTTCCTGTTCGCGACACCGTTGATCGGGATCGTTTGTGTCCTGGGTCCTGGTCTACCACCACTGAGTTGGGAAATCGCCGGTTACGGATTGTGGGTGGGGTTGATTGAAATGGGTGTTACTTTTCTTCTCTGGCAACGCGCACTTCGCCTTACCACGAATGCCGGACGTATTGGACAGCTAATTTTTCTTGCACCGTTTCTCTCGCTGATCTTAATTGGCGTTGTGTTGGGCGAGCGCATTCACTACACATCTGTCATCGGTCTAGGAGTAATCGTCGCCGGGATCGTGGTAACCGGCCGGCCGAGCCGACCGGCCGTATAAAACGCGCTCAGATGGTTTCCAGCCAGTCGTGGAGTGCCTGGCCAACCTCGTCGGGAGAGTCTTCCTGAATGAAATGGCTGCCTTTAACGGTGACCTCGACCTGGTTCGGCCAGGTTCGGCAGGATTCGCGTTGCGGACCCACGAGCAATGCGCCGGGTTCCGCATTGATAAAAAGCTTGGGCATCGGCGCCACGGCGAGCCATTGCGCGTAGTCCTCGGTAACTTGCACAACATCGGCGGGCTCGCCTTCTATGGGAATCTGCCGTGGCCACGTGAGCGTTGGTCGACGACCTTCCCCGGGCTCGCTGAACGGACGCCGGTATACGGCCATCTCATCATCTGTCAAACCGCGCAGCACCGAGCCTGGCAGCACACGTTCAACGAACGTGTTGTTCTCGAGCACCATCTCCTCACCCGCCGGGGAGCGAAATCCCTGAAACATACTACGAGCACCCTCGGGAAACGTATCCCAGGTTAACGGGGTCACGATTGCTTCCATGTAGCAGATACCCGCTACCGCGTCGCGGTGTCGGTTTGCCCAGTCGAAACCGAGCGCTGAACCCCAGTCGTGAATAACAAATACGATATCGTCGGAAATATTCAGGGCTTCCAGCGCACCGGAAAAATATCGACTATGTTCGGCAAAGGTATAACGTTCCGGACCGGAATCATCGAGCTTGGCCGAATCACCCATGCCGATGAGGTCCAACGCGATACACCGACCAAGATCTTGAACGTGCGGCATGATGTTGCGCCAAAGATAGGACGAGGTCGGATTGCCGTGTTGAAACACGATAGGCCGCCCTTCGCCCATTTCCACATAGGCCATCTGTTTACCCAGCACCTCGACGTATTTTTTTGGATGTTCACTCGCACTCACCATGGTTTGGCTCCTGTTGATGCTATGCAGTTTGCGACACAAACTACCTCCGATACTGATTTATTTGCCGATAAATACCGGTTTGCGCTTCTCGAGAAACGCTTTCATTCCTTCCTGTCCATCCTCACTAACGGAAAGCTCAGCGATGCAGCGAGCCTCGAGTTCCATCTGGGATTCCAACGACTGATCGAAGCTGCCGTTGAGCAGGGTTTTCACCGCCGCATTGGCAAGCGTAGGACCCTTCGCCAGTTGTCTAGCGAGTTGGGTTGCCACCGACACCACCTGGTCATCCGCAACCACCTGATTGACCACCCCCCAGGCGAGCGCTTCGGTGGCATTCAGTACCCGGTTGGTCAACATCAGCTCCCTGGCTCGTCGGTCACCGATCTTACGCGGCATGAAGTAGGTAGAACTCCCGTCCGGCGACAAACCTGCACGGGTATATGCCATGGTGAATACTGCCGACTCCGCCGCGATAGCAAGATCCGCGGCCATCACCAGGCTGAAACCTGCCCCTGCAGCGGTGCCGTTAACTGCTGCAATGACAGGTGCCGCACCTCGGGACAAACGCGACAAGCCCATATGCAGATCACCGGCCATTTTTTTCAGAAGGCTCTTTGCACCAGCCCCCGCTCGTACGAAAGCACCCAGATCTCCGCCCGCGCAGAACATCTTTCCAGCACCCGTCATTACAATGG
>SMUZ01084827.1_pt1 | contig 18341 bp, 13 predicted proteins | sample 2456421 | NCBI WGS metagenome assembly SMUZ01 (sample SAMN11095932, study PRJNA526329) | marine sediment metagenome | biome: Marine sediment; feature: Surficial sediment; material: Deep marine sediment; isolation source: Hadal surficial sediment | place: Pacific Ocean | collected 2014-11 | depth... | reverse complement strand
CGACTTACCCCAGACAATGCCTAATCGTGGATGTCCCCACTACTCCGACTGCTCCTTGGTCGACGTGGATGTCCCCACTTGGAAATACCTACTTTGGCCAGGGAGGGCCTTGGTCCTTAGCGGTAACCATGCCCATGCCTTTGTAGGTGAACTTCTGGACTCTTTTTCCTTCGTAAGTTTCGGTGGTGAAGATGTTGCCTTTGGAATCTGTAGCGATGCTGTGTACCGCAAAAAACTGACCGGGTTGTCGCCCGCCACCACCGAAGCTGGTCAGGATCTCGAGGTTTTTCCGGTCCATGATGTAGACCTTCATATTCTTACCGTCGGCGAGGTACATATAACTCTGTTCTGGATCTTTCGAAAAAGCGATATCCCAAGTTGAGCCGTCGCCTAACGTTTCAGGTGCGATGAGAACTTCATTCACGAATGTGCCATCGGTCTTGAATACCTGGATTCGGTCATTCACTCGGTCGCAAACATAGACCAGCCCGTCGTTTGATGGCTCAGCACAATGCACTGGATTCCGAAACTGTTGGGCGCGCGGGTCGTTGGGATTATAGCGACCTAAATTCGTGTCGTCGGGCTTGTTGCCGTACGCACCCCAGTATCGTTTGAACTCACCACTATCCGCATCGAGAACTGCTACACGTTTGTTGGCATAACCGTCTGCCAGATAAGCTTCATTGGCGTGTGCGTCAAACGATATCTTGGCAACCCGGCCGAAATGTTCGGTAGTGTTACTGTCGACAGGCTGATCTGGTTTGCCGACCTGCATAAGGAACTTACCGTCTCGCGTGAACTTGAGCACATGAGCGTCACCGCGGCCATTTCCACCGATCCACAAGTTGTCTTTGTGATCGATAGTCAACCCGTGATTTGAAGACGGCCAATCATACTCGTCGCTCGGACCTCCCCAATGGCCAACAAGGTTACCTGCAGGATCAAATTCGAGGATGTTCGGTGCCGGAATACAACATTCGCTTGTTGGTGGATCAACAGCCGCACCTATCTCTGTGCGCTCGTTGAAAGAGTTTCTTCGATGAATGACAAATACATGGTCTCGCGAATCTACGCCGACCCCGACAGCTGAACCGAGTACCCAATGATTCGGTAACGGCTTCGGCCAAAGTGGATCGACTTCAAACATCGGCGCTTGGACCCCTTGCGCCTCCACGGAGTTCTGCAGGGCGGCCTGTCCGTAACCGAGAGCCACCACGACGCCGGCCAGCACTATACCAACCAAAATATTTCGCTTCTGCATGAATCCCCCATTTTTGTTCGCGCTGTGGTTGCTGCGTGCACCACAATCGAATGCGAGTTTGCCACGCAAACTTGCAAAGCATTCCGTAATGTACCGGCCTACTACCAGCACGAGTTATCAACCAGGCTGAGCGCTAGTATACTCGCTGCAGCATTTTTCATCGCCTTAGGAATTTTGTCTGCCGTGCATCTGTTCGCCTCTGGACCGTTTGTGATGATATTCCTTGCGGTGTTCTGTTGCTCCCAAGCCCGATCGGTTCATGCTCACGAAGTCCCCAACGATGTCAAAATTCAGGCATTCATTAAACCTGCGGGACAGAGCGTCTCACTCCTGGTGCGTGTGCCACTCGAAGCCATGCGGGACATCGAATTCCCCCTCCGCGGTCCGGGGTATCTGAACATCGCCGAAGCCGAACGCGAGCTCCGCGATGCAGCGATGTTGTGGATTGCAGACGACATCAAACTCTACGAAGAAGACACGCTGCTCGAAGATTTGCGGCTGATTGCCGTTCGAGTTTCGTTACCCTCGAACACATCATTCGCAAACTATGACACCGCGCTTGCACACACCATCGGCCCGGCGCTCTCCCCCAGTACCGAGCTCTATTGGCAGCACGCTATGCTCGACGTGCTTTTCGAGTATCCGATCGTGGATGAAATTTCTCCATTCTCAATCGAGCCTGCGTTAGCGCGACTCGGGATCCAAACGACCACCATACTGCATTATCTGACGCCCACCGGAAGCGAAAGCGTATTCCAATACCAAGGTAATCCAGGTTTGGTTCGTCTAGATCCCCGCTGGCATCAAGCGGCTCTCAGCTTCGTGCGCCTCGGTTTTGAACACGTCTTCGCAGGCGTCGACCACTTACTGTTTCTGTGCTGCCTGGTAGTCCCGTTCCGAAGAGTTCGCCCATTGATTGTGCTGATAACGTCCTTCACCGTCGCACACTCAATCACCCTGATCGCGGCTGGCTTAGATTTCACTCCGAGCGCATCATGGTTCCCACCACTAGTCGAAGTATTAATCGCTCTATCCATTGTCTACATGGCATTAGAAAACATCATGGGTGCCAAACTGCATCGACGATGGGTGATTACTTTTGCCTTCGGGCTTGCACACGGGTTCGGTTTTGCATTCCTGCTACGCGAATCATTGCAGTTTGCTGGAACTCACTTCATCACCTCGCTGTTCGCGTTCAACATCGGCATCGAACTCGGCCAACTAATTTTTCTGGCCACAATGTTGCCACTTCTGTGGTTCGTTTTCCGGTATCTCCCAGCTGAGCGAGCAGGGATCATCGTACTCTCAGCCCTGATCGCACATAGCAGTTGGCACTGGTTAACAGCGCGCCTGGCCACCCTCTGCGAATTTCAGTTTCATTTACCAGCATTCAACTTGCTACTACTGGCCAATGCCATGCGCTGGCTCATGTTAGTGATTGTACTGGGTAGCGCGCTGTGGTTGCTCCGCGGTTTCGTAGAACGTTGGTTGACCCGATATGAACCTAGTTAGTTCCTATAGAGAATGGACGAGAACTGGTGCTGAGCTATCATGGTCGGCATTTAAGGAGCGACTATTGGGAGATCAGGCATGCCAACAGGTCCCTTAGCAGGGGTACGGGTCGTCGACTTCACGACGATCTACTCAGGACCAATCGCCACAGCGATCCTCGGTGATCAAGGCGCCGACGTGATTAAAGTCGAATCCGCCGAAGGAGATCTGATGCGGCGTGGTAGACCACGCCGCAACCGGGTTTCGGCGAGCTTTGCCATGATAAATCGTAACAAGCGCTCCATCGTCATCGACGCGCGCACCAAAGAAGGCTGTGGAATTTTGCTCGACCTGATCAAAACCGCAGACGTGCTGGTCGAGAACTTTCGTCCCGGGGTCATGACGCGCCTCGGACTCAGCTACGAAACCGTCAAAACACTCAATCCACGGTTGATCTATGCATCCATCAACGGCGTAGGTAGCGAAGGACCGTATGCAAAACGGCGCGTCTACGATGCGGTCATCCAGGGCGTGTCAGGGATAGCGGCATTACAATCTGATCCTGATAGCGGCCGGCCGCAAATGATCAATACTCTGATCTGCGACAAGATCACCTCACTACACGCTGCCCAGGTCATTTCCTCTGCCCTCTTCGCTCGTGAAAAGACGGGCAAAGGCCAACAGGTCGAAATCACCATGCTGGATGCGAGCCTGTTCTTCATCTGGCCGGACGGTATGAGCAACTTCGGGCTCGTTGGTGATGATGTCGAGCATATGCCGTTTCTCGATCACCGCCGGTTTGTACGGCAGACAAAAGATGGTTACGTTGCCGTCATGCCGGTAAAAGCCGCGGAGTGGGAGGGAACTTTTCACGCGCTGAATTTGGACAATCTCTGGGATGACGAACGCTTCAACACGATGGAGCTACGCATCGCAAATACAGAACTCCTGCAGCAACTACTCGACGAGGCATATGCGAAATTCTCAACCGATGAAATCTGTACTCGACTCGAGGCGGAGGATGTACCTTACTCTCTCATCAACTCCCGTGAACGTGTGTTGGAAGACCCGCAGATTCAGGCGATGGGTGCACTGATTGAATTCGAACATCCTCATGGCGGCGCCATGCGTCAACCGCGACCCACCGGCCAGTTTCATGACACCCCAGCAAGTTTACACCGCGCGTCGCCTGAACTTGGCGAACACACGGCAGAACTCCTCGGCGAACTCGGTCGAACGGCGGAGGAGATTGCCAGTCTGCAGGAAAAGGGTGTGATTGGTCTGGCCTAACACGACAACGGATATTACCGACCCCCTGAACCGCGACCTTCCTACAGGCCTGTCGGATTTGCACCACGGTTTCGCTCCTCCTTACCGCTTAGGATCTCTTCCGTGAGGCATCCGTGACCAGTCAGCTGTTTCGTCCCGAGGCGGTGCGTGCAAAAACGCAAATGTCGTTCGAACCTGCACTTGTCGTCACGCCATTTGGATCCAGTTTCCTCGCGATCGGCGCTTTTGCGCTGGCAGCCCTCATCATCGCGTTCTTGGTACTCGGCGAGTATCGAGCTAGAGAAACTGTCCGCGGAATAATCACGACAACTGAAGCCAACGTCAGAATCCACACACGGGTTACGGGCGTAGTTACAGCGATCCTCATCGCAGAAGGCGAAACGGTCACCAGCCAGCAACCACTGATCCACCTATTTACAGCACGAGTAACGAATGCCGGAGAGTCCACAGAGAGCGAAATTCTTGCTGCGCTCAAACGCGAATCAGCAGGTGTTGAAGAGCAGATTCGGCAAAGCGAGTTGCTTACAGCTGACCAGCAACGAGCACTCGAACAACACATCAAGGTAGCCCACGCGCAGATGGAAAGGATCGATAACCAGCACATCATCGTGCTAGAACAAAAAAATCTCGCTCTCGCAAATTCCGATCGGTTTACTCGTGCGAAGCGTCTCGGCCACGGGCCCATTATCGCGCAGGAAACAGCTCGAGCACGATATCTGAACGTCGAACTTCAGCTGAGTAACCTGTTGAGCGAGCGTCTGCGCGAGCACGACGCACTACGCCAGGCGCAATTGGAACTACGTCAACTTCCGCTCATTGAACGCAGTCGTCGCGCCGAACACGAAGTGACACTCCAACGGCTGAGACAACGTGTATCCGACACCCTGGCAAGACAATCAACCACCATCACAGCGCCGATCGCGGGCCGCGTAAGCGGGCTTAACATCCGAGTGGGCCAAACGCTGACACCTGGTCAACCCGCATTGACGCTGTTGCCCCTGGAGAACCAATACTACGCAGAACTTTACGTTCCCACCTCGGCGATTGGTTTCGTCCAGCCAAACGCTGAAGTCCAGATTCGCTACGACGCGTTTCCCCATCAAAAGTTTGGCATGTATAGCGGTCGAGTAATAGAAATTGCACGCACCGTTTCAAATCCGAGCGAAACGCTAAGCGCTATCGCGCCACGAGTACCGAGCTACCGACTGCGAGTCGCGCTTTCGAGCCAGTCGGTCGAGGCGTATGGCAAGTCACGCCCACTGCGTGCTGGGATGACTCTACAGGCAGATGTATTGCGTGAAGAGCGCCGCATCATCGAATGGATATTCGACCCGTTACTGAGCGCAACAACAAGAATCTGATTACATACGCACTTGGCTTACGCTGGCGCGGCAGTCGTTCTGTCGAACCCGTGTTGCAGAGCGAGGCTGCGGAGTGCGGCTTGGCCTGCTTATGCATGGTCGCCCGACATCACGGTCTGGAGATCGATATCCACCATCTCCGCCAAAGATGCGAAACTTCGCTGAAAGGAATCACGCTCTCGCAATTGATGGATATCGCTCAATCGCTGAATCTGCTCAGCCGACCCTTGCGAGTGGAGATGAGCGAGCTCTACCGTCTCAAACTGCCTTGTATCCTGCACTGGGAGTTGGATCATTTCGTCGTCCTCGAGCGTGTTACCAGAAAGGGTTTACAAATCGTGGATCCTGCGGTTGGGCGACGTCATGTAACACATCGCCTTGCCTCAGAATCTTTTACCGGTATCGCACTCGAACTATCCCCCACGACTCAATTCGAAACAGGCAAAGCCTCCGCGCGCCTGCAACTAATGCCATTTTTTCGTGGTGCTCGCGGACTATACCGCGGTCTGCTGCAGCTACTCCTATTCTCCATTGCTCTCCAGATATTCGCATTGATCACGCCGTTTTACGCTCAGATCGTCGTGGACGACGTGCTGCTCTCGGGCGACCGAGATCTGTTATTGCTGCTCGGTGTGGTATTTGGCTTGCTCGTGCTGGTCGACACTCTGGTTACAGTCGCGCGCGGCTGGGTGGTACTCTACCTCGGCACCCAGCTGCAATATTCATGGTTTCGAGATCTCTTCCGGCACCTGTTACATCTCCCGCTTGCCTACTTCGAGAAACGCCATATTGGGGATATTCAGTCCCGATTCGGCTCGCTACGAGCGGTGCAGGAACTTGTCAGTACACAGGCAGTTGCTGCGCTAATCGACGGCCTCATGGCAACAACCACGCTCGTCGTCATGCTCTTGTACAACGGAAGCCTCACGCTAGTAGTTGCAATTTCACTCCTCCTCTATGCGCTGTTGCGCATGCTTTTCTTGCCTCAACTACGACTGAAATCTAACGAGGCGCTTCTGGCCGAAGCTCAAAAAGAAAGTTATTTCCTTGAATCGATACGCGGCATCCTCAGCATCAAAAGCTTTGCGAGAGAAAGGCAACGCGAATCCGGGTTGGGAATACAGCAAGCCAAAGCTCTGAACGCATCAGCCCAGACACGAAAGATCGATATCTGGCTTAATAGCGGGTATCAGTTGCTATTCGGTTTGCAAAACGTCGCCGTAATCTGGCTCGGCGCCTTAGCTATTCTCGAGGGCACCTTTACTGTCGGAATGCTGCTTGCGTTCCTCGCATACAAAAACCAGTTCACTCAGCGTTCGAGTGCGCTGGTTGACAGGATAGCGGAGTTTCGACTGGCGACGATCCACCTTGACCGCCTTGCCGACGTGGTCCACACAAAGGCGGAGGTCGAGCCGGATCGAGTGACGGCCGATATCAGCGTTCCGCTGCGTGGTGAAATCGAATTGCGCAATGTCTGGTTTCGGTACGCCGATACGGAACCCTACGTGCTGAGTAATGTAAATCTGCACATCAAGAGTGGCGAACACGTAGCTATCACTGCCCCCTCGGGCTTTGGAAAAACTACGCTGATCAAAATCATTATGGGGTTATTGCAACCCTCGCGTGGGGAAGTACTGGTGGACGGCAAACCGCTGCAACACTACGCAATCAACTTGTACCGATCTCAAGTTTGCGCCGTCATGCAGGAAGATCAACTACTCGCCGGTAGTTTGCTCGACAACATCACATTCTTCGATCCTGACGCCGACTACCAACTTGCCATTATGTGTTCACAAATGGCAGCCATAAATGACGAGATTGTCCTCATGCCGATGCAGTACCACACCCTGGTTGGCGACATGGGTGCCGCACTGTCCGGTGGTCAGAAACAGCGCGTTTTACTCGCGCGCGCACTTTACCAGCGCCCTCGCGTGCTGATTCTCGATGAGGCAAGCAGTCACCTGGATGCCGCACTGGAAGCCCGCACCGTAGCAGCCATCCGCACACTGTCCATTACCCGGATCGTCGTCGCCCATCGACGAGAAACCCTGGAACAGGTCGATCGACTCATTAGATTGGATGCAGATCCCGCCTGAGAGTTACAACAACATAGGAATTCACCGTTGCGGGGTCCTGTAAGCCCCGATTACGCGAGCTTGCTATAATCTACCCACCACTACTTGCGCATCTGAAGCGGAGGCGTCCGGTACAAGCGCGGGCGTGTCTGCCGCGGGTCATAGCGTTTATTAAAGGGTTAGCGATGTCTGAACTACCGAAACCGCATGCCGATTGGCGCGCCCTCGCCACCCATGAGCTGCGCGGCAAGTCCCTTGACCGCCTGAACTGGCTGAGCCCCGAAGGTATCGAGATCAAGCCGTTGTATACCCAGGAGGATCTTGAAAACATCGCTCATCTCGATTCCCTTCCCGGTTTCGATCCTTTCGTGCGCGGGCCTCGTGCGAGTATGTATACCAACCGACCCTGGACAATTCGTCAGTACGCGGGCTTCTCGACTGCTGAAGAGTCAAACGCCTTCTACCGCGAGAATCTCGCAGGTGGCCAGAAGGGTTTGTCCGTCGCCTTCGATCTCGCTACCCACCGAGGTTTTGATTCTGATCACCCGCGGGTCGTCGGTGATGTAGGCATGGCCGGGGTCGCCATCGATTCGGTCGAGGACATGAAAATTCTCTTCGACGGTATTCCACTCGATGAGATGTCGGTTTCGATGACCATGAACGGGGCAGTACTCCCAGTTATGGCCGGATACATCGTCGCCGCCGAAGAACAAGGTGTCGCACCGGAAAAGTTATCGGGAACCATTCAGAACGACATTCTCAAAGAGTTCATGGTTCGCAACACGTATATCTACCCACCGAAAAACAGCATGCGGATCGTGGCCGACATCATTGGCTACACGGCCGTTCACATGCCACGCTTCAATTCCATATCTATCTCCGGCTACCACATGCAGGAAGCAGGGGCCAACGCCGTACAGGAAGTTGCGTTCACGCTGGCTGACGGGTTGGAGTACGTACGAGCCGCATTGGCGGCCGGACAGGAAATTGATGCCTTCGCACCTCGGCTTTCGTTCTTCTTCTGCATTGGTATGAACTTCTTCATGGAAATCGCCAAGCTCAGAGCGGCGCGAATTCTCTGGAGCGGGATCATGAGCCAGTTCGAGCCACAAAACACAGCATCGTTGATGCTGCGTACTCATTGCCAGACCTCCGGAGTATCCCTGCAGGAACAGGATCCCTATAACAATGTAGTACGCACGACAATCGAAGCCCTCGCCGCCGTGCTTGGTGGCACTCAAAGCCTGCACACCAATTCCTTCGATGAGGCCATCGCTCTACCCACACCTTTTTCAGCTCGTATCGCGCGCAATACCCAGCTCTTGATCGCCGAGGAGTCGCAGATAACCCGCACCGTGGATCCACTGGGTGGTAGCTACTATGTGGAAAGCCTGACCAATTCTATCGTGGTTGAGGCACGCAAGATCATCGCCGAGGTTGAAGGGCTCGGTGGGATGACGGAGGCGGTCAAACTAGGCATGCCCAAACAACGGATCGAAGAGGCCGCAGCACGCCGTCAGGTCAGGATCGAACGAGGCGAAGACGTGCTTGTGGGCGTAAACAAATACGTCACCGAAGAAGACACACCAGAGTTTGAGGTCCTGGAAGTGGACAACAGCAAAGTTCGTGAAGCACAGCTGAAACGTCTGACCGAAATTCGCGCCAACCGTGATGAAACGAGTACCCAGGCGACGCTGGACGCGCTGACCGATGCTGCCGCCGATGGTTCGGGCAACCTGTTGGCCTTGAGCATCGAAGCGACGCGTTCACGAGCTACCGTAGGCGAAATTTCAGATGCCTTGGAAAAGGCCTGGAGCCGGCACAATGCCATCAGCGTGATGACCCCCGGAGTATATGCCGACGCCTATGAGGACGATCCGGAATTCACCCGCGTCCACGATGAGATAAAGATCTTCACCGAGCTCGAGGGTCGTAAGCCCACGATACTGGTGGTGAAGATGGGTCAAGACGGTCATGATCGTGGTGCCAAGGTGATTGCAAACGCATTCAACGACCTTGGTTTCGGTGTTCACCTGGGACCATTGTTTCAAACACCTGATGAGGTAGTAAGTCAGGCACTTGAACTCGATGTCCACGTAATCGGTATTTCCACTCTGGCCGGTGGTCATAAAACCCTCGTTCCAGAAATGATCGAGCAGTTGAAAGCCAGCGGTACCGAAGATGTGATCGTCGTCTGTGGCGGCGTGATACCTAAACAGGATTATCAGTTTTTGTATGATGCCGGGGTGCAAGCGATCTTCGGTCCGGGATCGAATATCCCCAATGCCGCCAGCGATATTCTGAAGCTGATTCCAGGCAAGAACAGATAACCTAGCTAATCCTAAGAGTCGGAGCTTGAGTATGATCGGTAGACTGAATCATGTAGCCATCGTGGTCCCCGACCTCGAGGCAGCCGCATCACTCTACAGAAATACGTTGGGTGCGACCGTTTCTGAACCCCTACCACTTCCGGACCAGGGGGTGACTACCGTATTTGTGGATCTGCCAAACAGTAAAATCGAATTGCTACATCCACTGGGTGATGACTCTCCCGTAGCTGCATTCCTTGAACGCAACCCCAGAGGAGCCATGCACCATATTTGCTATGAAGTACAGGACATCCACGCAGCCATTGAGCACATGCGAACCGAAGGCGCTACCGTACTAGGGGACGGCAAACCTTCCATCGGCGCTCACAACCTACCCGTGGTGTTTCTCCATCCTAAGGACTTCTGTGGAACGTTGATCGAATTGGAAGAAGTTGCGAGCTAACTTAGTACCCCATCTCATAAATACAATGACGTATCTGTACCGAACTTTTGGTTTAGAGTACGTAGTTAAGTCAATTAAGTTAGTGGGTGTCCAGAACTAGGAAACAGCAGAATCTGGATAACAGGCTAGATCATTCGAATTCGATGATCGGTTGATCCACAACGAGGCTTTCTCCCTCCACCACGAGAACCTTGGCGATCTTCGAGTCCTCTGCGGCACGGAGACTATTTTCCATCTTCATCGCTTCCACAACCCCAAGCTCCTCACCGGCTTTCACCTCGTCGCCTTCGGCAACGTTCAGGCGAATCAGTAGGCCTGGCATCGGCGAAAGCAGGAAGCGTCCCACATCCGGCTTTTCCTTTTTGAGCATATGCCTGGTCAGTTCCGCGGTAGTCGGCGTTACGACCAACAACTCACGTTCTGCACCACGGTGGAACATTCGGTACCCCGGGCCACTGACATCGAGTTGCAGGCATACCTGGTGACCATTGACCTCCGCCTCGATCAACGGCTGACCAAACCGCCAATCGGTTGTAATCCGATACACCGACTCGCCGTGAGTCACTTCGTGCCCGTGTGCAACAGAACACACGGTGACCGGATAGTGTTCCCCCTGTGAAATTACCACCCAATTCTTCCCGATCTTTCGCTCGAAACGGCGAATCTGCCCCGTCATATCGGCACTACGTTCCAGCTGCCGTCGATGGATTACCGCGGCGACGACAATCGGCGTCATGGGGTCGCAATGTTGAACGTCGCCAGGGTGAAAACCATCCGGATATTCATCTGCGATGAAGCTCGTAGAAAGACGTCCTGCGCGGAAACGGGGGTGCATGACCACAGCGTTCAGAAAGCTGATGTTGTGTGTTACGCCTCGGATATAGTAGTGGTCCAGCGCTTCCGCCATCGTGTTGATGGCATCGTCTCGAAGTTCCCCATAGGTGATCAGCTTCGCGATCATCGGGTCGTAATACATCGAAACTTCGCCACCCTCTTCAATGCCGGAATCTACCCGCACGTTTTCACTTTCAACGGGCGCGGAATACCGGACCAGCCGACCGGTTGAAGGCAGGAAATTACGGGAAGGATCCTCCGCGTATACTCGACATTCTATTGCCCAGCCTTTGATGGTTACATCTTCCTGGGTGATCGGCAGTTTCTCTCCTGCCGCTACGCGGATCATCAGCTCCACTAGATCCTGGCCCGTAACAAACTCAGTCACGGGGTGCTCAACTTGCAGACGAGTATTCATTTCGAGAAAGTAGAAATTCCGGTCGGCATCGACAATGAACTCCACAGTACCGGCCGAGGTGTAATTCACCGCCTTAGCAAGTGCCACTGCCTGCTCACCCATCGCTTTACGGGTTTCGTCATCCATAAATGGCGAAGGCGCTTCCTCGATCACTTTCTGATGCCGACGCTGTATCGAGCACTCGCGTTCGCCGAGGTAGACCACGTTTCCGTGTTGATCCGCAATCAGCTGTATTTCTATGTGTCGAGGTTCTTCGATGAACTTCTCGGCAAACATCCGATCGTCACCAAAGCTCGAACGCGCCTCGTTGGCCGCACGGTTGAATCCATCACGGCATTCTTCGTCGTTCCTGACGACACGCATCCCCTTACCGCCACCACCCGCGCTGGCTTTCAGCATGACGGGATAGCCAATCTCACCGGCAATTTTGACGGCATGTTCCTCATCATGGATGATGTCCGGGCAACCCGGAATGGTATTTGTACCCGCGTCCCTGGCGAGCTGCTTGGACTTGATCTTGTCGCCCATGCTGGTAATTGCTTCGATTCCCGGCCCGATGAACACGATTCCCGCTTCGTCGAGTGCTGTGGCAAACTCGGCATTCTCGGACAGAAATCCGTAACCCGGATGTACTGCCTGAGCGCCCGATCCTTTACATGCAGCCAGAATTCGATCGATTCTGAGATAGCTATCGGCAGAAGCAGAGCCACCAATCCAAAACGCTTCGTCAGCCATCCGCACGTGTAATGCCTGCCGGTCAGCATCGGAATAAACAGCCACCGTTTTGATGCCCATCCGCCGGACTGTACGAATCACTCGACAGGCGATCTCACCCCGGTTCGCAATCAAAATTTTGTCGAACATGCTATTCCTAAAGCGGAATGTTGCCGTGCTTGCGCCACGGATTTTCGAGTTTCTTGTCGCGCAACATGGCAAACGCTCGACACACCCGCTCCCTTGTCACCCTCGGCATCACGATATCATCGATGAAGCCGCGGCTCGCCGCTATGAAAGGGTTAGCGAACTTCTCTTTGTACTCATCGGTTCGAGCGGAGATTTTCTGTTCATCTCCCAGGTCTTTCCGAAAGATGATCTCAACCGCTCCCTTGGCACCCATGACCGCTATCTCCGCTGTCGGCCAGGCGAAATTCAAGTCGCCGCGAAGGTGCTTGGAAGCCATTACATCGTATGCGCCACCGTAACCCTTGCGGGTAATCAACGTAACCTTGGGCACCGTGCACTCGGCATAGGCATAGAGTAGCTTGGCCCCCTGTTGAATGATCCCACCATACTCCTGGGAAGTACCCGGCATGAACCCGGTGGTGTCCACGAGCGTGAATATGGGAATGTTGAACGCATCGCAAAAACGCACGAACCGCGCGCCTTTCCTGGAAGAGTTGATGTCGAGGCAACCGGCAAGCACGGCGGGTTGGTTTGCGACAACGCCAACCGTAGAACCCTGCAGACGAATAAAACCGATAACGAGGTTCTGTGCGTAGTCCGGTTGTAATTCAAAGAAGTTTCCTTCGTCGGCAACCTTGACGATGACTTCTTTGATGTCGTATGGCTGAACCGGATCGTCGGGTATAATGGTGTCCAGAGAAGGTTCTTCTCTGAAACCAGGATCATCGCTTGGCCAACGCGGCGGTTTTTCACGATTGTTGGTCGGCAGGAAGTCGAAGAACTTCCGTGTCATCAACAGGGCTTCAACGTCGTTTTCAAAAGCCAGGTCTGCAACGCCCGACTTGGTGCTGTGAACCGTCGCTCCACCGAGTTCTTCCGGCGTGACCGTTTCATGGGTGACCGTCTTAACAACGTCGGGACCCGTGACAAACATATAAGAGCTGTCGCGCACCATGAAGATGAAATCGGTCATGGCCGGGGAGTACACCGCACCCCCGGCGCAAGGACCCATAACGACCGAAATCTGTGGAATTACACCCGACGCCAGCACATTACGCTGGAAGATCTCGGCGTAACCACCCATTGATGCAACCCCTTCCTGAATGCGCGCTCCGCCAGAATCATTCAAGCCGATCACCGGGGCACCCACTTTCATCGCCTGATCCATGATCTTACAGATCTTCTCGGCGTGGGCTTCCGACAACGAACCACCGAACACCGTGAAGTCCTGGCTGTAGACGAACACCAACCGTCCGTTGATTGTTCCGTAACCGGTAACCACCCCATCCCCAGGTATCTTCTGTTCCGCCATGCCGAAATCGGTGCAGCGATGTTCCACAAACATGTCGAGTTCTTCAAAACTGCCATCGTCGAGCAGAATAGCCAGGCGCTCACGCGCGGTGAGCTTTCCCTTCAGATGTTGTTGTTCGATGCGATGTTCACCGCCACCAAGTCTGGCCGCTGCCTGCTTTGTGCGCAGTTGGTCAATGATGTCTTGCACGTAACTCCTCGCCGACCGGTATCTTCAGTCAATTATGGTTATCATTCTTATAGCATTGAATTATAAACGTTTTTCTAACGAAACGTTTGCAATAATCTGGAGACAATTCCGGCTGCAACTCCGAAAACAACCGGCGACAGCCCGCGTGCCCAACACTTCCTTGTTTTAAACGTGCAGTCTCACCGGCAACTCTGAAAAGCCTTTTACAAAAGACGAGCGAACGCGCACCGGCTCACCGACGACCTCCACGGTGTGGAACCGTTGCAGTATCTCCTCCCAAACGATGCGCAGTTGCATCTCCGCAAGACGATTCCCCATGCAACGATGAATGCCAAACCCGAAGGACAGATGACGTCGTGCGTGGGGCCGGTCGATGATGAATTCATTCGCACGGTCGATGACTTCTTCGTCGCGGTTACCCGACACATACCACATGACCACTTTGTCACCCTTCTTGATCAGCTTGCCGCCAAGCTCGATATCTTCCAGCGCACGCCGGCGCATATGCGCCAACGGGGTTTGCCAGCGAATGATTTCCGACACCATGCTGGGAATCAGCGAGGGGTTGTCGCGCAGCTTCTGATATTCGTCAGGATATTCATTAAGTGCGAGAACTCCGCCGCTGATGGAATTCCGGGTGGTGTCGTTCCCACCCACGATGAGCAGAATGAGGTTGCCCAGATACTCCATTGGCTCCATGTTGCGAGTGGACTCACCATGAGCCAGCATGGAAATAAGGTCGTTACCGGGTTCCGCGTTGACCCGTTGATTCCAGAGCTCGGTAAAATACGCGAGACATTCCAGCAGTTCCTCACGGCGCTGTTCCTCGGAATCGATGATGCCCGACTCCTCATCTGCCGTCGCCACATCCGACCAGCGCGTCAGTTTGCGACGATCCTCAAACGGGAAATCGAACAACGTAGCGAGCATCTGGGTCGTCAGCTCGATGGACACGCGGTCCACCCAGTTGAACGTCTCCTCGGTTGGTAACGAATCGAGGATGTCTGCAACTCGTTTGCGGATCGTGCCCTCGAGCTTGACGAGGTTTTGCGGTGCCACGACGGGTGTGACCGTCATGCGCTGCAAATCGTGTTTGGGCGGATCCATGGCAATGAACATCGGGAGTTCGAAATCTTCGTCCTGATCGCCGATTGCGATACCACCTTCCGAGGAAAAAACCTTGTGGTTCTTCTCTACCTGCATGATGTCGTTGTACTTCGTCACAGACCAATAGGGTCCGAATTCACTTTCCGCACAAAAGTGCACAGGATCTTCTTTGCGCAATCGTTCGAAGTATCTCTCGTAAGTGTTGTTCTCGAAGATCTCCCGTCGGGAAACATCGATTTTATCAAGTGGGATGGCGTACGGATCCGGATCCATCGACGTCATTAAATCGCTGTTGGGTTCGCTCATCGTTTACCTCCCTGGTTCGACCCCGGGATACTGGAATCGGGGTGCCGAAGCGGATGGGGTCTTATTACATCTGAAACTCTGGGACACGGACAATCAGCCCTTCCAACTCGTCTCGAACGGGAATCTGACAGGACAGCCGCGAGTTCTCGTGGCGTTCCGGATTCAGATCGAGCATCTCGTCCTCCCGCTCCTCCGGCTGACCGATAATTTCCGTCCAGGCATCGTCCACGACAACGTGACAGGTCGCGCAGGAGCACTCCCCCCCACAGTCCGCATCGATCCCGGGCACCAGGTTGTCGATGGCTGCATTCATCAACGATGCGCCATTTTCAGCATCAACTACATGCTCGGTGCCATCATGTTCAATGAACGTGATTTTTGGCATCAGTTCCTCTCTCAACCCCAGAAAAAAGGAAAGATTGCCCGATTGCCTTGAGAATTGCCAACCCGACCCGCAAGACCCATGTGGCGGGTCATCCGAGCCGCCCAGCTAGCCACCGTTAGGCGAGCACCGATTTACTGGCAAACCGTAGCGGCTCGCGGTCCACGCCCAAAAAACTCGCTGGCACTCGCGTGTCGTAGCTGATCCAGTCGTCCTACAACTCCGCTGCCCGTTGATAAGCCGGCCGTTGGATCATCCGTTCCCAATACGCGGCGATGTTTGGCGTGTGGACCTCTTTGATATCCAGCGAGTTGGCCAGATGGATTGCGTAGGCGATGCAGATGTCGGCGATGGTGAATCTATCGGCACAGAGGTATTCCCGGTCGCTCAACGCTTCTTCCACGCACCGCATTCGCGCGAGGAACCACTTGCGGTAGTCCGCGGCAACCTGGGGATTACGCCGTTCTTCCGGCTCCAGGCGTGTGTAACGCAACACCAATGTCTGGGGAAATGTGAGCGTTGCGTCACTACGGTGCAGCCAATTGAGATAGGCACCGTATTCGGGGTGGTCCGGAGTGAGTCCAAGGGGGGTGGGACCGTAGGTGTCGACAAAATACTGGCTGATACCGGCCGATTCCGTCATGTGAACCTCATCATCGTGCATGCAAGGCACGGTACCGAGCGGATTGATCTCGAGATATTCTCGATGCAGGTAGCGCGGCGGAAATGGCATGGTGATCAGTTCATAGTCCAGCCCCATTTCCTCCAGGGTCCACAAGGGCCGCATGGAGCGTGCGCCATGACAGTGATAGAGCTTAATATTCAATTAGTTACCTCGTTTATCTTATAAATAACATTAAATTCGACTCGTCTCAAAACAGCAGGTTCGCGAGATGTTTGCGATGATGGAGTGCATCCCCGAACTGATACTGACACCACAGTGCCCGACGCAAGAAGAGCTGGGCATCACACTCATACGTGAAGCCGAATGCCCCGTGAAATTGGATGGCCCGATCTCCCGCGTAGGCGAACGCATCGCTTCCGTGTGCCTTGGCCATGCGCAGGGCGGTTTCTGCATGCTCAACATCTCCGATCACGGAGGCGGCGTGATACAGATGTGAGCGTGCACGCTCCAAGCCGATCAGGATATCCACCGTCGGGTGTTTTAATGCCTGGAAACTGCCGATCTGACGTCCGAACTGAGTCCGGGTGTTGAGGTATTCGACGACAACATCGAGCACCCCGGCTGTGCCACCACAGGCCTCGGCAGTGATGAGCAAACACGCGGTGTCGCGGATGGCGGTCAACGCCTGAAGTGCGGCATCTGAAGTAATCAAAGCGGCAACGTCTGCCTCGATGCCATCCAGGTCCAATCTGAAGCTGCGCCGTGTTTCGTCGATCACCACCTCACGGGTTAACGCGCCTTCGGGCAACGCAGCACTTTCCAGCAATACGAGTGCAGGCGCACCTTCGAAATCAACCGAGACAACCAACAGCTCAGCCGAACCCGCGTCGACCGCAAACGTCTTGACGCCGCTCAGAACGAGGTGCTCGCCCCGTTGGATGGCGCTGCAGGCAGGGCGAATCAACGACCAATCGCCATCCCGCTCGATCACCGCCACACTTGCGATTGCACCTTGGGCCAAGCGGGGCAGCCAGAGACCACACTGTTTTTCGTCACCCCCTGCAAGCAGAGCCTGTATGGCCATCTGCGATGACTGAAACGGACAGCTAAAAAGATGTCTGCCCATGGGCTCGGCAATGGTCACCGCTTCCGCGAGCCCAAGCCCACTTCCGCCATGGGCCTCAGGCACAGCCAGCCCCAACCAGCCGAGCGTAACCATCTCCTGCCACAGGTTTTCATCGAATCCTGTTTCGGTAGTGAGCTGTTTGCGAACGTAGGCAATGGGTGACTTGTCACGGAAGAACTCAGTGGCCGTATCGAGCAGCATGGACTGCTCGTCGCTGAAGCTGACCGTCAAAGAGAGTTGTGGTGTGCTCACAACATCACCCTTTTGGCAGGCCAAGCACGCGCTCGCCGACGATATTGGCTTGCACCTGGCTCGTCCCACCACCGATAGTTGCCGAGAACGCGTTAAAATAAGAACGCTGCCACTTCCCACCGTCCACTGCATCGGGATCGCCCACCCACAACGCCGCATTAGCGCCTTGCAGGGAAATGGCAAACTGGCAAAGGCGGCGGCGCAGCTCCGTGCCACGCAGTTTGCCGGATAACGCAATCGATCCGGGCCGTTCAGAACAAAGCGCGGGTATCTGGCTGCGGGATTCGCACAAACGATCGCCTTGCTCTTCGATTAGAAACTTCACCAGTTCCTCGCGTACATGAGGGTCTTCGATTGCGGGCTGCCCATCGCGCATCGCATGGCGCGCAAGCTCCACAACATCCCCTACGCGCACGACAACCATGCTCAAGCCTCCTGCTTGACCACCGGCCGCACCACGTTCAAAGGTGAGCGTGGACATGGCGATCTGCCAACCTTGCCCTTCCGTACCCATGAGGCAACTTGCTGGAATGCGCGCATCTTCAAAGAAGGTCTGGGTGAAACCGTATTCGCCCGTGAGCTTCTGGATCGGCTGCACACGCACACCCGGCACGTCCATGGGGGCAAGAAAATAGCT
>SMUZ01069256.1_pt1 | contig 18456 bp, 18 predicted proteins | sample 2456421 | NCBI WGS metagenome assembly SMUZ01 (sample SAMN11095932, study PRJNA526329) | marine sediment metagenome | biome: Marine sediment; feature: Surficial sediment; material: Deep marine sediment; isolation source: Hadal surficial sediment | place: Pacific Ocean | collected 2014-11 | depth... | reverse complement strand
GGCCGACCCGGATCACAATACTGCGTCGATTGCGGCGAAAGCGCTGTGGAACGATTACGGTGATGACGGTGGCGTGGAACTGAGTATATACAAGGGTGTGCCGTTGCAGTCAGGCATGGGCAGCTCAGCGGCGTCCGCGGTCGCGGCGGTAGTTGCGGTTAACGAATTGATTGGCACGCCCGTGACCACTGAACGACTGCTGTCGTATGCGCTGGTTGGCGAACAATATGCGAGCGGCGGCCTGCATGCGGATAACGTGGCGCCCAGCCTGATGGGCGGGCTGGTGTTCTGCCCACAAGTACTGTTGCCGGAGGCTGTTCGCTTGCCAGTGCCGGATGGCGTTAGTGCCGTTCTCGTGCATCCCGAATTGCAGGTGGATACCGCACATGCGCGTCGCAAACTGGCGAAGGGTTACTCGATAGAACAATGGTTGAGTCAGCAAGGGTATCTGGGCGGTTTTATTGCGGCCTGCGCAGCCAGCGACATCGATATGATCGGCAAAACGCTCAAGGACGTCATTATTGAGCCACAACGTTCGGCCGCTGTGCCCTGTTTTGACGCCGTAAAAGAAGCTGCAGAACGCGGCGGCGCACTTGGCTTCAGCCTGTCGGGCAGCGGTCCGAGCATGTTTGCACTTTGTGAGGACAGTTCTGCCCACAACATTGCCGTTGCAATGGAACAAGCGTGCCGCGGGCTGGGCATCGAATGCCAGTCATTTGTCAGTTCGATGTCCGCACCGGGCGCTCATATCGAGGCCTGATGATGAAATACGTCAGTACGCGTGGGTCCACGCCTTTTAGCCTCGACGAGGCCATGGTCAAGGGTATTGCGGATGACGGCGGTCTGTTCGTGCCTGTCAAATTGCCTTTCTTTACAGTCGACGACTTTGATGGCGCCGAAAATCTTACTGATGTCGCGGCGATATTGCTCGCACCTTTCTTTGTCGGTTCGTCGCTCAAACCTGATTTAGGTGCCGTGTTGGCCGAAACATTTCGTTTTCCGATACCGATAACGCCGGTGAGAGGCGCTGCGGGGCAGGCAAAACTGCTTGAGCTGTTTCACGGTCCGACAGCGGCATTCAAGGATGTCGGCGCCGGTTTCCTCGCGGCTTGCCTCGGCCGCCTGGAAGGTGACGCAGAGTCGCCACTGATGATACTCGTCGCAACGTCGGGTGACACAGGCGGGGCAGTCGCGGCCGCATTCGATGAACGGCCGGGGATGCGGGTTGTCGTTTTGTTTCCGGATGGCCGGGTGTCGGACCGGCAGGCTCAACAGCTAACGTGCTGGAGTGACAATGTCCTGTCATTGGCGATCAACGGTTCGTTCGATGATTGCCAGGCGCTCGTCAAAGCGGCAATGGCGAACGAGTCTTTGTCCGCAAGCTATCGATTCAGTTCGGCCAACAGCATCAACATTGGCCGCCTGCTACCGCAGAGCACCTATTATGCTGACGCGAGCTTGCGACATTATCGGGCCACCGGAAACAAACCCGGCTTTATCATTCCGACGGGCAATCTCGGCAATGCGCTCGCCTGTATCATGACACGCGAAATGGGATTGCCGATCGGTTCGATCGTTCTTGCGACCAACGCGAACAGAACGATACCGGAGTATTTCGATACGCTCGAATGGTTGCCACGCTCCAGTATTCAGACTCTTGCGTCGGCGATGGACGTTGGTGATCCCAGCAACATGGAACGACTACGCGGTCTGCTCGGAGATGCCGACTTGCTTCGCGATCAAATCGATGTTGCCTCGGTTGATGATGAGCAGATCAAAGCTTCGATTCGTGACGACTTTGCCGAGTTCGGCTTTGCCACCTGCCCACATACGGCAACAGCAACCCACGCCTGGCGTCACCTGGATGCGGACACAAGGGCGAGCCACGACTGGATACTGGTTGCTACTGCGCACCCGGCCAAATTCGAAACGGTCGTCGAACCCTTGATCGGTTGTACGGTGCCATTGCCCCCTGAGCTCGAAGCGATCCTGTCACGGCCCAGTCGTTCGGTTAAGATCGAACCCACACTTGATGCGCTAGCGGAAGTCATGCATGACAGATTTGTTTCCACCTGATCAATATCAACGAATTGCGGCGCTTGCTGCGGTAGCACTATTGCTTGTCGCCTGGTTGATTTATCGTCGCAGCACTCGCGGCAACCGACTGCAACGCATGTTTGATGACATTTGTTACGATCGGATCGACGATTTTCTGATACCGAATGGCGAGGACGGCGAGATCCACATAGATCACTTATTACTCACGTCCAGTGGCTTGTTGATTGTTGATGTCAAGGATGTTGACGGGGCCGTGTTCGGTAGTGACAAGATGGAGAAGTGGACCGTTATCAGCAACAAACATCGATTCACGTTTTCGAATCCACAGCCGGCTTTGTTCGATCGTATCGCGGCGGTTCGAAATATCGTCCGACAAGTGCCGGTCGCGGGACGATTGCTTTTTCTGGATGGCGGCGAGTTTACGAAAGGCATTCCTGAAATGGTCGCCGATATCGATGGCCTGCACGACGAATTTAATGAGCCCGACAAGGCGGCTGGTAAGTTCAAGATCGAAGCATTCAAACCGCACTGGGACCTGATCCGCAAGGAGGCGCATGATGCCCAGATCGGTGAGATGCCTGGTCGTAGCGCCAACTGATCGCGGTGAATCCATGTGCGGCGACGAAATTGAAATTCGTGAAGCCAGTCTCGACGACATTGATATCCTGGCGACAATTGGCTCGAAATCCTTTCGGGATGCTTACCAGGAACACTCGAATGCCGAGGATCTCAGGACGCACCTCGAGGAAAATTTCAGCGCGGACGCCGTGCGCGACGAGATTGAGCAGCACGGTCGGCAATACTTAGTTGTTTCAGTGAACGGCAGGCCGGGCGGCTTTGCCAAGTTTCGGAGTGCGATGTGTCCGTCGGGCGCGCCGACTGTCGATGCCATGGAATTGCAGCAACTCTACGTCTTAGCCGATATGCAACGGCATGGTCTTGGTCGTCGTCTTGTCGATGCCGTGCGAGTACGGGCCGGCGAGAGTGAGGCAAATGGCCTCTGGTTGTCGGTTTGGGAGGACGCGGATTGGGCGATTGAATTCTATCAAAAGTGCGGTTTTGTTGAGGTTGACACAACTGATTTCACGGTTGGCTCTACGACGTATACTGACTTGCTGATGTGGTTGCCGTTGATGGCCGGTACTGATTAGAAAGAGAGGGATTATGGCGAGCGGAAAAGTCATTAAGTACACTGGCGATCGGGCCACCGTGTCGTGGCATGGTGGTCTGTGCATCCATATTGGTGAATGTGGCCGAGCCAAGGGCGAGCTGTTCGTTGCCGGGCGGAAACCCTGGTGCCAACCTGATGTGTCGGCGGATGACGAAATTGAAGACGTTATCCTACGCTGCCCGACCGGCGCGCTCACTGTCGACTACGAGGACGGATCGCATGTCGAGTCTGCCGATCCGGAAAATTCCGTGCATGTGGCTTACAACGGCCCGCTTTTTCTCCGCGGTGACCTGAGCATTGATGATGCACCGAGTGACGCGCCGGGACTGAAATTTCGTGCTGCATTGTGCCGCTGCGGAAAATCACGAAACAAACCGTATTGCGACAATTCGCACGAGAAAGATGAATTTCGAGATTACGGCGCGGTTGGCGAGTCGGGTGACGACAATGCGTCCCGCGGCGGTACCCTGAATGTGCAACCGATAAAAGACGGGCCCCTGGTCTGCAAAGGCAATGTCACTATTTTCAATAGCAGCGGCCGCGAATCATTCCACGGCGCTCAGGTCGTCTTGTGCCGCTGCGGCGCGTCTAACAACAAGCCATTCTGCGACGGCCAGCACGTAAAAATCGGCTTTAAGAGCGACTAGCCAAGCGCGAAAAACTTGACGGCATTTTCAGATGTAATTCTGGCGACATGCTGTTCGCTTTGCCCCCGCGCTTTCGCGACAACGTGCAATACTTCGGTCAGGTAGGCCGGTTCATTCCTGCGTGACTTGGGTTTTGGATTCAGCGTACGCGGCAGCAAGTAAGGTGCGTCGGTCTCGATCAGCAAACGATCATCCGGAATTTCCGAGACGATTTCCTGCAAGTGAGCGCCTCGGCGCTCGTCGCAAATCCAACCTGTAATGCCGATCCACAAGCCCATTGCAAGGTATTCTCGCAATGACTCACCTACGCCCGTAAAACAATGCGCGACGGCACGTGAGATTCTCGGCAACATCGGTACCAGCGCCTCGACAAAGTCGTCGTGCGCATCGCGTTGATGCAGGAAGACCGGCATTCCGGTGTCGGCAGCGATATCGAGTTGCGATTGGAAAGCCTCGAGCTGCGCCTCACGCGGCGAATAATTGCGAAAGTAATCGAGGCCGCACTCGCCGACAGCAACCACCGATTGCCTGTCCAACAACGATCGAATCAACTCGCTACTGGCATCGGTGTAGTCAGACGCGTGGTGGGGATGGACGCCCGCGGTTGAGTACAAACGGCCAGGGTGCAGCTCAGCGAGATCTGCAGCATCGATATTTCCCTGGTCGCTGCTGCCCGTGACGACCATTTTTTCGACACCCGCGGTGGCTGCGCGTCCCAGTACCTTGGTCAGGTCGTCGTCGAAACTGTCGTGGGTCAGATTCGCACCGATATCGATCAGCGAAGGCTGCATGGGCTATGTCAGGAGCTGCGGATGATGGCTATTTAGGGCATCGAAAATTGTCGATTGCAACCGTTTGTACAATTGCGGCATCTAAAAAGGACAACGATCCCAAGGGAAGATCCGACAATGGGCAAGATTTTTTCGAAAAGCACAATATCAGTTGTCATGCTGGCGCTGCTGGCGTTGGCTGTTGCTGTACCGGCACACGGCGGACACGTCAACAAGAGCGTCAAAATCGCTGCTGGCAGTCAGTCGAGTGGTGCGTCGTCTGTTAATGGCAGCATCACGGTTGGTGCTGGTGCGGTGGTTACGGGCGATCTGGATACCGTGAATGGCCGGATCCGGGTCGACTCCGACGTCAGTGTTAAGGACGTATCGACTGTAAATGGCTCATTGAGCATCAAAACCGGGGTGACCGCTGACAGCCTTAGTACCGTCAATGGCTCGATTGAGGTTGCCGAGAACGTCACCATTAACGGCAACATTGAGGCCGTGAATGGCGAAATCGGGATCGACAGGGGCAGTACGGTCGCTCGGGACGTCAGCAACGTCAACGGCGAAATCGAACTGGTCGCGAGCCTGGTCGGCGGCAATCTATCGACGGTGTCGGGCGATATCGAACTCAGCGGTGGGGCCGAAGTGAGAGGCGACATTATCGTCGAAGAGCCGGGCGGTTGGTGGCGGGGCAACAAAGAAACACGGATGCCTGAAATCGTTATCGGGCCCGGGTCGCGCGTGCACGGAAATATCCACCTTGAGCGCGTGGTGAAGCTCTATATCAGCGAGACGGCCGAAGTCGGTGGTGTCGTCGGTAAAATGTCGATGAGCGACGCCGTTCGCTTTAGCGGCAAACGTCCGTAAACACTCGTAGAATAGGGCCGTGCAGGATGCGGCCAGACAACTAGCGTTATTTTCAGATTCTGAGGAACCCGGCAATTCGTCGGGCTTTTCCGTGCGCGAGAACAGCCGGGCGCGCCGACTATCGATCAAGGTATTTCCGCGCGGCCGGGTTGAGGTCGTCGTGCCGCCGCGCACGAAACCCGCCGTGGTTCACGCATTCGTCCGCGAACATCACGACTGGATCAACGAGGCGCGCGCATCGTTCGCCAAGCTGCATCCGCCAGAGCCGTTCCTGTTACCCGATGTCGTCGAATTGTCCGCGATCGATCAGCGCTTCAGGATTCGCTATGAACGGCAGAAGCACGCGAAGACAGTCCGCTATCGGTGCCACAAGAACGTCGTTGTTCTCAGCGGGCGTACCGGTGATGACAAGCTGTGCGTCGCGTCGCTCAAGCGGTGGTTGGCGTCGGTCGCAAGATCAGAGTTCGCGATCAGGCTCAAAGCACTGTCCGCCGTGACAGGGAATTCGTACAAAACGATGCACGTTCGAGGGCAAAGGACCTGCTGGGGCAGTCATTCTTCGAGTGGCACGATCAGCATCAATTACTGCCTGTTGTTTCTCGAGCCGGAAGCCGTTCGATACCTGATGATTCATGAACTCTGCCATGCCCGGCATATGAATCATTCGCGCCGTTACTGGCTATTCGTCAGCAAATTCGAGCCGGATTACCGGCGCCTGGACCGCGCCCTGACCGATTCCTGGAATCAAGTACCGGTTTGGCTAGGAATTAGCTAAATAACATATAGTTACAGTCGTTTATTAATTCTATTTATTACCCCTTATCCAGGAGTTCCCTGAGATTGATGATGGCGGCATTGGCGCGTGCCAGGTAATTGGCCATCACCAGCGAGTGATTGGCGAAGAATCCGTAACCGCTGCCATTCAGGATCACCGGCGATCGGAGTGGTCGCAGACTCGCCTCGAATTCGCGAATGATCTGGCGCACGCTGGCATTGGCATTCTTGTCATTGAGAACGAGCGCAAAGTCGAATTCGACGGCGCGGAAGAAATGCACCAGGGCCCAGGCGGCACCTCGGGCTTCGAAGAAAATGTCATCGACTTCGTACCAGGCGGTCTGCACATCGATGACGTCCGGTTGTGGACTGGACGCCGCGGCGGCCGAATCGCCTGCCAGATTTTCGTTGATTCGGGTTGTTGCAACGCTATCGCCCAAGCGTCGCGTTATGCTGCCGAGGCGTTTCTCGACCTGTGCCAGCCATTCTCTGAGATTGTCGGCACGGGCGTAGAACTGCGAATTGACATCCGAGTCGTCAGTGAGTCGATCCCGGTACAGCCTGAAGCCATCGATGCCATCACGGTAGGCGGATTCAGTGGCGGGAAAGATCCACGAGTCGCTGGGTATGAAAAACGCCTGTTCCGCGTCCTTGACGTCCGGATCCTCTTTTGACTGCGACTGGCTGCGGCTATAGTCATTGCGGATGACGCGCGCGAGGTCGCGGACCTGCTGCAAGACGCCGGCCTCCCAGTTCGGCGTGTTGTCGAGGAAAATACCAGGCGGCATGCGATCGTTACTCAGATAACCGCCAGGTTTTTCGAGCATGCTCTCAGCGACTCGAATCAGCGTGTCTGTTGTTGCGTAGCCGACGACGACCCGATTGTCGTCGATCGTGTGATTGACCCAGAACACGTCCGGCGAGCGCGACCAGTAAATACCGAGCAATGTGTATATGACCACCAGGGTGGCAATAACAAAGCCGGATATCCGTACCCAGCGCGGGCGTTTCAAGATGCTTTCGGCATTTTTTTCTTTCACAGTGAGATCCGCCGGGCAATGACCCGATGCGCTAAGCGGCTAACTGGCGCAAGACATAGTGCAGGATGCCCCCGTGCTCGTAGTAATCCCGTTCCTTCGGTGTGTCGATACGAACGATTGCCTCGAAGATGATCGGATCGCCGTCTTGCGGCGTCGCCGTAACGGTAACTGTGCCAGCGTCGGGGTCGGTTTGTCCTGTGATGTCAAAAGTCTCGCCGCCGGTCAGGCCCAGGGAATCGGCATCGTCGCCGTCTTTGAATTGCAATGGCAGCACGCCCATGCCAATCAGGTTAGACCGGTGAATTCGTTCGAAGCTTTTGACGATGACGGCTTTGACGCCCAACAGCAATGTGCCTTTTGCGGCCCAGTCGCGCGACGATCCTGCGCCGTAATCGCTCCCGGCAATAACCACCAACGGCGTGCCTTCCGTCTCGTACTTCAGAGATGCTTCGTAAATCGACATTTGCTCGCCGCTGGGCTGGTGTTGAGTCCAACCGCCCTCGGTGCCCGGTGCGAGCTTGTTGCGCAGGCGGATATTGGCGAACGTGCCGCGCATCATGACTTCATGATTACCTCGGCGGGACCCGTAAGAATTGAAATTGTGCGGTTCAACGCCGTGCGACTTCAGGTATTCGGCAGCCGGGCTGTCCGGCGCAATGCTTCCCGCCGGTGAAATGTGGTCAGTCGTCACGGAGTCGCCGAGCAAAGCGAGTACGCGCGCGCCCTTGATGTTGGTAACGGCTTCAGGGGTTAGCGACATGCCCTCGAAATAGGGCGGATTTTTCACGTAGGTGGAGGCATCGTCCCAGGCATAGATTTCGCCTTCCGGTGACTTAATCGAATTCCAGTTACTGTCGCCTTCGAAAACGTTCTCATAGTTCGACTTGAACATGGCCGAGTCAATATTGGCCGCGATCATTTCGTGAATCTCGGACTGGCTCGGCCAGATGTCCTTGAGGAACACGGGACTGCCATCGGCATCATTGCCCAGGGAATCGTTGAACAGGTTGACGTCCATGTTGCCTGCCAATGCATACGCCACGACCAGCGGTGGCGACGCCAGGAAATTCATACGCACGAGGGGGTGTATGCGGCCTTCGAAATTTCGATTGCCCGATAACACGGCGGTGCCGATGATTTCGCCTTCCTGTAGCGCTGCAACGATCTCGGGCTTCAATGGCCCCGAATTTCCGATACAGGTGGTGCACCCATAACCCACGGTGTAAAAGCCGAGCGCATCAAGATCGTCCAACAGATCTGCTTTCTGCAGGTAATCCGTGACGACCTTCGAGCCCGGTGCAAGGCTGGTTTTGACCCACGGCTTGGTCTGTAGTCCTTTTTCCCTGGCATTTCGTGCCAACAGGCCGGCTGCCACCATGACGGCCGGGTTCGACGTATTGGTGCAACTCGTAATTGCGGCGATCAGTACCGCGCCGTCGCGGATCTCGACAGCCTGTCCATCCAGTTCGGCCTTTGCCGAACCGCCACCGTCGCGATCGGCAATGGCGATCGCGAGATGCTTCTCGAAAGTGCTGTCAGCGACGCTGAGTGCGATGCGGTCTTGCGGGCGTTTCGGACCCGCGATGCTGGGCTCGACGGTGCCCAGATCCAGTTCCATTGTATCGCTGTACAGCGCGTCAGGTTGCCCTTCGTGGCGCCAGAGGTCTTGATGCTTCGCGTAAGCCTCGATTAACTCAATGTGCGCCGCATCGCGGCCGGATAATTCGAGGTAGCGAATCGTTTCACCGTCGATCGGGAAGATCGCGCAGGTTGAGCCGAATTCCGGCGACATGTTTCCAAGCGTGGCGCGGTCGGCAAGTGGCAACCGGGACAGGCCATCGCCGAAAAATTCGACGAATTTGCCCACAACGCCCAGATTGCGAAGCATTTCCGTTACTGTCAGGACGAGATCGGTCGCTGTTGAGCCTTCTCTTAGCACGCCGCTCAACTTGAAGCCGATCACCTGCGGAATCAGCATCGTGATCGGCTGGCCGAGCATCGCGGCTTCGGCTTCGATTCCGCCGACGCCCCAGCCCAGAACACCCAGGCCGTTGATCATTGTCGTGTGCGAATCCGTTCCCACGACGGTATCGGGATAGGCGCTCCGGGTGCCGTTCCTGTCAGCGTCGAATATGACGCGGCTCAGGTATTCGAGGTTGACCTGGTGAACGATGCCCGTATTCGGTGGCACGACCCGAAAATTCTCAAAAGCCGATTGGCCCCAGCGCAGAAACGAATAGCGTTCTTGATTACGTTGAAACTCTATCTTGTTATTGAGATCAAGCGCATTGGCTGCGCCGTAATTATCGACTTGTACCGAGTGGTCGATGACCAGTTCGGCCGGGGACATGGGATTGATCTTATCGGCGGAGCCGCCCAGCTTGACGACGGCATCTCGCATGGCGGCGAGATCAACCACCGCAGGAACGCCAGTGAAGTCCTGCAAGATCACCCGGCTGGGTGTAAACGAAATCTCCGTGCTGGGATCGGCTTTCGGGTCCCAGTTGGCCAAAGCGAGGATGTCGTCGCTCGTAACGTCACGACCATCTTCGTGACGCAGCAGGTTTTCCAGCATGATTTTCAGGGAGTAGGGCAATTGCTCTACGTGGCCGTCAGTTACCGCGTCGAGTCTAAACACCTCGAACTCATTGTCGCCGACTGTCAGCGTCGATCGTGCGCCGAAGCTGTCCTTCATCGTGATCTCTCCGGGAATGTGATTTATCAGCTGCAGCCAGCCGGCCGCAGGGCGCGAATTATAGCCGAACCGCCGAGGCAACGCTCAGCGGCATAGAAAACGACGAACTGGCCCGGCGCAACAGCGCGTTGCGGTTCGTCGAAATCTACGCGCACTGTATTATTTTCGGCGAAGTTGACTGTGCAATCCTGATCGGGCTGCCGATACCGGATCTTGGCCTTGCAGCGCAGCCCATCCGTCAGTCCGGCAGGAGGAGAACCGATCCAGCTCGGTTCTGCAGCGAGCAGACTGTCGCTGAGGAGCAAGTCGGATTCGCCCTGAACAACAACCAAAATATTGTTTTCGAGATCTTTATCGACGACGTACCATGGCTCGTCGCCCGAATCGGTACGACCGCCTATGTGCAAGCCCTGGCGCTGTCCCAATGTGTAATACATCAGACCCGAGTGCGTACCGACCTGTTTGCCATCCGGTGTATGAATCTCTCCCGGGTTTGCCGGCAGATAAGTACTTAAGAATTCACGGAACGGTCGTTCGCCGATAAAACAGATTCCGGTGCTGTCTTTCTTGTCGTGTATCCGCAGCCCCCGGTCACGTGCAATCTTGCGCACCTCATCCTTTTTGAGATCACCGAGTGGAAATACGGTTTCTGCCAATGCGTCGTCGGCGACGGCATGCAAAAAGTAGCTCTGATCCTTGTCGCAGTCGACAGCCTTGAGCAGCGCCGTGGCGCCATCGATTTCAGCTGTCCGAGCGTAGTGTCCGGTCGCGAGCAGTTCGCCACCGAGGCGCTTCGCGTGGTCCCTGAATGCGCCAAATTTAATCTCGCGGTTGCATAACACATCGGGATTGGGGGTTCGGCCAGCCCCGTATTCATCGAGAAAATACGCGAATACACGGTCCCGGTACTGTTCCGAGAAATTGACGTGGTGCAGCGGAATGTCGAGTTGCTCGCAGACCTGGCGCGCGTCCTGCAGGTCCTCGGCCGCAGTGCAATAGCCGTCGTCGTCTTCCCAGTTCGTCATGTGCAACGCCAGCACATCCGCACCGGCATCTTTGAGCAACAGGGCCGCGACGGCCGAGTCGACGCCACCCGAAAGCCCGAGAATGATATGACGATTGTTGAGGTCCGGCTGCATAGCCGGCGAATTCTAGCAGCTAGATCCCGAGTTGTCGGAATTCCACTTCGACTTCGCTTGCGAGCCAGATCTCATCGAACATCGTGCGGTAGAGTCTGGCGACCGCAGGTTCATGGGTATCGGCGATGCCGTCGGATCGACTATCCTGTAAGCGATACACCAGTGCTGTTTCATCGGCGATGCAGAATGACTCGGCATGGGTTCGCAGGTCCTCGCGGACGTGGCGAAACTCGATGTAGCTGTTCAAGCGGCGACCCAGGTGCACGAAATTATTACCGTTTTTGATTGCACGCGACGGGTCGGCAATCAGAACACGAATACGTGCGTAAGATTGCGATAGCACCAGACGTTTGATTACCTCAAGAAAATCCGGATCGTCATAGATGCCAGGTTCGAGATCGTGCGTGAAAATCGAAACTTTGCGAGTGGCCACGCGCGCGACCTCAATAACGGCCTGACGCATTTCATCGCGCGTTGAGATAACCCATCGTCTGCCTTTTTCTCGTGATTCTTCCATACTGAGTTTGCGTCATACTCTTCCTATCGCAGGCTTGCCATCTTACCGGGCGGGAAAGAATTGCCGTGCTAACTGCGTCACGTTTTGGGCGGAGATGCGGTGGCGACGAAGCAACGCCATCCCACGCCTCGTCTGTGTTTCAGCGTATTCGATCCGGTCAGATCGTATGCCACAAATTTCACATATGGTCGGGAATAGTCAGGTGTAAACAGGTTTGACGCCCGGTTATAGATTTCATTGGCCAGGGTAGCCGCAAAACCGATGTATTGCTCCGGCGTCAGATCGAGAAGGCGCTTCTTTTCGTCCGCCGGAATATCGAGCGAGCCAATGAATTCCTGCAATAATTCCTTGGTCACGGGCTGGCCGCGCGTGAGCGCTTTGAGCTTTTCATAGGGTTCGGGAATTCCATGCCGCCGCATGACGGTCTGTACGGCTTCTGCCAGTACCTCCCAGGCATTTGCAACGTCGTTTCGAATGGCTTCTTCGTTAAGTTGCACTTTTCCAAGTCCTTTCAGCGTCGAGCTCATTGCGATCACATGATGCGCAATAGCGACACCAAGGTTACGCTGCACGGTTGAGTCCGTCAGATCACGCTGCCAGCGCGAGATTGGCAATTTTTCAGCCAGATGACCGAGCAAGGCATTTGCCATGCCGAAATTGCCTTCCGCGTTTTCGAAATCGATCGGATTCACTTTGTGCGGCATCGTCGACGAGCCAACTTCGTTCCCGGCGATTTTCTGGGTGAAGTAGCCGAGCGAAATATAGCCCCAGATGTCACGGCACAGGTCGATCAGGATGGTGTTGTAGCGCATCAGTGCGTGGGCATACTCTGCGGTCCAGTCATGCGGCTCGATTTGTGTGGTACACGGGTTTGGATCGATCCCCAGTGACTCGATCAATCGTTTTGATATCGCCGGCCAGTTGACGTCTGGATAGGCCACCTGGTGCGCATTGTAATTACCGACCGCACCATTGAATTTGCCGCGAATCACGAGGTCGCGGAATTGCTCCTGCGCACGCTCGGCGCGGGCAACAACGTTGGCCAGCTCCTTGCCGACCGTTGTCGGACTGGCCGTCTGGCCGTGCGTACGTGCAAGCATCGGCACAGCGGCGTATTCCTTCGCCATGATTTTCAATCTGGTGCGAATTTCGCGCATCTTCGGTATCAGAACATCGTTGCGACCCGCTCTGAGCATCAACGCGTAGGCGAGATTATTGATGTCCTCGGAGGTACAGCCGAAATGCAGGAAATCCTTGAGACTGGCCGTTTCGGGCCCATCTCCAAGACGATCGCGAATGAAATACTCGACCGCTTTGACATCGTGGTTTGTCGTCGCTTCGATCTTCTTGATGCGTTCGGCATCATCGAGAGAAAAATCGTCGACGATGTGATTGAGTACGTCCTTCATGACGCTGGATAGAGGAGCAAGCTCGGTGATCTGATCGTCATCGGCAAGGCATTGCAGCCATCGCACCTCGACCAGCACACGATACTTCATCAGGCCGTACTCACTGAATATGTCGCGTAGCGCGTTTACTTTGTCGGCATAGCGACCGTCGACTGGCGACAGGGCCCTGAGAGTTGAGACTTTCATGTCACGAAAACCAGTGTAGACTTGCGCCCGCAAAGCGCGAACGTAGTCGCGCAAAGCGCGCATCATACACCGAGACAGTGAGACAGGTAATGAGTGAGAAGCCATTTCGCACCGAAAAAGACAGCATGGGTGAGCTGAAAGTGCCGGCCGATGCGATGTGGGGTGCTCAAACTCAACGTGCGGTGGAAAATTTTCCCATTAGCGGGCTGACTATGCCGAGCCAGTTCATTGCGGCGCTGGGCCTCGTGAAATGGGCCGCTGCGGGGGCTAATGCCGAACTCGGATTGCTCGGCAACGAGAAAGCGATTTCAATTCAGGAAGCGGCACTCGCCGTTGCCGCTGGCGAGCACGATGCGCAATTCCCAATTGACGTTTTTCAGACAGGGTCGGGAACGAGTTCCAACATGAATGCGAACGAAGTCATCGCAACCCTGGCAAGCGAAGCTCATGGCTCGAAGATACACCCGAATGACCACGTAAACATGAGTCAGAGTAGTAACGACGTTATTCCGACCTGCGTGCATGTCAGTACGGCAATCGCCATCCATGACAACTTGTTGCCCGCACTCAAAGTGCTGTCGGCGACCCTGGAAAAGAAGGCGGATGAAGTTCGTGACGTTGTCAAAACAGGTCGTACGCATCTCATGGATGCGATGCCGATTACGTTGGGTCAGGAGCTGGATGGCTGGCGGGCGCAAATCGACAATGCGACTGCGCGACTTGGCGACTCGATGTCACGTATCACCGCGCTGGCGCAAGGCGGTACCGCCGTTGGCACGGGCATCAACGCGCACCCTGAATTCGGCAACAAGGTTGTTGTTCTGCTGAGCGAGAAGACGGGTATCAATTTCAGCTCTGCGAGCTCGAAATTCGAAGCGCTCAGTTCTCAAGACGCGGCAGTTGAAACATCGGGCCAGTTGCGCGTGCTTGCGATCAGCCTGACGAAGATCGCCAATGACCTGCGCTGGATGAATTCCGGACCGCTTGCGGGCATTGGCGAGATCGCGTTACCGGCGTTACAGCCCGGTTCCAGCATCATGCCAGGCAAGGTCAACCCGGTGATTCCGGAGGCCGTGGCCATGGTGGCGGCCCAGGTTATCGGCAACGACGCGGCGATCGCAATCGGTGGTCAGTCCGGTAATTTCCAGCTCAATGTGATGTTGCCGGTCGTGGTGTACAACCTGCTGCAAAGCATCGAGCTGCTGGCGAACGCGAGCACCTGCCTGGCCGAGAAGGCCATCGCGGGTTTTACCGTCAATATCGAGAACATCAACCGGGCGCTGGATCGCAATCCTATCCTCGTTACAGCGCTGAACCCCGTCATTGGCTACGAACTCGGCGCAGCCATTGCGAAGAAAGCTTACGCAGATGGCAGGCCGGTCAAAGAGGTCGCGAAAGAGATGACCGACCTGACAGACGAGGAACTCGATCGCCTCCTGGATCCTGCCGCGCTAACTGAGGGCGGCATCAAAAATTAGGGCCTATGGCTGACCCCCTGATCATCACAGCCGACACTTTGCGGCAGCGATTCGCGGCTACCGCATTGCCTGTCGATCCCACCGATGTCATCACGCTGCCGGGGAGTGAGCGATGGCCCACGGGAATGCGCGAGCAGCTGCAATCAACATTGCAGCCAGCCGGCGTACTCATTCCAGTGATCGACAGGGCTGGCAAAGGCCTGTCTCTGCTATTGACCCAACGATCTGCAGAACTTAAAAATCACGCTGGCCAGATTAGCTTTCCGGGCGGCCGAATGGAGCTGGATGATGCGGATATCGGCGTCACGGCGCTGCGCGAGACGCACGAAGAAGTCGGTATCCGACCCGACCAGGTAACCGTCATCGGCTACCTGGAGCCAATGCCGACCATTACCGGCTACGCGGTGACTCCGATTGTCGGACTCGTGGACGAAACGTTCGAACTCGATATCGACCGAACAGAGGTGGAATTCACATTCGAAGTACCGCTATCGTTCCTGCTGGACGATACCAATCAGAGCTTGGTCGAACGGGACCTGTTCGGCCAGAAAGTGCCGATGATCGAATTCCAGTTTGAGGGCCATCGGATCTGGGGTGCCACGGCGTTTATCATAATTGAATTCATAAAAATCGTTATAAAATAGTATATTATGAGTCCTATAGAGAAATTACTCGAACTCACGCAGAAACTCAGGGACCCGGAAAACGGGTGTCCGTGGGATCAGCAGCAGACCTTCGCGTCTATCGCGCCGTATACGATCGAAGAAGCCTACGAAGTCGCGGATGCGATCGAGCGGGAGGACCTGTCTGCTCTATGTGACGAACTCGGCGACCTGCTATTTCAGGTCGTTTTTCACGCCCGCATGGCGGAGGAGGCGGGGCATTTCGATTTCGACGACGTCGCTAGTGGTATTCGCGACAAGATGTTGCGCCGGCATCCACATGTTTTTGGAGACGATGAACAGCGGGCGGCGGGACAGGTTGCGGGAAGTTGGGAGCGCATTAAGGCGGACGAGCGCGTCAAAGATGCCGATCCAAGCGCATTGGCTGGAGTGGCCAAGGCGTTGCCGGCACTCAAACGGGCGCAAAAACTCGGAAAACGTGCGTCGGCGGTTGGGTTTGACTGGCCCGATCGAATAGGCGTGCGCGCAAAAATACGCGAGGAACTCGACGAACTCGAAGAGGCGGTGGGTGGGCGCAGTCGCGACGAAATTGAGGAAGAGTTTGGTGACTTTCTTTTTGCGGTCGTCAACCTTGCTCGGCACTTAGAGATTGATCCCGAGAAAGCGCTGACGGCCGGCAATCACAAGTTTGAGCGGCGCTTTCGAGACATGGAACGCGCAATTACGCGCTCCGGCAAAAAGTTGTCGGATCACTCCCTGGAATCGCTGGACAAGGAGTGGCGCGCGGCAAAACATCGCCTCGGTTCATAAACCGTTCAGCTTTCCAGCAAAAAGGGTCTGACCCTATTCAGGCAATGTTCATTGGCAACGCTTTAATCTTGTTCCCAGGCTGGCAAAAGGGCCGGTCGAAAGATCTAATAAGGAACAGGACAATGAATAGCAAACGAAAGACTGCAGCGCTGGCCACCGCGATCATACTGCTCGGCGCTGCAACACAGGCAATCGAGGAGCATGACCATAACCGTAGTCAGGGTCCGATATACGACTACGCAGATGTCATCAGTGCCAAACCGATCGTTCGCTACGTCACAGTGACGACCCCTGTAAAGGAATGCTGGGAGGACGTTGAGTACTATACGGTCAACGAGCGGCCCCCTGGTGCCGCCACTAGCACACTATTCGGCGCCATTATTGGTGGCATTGTCGGACATCAATTCGGTAGCGGTCATGGTAATGACGCGGCGACAGTGGTGGGTACGATGATTGGCGCAAAAATCGGCAATCGGAGTGCGTACAGGCGCCATCCCGGAACATACGGCGCCGTACAGTATTCTCGACCGATAAAGCGTTGCAAGACGCAATATCGTGAACATCAGGAAGAACGTATTGATGGTTACGACGTTCTGTATCGTTATAACGGCCAACGGTATTCGACACGCATGCCACACGATCCCGGCCACAAGATTCGGGTTCGCGTTGACGTTCGGCCAGCCGGATAGGCGGTGTGATCCGGTCCGTTGCAATTGGACTACCGACAGACGACACTGGTCGGCAGTCCTAATTGCATCGCGCCAAGGCTCGATGACAGGAAACTAACGGTGCGATTTCTACTTATCATGCTACTGAGTTGTGTGCTGGCAGCGATGCCAGTATCGGCACAGGAGTCCGAGCCCGGGCACGCCATCCGGATCGTTCAAAACGGCGGCATGACACTTTCAGAGGCTGTCGAGTCAGTACGCCGCAGTACCAACGGCCGTATCGTCAGCGCCGTAACAAAGATCCAAGGTGGCAGGGAAGTGCACCACATCAAAGTGCTGACCAAGGACGGCAAGGTGAAAACGCACAAGATACCGGGCCGCAAGATCGGCAACAGGAAATCCTGACATGCGATTGCTAGTCATTGAAGATGACGCGACACTGCGCGAAACTCTGACGACCAAACTCAGGGACGCCGGGTTCGCCATCGAACAAGCCGCCGATGGCAAGGAAGGCCTGTACTTTGCGCTCGAATATCCGATCGATCTGGCGATCATCGATATCGGACTCCCGGAAATGTCGGGACTCGACATCATTCGTGAAGTCAGGAAGCAGGGCAAGAGCTATCCAATCCTGATTCTCACTGCCAGGGATCGCTGGGAAGATAAAGTTGACGGATTGGATGCCGGCGCCGACGACTACGTCGTCAAACCGTTTCAATTTGAGGAAGTCCTCGCCCGGGTCAACGCACTCGTCCGTCGCAGTGGCGGCTGGGCGTCGTCGATCATGACGGCTGGGCCTGTCTCTCTCGACTTGTCGCGCCAGGAAGTGAAGGTTAATGATGCCGTCATCGAATTGACCAGTTATGAATACAAGATCATCGAATATCTAATTGTTCGCGCCGGCCAGGTGATTTCAAAAACCGAACTCACCGAGCGACTCTATGATCAGGACTTCGAACGCGATAGCAACGTCATCGAGGTCTTCGTCGGTCGCCTGCGCAAGAAACTCGATCCGGACAATACGATTCAGCCCATCGAGACCTTGCGCGGGCGTGGCTATCGTTTCGGCCTTGAGCGTAACCAGTCCGACTGATTCTGCGCATGTCCTCGCTCAGCGCCCGACTCCTAATCTCTGTCAGCGTGTTGTTGCTGTTTTTCTTCGGTGTCACGATTGTGGTTCTCGATGTCGCGTTTCGAAAAGCCGCCGAGCAGGCGCAGCAAGATATCCTCGACGGTCACTTGATGGCCTTGATTGCAGCCGCGGAGCCAACTGACAAAGGTGTACTCGGCATGCCCCCCGACATGCCTGAACCGCGATTCGGTAATATTGGGTCCGGACTGTATGCCGAGATTCGAGACGTCAATGGCGAAGTGATCTGGCGCTCACGTTCAGTCCTTGGCTTTGAAATTCCGATCGGTATTGCACCTGATGTTGGCAAAAACCTGTTCCAGGAAGAGGTATTCAGTGACGGTATGCCGTTGCTGACACTAACCCTTGCATTGCAATGGGAATTTCCCGGTGGAGAACTCCGGCCGTTTGTTTTCAAAGTCGCCGAAAGTCTCGATTCGTTCAACTCGCAAATTAGAAAATTTCGGCG
>SMUZ01018564.1_pt1 | contig 18480 bp, 14 predicted proteins | sample 2456421 | NCBI WGS metagenome assembly SMUZ01 (sample SAMN11095932, study PRJNA526329) | marine sediment metagenome | biome: Marine sediment; feature: Surficial sediment; material: Deep marine sediment; isolation source: Hadal surficial sediment | place: Pacific Ocean | collected 2014-11 | depth... | reverse complement strand
CCGTATCGCGCTTGAGCTGAGCGGCAACTCTGCGGCTGTCACCTGACAGGGCAATCAACCGCAAGATAGCAATCAACAAACCAACCAGCCCAAGGGCAATGATGCAGTAACCAACGATGCCACCTTGTTCAATTCGATCCCGAATGGTCGGAGATTCGACCAGGAGGCCAAGAATGGTGCCGCGCGTAACGTCGAGTCCAAAAGTAACCACGCCGGAATCGGCATCCATCATGTCGCCAGTGGTACCCGTGTATCGGCCTTCAGGTTGGCGCGCCAGCTCGCGCAGAGAGACCTGTCCTTCATTCATTCTGTATGTCAGATAACCCTGATCAGAGACAATATTGAACGAGCCGATGCGAACCACTTCCGTTTCGGACTGCTCGCCATCGGCTGCAGTTACAAGATGAGTGAATCGAACTGTTCTGCCTGACTCATAAATCTCGCGCTGCAGCATGGCCCAGAGCCTTTCAATATCCTCGATCGACGCGAGGCTGCTTGCGCCGGCCATCTTGGTACCGAGTTCAACCAGGAAAGCACTACGATCGGGATACTGAATATTCGTCAGCGAGTCATCGAAACGACCTTGCGTATCGCCAGCAACCGTTTGCAGGACACCAAACAGCTCTTTCAACGCTCCAAGACGCTCATCGAGTGCCTGGCGCGCTGTAATAATGCGTTGCTGGTTATCTTCGAACTGCTGCTCGAGATTGCTGCTGATATTTTCCTGTCGTGTGCGGTCCGCACGAGCCTGATTCAACAGGGACTGCTGACGATTGCGAGCTTGTGCAAACGTAGCTTCACGTTGACGTGATTCGCGCGAGTCGCGTGATTGCCCTTGTTCGATCAGGCGCAGCAAGTCCGCCATCGAGCGGGAACTTTCTTCTTCCTGTGCATTTGCCGATACAAATCCGAGACTCAGCAGTCCGACGGCAATAATGAGTGTTAGACGTTTCATTTAGGTTGCCTCCGCTGCTGAAATCGGAATATTGATGAGTTCCGGGGCAATCAATTGTTTTGCCATGCGCAGGCCCTTACGAATCTCATTGCGAGCAGAATTATCCTCTACCCAGCCGCCTTCGCCGTTGGGCCCGGCCTTGCTGTCCCAGCGACCTGTGATCCTCGTGTCGTCAGACTGAAAATACAGTCCAACTCGTCCAATACGCAGCATATTGAATTCCAGATTGGTATCTTCATATGGCAGCGATTGGGTGTAATACTCCGAGGTAGAGCCGTATTCATTTTCAATCTGGTACGCCTCCATCACTTTGCGAAATTTCTCTGCCACGCTGACATCAGAACGCGACATGATTTCTGTGAGTTTATCCACTCGTTGCGTACGCTCGCTCATCAGAAAGGGCACGTCCGCATGAATCGACTGCCTGAGACCATCGATCATCTTCATCATGAGCGGAAATATCTGGCGGTTGATCACATCAACCTGTTCCATCGACAAGCCAATGTCTTCCAACACGGCCCCCTGGCCATCAACCTGGGCCCTCATCAGGCGGTTGTAGACTTTGAGTCCGTCAATTTCCTTGTTTATTGCCCTGTACTGGTCTTCGAGGGAACGCGTACCGGTAACAATGTTATTGATACGCTCCTGCGACTGCTGCGCCAGATTTAAGCGGCGTTGATCAGCTTGTAAAACCTGATCGACGGAATCGGCGAAAACGCTACCGGAAATTGCGATAACCGTGGCTGCGAAAAACGCAGTGGTCAGGCGCCGTCTATTGCTAATGCACCGTTTCATGAACGCTCCTTCAAGGTCGTAGTTCTTGTTAACTAGTTATTGGAGAGGGATGCAACGTATTTGTTGAATACATGCACAAATGAAAACCGGCAATACGGACGGTATGGCCATATGCACACGCGACCCTCTCCACCTTCGCCGCGCGGCGATGAATTTTGGAACCTTCTTTTTTTCTCTCTTTTCGTTGGCTGCCCCGGGCATAAAACCCGAGCTTCCCCGCCATTTATTTCTGTAATAATTCTGAGGTCCCTGCAACTCTTCGGGCAAGAATACCACATGACTGCTAGATCACCAGCCCAACAACCACATATCATTTTTCAATATCCTCAGGAAGCAAACACGCGTTCCCGCGCAACGATTCGGAACCAGTAACGGACCCTGCAAGCATGGACAGAATGAGTCGCAGCGCTTGGCAGGCAGTCTGGTCAGGGTTGTCCAGGTCGGTTCTGTAGTATTCAGAACTTTTGCATAATCATGTTATTACAATTGTTTATTAATCTACTATCTTTAGTATCACTCGTAACTGAATAAACACTGGTTGACATCAATCCGGTGTTACAACATGATTTGTGGCTATGGCTATATCGCACACACAGCTGCTGACAACGCATTTGCCCGTATTGGGGCTTGCCCTGCTTCTCCTTGGGAGACACAGCGGGTAACGCGTATCCAGCATCAGGACACCGTAATCCCCGCATCCAAACGGATCGTGGGGTTTTTTTTATCCATTGCATCAGGCTGAGGAACCACCCATGCAAATGTATTCAGAAGCAGATGTAGACACCGCTTGCCTGGCCGATCGCCAAATCACTGTTCTCGGCTACGGCAGCCAGGGCCGCGCGCATGCGTTGAATCTCGTCGACAGTGGCTTTGATGTCGTGGTGGGCCTGCGCTCCAGCGGTGCAAGCTGGGCGAAAGCGAAAGCCGATGGATTAAACGTGAAAGAGCCCAACGAGGCGGTAAAAGGCGCCGCTATTGTCGTGTTTCTGACGCCCGACATGGTGCAGAAAGAGCTGTATGCGAGTGTTGTCGACGACATCGATAAGGGCGCTACATTGTTGTTCGCACACGGTTTCGCCATTCATTATAAGCAGGTGCAGCCGCGTGCAGATCTCAACGTTGCTCTAATCGCGCCAAAAGGCCCGGGTGGACTGGTGCGCAGGCAGTATAAAGAGGGTCGCGGTGTGCCTTGCCTGGTCGCCGTGCACCAAGACGCGACAGGCGATGCCCTGAAAATTGCGCTGGCCTACGCCGCCGGAATCGGCGGCGCGCGCGCAGGCGTGATCGCAACGACCTTCGCAGAAGAGACTGAGACCGATCTGTTCGGTGAACAAGCCGTATTGTGTGGTGGCGTAACAGAAATGATTGTCGCGGGATTCGAGACGCTTGTAGAGGCCGGTTACCAGCCCGAAGTGGCCTACTACGAGGTGATGCACGAGCTGAAACTGATCGTTGACTTGTTGCATGAAGGTGGCCTCAAGAAGATGCACAAATTTATTAGCGATACAGCGGCCTGGGGCGACATGACAAGCGGCCCGCTCGTCATCGATGCCACCTCACGAGCAGCAATGAAGGACATACTCAAGAACATTCAGGACGGCACCTTCGCGCGCAACTGGATAGCCGAAAGCGACGCGGGCATGCCGAATTTCAAGCGCAGTATGCAGGCTGATCTTGATCACCCGATCGAAAAGGTCGGGGCTGACCTGCGTGCCAGAATGGACTGGTTGGACGATTAGGAGAGAAACGATGTCAGGCGAGTCGTCAGCTGACAACATACGTATTTTTGACACCACGTTACGCGATGGCGAACAGGCGCCGGGCTGCAGCATGACGACCAGCGAAAAGCTACGTATCGCGAAGGCGCTGTCCGATCTGAATGTCGACATCATAGAAGCTGGGTTCCCCGCGGCCTCGCCGGGCGATTTCGAGGCAGTACAAGCCATTGCTGATCGCAATCTGGGCCCGGTGATCTGCGGTCTCGCGCGTTGTAATGCCGGCGACATCGAGAAAGTACATGCCGCTGTAAAGGGTGCCGACCGTCATCGCATTCACGTTTTTGTTGCGACGAGCGCGATTCACCGCGAGTACAAACTGAAAATGGCCAAGGAGGAAATCATCAAGAGCGCCGTCGGGGCTATCACGATGGCACGCGAGCTATGCGATGACGTTGAATTCTCGCCGGAGGATGCGTCTCGGACGGAGCTGTCGTACCTCGCCGAGGTCGTATCGGCAGCAATCGAAGCCGGTGCAACGACAGTCAATGTGCCCGACACAGTGGGTTACACGGTACCGGCCGAGTTTGACCGGCTATTCCGCTATTTGCAGGAGCATGTAGAGAGAATCGGCGAAATCACGCTCAGCGTCCATTGCCACAACGATCTGGGCATGGCGGTAGCCAACAGCCTGGCCGCCGTCAGCGCAGGGGCGCGTCAGATTGAGTGTACGGTTAACGGCATTGGTGAGCGTGCCGGTAATTGCAGTCTGGAAGAAGTTGTCATGGCCATCAAGACGCGGGCTGAATACTTCGGTTTGCAGACCGGTATCAACACAAAGCGCCTGTATCCGACATCCAGGCTCGTGTCCAGCATTACCGGCATGCATCCGCCGCGCAACAAGGCGATCGTCGGCGAGAACGCATTCGCCCATGAAGCGGGAATACATCAACATGGCATGCTGCAGCATGCCTCGACCTACGAAATAATGCGGCCCGAGGATGTGGGACTCAGTAAGTCAAACCTGGTACTGGGGAAACACAGTGGCAGGCACGCATTTCGGGCTCGCGTCACTGAGTTGGGTTTTGATCTGGATGAGTTTGAAACCAACCGTGCATTCCAGGAGTTCAAGAAACTCGCGGACAAGAAAAAGGATCTTTACGATGGAGACATTGAGGCGCTAATCATGAGCGCCGGCAACACTTCATCAGGACCGTGGACACTGAAATCGTTGGCGGTGCAGACACACAGTGACGAGCCCGCGACTGCGACCGTGGTTCTCATTGGCGAAGACAGTGTCGAAATGTCCAAATCTGCTCAGGGCGAGGGACCCATTGCGGCGGCGTTCCAGGCCCTGGAACAGGCAACCGGAGTTGAGATGGTACTGTCCAAATTCGAATTGCGCAGCGCCTCGATCGGCGAAGACGCCCAGGGTGAGGTAACGGTCACAGTAGAGATCGATGGTCAGAGTTTTCGTGGCCGAGGCACCAGTGTCGATATTGTCGAAGCCGGGTGTCGCGCCTGTCTTGAGGTCATCAACCGAACTCTGCGCAGGCGGCAACGCGGCGAATCCAAGGGCGACACAGTGCGTGCAGCGCGTGCCAACATCTAGATATAGAATGATCGAAAGCAACCAGTGAAGCAGCGCAAAACCCTCTTCGACAAAGTTTGGAACGACCACATTGTGGTTGCAGAAACAGCGGATACGCCCGCAGTGCTGTACATAGATCTGCACATCATCCACGAAGTCACGACGCCACAGGCTTTCTCAGTACTGCGCGATCATAAGTTGCCAGTACGGCGCCCGGACCTGGTCCTCGCAACTTTGGACCACTCAACGCCGACTACGCCGGTTTCGACTTTTAAAGATCTCGCGGTTGTTAGTGAAGGCGCACTCAACCAGATCAGCCAGATGGAAAAAAACTGTGCCGAATTCGGTATCGACCTGCTGGGATTTGGCAACGCCAACCGCGGTATCGTGCACGTCATCGGCCCGGAGCTTGGCGCAACGCAACCTGGGAAAACGATCGTTTGTGGCGATAGCCATACCTCAACGCATGGCGCTTTCGGCGCGTTGGCGTTCGGCATCGGCACTACAGAAGTTGGCCACGTTCTGGCGACCCAAAGCCTGCTGCAACGCAAACCCAAGACCTTCGCCATAAATGTTGACGGCACACTGCCGGCGGGCGTGACCGCGAAAGATCTGATTCTCGCTATCATCGGCATGATCGGTGTCGATGGCGGCACAGGACACGTCATCGAATATCGCGGTGACGCGATTACGGCACTGGACATGGAAGCCCGCATGACGATCTGCAACATGTCCATCGAGGCTGGCGCTCGCGCCGGCATGATCGCTCCCGATGCAACGACCTTCGAATACCTGAACGGCCTGCCCCGGGCGCCACAAGCAGATGAGTGGGATGCTGCAGTCTCACGATGGCAAGAGCTGTGTACCGATGAGGGGGCGCGGTTTGACAAGGCAATTACGATTTCCGCCACTGATTTACAGCCAATGGTGACGTTCGGCACCAATCCTGGAATGGTCGTCGGTATCAACGATGCCGTGCCGGATAATTTAAGCGACCCGAGTTTTCGCAAGGCGCTGGACTATATGCAAATCGAAGTCGGCAAACCCATGACCGGATACGACATCGACATAGTATTCATCGGCAGTTGCACCAATTCTCGCCTGTCCGATTTGCAGCAGGCCGCCGATGTTGTCGCGGGCCGCAAAATTGCAGATGGCGTACGCATGTTGGTGGTGCCGGGCTCTCAGCAGATAAAAAAAGCGGCCGAAGACTTGGGGCTCGACAAGATATTTATGCAGGCGGGTGCCGAGTGGCGCGAATCGGGTTGTTCGATGTGCATAGGAATGAACGGCGATACTGCTGGCAAGGGACAACTGACCGTCAGCACGAGCAATCGAAATTTCGAAGGACGCCAGGGCGTCGGCGCGCGTACCATACTGGCGAGCCCGATGACAGCGGCTGCATCGGCGATCGCAGGCAAGGTCGCAGATCCTCGTGAATACCTGTGACAGGAACGGCGATGAAATTCATCAGTAAGTTTTCGTCTCGAACGGTTGTTATGCCGACAACGGACATCGACACGGACCAGATTATTCCAGCCCGCTTTCTTACCACGACCTCCAAAGAAGGACTCGGTCGATATGTGTTTCATGATCTTCGATTCAATGCAGATGGCAGCGAGAAGCAGAATTTCGTATTGAACACACCGGCGGCACAAGGCTGCGGCATCCTGGTCGGCGGTCACAACTTTGGCTGCGGGTCATCTCGTGAGCATGCACCCTGGGCATTGCTCGACTATGGTATCCGGGCAGTCGTCAGTACGGAAATTGCTGACATCTTCAAGACCAACTCGCTTAAGAATGGGTTGATTCCGGTGGTTGTCGACCAAGTGACACATGAGACGCTGTTGCAAAACCCGGGCATGGAACTGACGATTGATCTGGAGGCACGCTCGCTGACGCTCGCGAATGGCAGGTCGGTCGAATTCCCTGTGGAGGGCTTTGCCCGCTACTGTCTTCTGGAAGGCATCGATCAACTCGGCTATCTGCAACAACACTTGAACAGCATCGCACGATTTGAGGAGTCACGAAGTTGGACGCCGTAATTGCGGTGCTCCCCGGCGACGGTATTGGGCCAGAGGTAACCCATTGTGCCAGGAATGTGCTTTCCGCCATCGCCGAAAAATACCAGCACAATTTTTCATTTCGCGAAGAATTGATCGGCGGTGTGGCCATGGAGGCCAGCGGTGAACCCCTGCCGGCAGCAACTATCGATTGCTGCAAATCGTCGGACGCGGTATTGCTCGGAGCTGTTGGTGGATCGAAGTGGTCTGATCCGAACGCGAAGGTTCGTCCCGAACAGGGCCTGCTCAAGCTGCGCTCGGAACTGGAGGTATACGCAAACCTGCGCCCCGTCAAAATCTACGACGAACTCGCGGGCACATCTCCGTTAAAAGCAGATGTGCTCGTGGGCGTGGACATGTTGATTGTCCGCGAACTGACCGGTGGTATTTATTTTGGCGAAAAGACTCGTGACGCAACCTCCGCGAGCGACCTGTGTACCTACCATACGCATGAGATCGAGCGAGTCGTTCGCGTAGCCGCAAAGCTGGCCGGTGCGCGCCGCAAGAAACTGTGTTCAATCGACAAGGCGAATGTACTCGAGACCTCGCGACTGTGGCGTGATGTGACGGATCGGTTGATGCAGCAGGAATTCGCGGACATCGAGCTGGAAACATTGCTCGTCGATGCAGCCGCAATGCACCTGCTAAGCCGCCCTGCTGACTTTGACGTTCTGGTAACAGAAAATATGTTCGGTGATATATTGACGGACGAAGCGTCAATGCTTGCAGGCTCACTTGGCATGCTGCCATCTGCCTCGATTGGCGATTCCACCCGCGGTCTTTATGAACCCATTCACGGTTCTGCGCCGGACATTGCCGGTCAGGGAATTGCCAACCCGTGCGCAGCCATTGCCAGTGCCGCACTGCTACTGCGTCACAGCCTCGGCCTGACGCGGGAGGCAACTGCCGTGGAAGCGGCGATTGGGGATGCCATTGCCGCAGGCGCCAGAACCGCTGATATTGCGACACCGAATTATACAACTTTGTCGACGCAGCAGATGAGCGACGAAATCATGCGCTGCCTGCATTAATGCCCAACAGCGCGCGAGATTAGAGGAACCATCGTGACCTATTCTGACATCGCCTTTCTTAGTGACCTCGAAGAAATCATCAATGACAGGCTGACAAATCCAACAGAGGAAAGCTACACCGCTCAACTTGCGCTGGCCGGAACCAGGCGAATCGCACAGAAAGTGGCTGAAGAAGGTGTCGAATTGGCGCTCGCAGCAGCGGCCGGTGACAAGGATGAGGTCGTCGATGAAGCAGCAGACCTCATTTTTCACCTGATGGTCTTGTTAGCCGACCAGGAGCTCAGCCTGGGCGCAGTCTCCAACCGGCTAAAAACACGGCACTACGTACGTTAGCGCTTGATGATTTTCGTGGAGAAGCGCAATGCGTAGCTGGGGGCTGCTGATCAGTGGGTTTTATGTCGTTGTGTTGTTATTCGTGCTCATTCCGATGATTGACATTCTTACGCCGGGCCGGCTTCTGGTGTGGCCCGCGCTCCTAATAGTTGGCCAGGCTTTTATTTCCATAAGGCCGGTAAATCACGGAAACTTGATGCGCTTGTCGCCTGGATGCTCAGAGGCAGTATTCTCGAGTTGCTGATTGTCGTTCCCTGCCACGTCATCGTCCGGCAGCGGGAAGACTGTTGTGCGCCTCAGCTCACGGCCTTCGGAATATCTACCGGCATAGCCGTGATGCTCTTTTCTTTTGGGCCCAGCGTCCTATTCCTCTACCAAAAGCGTCTCAAGCAGTATCGCCGTTAACCACAAAAAAAACCCGCAGAGAACATCCCGGCGGGTTTGCTGACAACGTCCGATCTTTATTAATTAGCCGGTACAGCTGCCAATCGCACCCACGCACCTCTGGCGCGCCAAGTATTTTATGTGGTTTTTTTCATCGAGAATGTCGATGGGATGGCACATTACGAGGGTGACGGAAAAATTCATCGTCGAAGTAGAGCCGACCTGACTCAATACGTCAAGCCCGGCGACCTTATTCGTCCCAGGCCGGTGGAATCGTCACAGCGCCCTCGGAGGCGGACGACACTTGATTGCGGTACTTGGCAAGCGCTCCTCGCTTGACAGTCGATGCTGGACGTTTCCATGCTGCGCGACGGACAGACATATCCTCGCTGCTGATGGCAACGTTAATTTCCTTTTTTTCCGCGTCGATAAGAATCCTGTCGCCGTCTTCGATCAGGGCAATAGGTCCGCCCACTGCTGCTTCTGGCGAAATATGCCCGACGACAAAACCATGGCTACCACCAGAAAATCGACCATCGGTGATCAACGCCACGTCAGCGCCAAGACCCTTGCCCACGATGGCCGCTGTCGGGCTGAGCATCTCCCGCATACCCGGAGCGCCCTTCGGACCCTCATAACGAATGACAATAACGTCACCCGCCTGAATTGAATTGCCGAGTATGGCTTGCAACGCATCTTCCTCGGAATGGAAAATACGCGCGTTGCCTTCGAATTTCAGCCCTTCCTTGCCCGTAATCTTGGCCACTGAACCCTCGGGTGCCAGATTGCCATAGAGAATCGCCAGGTGGCTGTCTGCTTTGATCGGATCGTCGAAGCCACGGATGATATCCTGACCTTCGGGGTAATCCTCTACGTCGGCGAGATTCTCGGCCAGCGACTTACCTGTAACGGTTAAACAGCTTCCATCCAGCAAGCCTTTGTCCAGCAGGCGTTTCATGAGCGGCTGAATCCCACCAATTGCGATAAGTTCCGACATTAGATATTTGCCGCTTGGCCTTACATCCGCCAGCACCGGAACCCTTGCGCCTATCCGCGTGAAATCGTCCAACGTCAGCTCGACATCTGCCTCACGGGCAATAGCCAGCAAATGCAGGACGGCGTTGGTGGATCCGCCCAACGCAATGACTACCGTAATGGCGTTTTCGAATGCATTGCGTGTCATGATATCGAGAGGTTTAATGTCCTCACGGATAAGATTCACTACGGCCGCGCCGGCACGTTTACAGTCATCAATCTTGTCGTCAGATACGGCCTCCTGCGCCGAACTGTTGGCGAGACTCATGCCAAGTGCTTCGATGGCGGATGCCATCGTGTTCGCTGTATACATACCACCGCATGCGCCAGGGCCAGGAATCGCAGTTCGCTCCACTTCCAGCAGTTCCGCAGCCGAGATTTTATTAGCAGATCGCGCGCCTACGGCTTCGAACACCGATATGATATCGCGACGCTTGCTACCTGGCCGAATGGTGCCGCCGTAAACAAATACTGAAGGTCGATTCAGTCGCGCCATCGCCATAACGCAGGCTGGCATATTCTTGTCACATCCACCGATAGCGACCACACCGTCAAAGCCTTCGGCACCTGCGACCGCTTCAATAGAGTCGGCGATGATCTCGCGCGAGACCAGTGAATAGCGCATGCCCGGGGTGCCCATGGAAATGCCATCGGAGACGCTGATGGTATTGAAGATGACAGCTTTGCCCCCGGCTTCGTTAGCGCCATCGAGCACTTCACGCGCGAGCCCATCGATGTGCATGTTACATGGCGTTACCATGCTCCATGTCGACGCGATTCCGATTTGCGGACGTTGAAAATCATCTTCGCTGAAGCCGACCGCTCGCAACATTGCCCGACTCGGCGCTTGCGCATCACCATCCACGACGACGCGTGAATAACGTCGCAGGTCCTTATCACTCATGGTTGCGCGTTCGCTCCATACAGTTGACGCCTTGTGCCGCGGCATAACAGGAGCGGAAGTCTAGCAGCAAATCAGGGGGTCTGTGGCTCGACGTCGCGGATCATAACGACGATCCGCTGGTAGATGTCCATTGCCGGTCTCTGCGGCAAGCCGACGAGTTCGACGACAAAAGCTTCATCGCCTTCAACATCGGAATCCTGGACCAGCGGTATCAGCAACCGTGCCGAGCGCTGGCCCGGTCCGAATAAAATTGAGCGGCTCCCCGGCGCGAAATAATCCTCGCCTTCAGTTGCGGTGATGTTACGCACGATAAAGTCCACGACGATCGGTGAGTCATCAGGATTGAAGCGCACGATGTCTATTTGAACAGCGGGATCCGTTTCACGAATTGATGCCTGACTGGTTGCGAACGCGATCGTATTGGCCGGAAGGCTGGCTTCAAATGTTCGTTGGTCATCGTCTTCCAGCGTAATGATTATAGTCGCCAAATTAGACGTTGCGAAATCGACCTCACGCAGCGTCAGCGTCGATTGCTGATCGGCCTCACGCAGTGGATCAGACAACATCGTCAAGATTACGCGCGCACGCTCCTGCCCGATTGGAAATTTTACGAGGCCGGAATCCGATAGTGCGTATTGGCCAGCCGACAACGGTGACCGATTGCCTGTAAAACCAACCTCTTCGAGTTGCAATATTAATGAACTGGAAAAGTCACCGCCACGAACAAAATCGACAATGACGGGCGAGCCGTCTTCACGAAGCGTCACACGCATCCATTCAGTAGTTCTGTTGCCGAGTGAAATCGGCACGACCAGGTCCGCAATCGGTAGCCTGGAATAGTCGACCAATGGTATCTCCGGCTGGTCCGGTTCCTGAGGTTCGATGATCGCGGCGGCACCTTCTTCCGCCGCCCGACTCTCGAATTCGCTGGCAGCCGGCTCATCGGCAATTCCTTCGTAAACCTCGGCCGCAACGGATTTTGATCGGGGTTCTTCGACCACCACCAGAGTGCGCTCAGCGGACTCAGCCTGAATGGCGTGCAACAAGGGATCCAGCAGCCCAGCTTGATAACCTGCAGCCGCCAACAAGCCGATCACCAAAACGACTACAGCGGCCCACTTGCCGCCACTACTTTGTCCAACCCTTTCCCGATCATCAGATTCGTCAATTTCGACCGGCTCCGCATCGCCATCACCAATCGCGGCAATAAATTCACTGACCGACTTGAAGCGCATAACTCTGGAATACGCCAGGGCCTTTTTCAGACCACGCCACTGGCTGTTACTTAAGGCCGGCAAACGCTGCGGTTCCATGCCTTCCATCGACGCCTCAGCGGCGTTCCGCGGACCGAAGACGCGATAACCGGCGATAAGCCGATACAACAGGCAGGCCAGCGAAAATACATCATCCGTTGGCGTCGGGTCGTCACCGGTGAGAACCTGCATGCTCGAATAGGCGGGTGTCAACGCATCCATTACACCGGGATCGAAGTCTGAGTTGAGATGCTTCTGCAGCACCCGAGCAACACCGAAGTCGAATAGCTTCGCATCGCCATTGGGCATGATCATTATGTTGCCCGGCTTGACGTCCGCGTGCACGATGCCGCATCGATGCGCATAATCAAGTGCGTCTGCAATCTGGCGAACGATTCGAAACGCTGCTTCAAGATCAATGATCCTGGCATCCGGAGAGTCAAGAATGTCGGCGAGCGTGCGGCCGTCCAGCCATTCCATGACCAGGAAATACAGATCGTCGTCGCGATCGATGTCTATGAAGCGAACAATATTCGGATGGACGAGGCAACGTCCTTTGGCCGCTTCTTGCTGGAGTGCGCGCAGGGCCTCGCCGCTCTCAGCCAACTGTGGGGACAAGACCTTAATCGCGACCCAATGTTCGTTGCTGCCGGCCTCGGCCAGACGTCGATCCAGCGCTTTGTAGACGACTCCCATGCTGCCGCCGGATATTTTTTGCTGCAGCATGAATCGATCACGCAGCACCGATCCGACCTGCACACGCGAATCGGCCGAATTGTCCGTTAAGAAATCAGATGGTATGACCGTTGTCGAGCCAAAGACATCAGCACCCACTGTCGTATCCGCGACGTCGTGTTGCTGCTTTTTCGGAGGTACCGCGGGCACATTGACCAGCTTTGTTATGCGACTGGTCGGCATATCCTCGGTGACATAACGATTCAGCATGGATTTGACCAGTTGAAAGGTTTCCTGCCGCAATGCCCCTGCTTCGTAACGTTCCTGCAGTATCCGCCGGATATCGGCCTCATTCTCGCCCGTGGACGCGAGGAGGTTGGCGATACCCTCCTGAATATCGGCCAGCATTTCTACGTCATCACTCGTAGAGTGAAGCTTGTCATCGAAACTCGCGAGCTGTGCGGCGAACGAGTCACGAACATTGTCAGTTTCTGAGCTCATAGGTAGTTCGACAGTCTATCCCCAACCTTGCGCCTGAACCCGGAACTGGTCGTCAAATTACTTTGCCTGGATTGAGTATGTTGTGCGGATCCAAAGCCTTCTTGAGCGTCTTCATGAGTGCAATTTCGGTATCGCTACGATATTCCGCCAGGTAATCCCGCTTCAGACGCCCGACACCGTGCTCGGCGCTAAAGCTGCCATCCATTTCTGCGACCAGACTGTAGATCCCCGCTGTAACCGCAGCGCCGTTGTCTGATCCCGGTGGCAACAGGACGTTGTAATGCAAGTTGCCATCACCGACGTGACCGAACGCAATAAGGCGGCCATCCGGTGCCAACCTAGCCAACATTTCATCACCACGACGCAGAAACTCCTCCATGCGAGAGATAGGCACGGATATGTCGTGCTTGAGCGAATGCCCTTCCTGACGCTCCGCTTCTGCTATCGAGTGTCGTAGTCGCCAGAAATTATTTGCCTCAGTAGCGTTCTTGGCAATGACAGCATCGAGAATCAGATCGGTCTCGACGGCCCTGAGCAACGCGTTTTCGAGCAGTTCCGATTCGCCACCTGTAGCGATTTCCAGCAGCACGTACCAGGGATAATCCGTGTCGAAAGGCAGGCTGGAGTCGGGAATATGCTTTTCTACAAGACCAAACACGCGCTGCGATACCAGTTCGAAAGCTTCGATATGATCGCCCAGGCTGCCACGCAAGTTTGCAAACAGACGCACTGCGTCGCCACTGGTCTGCAATGCAACCATAGCGGTGTGCATCTCTCCCGGGACGGGGAAAAGTTTCAGCGTTGCCGCCGTTATGATCCCGAGCGTGCCTTCACTGCCAATGAACAACTGCTTCAAATCATAGCCGGCCGTATCTTTACGTAAGGAACGCAGACTGTTGACAATGGTTCCGTCGGCAAGCACGGCTTCGAGACCCAGCACCAGTGCCCGGGCAGTGCCATAGCGAACAACGTTAACGCCACCCGCGTTGGTCGACAGGTTCCCGCCTATCTGGCAACTGCCCTCCGCGCCAAGACTCAATGGAAAATAACAACCGGCATCCTTTGCGGCGTCCTGGATGGCTGCAAGTATGCAACCAGCCTCCACTTCCATGGAGAAATTGTCAGGATCGACATGACGAATTTTGTTCATGCGTGATAGCGACAGGATAATCTGCGTACCCGACTCATCCGGCACGGCAGCTGCGCACATGCCCGTATTGCCGCCCTGCGGGACGATTGCAACTCTGGCCTCCGAACACGCACGCACAATCTGCGAAACCTCACCGGTGTTCGCCGGCGCAACCATGAGTGGCGTCGAGCCTGTTACCCGGCCGTGCCAATCGGTAACGTATGGCTGCAAGTCGACCGTATCCGATTTCCAGGCACCTGAGCCTACTATTGCTTTGAGTTCCTCAATCAACATCTTCAAAAATCGCTTGCTCTGCAAAGGTTTCCCAATCGATATTGCTGCCACAGAATACCAGTACAACGCGTTTCCCCCGGAGGTCCTGTCGCAACGGGGTCAACAATGCTGCCGTACTTGCAGCACACGCCGGTTCGACTGCAATTTTCACCGCCCGGAATAGAAATCCCATAGCACGGCGAAGTTGATCGTCGTCGACAAGCGTCAACCGGTCGACGTTCTGCTGGCACAAGCCAAACGAAAAAGGCGCAGCAAATGGCGCACCAAGACTGTCCGATGGTACTGACTTTGTCGATTCTTTCAGGTTGGCCGCTGGCAAAACTTCTGTGCATGGAGTCAGCACCCTCCGGCTCAACTCCAATGACCTCGCACTCGGGCCGCAACTGTTTAACTGCATTTGCGATCCCGCCGATTAGCCCACCTCCGCCCACTGGGACGATCAGCGCATCGAAGTCATCGCATTGCTCGCATATTTCCAGCCCGATCGTGCCGGTACCGAGAGCAACCGGCATTCCTTCAAACGGGTGAACGAAGAACCGACCTTCCTCTCGCTGGATTCGTTCCGCCACTTCGAAAGCTCGGTGAACATCGTCTACGAGAACAACCTCAGCGCCATATGAGCGACAGGCTTCGACCCGCACCGGGTTTGCCGTACTGATCATGACCACTTTTGCATTTGTGCCCACGGCTTGCGCCGCAAACGCCGTGGCGATCGCGTGATTTCCGGCGCTCACCGCAGTCACGCCCGCCTGCTGTTGTTCTGCCGTAAGGTCGTACAATGTTGCCAGCGCTCCGCGCGCCTTGAAAGTCCCCGTCCGTTGCAAAAATTCGCATTTGGCAAAAACTTTCGTGTCCCCTCCTAATTCCGCTTCTATACCTGCGCAGCGAATGAGTGGCGTGTGGACAGTCTGTTTCGCAAGCCGATCGCGTAACTTGCGTATTTCTTCAATATTTGGGCCTGACTCAGTCATTTCTTATGTAAGATGCTTATCGTGCATCAACTTGCGCTGTCCACGAGAGTTGTTTAGGTTGTCCACAGTGAACTGTGGCAGAGAATCCTCTTTCGCGAAAGCCGCATCGGGCAATATATGGAACTAGATGATCTGTCGAAATCCGGGATTCGTCGATTAGCCGACTATTCGCCTTACCTGGATCAATTGACCGGGCTGGCCCAGCAGATGGATCTACGCCAGCGCAGCAACCTGACTCACCTCGAGACTGCCCTGCGCAAACATTGGGCACTGGGCCAGAACAGCATTCTGAGCTGGGTACCGCTCGACAAGTCCATTTTGATTCTTGTCGTTCCGCACTACGCCATCGCGGAGTACACGTCCAAACAAGATGGAGAGATGACGCCCCGCGTTTCACCTCGATTCATTACAGAACTAATTTCTGGTGACCGGCAACTTACGCTTTCACAATTGCAAAAAGTGGCGCGACTGCTGCAGATCGAACCGCAAAGTATCCAATTATTGGAATCGCTTGCAAACTCCAATGTTGAAACGCAGATCATCGAGAAAATGATCCGCAAATACGGCATCAATTTCGTCCCAAGCCGCGCTGTGACACTTTTTGACATCGTTGGTTTCAGCCTGCTGACACCATTTGAACAAATGACCCAGTTGAACAGCCTTTCGTACTCGTTGAACTCCGCGCACGCGAAAATGCTTGAGCAAGACGTCAATATCGACTTTGCTCGGTCGTCGAGTGGAGATGGTTTCTATATATGGAATCGAGACGATGGGCTTGAAGCCAATGTAGCCCTTTATCACTTCATGCATATCGTGCTTGCCGACAATGCCATTGCGCGGAGTAAGTCGAAGACCAAAGCAGTACCCAGATTGCGTGCGTGCTTTCACGTCGGCAGTTGCTACGAGTTCCACCAGGCCGAGGGGTTAAATCCGACGACCCATGATTTCATCGTCGGCGACGTCACGATTGAACTTGCGCGCATGATCGACGCGGCCCTGCCAGGCCAGATTCTGGTCGGCGATTTTATGGCCGACATAGAAACAGTAGCGGACAATGGCGAAGTTTCAACGGTGCCGAACATCGATGCCGTGAGCTTTCTGCAACGTGCCCAGGGCAATCTGGAGCAGCTCAGCGGTATGGTGCTTTCGGGTGATCGTATCACTGCGATCAAGTGTTACCTGACCGGTGAAAATATGGGTGGCGGACAATTCAATATTCGACGCCTGATTATCAAAGACAAGCACGGCCTGTCGCGTGTGGCCTTCAATGCGAAGGTCAATATATACCGCGAAGATGCCGAGCCAATCCTGTTGGGAATTCAGGATTCGAAGTTGCCTGCGCCAAACCAGCCCTAAGCACCCGGAGTGCGACTAATCCGACGCATGAACGTCTGCGCCTGCGATATTGCGTTGGACTGAAACACTCATTCCTTCGCTCAGCCGCTCGGCACCCCGCACAATAATCTCGTCACCCACAGCCAGATCACCGAATACCTCAATATATCTACCCGCGCCAAGACCCACAATGACCTTGACCTGGGCCACGGTGGCGTCGGCCAAGACCTTGTATACCGAAGTTCCTTCTCTGCGAATAACCAGCGCGTCACGTGGGATCGCAAGTACCTCTTTCGCCTCGGCAGTCGGCATCGACAGGCGCAGGCTCTCGCCAACGGTCCAAATGTCTGATTTCACATCCAGGCGCACTTCGAACATGTGCGACTGCGGATTGCCGAATGGAACAATCGTGCGAATGGCTGCGTCGCCGCTGCGAAACTCATTAGACAGCTGTAATACGTCATCTTTGCGTATGAAATTGACTGTGTTGAGAGGCGCTCTTGCGACGACCTCCAGTGAATTCGGATCAACCAGACGGATGACTTCATCGGCAATGTTTAGCCGCTCCCCGATGTTGCGTAATCTTTCGGTCACCACACCATCAAACGGCGCTCTGAGCTGCGTAACGTGCATCGCGATCTGAGCGTAACCTAGCTGTGCCTGTGCGATGGTATGGTCCGCTTTCGCAATCGCGAGATCAGAAACCGTCCGATCCAACTGACTCTGCGCTGACAGGTTCTTTTCCGACAACTTTGCGAGACGCTCCATTTCCGACTGCAGAAATGTAATGCGAGCCTCCTCCCTGTCGACACCGCTTTGTGCCTCCATCTCGCGAATCTTGAATGTGAAATCTTCAAGTCGCGCGAGGGTATCGCCTTTGTTGACCTCAGTGCCCACTTCCGCGATCCAGACTAGTTTCGCGTTCAGTTCTGAAGCCAGTCGCGAGTCGAAGCGACTCACGACGGTGCCGGGTACCTCTACTGACAGCGCTAACATTTTCAATTCCACGTAATCAGTGACGACCGGTGACGGCGGCATCCCCTGGGCAAGAACCAATTCCAAATCTGCCAGGCACATCCATGCCAGCATAGACCAGGAAATCAATCTCATAATCATCGCTTAACTCACAGCCGGTAGAGTATCGGGAGCCGATGGTACCGGTGACACCTGCTCAGTTTCTCCCAAACGCAACATGCTTGGAAGGAATATCAGTGTGAATACAGTACTCACAAACATGCCACCAACAATCACCGCTGCCAGCCCCTGGTAAACCTCCGATCCCGGCCCTGGTATCAGCAGCAGCGGCAGCATGCCAAATAAACTGGTCATCGTGCTCATCAATATGGGCCTTACCCGGCGCCGCACAGCCTGTTCGACCGCACTGCGACGATCCAGTCCTTCCCGTTCTGCTGAACGAGTCTGATGAACAAGCAATATGGCGTTGTTCACGACGAGACCGAGCAGGGTTATGAATCCGATCATTGTTAACAGGTCCATAGGCAAGTTCATCAAGCGG
>SMUZ01014727.1_pt1 | contig 18506 bp, 19 predicted proteins | sample 2456421 | NCBI WGS metagenome assembly SMUZ01 (sample SAMN11095932, study PRJNA526329) | marine sediment metagenome | biome: Marine sediment; feature: Surficial sediment; material: Deep marine sediment; isolation source: Hadal surficial sediment | place: Pacific Ocean | collected 2014-11 | depth... | reverse complement strand
GCCGAAAAGTCGACGAGCTGTTGCCGTTCTGGCGTGATGGTCAGGATGGCCGCCGCGATGTCGCCCAGGCCCTCCACGAGGCCTGGAATCAGGCGGTCGCGTCTGACCGGGATCAGGAGCACGTGGACTTTGAGCCGGCCGGTGCCGAGCGTCTCGTTGATCTCGTCCTCGAACATCCTGACCAGCTCGTAGGTCGCTCCCCGCTGCTCGGCGCCATCCAGGAAGTAGAGGCCCTTGGCGAAGACCGTCAACACGCGGATGACCCGGCGCTCGTGCATCCCATCGAGGTCGCCGACCCACGTCTCGCCAAGGTTCCGCAGCTCGGGCGGCAGCCCTTGTTCGGCTGGGCTGATGATGCCGCCGGCTGTCTGGGTCTCGACCGTCGGCACCTCGACGGGAGCCGCGAGGGCGGACTCCGACTCAGGTTCGGGGTCGACCCTTTCCGTGCCCGCGCAACTCACCGCCACGGCTGCGAGCCATGCCACCACGAGAGCTTGCCGTACCCCGGCTCTAGTGCTGGTCATGGGTCATTTCCTGACGAGACTCACTCCCAGCAGACAATTCGCCGCGAGATGGGGGCGGGGTTTTTCACAACGAGCCGCTAGCTTATCGGTGTGAGGTTGACGCTGATCTGCGTGTACCAGATCGCCGTCAGGCTCTCGAAGCCCGAGTCAGTGCCGAACAGGAGCCAGAGGCGGCCCTGGGCGTCAGACTGGGCGACCACCTCCTGGCCGCCGCTCGACACCGTCTTCAACTCGTAGCGCGGGAGACCCTCTCCACAGGGCTGTGTGTTGGCGACATCGCCGAGCGTGACCGCGTCGGCTCCGCCGTTCGACTGATTGCCCTTGTCGATGTTCATCCGGAGGTGGCCGTCGCCCGCGAGGATCCCGACCGGTTCCACCGCGCTGACGCCCGCTTTGAGATACACGCTCTCGCCCGGCGCACCGCCAACACCGATGCACCCCCGCGGCGCATTCGTTGCCAGGCCGAGCACGAAGCCAGCCCGATACATGGTATTCGGCATCAGGCCCGTGAGGCGGCCCTTGTAGTACATGAACAGGTCGTCGCTGCGGTTCACACCCGAGATGAACAGGCCGCTGCCCGTCGCCCTGACGCCCTCCGGCAACGGCAAGTGTGCCGACTGCAGGAAGTAGATCGCTGCGTTCGCCGGCGGGTAGTCGGCGAACCCGGCCACAAACCCCTGTGAGCTGCCGCTGAAATCGATCGTGACGAACATCGAGCCCGTCGGGGAGGTCGGGCCGTTGTCACACGACGACAGCGTCAGGACGAGCACGGAGACCGAGGCGAGCTTCAGCCAGGTCATGCTACCGTCGCCTCCCGCGCGCCCGTCCGCCACCGCCAAAGCCACCACTGCGGCTCCGGCTCTGCACCCGCGAGGTGCCCCGGCTGCGCGAGCTCGCGTCGCGGCCTAGCTGGCCGATCGTCGAGCCGCTGCGCCCGGACGAGCCAGCCCGCTGCCGGGCCGCGTCGGCACCACCCGTTCGTCCGCCGGCCTGTGTCGCTCGGGTCCTCGCCGTGTCGGCGACGCCGGCGCGCCCGCCCGCCTGCTCGACCCGCTGCTGTGCCTGACCGGCTCGCTCACCCGACGTGTTCGACCAGCCCCCGTTGCCGTACTGCTGCCAGTCGCCGCTCTCGGTCCGCCGATAGACGTTGCCGTCCCGGCCCGCGTAGAGGTTGTTGTCGCCGTCGGTGGCGACGAAGCCGCGACGACCGGTCGAGGTGGCCACCCCGGCTGCTCGCGCCCCATCGGCGTTGGCCACGCGCGCCGTGCGCGCCCAGTCGTTGCCCTGCCGCACGCCGGCGGTGCTCCAGGCGCCGTAGTAGTTCGTGCCCTGACGCATAGCGGCACTGGTCCCGGTGCGCGGGTTGTAGGCCTGGACGGCCCGCCCGGCGCCGTACGGACCATAGGCTGCCCCGCCGCGCGCATAGGTTCCGGTGCGCGGGTTGTAGGTCGACCCGTAGCCGAACCCGCCATACGGGCCGTAGCCAGAGACCCCGCGGCCATATCTGCCGGTGGCCGGGTTGTACGAGGCACCGGCGCCGTAGCTGTGGGGATAGGGGTAGTAGTGGGGGTAGAAGCCTCCGGAGTAGACATACGGCGGGTAGTACCACCCGGTGCCCCAGACCATGCAGCAGCCCCAAGCGTACATCAGGCCCATGTAGCCGGCGAAGACGGCAAACTGGACCCAGTCGTCGTTGGACTCCTCGACGGTCACGTAGGTCACGTGGTGCGACGGCGAGTCGGCCGGGATCGTATAGACCGGGTCGGGCACCTCGTCGGCGACCTCCCAGGGGCCGGTGGGCTGGGTCGACCGGAACCAGACGCCCTGGAAGCACAGGTAATAGAGGTCGCCGACCTTCAGGATGTCGCTGGTGGTGTTCACGGCGCGCGCCACCGAGGTCCCCGGAATCGACTCGAACGCCGGCTCTCCCTGATACGCAACCGGCGGCGCCTCGACGCCGGTGCGGTCGACTTGCGCCGTCTCCGGAATCTGGGCCAGGATGACCGCCTCTTCGGCCTGCGGAGTACCGGGCACTGAGGCGAGCACGTGCGCGGCCGCGTGGTCGTCGGGAATCTCGGCAAACGATGCCGGCAGATCTGTCGTGGCGAACGTCCACTGCCCCAATGACAGGTCGTCGGTGCTGAACCAGCGGCCCGAGACGAGGAAATAGAACTTCCCGTCGTCACGCGACAGGAACAGGTCGCTCTCGGTATTGGTCACCATCAGCAGCCGGCTGTTGGGAATGGGCGACAGCGCCGGCAGCCCGTCGGTCAAGATCAGCTCGGCCGGGGTTTCGCTCGTGAAGACAGGCGGCACCTGGCTGCCGACGAACGGGCCGGGGATGTTGCTGCGCACCTCGCGCCAGTTGTCGTCGTCCGGCAGCTCGCGGAAGATGTCGGGCGCCGGTCTAGGGCTCCACGGACCGCTCAGGTTGCGGGCGCTCAGCCAGTAGCTGTCCACCCGCAGATACCACCGCTCGGTGCCCGGCTCTTGCAGGATGTCCCAGTTCGTGTTGAGGACCTGCTTCACCTCTGTGTTCTCGGCGATCGGGCTCACGACCGGCTCGCCATCGAACTGCACCAGGATGGCCGGCGTGTCGCTGAAGAAGATGGTCGGCGGCTCGGTGTTGATGTTCTGCTGGCGCACCGCCGACTGCGCCCGCTCGACGTCCGCCACCAGCCGGTCCAGCTCGACGATCAGCTCGCTGCCGTCGGCATGTCGCTTCAGCTCTGTCGCCAGCGCCTCCGATTCCGTCTCCGACAGCGCCGGGAACCTCACGTCGTCGAACACGATCGAGTGCGCCCGGACCAGGCCGCTCTCGAGGTCGGTCTCGGTCTGGGCGGTGAACCGCGCGGTGCCGACCTCGGGGGCGGCATTGGCCGTTGATGCGTATGACATCGCGATCAGTCCGTGCAGCTCCTTGTAGTCGTTCCACGCATCGATTTGCGGCTGATAGACCACGATCTTGCCGCCGGCGGTGGTCTCGAGCTCCCGCGGCCACCGGTTCTCGGCAACCGGTTCCTGCGCTGCCGGAACGACCGGCATGCCCAGGACCGTCAGGGCCAAAATCAGGGTGCTACTGACTACGCTCTGAGCGACGCGCACCGGGCGGCTGGTCTCCGCCAAAGATCGTCGTCGAAACATTGCTGGCTCTCCTGTTTTTAGTCCCGCACGCTGATGGTCGAGATGCTGAGCGGTGGATGTCCGTAGCTCTCGATCGAGAGTTGTCCGTCGTCTGTGAACTCCGCCTTCGCCGCCGCGATCACGATTCCGCTGCCCTCTCCGTTCTCGTCGAGGCGCAGCTCGATGATGCCGAACGCGTACTCGCGGCTACGCGTGTTCCGATAGGCTTCGGCGAAGACGATCGGTCGGGCCGTCGCCAAGCGGATAAGGCGTCCGGTCTCGTGCGGAAACGACCGCGCGAACGCGATGTTGTATCCGCGCTGATTCGGGCCGATGATGCGCCCCTTCTCGACATCGAGAAAGGCGTCCTCCAGCGCCTGCCAGCCCTCGCTCGCGAGGATCTCGATGAACTCCTGCGCCTCGGCGTCGGTCGTGTAGTCTTCGATCTGTATCCGGATCCGGAAGAGACCCGAGCCCAGGGCGGCGGTGCTGACCAGGATGCCGTCGAAGCGTTCAGGTGCCTGCGCCCTCACAGGTGGCTGGACCACCAGCATGCTCGCCGTCACGGCGAGCAGCCCAACGCTGATACGTCTTCGTTTGCTCATGACTCACCTCCGTGCATTAAGTGTCAACCTCGCCACCAAGCGTGCAATCGTCTCGGGGTTTGAGGCTGGGGGCCCACAGGGGCCTCTAACTACGGCCTGCCGTCACGATCGGCAGCAGGACGTCTGCGCTTACCGGTTTCTCCAGATACTGGACGGCGCCTGTACGCAGCGCGCGCAGGCGATCCTCCTCTTTGGGATGGGCGGTAATAAAGACAATCGACACCTTGTAGCCGGAGGCCATCATCTTCTCTTGCAGCTCGAGGCCATTCATTCCTGGCATTTGCACGTCGAGAATGGCGCATCCGGCCATGTCAGGTGACACCGCGTCGAGGAACTCCCTGCCCGAGGCAAACGTCTCCACCTCGAATCCACTGGATCGCAAGAGACGCTCCATCGCGACCAGCACGGACCGGTCGTCATCGACGACAAAAACGTGTAGTGCTGTGTCCATGTTGCCGCAATCATGGCTCCGACGTACCAGCCCAGGTTCATTCAGGCTACGGATATGAGAGTCTACGAGGATGTGGTCGCTCGGAAAATGGGACCTTGGTCTTATAGCGGTGGGACGTTCGGGGGAGTGACATCGACCTTTGCGGCGAGGCGCACGAGCTCGGCCACCGAGCCGACCTGCAGCTTGTGCATCACGCGTCCACGATGGACTTTGAGTGTTTTCTCCGACATGCCGAGCTCGAATGCGATCTGCTTGTTGTGCATCCCGGTGATGACCCAGTGGAACACCTCGTGCTCGCGAGGCGTGAGCGTCTCGACGTGTCGCTGGAAGTCAGCTCGATTGGCCTCCTCCTGCTTCGCCAGAGCGTCCGTCTTGATGGCCCGACGAATGGCGGTCAGGAGGTCGTGGTCATCAAACGGTTTCGGGAGGAAATCAATCGCACCCGCCTTCATCGCCCGGACACTCATCGGAATGTCTCCGTGCGCGGTCATGAACACGATGGGGACCGTCCTCCGCTTCTCGGCGAGAACTTTTTGCAGCTCCAGGCCGTTGAGGCCGGGCATGCGCACATCGAGGACCAGGCAGCAGGGCTCCTCGCAGCTTTCGCGCTCCAGGAACTGGTTGGCGGACGCGAAAGTCTCGACCCGCAGTCGGGCGGAGCGCATCAACCGTGCCAGGCTCTTCCGGACCGACGCATCGTCGTCGACGATGAACACTTGTGGGCTGGACGGCATCATGCATCTTCCGTCCGGGCCACCGGCAGGGTAAAGCAGAACGTGGCCCCCCGGTCGGGGTTCTTGGTCGCCCAGAGGCGGCCCTCGTACAGCTCGATGATGGAGCGCGCGATCGAGAGGCCCATCCCCATCCCGTGGGTCTTCGTCGTGTAGAACGGGGTGAACAGCTGCTCCAGGTTTTCCTCACTCAGCCCGATGCCGCAATCCTGGACGCTCAAGACCACGCCCTCGGAACCCTGACGCGCGGTCCGAACCACCATCGTGCGCTCGTCCGGACCACAGTGTGTCATCGCTTCCGCCCCGTTCACCAAGAGGTTCAGGATGACCTGCTGTAGCTGGACCCTGTCGCCATACACGGATGGGAGGCGGGATTCGAACTCGGTGGCAATCGTGACTCTTCTGATAATCGCGTCGCTGCGCAGCAGGGGGAGCACCTCGGCAACCACCTGATTGAGATTCAGGATCTCTGTCCGCACCCCCGATCCACTGCCGAGCAGGGTTCGGAGCCGTCGGATGACTTCCCCGGCCCGCCTGTCGTCTTTGATAATGTCGGCGAGGATGTCGCGCAGCTCCCGCAAGTCGGGAGGCTCCGCGGACAGGAAGCGCTCCGCCGCTTGTGCGTTGGTGAGAATGGCCGTCAGCGGTTGCCTGAGCTCGTGGGCGATTGATGCCGTCAGTTCCCCCAATGTACTGATGCGGTTCGCATGGGACAGCTGCCGGAGCCGCTCTTGCGCCTCGCGCTCGGCCTGCTTGCGCCGCGAGATGTCCCGCATGACCGACCGGCTGGCAATGATGCGCCCGTCTGCGTCACGGATCGCCGACACGCTGATGCTGACATCGATTGCGTGGCCGTCCTTGCGCAGCACACGCAACTCGGTGTCCCGCACGTCGCCGGTCCCCAGAAACGACCGAAAGACCTGCCGGGCTTGCCGTACACAGTCCGGGTGGTACAGCGACATCATCGGGCGTCCGATCAGCTCCTCCTTGGCATAGCCCAGCGTTCGCACGGCCGTCTCATTGCACCGGATCACCTTGGCGGTCGCGACGTCGATCGACAGATAGATGTCCGGGGCATTCTCGTAGAGGTCTTCGAAGAGGGCCTCCATTCTCGCGGTCTTCGCTTCCGCCTCCTTCTCCTTCGTGATGTCAATCAGGAATCCGCTGAGCGTCTTGGGGACGCCGCTGACGATTTCCACATTGACCACGTCATGAATCCAGACGTGGCGCCCGTCCTTTGCCACCATCCGATACTGGAAGTCGTAGTCAGTGGAACACCTCGATTGCTCGAGACAGAGGTCCACGGCAGCTTCACGGTCATCTGGATGGAGATGTTCGGGCCAAAAATCCCGCGTGTACCATTCCTCCGCAGAGTAGCCGAGGAGCCGCACAACCTGCGGGCCGATGTAGGTGAACTGCCACGTACTCGCATCGGCCTCCCAGGGTACGGCGTTGGTGGAGTCCAGGAGTCGTAACAAACGTGTGTCGAGCTGCGGGGACCGGTTGGCCTTAGGCCGGTCAGCCCGTGTGCCCCGATTCTTGCGTTCCACGGCGGTTGGCATCGTCCCGGTGGTCACGACGGTTGGTATCGTCCCCGGTGTTGAGGATGTACGGCTAAGTACTACCGCAGCGCTCCCCGTACAGGCAATGGGTCAGAACCGAAGGCTGATCCCGCCCGTGATCTCGAGCTGGTTCGAGTAGTCGGGATCCGGCAGGGCGACGCAACCGCTGGGATAGTAGGGTGACCAGTACGGCGAGCAGTAGATGCCCGCTACGTCAGACTTGATGTAGGTCGGCGTCCACCGTCCGGTGAGGCTGATACCCACTCGCGGCAACGGATACAGCTTTACCCCGCCGCCCCACGTCGACGAAAACTGGGTCTCGCCCTCGATGGCCAGACCCATCACGTCACCGGGGCTGTATTCCGTCACGCCCACGCCGCCGAAGGCGAACGGCACCACCTGCGCCCCCAGTTCCGCGAAGTTGTACGTGAAGACGCCGTGATAGTTGTTGACCGTCAGGCTGGCCACGTTGCGTGTCGTCGTGCCGTCCACCTCCAGATTGCTGTCCTGCTGGCTCCACTGGAACCCGACCTGCGCATAGTCGGACACAAACACCCCCACGCCGGCCCCGAATGACGTCCCGCTGGTTGGATTCACCTTGTCGATGAACTCGCTGAGAAGACTGCCCCGGTCGACGTTCACCCCTTCGCTGACGGTGTATCCGCCGAACCCCGTGATCTCGATCCTCGGCTCCTGAGCGGACGCCGGCGAGGGCGACAATACAACGAGGGCGGCGATCGCGACAAGCCCGCGTCGTAGCATCGGGTCCTTGTCGGTCATTTGGTGTTCGTTGATTCGCATGTCGCACTCCCTGTTCGGCACTGGATTGTTGTCGTGACTGGTTCGCTCGACGGATGGCCGGTACCCGTCAACCCTGACACTCTAACGGGCTGAATGGGGTCGCGGGAATCGGACCTTGGTCTTACGAAGGGGCAAGTGCCGGTGCTGCCTGCGCTCGGTCGGTCGGACCCCTACCTGCCCAGAGTCCACCCGACGTAGAGCAGGCCGATGGCGACGATCCAGGAGCCGGCCACCCGCACCGCGATGCGGGTCCACGGGCGCTCGAGACTCACCACGAGCCCGGTCACCAGGGACACGAGCGCGAACAGACAGGCCACCGCCCCCAGGAGGCCGGTCACGCCGAGGCCCGCCGTCGCCATCTCGGCCCCGTTCATCTGTCCGTGCAGGAGACCGAGCGCCAGCGCCAGCGCCACACCGATCCCCTTGTTCATCGGGCGGTCGGCTGCTACGAGGCCACCCAGGGTCAGGAACGACAGTGCGGTGACCGCCGGGGGGGCACTCCAGCCAAGCACCAGGCCGAGCAGCCCGCCCGCCAACCACGCGCCCGCCAACGTAAACAGCACCGAGCGCGCGTACGGCTTGCCCCCGAGCCCAGCCAGTAGGGCCAGCGCGAGCACCGGCAGGAGATCTTCCGGCGTGACGACCACATGGCCGATGCCGTCGAATACCGGGCCGAGACCGGTGGTGACGAGGTGAGCGAACACGAGGGGGGGCGATGGCATGACCGGGGCCACTTAGCCCATCACACTCGACCAGATGAACCAGGCGCCGGCCAGCCCGACGCCGGCGCCGGCGACCCGCAGCGCGCGTCGGCCCCATTTCCACTTGTGAATCAGGCCGACGCCAATCCCCGTCACATGGAGCGTCCCGGTCGCCACCACGAAGCCAATCGAATAGAGCAGCCCGTTCTGCCCGTCGGGCAGCTCGACGCCGTGCGCATGTCCATGGAAGACGGCGAAGAACGCGACGAGGGCGCCGGCCACCGCTAGACCCGGACGACACTCGAGCGCCACAGCCAGCCCGAGCAGCAAGGCGGACAGGCCGATGCCGATCTCCACGCCCGGCAGCGGGAGGCCGAGAAGCCCCAGCATGCCGCCGAGCGCCATAACCATGGGGAACGTGACCGGGAGCGCCCAGATGGCCGGCTGGCCAAGCTGCGCGCCCCAGATACCGACCGCCACCATCGCCAGGACGTGATCGGCACCGGAAATGGGATGGGTCAGGCCGCTGAGCAGCCCGGCGGCCGAGCCGCCCTCGTGCGCCGAGACCCAGGCGGGACACGCCAGTACCAAGCCAAGTGCGAGAATCCCGCGTCTCATGTCTACGTGGGGCTCGGCCCCACACCCCGGCGAGGTCGCTTTGCGGAGGCGCCGATGCCACGGGCTGCCCCCTCGCGGGCGCGCCCGTGCGCGCCGTCTCATGTCCACCCCAGCAGCGCCGCGGTCCGCCCGATGAACCAGAGCGCGCCCAGCGAGCCGACCGCGTAGCCCGGCACCAGCTCGGCCCAGCGCGGCCACCGGATGTCGAGGGTGCGGAAGGAGCGCATCAACGCGAGCACCAGGAAGACAAACGCCAGCTGCCCCAACTCGACCCCCACGTTGAAGAAGAGCAAGGCGAGCGGAATCTCGTCCTGCGGTAAGCCCATCGCGGTCAGACCGCTGGCGAATCCGAACCCGTGCAGCAGCCCGAACGCGAACGCCACGACCCATGGATGCCGGATGGTGAAGCTGGTCTCGCCGCGCCACACACGTACGATCTCCGGACCGAGAAAGAGAATCGACAGCGCGATGACCGCGTTGAGCGGCAGCTCGGGGGCGTTGGCGTACCCTAGTGTCGCGATGCCGAGCGTGATGCTGTGGGCGAGGGTGAACGCGGTCACCGTCTTCAGCAGCATCGTCGGGCCGGCCACGATCAGCAGCAGGCCGAGCACGAAGAGCAGGTGGTCCACCCCCAGTGCGATGTGCTCGGTGCCCAGCCGCGTGTAGGCGACGATGCGCTCGAACGCCCCGCTCGGCCCTCCGATGACCGCCGTCGTGTCGTTCGGCTGCACCAGGTGGGTCTCTTGCTGGCCGTCGGCGTAGTACACCCGCACGAGGACATCGGTCAGCGTCGACTCCAGCCCGGCGATCTTGACCGTCTCGCCCCGAATGCCGTCGTCGCATTGGAGCGTGGCCCGGGCCACGTAGGCGCCGCCACGGATCTCCCCCGAGCCGATGCCAGCCACCGCGCACCCGTCGGAAAAGACGGGGTCGATCTTCAGGATGAGGTTGCCGCGGGCCGGCTTCTTCCACAGGACGCGAAAGACGCCGGGCGCGCTTTCCCGCAGCTCCAGATAGCCGGGACGCACCTCGTGGGCCGTAGCGGTCGGGGGAGCCAGGGCGCCGAAGATGGCGACGCCGAGCGCGGCGAACAGCAGGCGATGCCTCGGCCCGTGTCTGCGGCGGGTCACCCTCACGGCACGACCCCCGGAATCGACACCGGCTCCATGCCCTCGGGCCACTCGGCGGTCACCGTGTACTGCGAGAGCAGCCCCTCGAAGTAGCGCTGCTCCGCTTCGCGGGTGCGTTCGCTCACCAGGTCGCGGTAAACGGCGTCCCGCACCTCGTCGAGCGTCGATAGTCGTTCTGGCACGAGCCGGTCGACGCGCGCCAGGTGCAGTCCGAACGGTGACGTGATCGGCCCACTCCAATCCCCGACCGGCAGGCTGACGACCGCGGCGGCGAAATCGGCTCCGAACACACCCGCCAGCTGCCGCTCGGTGATGTCGTCGAACACGCCCGGGTGCAGGAACGGGTCGCCGATTGCCTCGGGATCGACAGCGGGGCTCTTCGTCAGCTTGTCGAGCGTCGACCGCGCGCGCGCTCCGGCCTGCTCGGCGTCAGGTTCCGTCCGCAGGTACACCTGCCTGAAAGAGAACACCGCCTCCTGACGATAGCGATGCGGGTCGGCGTCAAGATGGGCTTGCAGCTCGTCGCGGGTGGGCTCGAACGACTCCACGACGTCGGCGGTCAGAAACTCGAGCTTCTGCCGCAGGCGCCGCCTGATGATCTGGTCGTCGCGGTCCAGGCCCATCGCGAGCGCCTCGCGGTAGAGCACCTCTTCCCGCAAGTGTTCCTCGACCAGCCCCCGGAACTCGTCCTCCGTCGGCGGGCGCTGCCAGGTCAGCCGGAACCCCTCGATGAGCCGCTCGACCACCCCCGGTGTGATGGCAATCCGGTTCACAGTGGGCTCCGCAATCTCGCCACGCAGGAGGCCGACGCCGAACAGGACCGCGCCCAGTGCGAGAAAGTGGACCAGCGGTTCCCGGAACAGTCTTCTCATGCCTCGGCGCCGGTCATGGTCCATTCGCCCGCCTCATGACGTCAGAAACTGATCGCCATGCCGAACCGGGGTCCGCTGATTGCGGCGTCGAACAGAAACCGTTCGAGATCGACACCCTCGTCGTAATCGATGTCGAGCACCCTATAGCCAAAGATCAGCGAGAGCCGATCGGTGACCCGGAGACCGACGTCCGCCTCGAGATTCCAGGTGAAGTCGGAGCCGGCGCCGAACCCGCCGATGTCGCCACGCAGATGGACCAGCCACCGGTCGTTGAGATCCCGCCGCACCCGCGCGCCCACCAGCGGGTCGACCCACCCCTGGTCGTCCTTGTAGATGTCGCCGGGGTCGAACCCGACCTGCACGGTCGTGTCAATTGACACCCACCGCCCGCCGGCCAGCAGGTCGACGCCATCGGCAACCTCGAAGCCGACACTCACCTCGGCGATGACCTGGTCGACATCGACGGCGCCGGGTGGTTCGGGAATGCCTTCTCCGACGGCCAGGAAGATGGCGTCGAAGAGCACGGACCACCGTTGCTTCTGGGCTTCGACATGGACGAGCACTCCGACCTCGAGGTTCTCCACTATGTCGCCGAAGCTCACATCCACCTCGGCGACGGTGCCACGGGCCCCGAAGGTCCCGCTCATGCCGCTGATCCAACCGTACGGAATCAGAGAAATCTGCCACTCATCCTGCTGGGCGGATGCCGGCGTCGACAGGGTGCTGAGCGCGACAAGGGTAATCAGAACGATGGTTGTCTGACGAGCCACTGCATCTCCTCTCGATGTGTGGTGACGTGCGTGTACGTCACGCGCTGGCGCCCATGCGCTACTTGGGAAAGAGCAGCTGTAGCTGCAGGCGCAGCGACCACGGCGGCCCGCCGGTGGGCTTCCCGGCGTTGTAGTACGCCTGGGCCGAGGCGTTGATCGGCTGGCCTCCCACGCGGAACACGCGGCCCACGCCGCCGCCGAACGGCACGACCCATCGCTCGCCGCCGGCCGCCTCCCAGTTGGCCGCGACAATCGGGGCCGAAACCGCATACCAGCCTTCCGCCATGTTGTAGTTGACGAAGTACTGCAGCAGAAACTGGTTCACGTCGGCGCGGTCCGAGTCCCCAGCGACCGACCAGCTGTTGCTGATGAGGGCCCCGACGACCCACCGGCCGGGCATCATCAGCACGACGGCCGACGGCCCCAGACTCAACTTGCCCGTCCCGAGCGTGCTATCGGTGGCGGTCGGGAGCGAGATGCCAGGCCCGACGCCCCAGGTGACCCGGCTGGCGCGCGCCGGGGAGAAGAACACCGTGTGGTTGATGTCGCCCAGACCGAACACGCCGCCGGTCGAGCCGGTGAGATCAGGTTGGTAGAGGACCGGCGCGATCGTGCGATTGATCAGGTTCACGCCGCCCGCGCTGAACGGCACGACCGGCTGGATGTTGAGCAGGTTCTGGGTCCGGTCGTCGGGGCCAATGCCGAAGCTGGTGTTGTTCTGGAACGGTAGGCTGATCAGATCGGCCACCGGGTTCTGGGCCGCCTTCGCGAGGTCGCCGCCTTGGCCGGCAGCGTCCTGGGCGAGCGCGGCGACTGGCGTAAGCCAGACGACCAGCGAGGCGATGGCGAGAAGACGGGTCATTCGGCAAATCTCCTAGGCGTTCTCCGGAAGCCGGTCCAGTGCGACGCTGGCGACCCGCGCCTCGGACGGGTCACTGCCGTCGCCGCTGGCGCCGGTCTCCGCGTCGTTCCCGCCGGTCCTCCTCGAGCTCCTTCACCAGCTCTTGCAGCTCGGTCGTGCTGGCTTCGAGATCGGCCACGAGGACCTCGTCGATGGTGACAGCGGCCATCTTCAGCGTGCCCTGCAGCTCGGCGGGGCTGGCGGGGACGTCGGTCGCCTCAGACCCGGCGGCGGTCAGCTGTGCCAGGACGGCGCCCAGTTGCTGACCGTGGGCGCCGACAGCCTTGAGGTCCGCCAGGTCGTCTTTGCGGTCCCGTCGGTCGTCACCTCGATTGAGGGTATTCCGCAGGAGATCGACCTCGGCCAGATCCTGGTTGTCGTCAACGGCGTCGCGCGACTGGCGAACGTCGCGGCGCTCGCTGCGAAGCTCGCGTGAGCTTTGCTGCAGTTGGGTCTTCGCGAACTCCCCTCTTTCCTTGGTCTGGGCCAGCTCGCGTTGCACGACCTCGACAAGGGAGTCCCGAAGCGATGCGAGCCTCGCGGCGGCGATGTCGCCCGCGTTCGCGGCCAGCTCTGTAGCCAGCTCTGTCAAGGCCGCGACCTCCTGCGTGTCTCGCTCGAGCCACTGCTGCAGCTGTTCGATCTGCTCTGTGTTCACCGATCGCTCTCGTACGTTGCGGACCGCCTGAGCCCCGATGGTCGGCATGGTCAGCAGCTGCACCAGCGCGAGCACCGACAACGTCGTCAGCCATTTCGCCATGTCGCGTCCTCTCTCGAGCATGCAATCGCTCGCTAACGGGGTGACTCGAGCAGCGGAACCTCGGCGGCCAGTTGCAGGTCGAGCAACGTGTTGATTCGGCGCTCTACCTGCACGAAACGCGCGGCGACCGCGCCGCCCACCGCGGACGAGATCTTGCCGTGATACTCGCGGATGAGCGCGTGCTCGTCTTCCTCCAGCCGGAACAGACGTTCGACCAGCATGTCTGCGGCCGCGTCGGTCATCGTGAAGAACACGCCGGCGTAGTCGCGGATGAGCTGGAGCTCGGTATCCCCCAGAGTCGTATACGCCGTCTCGTACTCCTCGTAGATCGGCCAGAAATTGGCGGCCTGCCCCGCCGACAGCTGCATCGTCTCGCCGACGATCTCCGCGCGTCCCTGTCGTACGTCCATGCGCACCAGATCGACATACTGGTCGACTTCCGCCTGTGTAGGTTGCTGGGCCGCCGCCGGCACCGTCGGCCCCGTCATCAGAGCGAGGACCGCGGCCATCAGGATTGAGTTTTTCAGCATGGGTTCCTTCCGTCATGACATATTGCTTCCCTCGTGACGACCAAGGCCGGTTTGACGTCGGCCCGGTCGCAGGCTGATGCCGCCTCCAGAGGTCTCGCTACACTCGGGTGTACCGTGGCCGGGATCGCGGAACGCCCACCCCGCAGAGGAGTCTAGTGGGCTACAGAACGGGGCTGGTATTGGACCTTGGTCTTACGACGCCAGCGCCCGTCGAGGCCGACCGCGGGAGGGGAATGAGCGTAGTGGGGGAATTGATGAGTTGACATCACTGCACCACTGCACCAAGATGGTTTCGTGAGACTGACCGTCAACCTGGAGCCCGACTTGTACGCCGTGGCCAAGTCGCTCGCGAAGGAAGAGGACTGCACCATCAGCGCCGCCGTCAACAGGCTGTTACGTCGATCCTTCGGTGGCGGGGCGGAACGGGGCACGAGATCTTCAACCCGAGCGAAGAAACGCAACCGCTTCGCCGTGTCCAGGGGAAAACAGCCTGTCACCGGCGATACGGTGCGTCGCAGTGAAGCCGAGGGCGACGTCGGGTGACGTGGCTGCTGGACGGCAATGTGCTCGTAGCGCTGGTGATCGATTCCCACGTGCATCACGATCGTGCACATCGTTGGTTCGACACGCTGAAGCAGGACCGCTTTGCCACGTGCACCCTGACGCAGGGAACACTGCTACGCGTCCATATGCGGTCAGCGGTCGATGGCAGTGCGGCCGCGGCCTGGCGGGCGCTGCAGGGGGTGGCCGACCATCCGAAGCACGACTGGTGGGATGATTCGCTGGACTTCCTCGGGGTCCCACACCGCCACCTGCAAGGGAGCGCACAGGTCACCGATGCGTGGCTTGCCGAGCTCGCCCGCCGGCGTCACGGCCGCCTGGCGACGCTCGATTCCGCTCTTGCCGCATTGCATGCCGACGTAGCGGTCCTGCTCTCGATGTAGCCACCGGTGGCCCGTATCCGCGACAGGACGAGCCGACGGAGTGGATGCGCCGACAGATCCGAGGCGTCGTACACACGTGACGGTGTGTCGACAACCGGGAACCCCCGCTCGAACTGGTTCGTGTTCGCTGGCTGTGCGGAACCGCCGTCCGGCGAGGTGCTCTCGGTGGCGTCTCCACCTGCACCGCCGCATGCAGCGACGACGGTCAATGCGGATAGCGCTCTGGATACGGGCCGCATGTTCTATCTCCTGTTGTCAGGTGCTTGCCGAAAGCGCCGGATTTCCGACCCGAACTGCGTGTACTGGTCGCCCGGAGGGGAAAGCCTTGTCCCACAGATGCATCCGGTCTAGTTTCACGGCGTGTACCAGATTGGGCTGGTGTAGGCGCGGTCCTGGACGGTCATCGGCACATCGTCTGGCATGGTGATGCCGAACCGCTTCGAGTCATAGGCGGTCCAGCGTGGGGTGGGAATCTCGATGACGCGCACGTAGTAGAAGGCGCTCTGCGACGCATCGAAGTCCGGGTCCACCCAGTAGGCCGTCAGCAGCGGGTCGCCGATGGTGTTCGTGTAGCTGGCGTCCGCGATGTCCACCGTGCTGCCGACCGGCGTTCGCGCGCGCCCATCGGCGCCGACGGTTCGGCCGTCGGAGACCGCCACGTCGTAAATCTGCTCGTGCGTCTCGCCGGCGGCGTCGAGCCACCCCTTGATGACCTGTACGCGGTCGAGGTTGGCGCCGTCGGCATCCCTGAGGGCACGGATCATGAAGCGTGGCGCCCCACCCGACGGCGCGTCAGTCAGTTCGCCGCCCATCGGGACACCCCGCGCGTATCCCTGGTCGGCAAAGTCCGGTCGCTGCACCTCGTCGGCCTCGAAGTCCCAGCCGCCGAAGACACGCACCATGATGCGGGTGCCGGTGGTGGCGTAGACCTCCTTGCGCTGCATGGCGTCGAAGAGCGCCTCACGCGTGTTCTCGCGCGCCCAGACCGCTGCGAGCCCGGATGCGACTTCTTCGGATGAGAACGTCGAGAGCGACTCGTCGACCTCGGAGCGAATCACGTAGTGCTCGTAGCGCTCGGGCGACGGCTCGGTGGCGGTGAACTTCCCGAAGTAGTTCTCCTCGCGGGTCGCGGCAATCGAGGTGTGCGTGTCGGTCGAGCCGATCATGCCGAACTTGAACGGGTTGACGCCGACGCGGTCCTCGAGACTGAGCCCTAGCCGCAACGCCGAGCGACCATACTCGTATTGCAGCATCTCGTCTGTCTTGGCGACGCTGCCGTTGGCGTTGCCCTTGTCCCAGTTCTCGAAGTCGGCAAACTCGTCTTCCGGAGACAGGAACGGGTGCGTCTCGCCATCCCCCTTGATCTGCGTCACCTCGTAGATTGGCTCCCAGCGGATGCGCGTCTCGGCGTAGGCGCGGTCGATCGGGCTGCCATCAAAATAGGTCTCGCGGAACATCGTTCCGTTGCTCCAGTTGCCGTTGTGAGGGATCGCCAGGATGCGCCCGCCCGTCTTCGCCTCGTATTCAGCCAGGTACTCCCATAAATTCTCTGGGTTCTCGCTGTCGAAGAGGGAGTAGGGGACGACCTGGTCCGCGCGATCCGCGCCATCTCGAAAGATGACGACCCGGTGCAGGTTGTTGCCTTGCGGGAGCGAGCTCCACTCGAACCCGATAAACGCGGTGAAGACGCCCGGGGCGTTGAACTCTTCCGCGGTCTTCGTGAACCGCTCCCACGTCGTGCGTTCCATCGCGTTGCCACTGATGAGCTTCTCGCCTCTCGTAACCGCCTCGAGCAACTCTCTGAACGCGTTGTATGCCTCGTCTGGGCCGGCGCGGAACCGGTCGTAGATGGTCTTCCCGTATGGGTCGGACAGCAGCGCCGGGTCGCCGGTAGCGAGCATCGGGGGAAGGCCCATGTACTCGGCATGGTCCGACACGACGAGGAAATCGAGGGGTCGGATCAGCTGGACTCGTAACCCGCTGCTCGAGGTCACCTCCTCGCCGCGCGCGAACCGGTACGCCATGTCCGGGCCAAGCGTGTTTCCGACCAGACCCGCGTCCGGCGAGTTCGACGTGTGGTGGTGCGTGTCGCCCCAGAACACTCGCGTCGGAATGTTGCGGTCGACGTAGGGCGAATAGTCGGTTTCGTCGCCCGTGACGTATTCCCGGGGCGGAGGGACGGTCTGGGCATCGACCGGCCGGCCCGCGACAAGGAGTGTCAGACAGGCGGCGATAGCGATAATCGTCTGTTTCATGGTCGTTCTCTCCAGGGGACGCTGGTCTGTGGGTCGTCCAATAACTCACTCGAGCTGTTCATCGCGGCGCAGTCCCCCAAGTGGAGCATTCTAGAGGCTGACCAGGGCCGGCGGTATTGGACCTTGGTCCCACCTCTAGCGCTTCCTGGTCTTCACGGACCGAGACATCGAGACGATGTGCATTGCATCGATATTCATCTATGTGACATATTGATGTATGCGGACCACGATCCATCTTCCAGACGAACTACTGGCTCGTGCCAAACGGGCGGCGATCGACTCGAACCGCACCTTGACGGCGGTGATTGAAGAGGCGCTACTGGCTGCCCTTTCCAAGAGGCGCGGTGCGCCCGTGGTTCGAGCGGACCTTCCGACATATGGCGAGGGGGGACTACAACCGGGTGTCGACCTTGACGACAGTGCGGCTCTGCTCGACCAGCTGGAGGGGCCGGATGCTACTGACTGACGTCAATGTCCTTGTGTACGCGCATCGCATCGATGTGGCCGATCATGCCCGCTACAAGGGCTGGCTCGAGGACATGGTCACTAGCGAGTCGGCGTTCGGCGTGTCCGAGCTCGTGCTAAGCGGTTTCGTGCGCATCGCGACCCACCCGCGAGCGTTCAAGCAGCCGACGCCGCTCAATGTCGCGCTGTCCTTCGCAGACCAAATCCGGAACCACGCGAATGCGGTCACGGTGGCACCGGGCGAGCGGCACTGGAGCATCTTCACGCGGCTGTGCCGCGATGCCGGTACCAAGGGGAACCTCGTCCCCGACGCCTATCTCGCAGCGCTCGCTATCGAATCTGGAAGCGAGTGGATCACGACAGACCGCGACTTCGCGCGTTTCAGAGGCTTGCGGTGGAAGCACCCGCTGGTGTGAGCGCACGCCGCGCCGCAGGCGGTCACTGATGGCGTGACGAGGAGATCGCCGCTCACTCGGTCACAGCTCTCATCGTGGGCAGTAATTATTATTGAAAATAAAGCATGAACTTTCAGATTTTCATGGTTAAATTGACTTGTGCTGCCCAGACCAGATGCGTTCGCCCGGGTAATCAGCACCTTGAAGGCGAATCCTGTTGCGGCGCTGCTCGGCCCACGTCAATGCGGGAAGACGACACTCGCGCGACAGATCACGGCGCACGAACCGGCAGAGTTCTTCGACCTCGAGAGTCCGGTTGACCTGCGTCGCCTGTCTGCGCCGATGACCACGCTCGAGAAGCTCTCGGG
>SMUZ01054912.1_pt1 | contig 18507 bp, 14 predicted proteins | sample 2456421 | NCBI WGS metagenome assembly SMUZ01 (sample SAMN11095932, study PRJNA526329) | marine sediment metagenome | biome: Marine sediment; feature: Surficial sediment; material: Deep marine sediment; isolation source: Hadal surficial sediment | place: Pacific Ocean | collected 2014-11 | depth... | reverse complement strand
TCTGCCCGATGAGGGATATCCTAGTTTGGCCAGTAGATGTACTCGTCACCTTCTTCATAAGGTTGGCCGCCATGTTTGTCGATCAACTGAGGCGACTGTATGACGCTGGGCCACATCGGTTCCGCCTGCTCTGCGTTGTGCGCATCGAGTAACGCTTCCAGGGTTTCCAGTCGAGCAGGAAATTCAGCGGCCAGGTTTACTCGTTCCGTTGGATCCTCCGCAAGATGGAATAGCCAGCGGCGGTTGTTCGGCAGTTCGGTGCGGATTAGTTTCCATCCCTGATGTAGTACGGTTTGTTGATATCCCTCCCGCCAGAACAACGTTTCGTGGGGTGCACCTTCTTTTTCGCCACGGATGTATGGCACGAGGTCTACGCCGTCGAGCTTACGGTCTGTCGGAACCTCGGCACCGGCGGCGGCCGCAAACGTGTGGAACAAATCAATGTGGTGCACGGGATCGTCGAATACGCTGCCGGCTTCGATCCGCGCCGGCCACTTCGCCATGAATGGTACGTGAGTGCCCCCTTCGAAGTGGGACAACTTCCAACCGCGGAACGGTTTGTTGATGTCGGGCAGGCCAATGTAACGCGCGCCGCCGTTGTCGCTGGTGAAAATGATCAGGGTATTTTCCGTCAGCCCGTTGGCTTCAAGGGCCTCGGTGACCTTGCCGATGCCACGATCCAACGCGCGAATCATACCGGAGTAGACCCTCAGCGCGTGATCTTCGATATGTGGGTAGGCGTCGTAGTCTTCTTTCAAGGCTTGCAGTGGGTTGTGGATGCCCCAGTGGGCCAGATAAAGGAAAAACGGACGATGGCGGTTGTTCTCGATAACCTTGACCGCTTCGTTGCTGTAGTAGTCGGTAAGGTAACCGTCTGGCTCGAACGCGGCGCCACCGTTGAAGTTCGCCGCGTAACGCGCGTTTGCCCAGACCATGCGTTCAATACCATCCTCTTCGCGCTTGGCATTCAGCACGTCAGGATGATCTTCGGGCAGGTAGAGCATCCCACCCATGTAGAGACTGTCGTCGAAACCCTGGTCTTCCGGCCGCATACCGTTGGTGCCGCCGAGGTGCCACTTACCGATATGGGCGGTGTAATACCCGGCGCTTTTCAACACTTCGGCGATGGTTATTTCGCTGGGCGGCATACCTAACTCCGCCATTGGCGGCAACGCGTCCAGGCGGTCGTGGTCGATGTAGGAAGGCAGAGTGGGTTTCTCGATATCCTGCATCCACTGAAAAATGGTGGCCCCGGATTTGAAAAATGGGGTGAATTCGAACCCGAAACGGGTGGAGTAACGTCCGGTCATGATGGTGGCACGGGATGGAGCGCAGACCGCGTTGGCCGCATACCCGTTGGTGAACGTCACGCCGGTGTGAGCGAGCGCGTCGATGTTCGGGGTCATTACGCTGCCGTCGCCAGCGCCACCGTTGTACAAGGAAATATCATTGAACCCCATGTCGTCGGCGAGGATCAGGATGATGTTGGGTGGGCGTTCGTCCGCAGACAACCCGGCAACTTGCGGTCCCTGAGACCAAGTGGTCGGCACGTTGGCGGGAATCGGGTCCAGCAGTTCGCGAACCTTGGGCGCCCCCCACACCAGAAGTTCGATGCGGTTTTGCCAGGCCGCGAATGCTCCAATTGCAAGTATGAGAACCCCAATGGTAATCGTTTTCACCATCGCCCCCCGATCTCAGATTTCGTAACGGTACCATGAAGCGAGGTAACAGGAAGAGGCTTGGTCAGGGCCTGAGTAGAAGGGCTAAATCAGTTTCCGGCGATGAAGTTGTCGAATGAAATAACCGCCCTCGACCGCGGTGCGCAAAGCACCGAAGATCAATGGTCGTCAAGCCTCAACTATCCTATGACGTGTTGCGTTATATGTTGCGTAACGTTATAGTCGGCCGTGATTAGGTCATTCAGGGATAAGCACACCGAGTCCGTTTTTCGAGGTAAGCACGCGCGGGGCTTGCCTGAAAACATCCAGCAGCGCGCCCGCCGTAAGCTTCGCATGCTCGATGCTGCTACTGTCATTGAAGATTTGTCGATACCGTTGTCAAATCGCCTGGAAAAGCTCTGCGGTAACCGTCGTGGCCAATACAGCATTCGAATTAACGATCAGTGGCGCCTTTGTTTTGTTTGGGAGGTCTCCGATGCACTCGATGTTGAAATCGTTGACTACCACTAGAGGTACATCATGTTGAAAAACATTCATCCCGGGGAAATTCTCCTTGAGGAGTTTCTCAAGGAATATGGCATCAGTCAGAACCGCTTAGGCCGAGAGATTGGCATGTCGCCCCGTGCCATCAACGAAATTGTGCACGGAAAGCGCTCGGTGACGGCCAATTCGGCGCTACGGCTTGCGAAGTTTTTTGGCACCTCGGCAAAATTCTGGCTGAACCTGCAAACGAGCTACGACCTGGAAGAAGCCTCCAGATCAATCGATCTTCGGAACATCAAAGGTATTCAAGCGGCTTGATGGCATCGGTCCTTGTGGACCCCCTGCACCCTTATGGCAAGCTGTAGGCGAAATATTTCGATCCTGACGGTGGTCCCATCCTGCCGCCGCCTGCTGCAACCACCACAAATTGTTTTCCATCTGCGCTGTAGACGGCCGGCGTGGTAAACCCCGCAGCCGGTAGTTCGGTTTCCCACAGGATCTTGCCATCGCGCGTGTCGAAAGCGCGAAATTTCCGGTCGGGTGTTGCGGCTATGAAAATTAATCCCGATGCGGTGACGACCGGCCCGCCGTAATTCTGCGCGCCAAACCCCAGCCCGGGATTACTTGGGTAGTCGCCAAACGGCACCTGCCAGTCGATCTCGCCGGTCGCGAGATCGATGGAGTTGAGCGTCCCCCAGGGAGGTGAGTTACCCGGTAGGTTTTCGTGATCACGCAGATAAACGTAGCTACTGGCAAGGTAATAGTCGACTGACGTGTTGGGTTCGTCGATAAAGGGTTCCGGTGCGACGATATGTCGCACAGCGCCCCGCCGCTCGATGTCGCTCAGGTGCTTGAACGACGGCATGCGGCCACTGCCGTTTTCCACCATCTCGACTATCTCGCCATAACCCAACCGTTCGCGCACACCGAGCAAAGCCGGGCCTGTCTCCGAACCCTGTAGATCCATGCCATGGCAGCTTGCGCAATTTCTCGCGTAGACGGCGGCGTTGCTGAAACCGACCGGTATCTCACCCAGTGTCAGAACTCCGGCAAGGTCCTGGGCATTGAGTATCAATCGATTCGTGTTCGGATCGAACGCCGAGCCGCCCCATTCCGCCCCCCCGTCGTACCAGGGGTAAAAAAGCACGGTACCTACTTTTGGTGGTGCCCACTTGCGCAGATCCCAGTCTTTGATCTGCTCGGCCACAAATGCCGTGGCTTCTTCGTTACGCGTCGTGATCTCGAATTTCTGGCGGCTGAAGCTGATGCTCGAGACGGCCTGTGTTGGTGCGACAACCTCTCCCGGCAGTGTGCTCGGCAAGGTTGCTTCTTCGATGATCGGATACATCGACTCACCGGTATCGCGATCGAATACGTAGAGTTGCCCCGATTTTGTGGTCAGCGCGACCCCGTCGATGGTTTTGCCGTCGCGTTCAAGCTGCACCAACGTAGGTGGCGCCGGATTGTCCCGATCCCATAGGTCGTGCCGGAACATCTGATAGTGCCACTTGAGTTCGCCTGTTCTAACGTTGATTGCCAGGAGGCAGTTTGCGTACAGGTTGTCGCCCACCCGGCTCGCGCCATAAAAATCCGGCGTGGCTGACCCCGTGGGGACGTAGAGGATTGCGCGTTTCTCATCCAGGGCCATACCCGTCCAGGTGTTCGCGCCACCGGCTATTTCCAGCGAACCTTCCGCCCAGGTTTCCGATCCGGGTTCGCCGGATAACGGAATGCTGTTGAACTGCCAGACCATTTCGCCTGTGATCGTGCTGAAAGCACGGATTCGACCTGGTAGGGCATCGGCGCCTTCGGTGGTTGAAAAACCCAGCATGATCGTGTCTTCAAAAACGATGCCGGGTGCGGTCACAACCATAAAGCCCTCCCGCTCGGTCAGGCTGATGTCAACTTTGCCGCTGTCCCCGAAACTCTCGATTGCTTTCCCGGTTTTTGGATCCACCGCGATGAGGTGGTGAGCGGCCGTATAAAACAACCGTGTTTCGCCATCCCTTTCCCACCACATCAACCCCCGTTGAGCCGACCCCGGAATTTCCGGGTCGAATCGCCAGAGCTCTTCACCGGTTGCTGCGTTCAAAGCGAATGCCACCAGTTTCGGTGACAAACCATATAATACGCCGTCGACAACAAGCGGACTCGTGTACATGGCCGAACACCCGACGCCTGAGCAACCCTGGCCGCGTTCCCGCATTTCTCCTGAGTCATAAACCCAGGCCACCTCGAGATCTTTCACATTGTCTCGGGTGATTTGATCTAACTCTGAATAGTGGCTCCTTCCTGAGTCCCCCATGTAGACGGGCCAGTCCCCGCCTTTCTCATAAGCTGTCATGTCAGCGACCTGTACTTCGGGTGTACAGCCCAGCAGCAACAACACAGATAAAATAACAAGGTGGCGAATGCGTATACTGGGTCCCAATAATTGATTTGATGTATTCATCAACTTGTCACAGCGCTTGGCTTGACCCGCGCACCGGTATTCAGCTTCGTCACCCGATCAAACCAAACATCTGCCGGGGTATCGTTGAAGGCACGCATCGTGGCTTTGATCTTCGCGTGGGCACCGGCAGGATAACCGGCGAGCTCTTCCGCCAGTTCACGCGCGCGAATCAGAACGGCGTCATCGGCAACCGATTCGTACGCAACACCCATCCCGACGAGTTCCTCGCCGGTAAACCGCCGTCCGGTAATGGTGAGCTTTGCGGTGACGTTTTCGCTGTGACGCAGTCGCAGCCAAGCCATGTTGTAAGGTGCTGCCATCCCCAACTTGACCTCCCCGACCTGTAGAAACGATGAGGTTCCGACGATCAGAAGATCGGCTGCGAGCGCAAGTGCCGCACCCCCGTTGATGGCGTAACGTTCGAGAGCGGCAATGATCGGCTTTTTTGATTCGTAGAGCGCTTTGTGCGCACCACGCCAGATCGCGCCAAAATCAGGTAGCCAGTCCGGTTCGGGGTCGGCATTGAAGGCTTTGAGATCGAGACCGGAACAGAATGACCCACCCGCCCCCCTGAGCACGATCACTTGCACATCGTCGTTATCATCGAGGTCGCGCACCGCTGCTGCCAGGCCCAGGCCCAGTGGCCCGTTTATCGCGTTTTTTGTCTCCGGCCGGTTGAGGACAACCTCGGCCCAGCCCTCATGTATTACTGTTTCGACTTCTGCCAAAGCGTCCTCCCTCCATCAATATATATCTTCGATTTCATCCAGCGCACCCTGGGATAAGGCGCCTTGCTGAGCGCCCGCTACAGCCTCGTCAAGATGGCGGATTTCCGCCAGCCCGAAAACGACGCACGCAAGACGCGGTTCTGTCAGCGCAAATCGAATCGCCGTTTGTGCACGCGTTCCGTGTTTGTCGCCGAGCACGGAAAATAGCTTGTGGGCTTTTTCCGTTTCGCTTTCCACCGTGTCACCGGGGGTGAGTGGTTGTTCTTTGCCGGTGCGGTCATCGGTGGCTATGACCCCGGCCGAAAAAACCCGGATGTTCATGGCTGCAACACCCTGCTCGTCACACGCCTGCAATATGCCGGAGAAATCGTAAGCCGGCCAGCTCTGCGGTAGCTGAAGCCCGGCGCTCGGATTCAGCAGGTTGTAGTAAACTTGCGCAGACGCGATTCGTCCGCTTCCGATAACCTTGAGTACGCTTGGTGTCTCACCCAATGCGGTGATGCCGAAATGGCTTATGAGTCCTTGCTCGCGCAGCCTCTCCAGCGAGTCGAGTATGCCACCAGAGCGGAGGATCTGTGTCTCCCCAAGCAAGCGACCACGGGTTTCGGCTCCGATGGGGTTGTGCAGTTGCAGCAGCGTGACGGAATCTCTCTGAAGTCGTTTCAGGCTTGCTGTGAGGCTCGCCTCGATTTGTCCCGACAGATCCGTCAACTTGTTCGTGTCGATGCTGAACTTGGTGGATATGTAGGGGTCTTCTTCTATCTCTCGGAGCAACCAGCCTAGTGCTTCTTCGGAACGGCCATTGCCGTAAGAGGACGCTGTATCGATCCAGTTTATGCCTGCGTCCATTGCCTTGTCGATAACTTGTCTTTTTGTGTCATCGTCAGCGTCGATCAAAATTCCGCCAACGGCACCACCGCCGAACACCAGCTCCGAAACTTCGATGCCGGTTTTGCCGAATGGTCTTTTCGCAAGTTTCATTTCTGGCTGACCAGGTAAATTCAGATCAGTTTACCCTTTTGTCGTCCCATCGGATTATCTGGATTATCAACGTGCTGGCGACTAGTGTTGGGATTTGGGGGGTCAGAATAAAAAATGTAGATCCTATGAGGGGCACGATATTCACATCACTGTGTGCGGCAGTCCTGCGTATTACCGGTTTGTGGTTTTGCGCCTTCGCGTGTTTCGCCGCTCCCCCGGACCCCATCGTATATCAGCACGGTCTTTCGGCCATCGAGCCTCTCAAGTACCCCCCCGACTTCCAGCACTTCGACTACGTTAACCCCAACGCGCCGAAAGGCGGCACGGTCCGATACCCCGAGATGGGGACGTTCGACAGCTTCAACATCGTGATAGACAAAGGCCGCAAGCCCATGGGTATGGAGTTCCTCTATAACCGGGGCCTGACGGCCGTACGCTTACTCGTGCAGGCCAACGATGAAAATGCTTCCTTCTACGGGAGCCTCGCGGATGGCGTGTGGGTTTCCGATGATATGTCAGAATTCGTCTACCGAATCCGTACCGATGCCTATTGGCACGACGGCACGCCGATCACTGTGGACGATGTCGTCTTTACCTTTGAGACCTATAGAGATCACGGTCTCGCCGGCATTCGCATGGCGCTTCTGGAACTGGATCGCATCGAGAAAATCAGCGAGCGGGAAATCTACTTCGCAATCAAGCCGGGCGTACCACCGAACAACATTCTGCCGTTCTCCGTCGGCCGTTATCCGATCCAGCCCAAAAATTACTGGGCCGAGCGGGATGTGACAAAAACAACGGTTAAGCCTCCGCTTGCGGGGGGGCCATATAGAGTCGCCGATTTCGCCCTGGGTCGCTACATCGTCTACGAACGGGTGGAGGACTATTGGGGGCGTGATCTACCGACGAGCCGTGGGCGTTACAATTTCGACCGCATCAAGATCGACTACTTCCGTGACGAAGCCATGATGGTGGAAGCGCTCAAAGGTGACGTCCTCGACATCCGCAACGAAACCGTCTCGAAACAGTGGGTGACGCAATACAACTTCCCCGCAGTGCAACACGGCTATTTCAAAAAGGAGCTCATCTACCTGAATCGACCCTGGGGCATGTGGGGGCCGGTGATCTGGAACCTCGATCGCAAACGGCTGCAGGACATCCGGGTGCGAGAGGCGTTGTTTCTGATGTACGACTTCGAGTGGATGAATCGTGTCCTCATGCACGGCTATTACAATTACGCCAACAGTTTTTTCTACAACTCGAAAATGGCCCATAGCGGATTGCCGAGTGCTGCGGAACTGAAATTTCTTGAACCGCTGCGCGATCAAATACCGTCCCGAGTTTTTACGCACGTCTGGAAAGCGGCAGAAACCACCGGTTTCGGGCATAACCGGGAAAACATCAAACAGGCGCTCGCTCTCTTCGCTGAAGCTGGCTGGGAGATAACGGACGGGGTGATGACCAACGTCGCGACGTATGAGCCTTTCACGCTTGATTTCATCTTCATCTCGCCCATGAACCTGCGTGGGCAGATGCCGTTTGTTACGGCGCTCAACAACATCGGCATCGATACCACCGCGCGGGCGCCGGAGCGGTCGAACTGGGAATACCGGATGCGCAATGGCAAATTTGATGGCGGTACGGCATTCCTCATTCCGAACTACCTTCCCGGTCTGATGTTCAGGGGCTGGTTTCACAGCCAGTCGGCCGATTTGAAGGTGTCGCAAAACTGGTCGCGGGTTCGCAACCCAGCAGTCGATCAACTGATTGACAAGGTGCTGCAAGCTCGTATACCGGAAGATTTTTATGGTGCCACTGCCGCGTTGGATCGCGTGTTGTTATGGAACTTCTACTGGATTCCCAACACCGCGCAACCGGGGTTTCGCCAGGTGTACTGGGACAGGTTTGGCCGGCCCGACAACCAACCCCCTATGCAACGCGATGTCTGGTGGGATACCTGGTGGTGGGATGAAGAAAAAGCAGCCCGGGTGAAAGCCGGGATGGCTGAACTCATCGGGAATCAGTAATGGGTCGTTATATCCTCAAACGGTTAATGCTGCTGGTTCCGACGTTGTTCGGGATCATCCTCATCAATTTTGTGATCGTGCAGTTCGCGCCCGGCGGACCCATTGAGCAGATCATCTCCCAGATGACGCTGGGTAGCATGTCGACAACCGCGGGCATCAGCGGTGGCGGCGATTTTGGTGTGGATGTCGGCAGCGCCGAAGGAACCTACGGTCTCGATCCGGCATTGATTGCGGATCTGGAGCGCCAGTTCGGTTTCGACAAGCCGGCCCACGAGCGGTTCTTCACGATGCTCAAAAACTATATGGTTTTCGATTTTGGTACCTCGTATTTTCAGGATCGGCCGGTACTCGAACTCATCATAGAGCGCCTCCCCGTATCGATCTCGTTAGGGCTCTGGTCACTTTTGTTGATCTACGGGATTTCGATTCCACTGGGTGTGGCAAAAGCCGTCCGCGACGGAACACGCTTCGATGTCTGGACGAGCACGGTGGTTTTTACCGGGTTCGCCATTCCCGGGTTTCTCTTTGCCATCTTTCTCATCGTGATGTTCGCAGGGGGCGGCTACCTGGAGATCTTCCCGATGCGCGGCCTGGTGTCGGACAACTGGGCGGATCTCTCCTGGCCGGATCGCATTACCGACTATCTCTGGCATATGGCTTTACCCGTTACCGCCTTAACCATCGGTGGCTTCGCCACCTTGACGATGCTGACCAAAAACTCGTTCCTCGAAGAGTTGGGCAAACAGTTTGTTCTCACCGCTCGTTCGAAAGGTCTCAACGAACGTCGGGTCCTTTATCGGCACGTGTTTCGTAACGCGATGTTGATCATCATCGCAGGTTTCCCCGCTGCCTTCGTTGGAATTCTCTTTACCGGCTCGCTTTTGATCGAAGTGATCTTTTCCCTCGATGGCATTGGCTTGTTGAGCTATGAGGCCGTGATAAAACGCGACTATCCGATTTTGTTCGGCACGGTCTACATTTTCACGTTGATTGGCTTGTTCATGCATCTCATGGGGGACCTGACCTACGTCATGGTAGATCCGCGCATCGACTTTGAGACGCGATGAGTCCCCTCGCGCGACGCCGCTGGCGACAATTCACGCGCAATAAGCGCGCTTATTATTCAATGTGGGTGTTTCTTGGCTTGTTCAGCCTTTCGCTGTTTGCCGAGTTGATCGCCAACGACAAACCCATCGTCATGTACCACGCCGGAGAACTTTGGTTTCCGGTAGCGGTCAGTTACACGGATCAGGAACTCGGTGGCACGCTGCCGTCGGAGGCCGTTTACTGGGATCCCTTCGTCCTGGATCTGGTGGAGTCTTCGGGCGGTTGGATGTTGTGGCCACCGATCCGCTTCGGTTACAAAGTGCCGGACATGTACATAGAGACGGCGGCGCCAGCGCGGCCATCGGCACGTCATTGGCTCGGTACCGATGACACCGGCAGAGATACCGTGGCGCTGTTGATATACGGTTTTCGACTTTCGGTGTTGTTCGGCCTGGCGCTCACGTTGATCAGTTCATCCGTCGGTATCGCCGTTGGCGCGTTGCAGGGTTATTTTGGCGGGCTCGTCGATCTGCTTGGTCAGCGTTTTGTCGAGATCTGGGCGGGTTTGCCGATTCTGCTCTTGTTGATCATTCTCGCAAGCATTGTCGAGCCGAACGTCTTCTGGTTGCTCGCAACGCTCTCGGCATTCAGCTGGATGACGGTTGTGGGCGTGGTGCGCGCCGAATTCTTACGCACCCGCAACTTCGAGTACGTGCGCGCGGCGATGGCCCTCGGTGACAGCGATCTGTCCATCATGGTCCGCCACGTGTTGCCGAACGCAATGACCGCCGCTTTGACCTTCCTGCCCTTTATTTTGAGTGGTGCCGTTACCACGTTGACGGCGTTGGACTTCCTCGGTTTTGGCCTACCGGCAGGCTCACCTTCCCTGGGCGCGTTGCTGGCCCAGGGTAAAACCAACCTGCACGCCCCGTGGCTCGGATTGACGGGTTTTGTCACGGTTGGCGTCATGTTGACGCTGTTGATATTTGTCGGCGAAGGGGTGCGCGATGCGTTCGACCCAAGACGGACGATGGTCGCATCAGGTGTTGCCCGGTGAAAGTTCGCAGGGCATTGGCAAGCGGATGACAAAACTCGTCGAAGTACGGGATCTATCGGTCGCCTTTGGCGACACGACGGTGGTGCAGAGAATCAGTTTCGACATCGACGCCGGTGAAACGGTAGCCCTGGTCGGAGAATCAGGATCCGGTAAAACCGTCACCGCGTTATCGATCCCGCAACTCCTCCCCTACCCTTATGCGTCGCATCCAACCGGTTCGGTTCTGCTGGATGGCGAAGAGATGATCGGCGCAGGTAGCAGCAAACTGCTGGCGATGCGCGGAAGTGTGGTGAGTATGATCTTCCAGGAACCGATGACGTCGTTGAATCCCCTGCACAAGATCGGCAAGCAGGTCAGCGAAATGCTCCTGCTGGAGAAACACCTCACGAGACGCGGGGCGTCCGAACGGGTGCGTGAACTCTTTGATCTGGTTGGGCTGGATGAGTCGGTGCGTATCGGTGCCTATCCTCATGAGTTATCCGGCGGCCAGCGGCAACGGGTGATGATCGCCATGGCGCTTGCGCAGGAACCCAAGCTACTGATCGCCGACGAACCAACGACGGCGCTGGACGTGACTATCCAGAAACAGATCTTGCAACTTCTGCGTGATCTTCAGAAGCGCCTCAACATGGCGCTGTTGCTCATCTCCCATAACCTGACCGTGGTGCGTTCTCTGGCGCAACGTATCTGCGTCATGACACACGGCGAGATAGTGGAACAAAATACCTCACGGCGGATATTCGGCGCGCCGCAGCACGCCTACACAAAACACCTGCTTGGCGCCGAGTTCATGGACCTGCCCCCACCGGCTGCGCGCCATGCACCCGTTGTTGCCGAGGTGGAAAACCTACATGTGCGTTATGCACTGGGCCGCCACTGGTTCGGCAAACAGCGATTTCTCGATGCAGTTGTGGGTGTCAGTCTGAAAATCAGGGAAGGTCACACCGTCGGGATCGTCGGTGAGTCCGGATCAGGCAAAACCACACTCGGTATGGCGCTGTTACGCATGATTCCAAGTGAAGGCCGAATTGTCGCCATGGGACGCGAACTGCACGCCCTGAATAAAAAGCAGATGAAACCCTTGCGCCAGGATCTGCAGGTCGTATTTCAAGACCCGTATGGCAGCTTGTCACCACGGATGACGGTCGGTAGAATCGTCGGCGAAGGGTTGCGTATCCACTCGGGCGACACGCCCATTGCCGAACGCGAAAAACAGGTTGCAAACGCTCTGATCGAAGTGGGCCTGGAACCGGACATGATGAACCGGTATCCCCATGAATTTTCCGGTGGGGAGCGCCAGCGCATCTCAATCGCCCGTGCCCTGGTCGTCAAACCGAAGCTGATCGTCATGGACGAGCCAACTTCGGCCCTCGACGTTTCCGTTCAGTCACAGATTGTCGAACTGCTGCGAGAGGTGCAACTTCGATACAACCTCGTTTACCTCTTCATCAGCCACGACTTGAAGGTCATTCGCGCGCTGGCACACGATCTGGTCGTGATGCATCACGGCACGGTGGTCGAACAGGGAGAAGCCCGAAAAATCTTCGAATCGCCGAAACACGAGTACACGCGCACGTTGATGGATGCGGCGTTTATGCGGGAGTTATAGGCAAAGGAAACTGGTTAACTTGTCAACCTGACACCCTTTCTTTACCGTCCGTTGACATGCTTTGAACAAGCCGGGCCCGGTCCCGCTCATAGCGACGTGTTAAACAAATGATTGAATTATTATACCAGTGTGTTTAAATACGCTGTATGGCTGAACGTGACGATACCTACTCAACACTCCTGCTAACCTCGATTCGGTTGTTCGGTCGCTACGGCTATGACGGCGTCACCATCCGCATGCTGGCGGGTGACGCCGGGGTCAACATCGCCGGTATCAAATATCACTTCGGCAGCAAAGATGGGCTTTACTTCGCAGCCATCGACCATATTGTGGCGGTGCTCACGCCGCGGGTCGACATAGTCGTCGGCTTAGCGGCGCAAGCTAAGACACTGGCGGGCGACGATCCCAAGCGTCGCGCTTTGTTGCTAACCCAACTCGTGCACACCGTGTTAGATACCTTTCTCGTCAATCCTGCGGTCCGTGAAGTTATCCCGTTTATTTTGCGCGAGATCTTTGTTCCCGGACCTGGCTTTGAACACATGTACGACGCAATACCGAGACGGGTGCACGAAACGTTTACCGAGTTGGTCGCATGGATTCTCGGTCTTGATAGTCAGTCGCCGACAACGATCATGCGCACGCATACAGTGATTGGTCAGTTGATTGTTTTTCACGTTGGCCGCGCGATTCTTACGCGTCGTTTGGGCGTAGACGACTACTCCGAAGACGACATCGGGCAGATAAAACAACAGGCCACACAATCGGTGTTGATGAGTCTGGGGTTACCACATGATTAACAAAAGGCTCGTGTGTGTATGTTTGCTTTTGCTGGGATGTGAGCAACCGCTTTCTGAGATACCGGCGTTGGGAACGCTGGAACGTGACCGAATCGAGCTAACGGCCGACAGCAACGAACCGATAATCGCGGTGTTGTTGCAAGAAGGCGACCCGGTTGAGATTGGCGACGCGATCGTCGACCAGGATTCCGCGCGTGCGCAAGCAGCACTCGCACAAGCGGTGGCTGAAGAAGCCGCTGCAGAAGCCGCCCTTGCGGAAGCGGAAGAGGGTCCTCGTGCACAAGAAATTCAACAAGGCCGCGCACGCCTGGAGGCGACTGAAAGTGCTCGACAAACGGCCAAGTTCGAACTCGATCGGCAGATTTCTCTGGTCGAGCGTAAATACTCCTCGCAAAGTCTGGTCGACATCCTGCGGGGGCGATACGAGGAAGCGATTGCACATGAAGCCGAAGCCGCAGCTGCGTTGGAACAACTGTTGGAAGGCACCCGTAACGAAACCGTGGATCAGGTCCGCAACCGGTTGGCGGCGGCTAGCGCAAACGTGCGGAATATGGAGATCAGCATAGAACGCGCAACTATTCGTAGTCCGGTTGTCGGCGTGGTGGAAGCGTTACCCTTCGAGATTGGTGAACGCCCGACGATGGGCGCCACGGTCGCCGTCGTGCTGGCTGGCGCACCGACATTCGCGCGCGTACATATCTCTGCCACGGTGCGAACTCGCGTTGGTAGTGGTACACGCGCTGAAGTGCGAATCGACGGTTATGAGCAGACCTTTCCGGCGCGGGTGCGTTGGGTGGCAGCGGCCGCGGCATTCACGCCTTACTTCGCTTTGAGCCAGCATGACCGTAGTCGGCTGAGTTATATCGCCGAGATCGATTTGCTCGGCGATGACGTACATCAACTGCCGGTCGGTATCCCGGTAGAAGTCACCTTTCCCGAGCTTGCGCCTTGACCATTGCCATTGAAACCCACGATCTGACCCGGCATTTCGGCGACCTGGTGGCCGTCGATCATGTCAACATGCAGGTGCCTAAGGGCAGTATCTACGGATTCCTCGGGCCGAATGGTTGTGGCAAGTCCACCACCATTCGCATGTTGTGCGGATTGCTGATCCCCACCGAGGGTGGTGCCAGCGTGCTCGGCATCGATGTACTCGATGATCCGGAAGCGGTGAAAAGCAAAATCGGTTACATGACCCAGAGGTTCTCGCTTTATGAAGACTTGACCGTACGCGAAAACCTGCAGTTCATGAGCGAAATCTACCAGATGTCGCGCACCGATCGTGCGCAACGCATCCGTGTGCAGCTGAAGAAGTTCGGGCTGGACGATCGGGCTCGGCAACTGGCCGGCACGTTGAGCGGTGGTCAGCGTCAGAGGCTCTCACTTGCCGCCGTGACGTTGCATGAGCCGGAGCTGTTATTCCTGGATGAACCAACCAGCGCCGTCGACCCGGAGAGTCGTCGTGAGTTCTGGGAGTTTCTGTTCGACATGGTCGATCGTGGTACCACGGTACTGGTCACCACCCATTTCATGGACGAGGCTGAACGCTGTCACGCGCTGGCGATATTGGATCAAGGCGTGCTTGTCGCCGATGGCTCGCCTAAACAGCTGATGGCGGAACTGCCGGCAAGCGTCGTTGAGGTCGCGAGTGACACAACCAGGATCGTGCGTGAAGTGTTGTTGGAACTTAGCGAAGTTATCGACGTAGCCCAGCTCGGCTCTCGCCTCCACGCGCTGGTGCAACCTGATGTGCAGAATCCCACAGCTTTCCTCGGTGCAGCGTTGGAACGCAAGTCCTTGCTGGCGAGTTTGAAGCTGGTTGCGCCTAATCTGGAAGACGTATTCGTCATGGCGACCCTCGGACGGGGAGCGGATCGGTGAGATTGCTTTCCGGAGCACGCATTCTCGCTATCGCCAAGAAAGAGTTTTTCCACCTGCGACGCGACCATCTGACCGCTGGCATGGTGGTTGGCTTGCCGATCATGATGACGTTACTTTTCGGCTATGCGATCAACCAGGACGTGCGCAACTTGAATGCCGGTGTTGTGGATGAAGCCAACACCAGCGCGTCAAGAGCGCTCATCGCCGACGCCGTGGCGACCCAGGTGATGCGCATTGTCAGCCGTGCCGGTAGCCCGCGTGAACTCGAGCAAATGATTGCTGCCGGGCGTATTTCCCTGGGGTTATATATACCGTCTGACTTCGAAGAACGGTTGGCGCAGTCGCGGCCACCCTTCGCACAACTGCTGATCGACGATAGCGACCCTATCGTACTCGGTGCTGCGCGCGGTCTGGCGCAGTTGCCAATCCGACAACAAGCTATCAAAAAAGATTCACCGGGAACGTTTGAGCTAAGGGCGCTGTACAACCCGGAACGTCGTTCGCCGGTATTCATCGTGCCGGGTTTGTGCGGCGTGATCTTGACACTTACGATGGTGCTCTTCACCGCCATCGCCATCGTGCGCGAGCGTGAACGCGGCAATCTGGAGCTTTTGATTACCACACCGGTGCAACCGCTGGAGCTGATGATTGGCAAGATCATTCCGTACGTGTTCATCGGCTACATACAGATATCGTTGATCCTGTTGTTGGGTGTGAGCCTCTTCGATGTGCCGGTGCGGGGTACGATGTTGGACTTCTACGTTGGCGCCGGTATTTTTGTCATCAGTACCTTAACGCTGGGACTGCTTATCTCGACGATTGCGGAAACCCAGTTTCAGGCATTCCAGTTGACCTTCATGTCATTCCTGCCACAGCTCTTGCTTTCCGGGTTCATGTTTCCGTTTGAAGGCATGCCGAGGGCCGCCCAGTATCTTGCAGAACTGTTTCCCCTGACGCACTTTCTCCGCATCGTGCGAGGCATTGTGCTGCGCGACGCGACGCTTTCGATGCTCACGAACGAAATTTGGCCATTGGTGCTGTTTTTCGTCGTAGTGATGGCACTGGCAACCGCGAGGTTCCGCAAGCGCCTGGATTGATCCGGCAGCGAAGCAATCCCTTCGCGCGGATGATTTACTCGAGTATTTCCACAGCGGATTGTATACAAACTAGTCGGCTGGCCGTGCCAAGGATGCCTGGGCCGCACGAATATGGCTGCGCATAATGGCCTCAGCCCAGACACTGTCACCCGCCCGAAGGGCACGTAAAAGCTCTTTGTGATGATGATGGGATTCCGCGATCCGTTCTAATGTGAACGTTGCCGCCGTTCGCACCTGCAACGCCTGCTCGACGAGTTTGGTCAGGATGCTCTGAAGTCGCGCGCTCCCGGATGCCTGCCAGATACTCGCGTGCACAACGGCGTTCAATCGTAAGAACTCCCGTGTCTTGACCGTTAACGGCTTTCTGCTCGCGAGAACGGCATCCATTTCTTCGATAGCCAGTTCAATTTTTTCTAATTCATTCAACGAGATACGACCGGCAGCACAAGCAGCCGCATGGCCTTCCAGAAGCGTTCGCAGAGCGAAGAGATCCTCCACGTCATCTTCTGGCCACTCCTTGACCCGGGCGCCCTGGTTACGGTGCATCTCGATGAGATCGTCCGCGACCAGTCGATTCAACGCAGATCTGATCGGGGTACGGCTTACGCCGCAGAATTCTACCAGCTCTGCTTCCTTGAGGTGGGTCCCCGGGGCGAACGCGCCGGACAAGATGCCTTCTCTGACTTTTACATAGGCGATTTCAACAGCGCGCGACATGACGCCTACCTCCTCAACGGCCCAAGGTACCTGGTTGAGAAATGTATACAATTTGCACGCTGTTAGCTATATTTCCGGTCTTATTCGGTCATCGCAACTAACAACTCCAGAACCTGTGACCGACTCGGAGAGGAAATAATCATGAATCGATCTACCTATCTGTTGCTGAGCGGCCTGATTTCAATGGCTGTCTGCATTCCGGAACCCGTGCACGCTCAGAGCGAAGGTGTGGCGATCATTGAGGAAGTCCTGGTTACGGCGCGACGACGCTCGGAGAGTGTACGCGACGTTCCAGGCACCGTGTCTGTCTTCACCGAATCCATGATCGAAGGTTCCGGGGTGGAACGTGTGGCGGATTTCATTAATCTCACGCCTGGCGTAAGCCTGGTGAATGCGGCGGAGGTGGGCGACACACAGGTTAATATTCGTGGCATCAACGGGGCCCGCGATGCAGAGAATAGCTTCGCCTTTATCGTCGATGGCGTGCTGCACACCAACCCGGCGGCTTTCAACCGTGAGTTTGTGGATTTACTTCAGATCGAAGTATTCAAAGGACCCCAGGGCGCAATCTACGGCCGCAATGCAGCGGCAGGTGCAATTATCGTTACCACCGCGCCACCCACCGAAGAACTCTCGGGGAAAATCAAATCCAGCATCGCTAACGACAACACCTATTTTGCCCAGGGAACGGTGAGCGGGCCGATCAACGACGACCTGCTTTTTCGACTTTCGGGCACGTGGCGCGATTCTGATGGATTTCACAGCAATAAATTTCGCGGTGGTGCGATCGTCGATCGGTTTGAAAACTTCGATATCGATGGGCGGTTGCTGTGGGAGCCGAACGACAGGCTGTCGGTCGACATGAAAGCACGATACGGTGAGGTGGACGCATCAGCTATCACCTTCAACGCGACGTTTCACCTACCCATTTTTGCCGCCGGTGCGAATGCGCCGAAGGCGGACGAGGATGTAAACGATCACAATTTTGTCTTCCAACCCAACATCAAATCGGACAATGATCAGGAAGCGTTGGAGCTGTCGATCAAAGTTGACTACGAGTATGACTGGGGCACGCTGACGAGTTGGCTCCTCTACAGTGACATCGAAAATGACTTCATCGCCGACGGAACCTCTGCAGCGTTTGGCTTTTTCAACAACGACGCCGCCTGCCTGCAATCGACGACGACGCTGAACGGCCTGGGTGTGACGTTGCCAGATCCGCAGATTCTGGGAACGACGCCGGTTGGAATCATCTTCACCCCGGATTTTTCCGGTTCGTTTTTCGGTCCCTATACGCCAACCACGTGCGACGGTATTCAGGAGCAGATACGTGATCAGGACGACATCAGCTTTGAGATACGATTAGCGTCCCCGGATGATCAGCAATTACGTTGGATGGGCGGCGTTTACTACCTGAACATCGACCGGCAGGTTGGGGTGTCACTGAACACGGACAGTGGTGGCCCACCGATACGTGGCCTGTTGCAGCCAACGGGTCCGAACCGAACCGAGGCGCTGGTTTACGACGACTTCGAAAGCGAAGTATTTGCCGTCTTCGGGCAGATCGAATACGACGTTACGGATCAAGTGGAAGTGTCGTTCGCGCTCCGTTACGACTCAGAGGAGCGTGACGTTCACAATCTGGTCCCAACCAATCTCGTCTCCACGGTCATCGACCTCAACTTCGACGGTATTTTCAATGATCCGTTGAATCCTGGTTTGAGCGATCTGATCAATCCGAGTGGGGTGATCCCCGACAAGAGCAAAACCTTCGAAGAGCTGCAACCGAAGATCGCCCTGACATGGGACGTCAATGAAGACCTGACGTTATTTGGCAGCTGGGGTAAAGGCTTCAAAGCGGGCGGCTTCAACAACCAGGGTAGTGCTGCGACGGTGAACATCTTCATCAACGGATTCATCAACGGTTTTTCATCCGTTCCGTTTTTTGACGT
>SMUZ01010029.1_pt1 | contig 18572 bp, 18 predicted proteins | sample 2456421 | NCBI WGS metagenome assembly SMUZ01 (sample SAMN11095932, study PRJNA526329) | marine sediment metagenome | biome: Marine sediment; feature: Surficial sediment; material: Deep marine sediment; isolation source: Hadal surficial sediment | place: Pacific Ocean | collected 2014-11 | depth... | reverse complement strand
TTGTATTGTGCTCGTTAGACAGCTTGGGTCTAATTGGCGACCCCAAATTGGGCATTGGAAAAGGCGTTGGGTAAACCCCTCACACATCTCGACAGGCTGGAAGCCGAGAGTATCCACATCATGCGGGAGGTGATGGCGGAGAGCGAAAATCCGGTCATGCTGTACTCCATCGGCAAAGATTCGTCGGTCATGCTGCACCTGGCGATGAAGGCTTTTTATCCGTCCAAGCCGCCATTTCCGTTGCTGCACGTGGACACCACGTGGAAGTTCAAAGAGATGATCCAATTCCGGGATGATCGTGTCAAAGAATTGGGGCTAGAATTGATCGTGCATACTAATCAGGCAGGTGTCGAGCAGGGAATCGGTCCGTTTTCAGACGGTTCCCAGGTACACACCGATATCATGAAAACCGAAGCCCTCAAGCAAGTGCTTGATGCGCATAAGTTCGATGCGGCATTCGGTGGCGCACGCCGCGACGAGGAGAAGTCTCGCGCCAAGGAGCGGGTCTTTTCATTCCGGAACGCTCAACATCGCTGGGATCCCAAGAATCAGCGCCCGGAGTTGTGGCAGCTCTACAATGGTCGAGTGCGCAAAGGGGAAAGCATGCGTGTCTTTCCGCTGTCGAACTGGACGGAACTCGACATATGGCAATACATCTATCGGGAAGAAATTCCGATCGTACCGCTGTATTTCGCCAAAATTCGACCCATCGTCGAGCGAGACGGCATGCTGATTCTGGTTGATGACGACCGTCTGCCACTGGCTGAAGGCGAGGCGCCTGAAATGCGCAAGGTAAGATTTCGCACCCTCGGCTGTTACCCACTAACCGGTGCCATGGACAGCAACGCTACCGATTTGCCTGGCATTATCGAAGAGATGCTTGTTGCCAGAACCTCGGAGCGGGAAGGGCGCGCCATCGATCACGACGGCGCGGCGTCGATGGAGAAGAAGAAGCAGGAAGGCTATTTCTAGTGCCACAAGACATCGAAAGTTACCTGCGCGAACAAGGGGATAAGACGACTTTGCGGTTCCTCACTTGCGGCAGTGTAGACGATGGCAAGAGCACGCTGATTGGACGCCTGCTCTACGATTCGAAGCTGATCTTTGAAGATCAACTGGCAGCTTTGGAGGCAGATAGCAAAAAGCAGGGGACCCAGGGCGACGACATCGATTTTGCCTTGCTGGTTGACGGTCTGGCTGCCGAACGGGAACAGGGCATTACCATCGATGTTGCTTACCGCTACTTTGCCACGGACAAACGCAAATTTGTGGTTGCAGATACTCCGGGCCACGAACAGTACACGCGCAACATGGCAACCGGAGCATCAACTGCCGAGCTTGCCGTTATCCTGATCGACGCCCGTAAAGGGGTGCTCACTCAGACTCGTCGGCATAGCTATATCGTGTCGTTGTTTGGTATCAAGGAGGTGCTGCTTGCGGTAAACAAGATGGACCTGGTCGGCTATGACGAATCCACCTACCGCGCTATCGTTGCGAGCTACTCGCAGTTTGCCCAGGAACTCGGGGAGGTCGGGAAGCTCAACATTACCGCTATTCCGATCTCGGCTTTGCGGGGCGACAACGTGATCAAGGCGAGTACCCACATGCAGTGGCATGAGGGGCCGACCCTGCTCGAGGCGCTCGAAACCGTGCAAATTGACAGCGACCTCGGGAGCAAGCCATTCCGCATGCCGGTGCAGTGGGTGAACCGTCCGGACCTGGACTTTCGCGGCTATAGCGGCACCATAGCGAGCGGACGGGTCAAACCAGGCGCCGAAATTCTAATTCTGCCATCGGAGCGGAGATCCGTCGTCACACGTATTGTGACCTACGATGGCGATTTGCCTGTTGCCGGACCCGGGCAGGCGGTAACACTCGTATTGGCCGACGAAGTCGATGTCAGCCGGGGCGACGTCATCTCCAGCGTCTCTGAGCCTGCGCAGTTATCGGATCAATTTGCCGTACACTTACTGTGGATGAGCGAACGTGCGTTGTTCCCTGGCCGTCAGTATTACCTCAAAACAGGCACCCGGACAGTGCCTTGCGTCGTCACCGATCTGAAACACAAGGTGAACGTGAATACGCTCGAGACTCAAGCCGCAAAACGTTTGGAGCTCAATGAAATCGGGGTGGGCAACATCAGCCTGAGCGAAAGGATTGCCTATGAACCGTACCGCGAGAGTCGCCAACTCGGCAGCTTTATCCTCATCGACCGGCAAACTTATGCCTCCGTCGGTGTCGGCCTGTTCGATTTTTCCTTACGACGTGCCGCAAATGTCACGTGGCAGGCACTTTCCGTCGACAAAGAGCACCGTGCTGCCATCAAACATCAGAAACCCTGTGTGGTGTGGCTGACGGGTTTGTCGGGATCGGGTAAATCGACCATTGCGAATCTACTCGAGAGCCGATTGCACGATCTCAACCGCCATACCTACGTCCTCGATGGGGATAATGTTCGTCACGGCTTGAACCGTGATCTGGGATTTACCGAGGCTGACCGGGTAGAAAACATCCGCCGTATTGGCGAGACGGCAAAACTCATGGTTGATGCCGGTCTTATCACGATCGTGGCTTTCATTTCGCCGTTTCGCAGTGAACGACGAATGGTTCGGGATCTCATGTGCGAAGGGGAGTTTTTCGAGGTTTTTGTCGACACTCCGTTGGAAGTTTGTGAAGCGCGCGATACCAAAGGCCTGTATAAAAAGGCACGGGCAGGGGAGATTCAGAACTTTACCGGCATCGATTCGGTGTACGAGCCACCGGAGGAGGCTGAGATGGTGATGCACACGGAAAAAGAAAGTGCCGAGGAGGCGGTTGAGCGGCTCCTGGTCAGTCTGCGGGAGCGCGGAATTCTCACGGTAGACTAGTGCTCTCAAGCACTTCACGGGGAGTTCGAAAATGCTCAAAGGCGTGACCTTAAGAAACATGGGTCCGCAGTCGATGCCTGAAACGATTGCGCGTTGCGCTGCGCTGGCTGAAGACGCTGACCTCGATTCGTTGTGGATAACAGACCATATAGCGATTCCGCCTGATGACGCCGAAGGTAGCGGTGGACGTTATCTGGATCCGTTGATCACACTTGCCTGGATTGCCGCGTCAACCAATCGAATCAAACTGGGTACCGGGGTGCTCATTCTTCCCTACCGGAGCGCGTTGCCGACTGCCAAACAAGTGGCAACTCTTCAGGAGTTGGCGGGTGAGCGGTTACTGCTGGGTGTGGGCATTGGTTGGATGGATGCCGAGTTTCGTGCCTTGGGGCTCGACCGCCACACGCGTGGGCAAACCTCGGATGAGGTGCTCGAGTTGCTGAACCGATGTTTCGCTGCAGATGGCGTGGAAAATGCCGCTGTAGATAGGGACCAGAAAGATGTTGTTGAAGCCAATGGTCAAGCGTTCCTGTTCAAACCAAAACCCGCCAAACCTCCCATATACGTTGGTGGTAGCGCACCTCATGCGCTCAAGCGAGCCGTTCGTTACGGGGATGGTTGGCTGCCAATGGGCTTGAGCCCGGAGCGCCTGGCGGCTGACATTGAAACGTATCAAAAACTAACTGAAGCCGCCGGTAAACCACCGGGCCTCGTTACTATCATGCGCGGCCTGCCTTTAGATGATGCAGTGCAATCGAGGGACCTGTTGGCTCAATACGAGGAAATCGGCGTCGAGCGATTTGTCTGCGGCATACCTTATGCCACAGCGGATGAGTTTTCCGCTCGAATCGCTCAGCTCAATCGCATCATCGAATAGTAATTAAGGGGTATTGGGTCACACAACCTCTGTGTCAAGGCGCACGAAGCGCTGCCTTGAATGTCACTTTGAGCTCCAATGGGGCACCGGTTAGTTTCCAGTGGATCACTGGAAACTACAACTAACCTGTTTAAAAACAAATGGTTAAATCAACTTCCTCGGAACTGGCACGAATCCTGAATCTCGATGGATGGAACGCCTGAGTTGTGGTTCAGGTCATGACCAACGAAAACAAGGCAGCATTGATGAACCCGGTAGTCAAACCCTACCCCGGCCAGTTTTCCACCACACCCGATCTTCTCCACGTGGCCATTCCGCGTGTGGAGATCATCGCGGAGATGGCAGTCAGAGGTGAACACGAAACGCTGAACGACATCTGTTTAGCAGTCGCACTCGTAGCAGACGCTATTGGCTCGGCACAGACAAACGCCTGATTAGCGCCCCTTCCAGTTTGGTGGTCTCTTTTCGGAGAATGCTTTCGGACCTTCGATGAAATCCTCGCTTTTAATCATGGCTTGCACGGACTCGTAACCCACTTTCATGGACTCTTCCAAAGACGCGCAGTCGAGACTTCTATAAACCACATCCTTACTCGCGCGAATGGATAGCGGAGCACACTGACAGATATCATTCGCCCACCGTTTCGCGGCGTTCATCAGATCGTCGTGGGGCACCACCTCGTTGACGAAGCCAAGTGCTAACCCTTCTTCGGCACTCACGTGTCGTCCCGTCAGGATCATGCCGAGCGCACGCTTGGAACCGATCTGGCGCGGTAGTCGATTGAGCCCTCCGGCAAGCGCGGCGAGACCTACCTTGGGTTCCGGCAAGGCAAATAACGCCTTCTCCGAAGCGATGATCAGATCGCATGCCAGGGCGATTTCGAAGCCGCCCCCCATAGAGACCCCATTAACGGCCGCGATAACCGGTTTTTGCAAGTCGAAACGGGACGTGAGACCCGCAAACCCGCGTGGCATCGGCACCCGTTCGCCACCCTCAGCTTGATACCGCAGATCGTTTCCGGCGCTGAAACCGCGCCCCCGACCGGTGATGATGGCTACCCACATGTCATCGTCGTTGGCGAATTCGTCGAATACTTCCCCAAGCTCCGCGTTTGCCGGTGGATGTAGCGCGTTGAGCCGGTCTGGTCGTTCCAGCGTAACGGTCATGATGTGGTTGTCTTTTTCGATGCTGCAATACTCTGGCATGGCTCTCCTCCCCTAGGAGCTACGTTCTAAGATGTTTTGTCGATCTATCTAGTAACGGTCGCAAAAATGCCGTCCTGGCATTTTGCTCCACGGTTTTCTTCGAAAACCTCCCATTTTCCTTCGGAAAAGGTCGCGTACGCAGTGCTCATCCCTGCGCTCTGGATTAGAGGTGATGGATCGAATTGAAGAAGTTAACGTACGGGCTTGGAGAAAGCACCAACTCCGTTAGTCCGCAGTTGGCTAACTGATAGTTGATCCAATGTCTGGGATCGCCATCGATCAGCGAACCTAAGGCAACTGCGGTAGCCGCGCCATGACAGACGATGAGCACCTGATTGTCGTTCTCGTGACGGGTATGAATTTCCTGTAGTGCAGGAACCATTCGAGCGGCAACTTGAGCGAGTGACTCACCTCCAGGTGGAGCGAAGTCGGGATTCTGGGTCGACTTGTTCACGAAATCGTACTCTTCGGCAAGCAGCCGGAAGGGGAGTCCCTCCCATTCACCGATGGAGTACTCACGCAGATCATCGTTTACCACAGGGTCGATGTTCAGCCGTTTGCTGATCTTGGCGGCAGTCTCAACACATCGACCTAGTGGGCTTGTGTAGATGGCGCTCAACCTTGGATTGAGGCGGCTGATGTGTCGGGCGGTACGACTCGCCTGGCGGCGTCCACGCCAGGTCAGTCGGCTGTCGGTCGAGCCGTGCCAGAGACCTTGAAGGTTTGCTTTGATCTGGCCGTGACGCAAGAGCAGTAGCGAGCTCATCAGCCTGGTACTGTGACACTAGACTCGGATGTCGAGGAAATTACCCACATGGGTTTTCCGTGGCAGTTTGGCGAGCTGATCTTCAACGGGGAAACGCTGGCAGCGCGAAACGCGTCGATCGAAGCGCAGGTGGAGCGATGGCTGCTCGATCCGCTGCAACGCGGGCGTGACCTCGGTAACATTCAGCCCCCCCTTGGTGTTCGCGAGAACCAGGTTTGTCGACTTCGAGTTGATCGTTCGCACGATATGACTCCTAATGGTTTATGGTACTCAGCAAGATCCATCTTGTTATTCGTTTTGTGTCAACTACGGTGTTCCGCGTTGTCTTGTTATCGTTTCCTGCCCCAGTGGATTCTTGACTGCAATGAGTAAATTTCAAGCGACGAGAACAATGCTCATCTTGAACCCTTTCGACCCCTGGATGGTATTGCGTAGGTAGAGCCTTTGTCTAACTTGTGTAATTTCTGATGTTCTTTCGTCAAGAAAACGCCAGTGTCGCGCCGGTTACTCGTCAGCTGACCGTCACAGTGGTCCGGGTCTTTGCGCTCATCGTTGTTGCCGGGTGTGAGGCGTATCCCGAATACCATCGTTATGACGGGTTGACGATGGGTACTCAATACCGGATTACGGCAAACTGTCCGACGGATATATCCGCGGCTGTGGCAGTGGAGTTGCGTGTCGTGAACAACGAGATGTCGACATTCCTCGAGAATTCAACGATTTCGGAGTTCAACCGGGCTCCCGTGGGGACCTGGGTGCCGGCATCTTCATCGCTGGTGAAGGTGATTCTGGCAGCTGCCGAGTTGTCAGAGGCGTCGGCGGGCGCATTTGATGTCACGGTTGGACCGTTGGTCAATCTCTGGGGGTTTGGACCGGACGTTACTGGGTGGTCGCCGCCGGAGCGTGCGGCGGTTGAAGATGCGCGGGCGAAAGTTGGGTTTGCCCGTTTGTTGGTGAGGCAGGAGCCGCCGGAGCTATCCAAAACCCATGAGATGTTCGTTGATTTATCGGCTATTGCGAAAGGACACGGAGTGGATCGCCTCTCCGAGGTGCTCAATGCGGCGCACTGCACGGATTATCTGATCGACATTGGCGGAGAAGTGCGAGCCAGGGGATTGAACGCCGTTGGTGAGAGTTGGCGTATTGGGATAGAGGTGCCCGACCCGGATCGATCAGGGGCGATTCAACGGGTCTTAAAACTCACCGACGAAGCGGTGGCAACATCGGGGGACTATCGAAATTTTTTCGAGGATCGCGGACAACGTTATTCCCACACTATCGATCCGCGAACTGGTTATCCGGTGGCCCACGGCCTGGCATCTGTGACCGTGATACATGAGTCAGCTATGTGGGCAGATGGCTACGCCACCGCGCTGAACGTGTTGGGTCCAGTACGTGGTCTCGAGTTGGCAACCGATCACGAGTTGGCCGCCCTCTTCGTCGTTCGAAAGGAAAACGGTTTCGAAGAGCGTTATACTCCTATCATGCGCACTAGATTGACTGTTTCTGAATGACCCTTATCACGCTTGTCCTCGCTTTTTTTGTCATGTTGGCCGTCGTCGCGGGTATGGCAGTTGGCGTGGTCTTCGGGCGCAAGCCCATCAGCGGAAGTTGTGGGGGCTTGAGCGCCCTGGGTGGGAGCGCGCCTTGTGAGATTTGTGGCGGAAACCCGGCGCGCTGCGATTCCGGGACCAATTCTGGAACCGATTCCGGGACCGTCAACAAAGTTACGGCAGACGACAAATTAGCGTAACGTGACAACGCAGTGGTTTTCACCCCAACGGTTGACGACAGCCACGCTCCACGGATAGCCCCCTTGTTGGTCTTTTCAGGAATTGCCTTCTCATAGGGAGACAGTTTCCTCCTGGTCGTTAAGTTGGGTGCCCAATACGGCCGTTCCGGCCCATTCTGGAAGGGAACAACCATTCGAGGTTTGTTGACTATGCTTAAGTGGAATTTAGGTGTAGAAGCGAGATGCCCGTAGGTTCCGTAAAAAAAGTAGACATTGCTACGGTTGCTGAACTGCTCGATCGAGAGATCTCGCAAGGGGAAATAGAACTACCACTCCTACCTGAGGTTGCTACCAAGGTGTTGTCGAGTTCGGTGGACGAGCGTGCCGATGCGACCCTGCTGGCGGATCTGATCCGGCAGGACCAAGGATTGGCGACCCACGTTTTGCGCGTCGTCAACTCGCCAGGGTTGCGCGGTACGATCGAAATCGTTTCCCTACAGCAAGCCATCACTCGTCTGGGCATGGAAAGGATCCGCGAGATTGCGGTATCTGCCTCCGTGAAAAAAACCCTGTTCAAGAAAGGTGCCTATCTGCACGTCGCCCAAGAGGCTTGGAAAACTGCACTTGCGGCTAGCTTGTGGTCGAAGGAAGTTGCCCGAGCGTGTCGTAAAAATGTAGAAATTGGATACCTCTGCGGCTTGTTACACAACATTGGGGTGCCGGTTGTGTTGAATCATCTCGATCGAATCGCGCCGCGGTTGACCGCTTCCGAGCTGACACAATTGCTCGATGACGAGGCGAGTCGCACCGGAGAGATGCTTGTTAGAAAGTGGCAACTACCCGCTGCGGTAGCCACAACCATCGTGAGGTTAGGTCAGCTTGAGCTTGCTGGTGAGCACACCGACGCGGTTGCTGTGGCAGCTTGTGGTGTGTCCCTGGCCGGGTGGATGTTTAACGAAGAACTCGATGTCGAACACGCCATGCAGATTCCTGCGGTTCAGTATTTAAATCTGTATCCGGAAGATGTTGCTGACATTCTCGAAAAGCAGGAGATGGTTGTTATTACGATCGAGTCGATGAGCGCATGAAACACTATGACATTCTTGTCATAGGATCCGGACCTGCAGGGCAGAAAGCGGCAGTACAAGTGGCAAAAGCTGGACGCACAGTCGCCATTTGTGAGCAGCTGCGGGAGATAGGGGGTGCGTGTGTGCACCATGGAACCATACCCAGTAAAGCATTGCGCGAACGCGCCGTTGAACAGTCGCGTGTCCTGGAGCGGCTGAAGGCGCTCGGAGTCGAGCATGATGTTCCCAACGTAGGCCTGGCGGCGTTGATCGGTGAGATGGGTGAAGTGGTAAAGGCGCACGATCGCTACATGGCAGAGCAGCTACGCCGCAACGGTATTGATGTTATCCACGGCAGAGCGAGCTTCGAGACCGATTCAATCTTGAACGTGCGGCGTACCGGCGGGAGTGCTGAACGGTTTAGTGCTGACTACTTCGTGATCGCATCGGGGTCAAAGCCGAGGAAGCTCGACAATATTGCGGTAGATCACGAGTACATCTTCGACAGTGATTCGATACTGTCGCTGGCATACCTGCCGGACAGCATGGTGGTGTTGGGAGGCGGGGTTATCGCCTGCGAATATGCATCTGTATTTGCATTGCTGGGGGTACAGGTCACATTGATCGATCGTTCCGAGTTACCGATGGGGTTTCTCGATAGCGACCTGACAGATCGTTTTGTCGACTCCTTCGAAAACAGCGGGGGCAAGTTCATCGGCAAAACCGACATCAAGGAAGTACGCTTCGACGGTATTGCGCAAGTGGAAACCGAGTTTAGGGATGGCACCGTAGTCAGAAGCGAAAAGGTATTGTGCGCACTCGGCCGGGTATCCCAGCTCGAAGGTCTGCGAGTGGAAAACGCCGGTCTCAAAGTCAACGACCGTCAACTCATCGAAGTTAACAAGATGGGGCAGACCGCGGTGCCGAACATTTACGCGGTTGGGGACGTTATTGGTCCACCATCTCTCGCGTCGGCATCCATGGAGCAAGGGCGGCGTGCCGCGTGCGATATTTTGGGTTTGGATCCAGGCAGGCAGGGAGGTTGGATCCCCACCGGTATTTATGCCGTACCAGAGCTTGCGAGTGTTGGTGCTTCGGAAGTTGATGCTCGACAAGCCCACGACCAGATTGTCGTTGGGTATGCGCATTTCAAAGAGATTGCACGTGGTCAGATAGCCAACAGCCAGGAGGGGATGTTGAAGCTTGTCGTGAGTGGGGATCGCATGATTCGTGGTGTGCACATCGTGGGGGAGCAGGCGACAGAACTCATCCACATAGGCCAAATGAGCCTTATTCAGGGTGCCAGCGTGGATACTTTCGTCGAGAATGTTTTTAACTTCCCGACCTATGCAGAAAGTTACCGTGTTGCCGCATTAAGCGCGGCGGCACAGCTGTCGCAGAGTTCAGGAGAGACCACTAAGGTAGCTTAGAATAGTTTGCAAGTATACGCGGTAACTTACTGAGTTAGAAAGTTATTCTTTCTTAGAACCAATGACAAATCGAGTCAATTTTTTTGCCGAGGCAGGTTCCAGATCGAATAACTCCGCGCCAACCCAAAATCGCCCAGCGCGTGCCTCACAGTGATTAATGCGGGCGTTACCCAGCAGATGGTACACCGTGGGTAACACGAGGTGGATCCCAATCCAGGTACCGCTAGATAGTGCTTCATGTGTCTCAAATCCGATGCCGTCCGGGGAAAGCTCAATGGATTTTCGCCCGGGGATGGTCACGTCCACTTGTTGGGCTTCGCAAAGCAGATCGAGTTTGGCGTTGAGCAATCCCAAGGCCCCGACGACCGAAGAGTCTGAAATGTTGTGCAACGCGTGGTCGAGTTCTGTATTTAGTTCCAGCAAGCGCCCCTGCAGTTGTACGAATGCTGGAAGCTTGAAGGACTCGCATAACTTGGATGCTGAGAGAGGATCGGTGAGAGGTTGCCACGCCAGCGGAAGATCGACACAGGTCCGCAACGAAAGGCGTCGGTCTATACTCATGTGAGTATTGTAGTTGTGAATCTAATAGTTTCTCGTTTTCTCCTGTTTTCCGAGAGCGCGGCTGTCTCGAGGTCTCGTGTTAACATATTGCTACCCTCATCTATCATCGACGCCTGTGCTTAAGAACGCGACCCCTTGTGCTTAAAACAGTTGCTCTGAGTTTGGGTGGTCGCTATGCGTTCTCCAGACGCAGTACCATTTCTTTCATAAGCCTTGTGGCGATTGGTGGTCTCGCTTTGAGCGTGGCAGTGCTGATCGTCGTGGTTTCCGTTGTTAACGGCTTCGAACGGGAATTGCGCGAGCGGGTCTTCGGTGTGTTACCGCACCTGAGCTTCTACGGCAGGGAATCGTTACCAGGAGATATTGCAGACCTCGACGCGCTTCGAGCACTCGAGGGAGTTCGCGGCGTGGTGCCATTCGTACAAGGCGCGGGGTTGGCGGCAGTAGCAAGCGATGTGGCCGGGGTTCTCATCACCGGGATAGACCCGCTCGTTTACAGCGAAGTCTCCGCATTTGATGACTATCTGCTCGGTAGCCCAGAATTGCGAGCGGGTGAATTTTCGGTCGTTTTGGGTATCGGGGTGGCGCGGGAACTCGGGGTTGATATTGGTGATCGCATCACATTGGTTCTACCTTCTGCAACCGTAACACCAGCAGGACTATTTCCACGTCAGAAACGATTTGTCTTGCGCGGAATTTTACAGTCACGTTCCGAAATCGACGGCCGGGCAGCCTACATTCACATCACGGATGCCCAGAAAGTATTTCGTCTTGGTGGACGCATTCACGGCTATCAGGTGAAGTTGCAGGATTTATTTGCCGCGGCCGCGATCGCTTCCCGCGGTGTATCGGCCCTCGGGACCGAGCGGGTTTACGCGCGCAGTTGGATGAGTACTCACGGAAACCTCTATCGTGCGATTGGTATGCAGAAAGCAACGATGTTTGTCCTGCTGTCGTTCCTCGTCGCCGTGGCAGCGTTCAATCTGGTATCCACGCTGGTGATGATCGTAGATCAACGTAGCGGTGATATCGCAATCTTGAGAACGCTTGGCAGCAATACGGCCACTTTGGTTTCAGCGTTCGTATTACTTGGCACGTTGCTTGGCGGACTAGGCATCTTCATCGGCGTAGTGACTGGGATTTTGATTGCCTCGGGTTTGCCGGATCTTTACCAGTGGGTAACAGGCGCGTTTTCTCTCGACCTGATGAATCAGTATTTTGTCAGCTACCTGCCCGTGGAGATTCGCAGCGACGATATCGTTGGCATAGTACTCACGGCTATGGGCCTTTGCCTCCTCAGCACGATATATCCCGCTTGGCGAGCAGCCGGATTACATCCGTCGGAAGTGCTTGCCCATGAGTGATGTGGTGTTACAGGCCATCGGTCTGCGCAAATCCTACACCCAGGGTCAGTCCCGTTTAGAGGTATTGAAGGGTGTGGACTTTAAGGTAAACGCAGGCGAACGGGTGGCTGTGGTCGGTCGGTCGGGCTCCGGCAAAAGTACCCTGCTGCACGTATTGGCAGGTCTTGATGACGCAGATGAAGGAACCGTTCTGGTGGGCGAGGAGGACCTGAGTGCGGCAACCCCGGCTGAGCGGGCGAAAATTCGCAACGCAAGCATGGGATTTGTGTATCAGTTCCATCACCTGCTACCTGAGTTTTCCGCTCTGGAGAATGTCGTTATGCCACTGCGACTGGGTGGTGTGCGGGTAACTGTGGCAGAAAAACAGGCACGTGAATTACTGGTGGCGGTCGGGATGGAGCAGCGTCTGGCGCATCGGCCGAGCGCCTTGTCGGGGGGCGAGCGGCAGCGCGTCGCCGTTGCAAGAGCCCTGATCGGTGAACCCCTGGTCGTTCTTGCCGACGAACCCACCGGCAACCTGGATTGGGAAAACGCAGAGCAGGTGTTTGAACTCATGTGTCGTTTGAACGAAGAACGAGGCGTGAGCTTCGTGATCGTTACCCACGACAAAACCACCTTGGATGGGATGCACCGCGTGCTCGAACTCAATGATGGGGCGATTCGATGAGTACCGCTCGCTGGATTGCGCTCCGCTATTTGAGAACCAGAAAACGTCAATTTGCAGCTTTCATTACCTGGGTTTCCGTGGCTGGGCTGACCCTGGGCGTGTTGGTGCTTACGGTTGTCGTCAGCGTGATGAATGGGTTTGACGCCGAACTCAAAACTCGCATTCTCGGCACGGTGCTGCACCTGTTGTTACTTGGCAAAAGTACTGCAGATGAAGACGTGGTGCGCCTGGCGCTCGAGCCCGCAATATTACAGAAATTCAATTTCTTCATAGGTGCAGGCATGGTTACCCGCAATGGCAGGGTCAATCCCGTGAGCATCTATGGCATCGATGCAGCCGGTGCAGTGGCGCTCGAACAGATTGCCAACAATATGACTTACGGAAACCTCAAGGACATCACGCGCCACAAGCGCGGTATCGTGTTGGGTTCCGCGTTGGCGGCCCATCTGGGTCTGTTGCCCGGGGATTCGGTTGCGCTTGTGATATCAGAGCCGTCAGCAATCGGAGTACAACCAAAAATCCATCGATTTGAGCTGGTAGGCACGTTTGAGATCGGTGTGGAACTCGATGCGAGCCTTGTTCTTGTCGGCATCAGCTCACTCAGCAGCAACCTCGATTCCATCGGCAGTTTCGGGGTGCGATTGATGATTGCCGATCCCCTTGACGTGGACGCGGTCAGTGCGCGAATTGCTGCAGCCAACCCGGAGTGGGAAATGCAGAGCTGGTCAGACAGTTACGGCGAACTATTCCAGGCGGTGCGCCTCGAAAAAGCAATGATGTTTCTCATTCTACTGATGGTGGTTGCGGTTGCAGCGTTCAATATCGTCTCCGGGCAGATGATGGTGGTGAACGACAAGCGTTCAGATATTGCAATATTGCGCACAATGGGCGCTTCCGCGACCATGATCTTGAAGATTTTCCTGCTGCAAGGTGTTGTTGTGTCCACTGTCGGCATTACGGTCGGGTTGTTGTTTGGGGCCATTCTCGCAAACTACATTGGTGCCGTCATCGCAACTCTGGAAGGCTGGTTTGGATTCAAGGTGCTGGACGTGTATTACTTCGTTGAAGTGCCGTCGGTAGTGCGGGTGAACGATCTGCTCATCATCGCTCTGATTTCGTGGAGCCTTTGTCTATTCTCAGCCTGGTTACCCGCGCACCGGGCAGCATTGATGAATCCCATCGAGGGTTTACACGGCGCTTGAAGTACCGACGGTTCCTTAAGAGTAATCACCTAATTTCCGTGACCGGCGTCGTTCGCGGCGGGCACGCCAGCGTTTTATGACATGCCAGCGCCATGCAATTCGCGATAACACCATGGCGGTTACGCCGCTAACCCATCCACACACCAGACAGCCGAACAGCAGCGGGTAACCGATCACGCCCGCATTGTTGGAAAGCCACTCCCAGTTCAGCTCGACAGCATCGACCGCAAGTTCCATATCGAGCAACCAGACTCCGAGTCGGTAGGCAAAGTAGAACATGGGTGGAATAGTGAGTGGGTTGGTAATCCACACGAGCGCCACGGAGATCGGCAGATTACATCTCGACACCACCGCAAGGGATGCTGCCACGACCATCTGAAAAGGGATGGGCAGAAATGCGCAGAACAATCCGATGAATGCGGCACCGGCGACACTGCGCCGATGTAAATGCCAGAGTTCAGGATCTTGTAGCCATTTTCCCAGCGGTCGTAGTGCTGGAAGCTCACGAATTTGTTTGGGGTTTGGCAGGTACCTGCGCAGGAATTTTTTTGGCATAAAGGAAATTATGCACCCTTGCGATGTATCAGGTACATGCGAACTTGGCTGGTGGGATTTTGTTGTGGTGTCTGTCTCCTCGGGTTGGTGCAGCAACTACCGATGCTGCTGTCCGAACTTGCGATCGCGGCAGCGTTTGTTGCCTGCCTGACGTTCGGGTGCCGGTTGTGGTTCATCGCCAGCCTTTGCGTGGGTCTCATCTGGGGTGCCCTTCATAACGATCATGTGCTTTCCCAACGGTTGCCGGGCTGCGTGGCCGGACGGACATTGGTGGTCGATGTGCTCGTCAGCGATCCGGTGCCACTGTTGACCGATACTGGTGTGAAAGTCGGATTGCGCTTTCTCGCAACGGTCACCAGTGCTGCGGACAACGGCTGTGTGGCACTGTTAGGTCGTCGTCTACGGCTGAGCTGGCACGGTTCGCCCGCGATGTTGTCGGGTCAGACATGGCATTTGTCGATTCGGGCAAAACCACCCTGGGGTTTCCAGAATCCTGGCGGTTTCGACTACGAACGTTGGCTTCTCGGACAACGCCTGGCCGGCACGGGGTACGTGAAGGCCGGGCATCTGCTCGATTCTGGCGCGACCGACGCAAACTCATCCGATACCTCTGACGACGCAAAAAGTGTGCGTGCCCTTCTCGATTCACGGCTCGCGGAGATGGAGCTCGAAAACGTCGGCGTGTTGCGAGCCCTGACCATGGGTGATGCGTCCGGACTCAGCAGTCAGGATTGGGATCTGCTCAGGGTTACAGGAACCGTACACCTCATGGTGATCTCCGGCTTACATGTTGGGTTGGTTGGGGCGCTCGGTTTCTTCTGCGGTAGATGGCTCGCCCGGCTCGTACCCTGGATGCTGCTGTGGACACCCGCAACCTGGTGGGGTGCGTTATCTGGCAGTATCGTGAGTGCCGTCTATGTTGTTTTCACAGGCAGCGGGTTACCGGCGATACGCGCTCTTATCATGGTGGTGGCGGGGGCGGTCGCGATAGGACTTGGTCGACGAACACAGTTGAGTTCCGTTTTTTTGGTTGCGCTGACGGTTATTCTCTTATGGGAGCCGCTCGCGGTTCATCAACAAGGGTTCTGGCTTTCGTTCATCGCAGTCGCGGCATTGTTGCGTTTTTTTACTCATCGTTATGACCGACATGGCTGGTTGGTCACCTTCGGGCTTGCCCAATGGTGCCTGCTCATCGGACTCACGCCTGCCGTAGCGCTGTCGTTAGGCCAGGTTGCTTGGGCCGGAACATTGGCAAATCTGCTGGTGCTGCCGATAGTGAGTTTCTGTGTGATCCCGGCAGCGTTGTGCGGTGTCTTGCTGACGTTGATTTCGCCGGACGTTGGGCAGTGGGGTTTTCTAATTGCCGACTGGTTCATCGGCCGGGCAACCTCGCTGCTCACCTGGTTCAGCGGATATAGCCTCGACCACGTGGGTCACACCGATCCTTGGTTGGTAATTTGCGTTGGCCTGTGCGCTTGGACTTTGTTGAGTGGTTGTCCATGGCGGCAGTTTATTACGCTGGCGCTGTTGTGGAGTTGTTGGGCATGGCCTGTTGCAACTGGAATAGATCATGGCGAATTTCGGTTAATGGCTCTTGATGTTGGGCAAGGTAGCGCGATTGTTGTAGACACGAAAGAACACAGACTGCTTTTCGATGCAGGCCCGCGATATTCGAGTGGATTCGATCTCGGTAGAGCCGTGGTTGTGCCGAGTTTGGCTGCTACCGGACCTGAAAGGCTGGATGTATTGGTGGTAAGCCACGGTGATCTCGATCACTCCGGTGGTGTGAATGCGGTTGTTGACGCCTACCCGGTAGGCAGGATCTATTCGTCCGTGACATTGCCGGGAGCTCGGGATTGTTCTGCCGGCACTAAGTGGACGTGGGATGGTGTTGATTTCGAGATCTATCACCCTTCAGTCCAATTCCTGGAGGGAGAACTCCGGGACAACGATGCGTCTTGCGTCCTCGGTGTCAGTAACGCGAGACACACAGTGCTTCTTATGGGTGACATTTCTAGCGCCGTCGAAAGATATCTGTCTCGGCGCTTGCCGGTTGACGTTACCTTGTCGTTCGCACCTCATCACGGAAGTCGAAGTTCCTCCAGTTTGGCGTTTGTGCGTTTGTTAAATCCTGTACACGTATTTATCAGCGCTGGACGATTCAATCGTTACGGACATCCGCATCCGGATGTGGTGCGTCGTTATCAAGAAACCGGGGCACTCGTGTATGTCACCGGGGATAGTGGAGCACTGAGCTGGGAGAGTGATTCGCCTGAGCGGGTGGTGAGTTGGCGGAAGAAAAATGAGCGCTACTGGACACTTCCGCAGCCTGAGTAAGGCGAGTTAATCTACGTCTGAGTCCACGTCTGAATCCTTGCCAACATTGACCCCGAGAACGTCCCGGGCAATCTGGCGCAAGTTGCTTGACACGAAGGTAATTTCCTCTAACCCGCGACGATTACTTACCCAACGATAGGATTTGTATCGCTCAGCTATCGTGAACGACTTCGAATTTGCGTGCATGAGGTGGAACACTTTCAGCACAGCCGCTTCGGGTAGGCCGTTTCCGCCCGTGCTGTCCAAGGCGAGAATTTTATCTGCAACGATGTCTTTTAGTGAGAAATTACTTGCCAGGAACCCTTTGATAGCGGATTGCCAGTCTTCGCCTACAATCAGATACTCGCCAGGGAACATCCATTTGCCATGTTGTTGCACGAGCAGAATTTGCTGAGTTTCGTTTAGTACAACTGCGCTCTGGTAAACCTGGAAGTAGTCCCGGCCGACTTCGAGTTCTTCCCGTAGTCTTTCAACGCTTTGCCAGAGATGCCGGCTGGTTTTGTTGACGAACTCCAAACCAATCCCATTGTCTTCCACACGGCGTACGACCATTTCGACGGTCGGAGTTGGGGGGTTTTCCACATCAGTAGGGTTTAGCAGCGTGAGTTTTAATTTGGCACCCGGCTTGATGGTGGGATTTTCCATGTGGACGAAAACACCGCCTTCCGAAACGTCGCGAGCGATACTGCGTGTTTTGCCGAACGCGGGATGTTGCAGTTCCACCAGCAATGGCAACTGAATGCGAGGATGCTGTCGTTTCTCCACGAGTCAGCTTACCACTGACCAAATTTGAAGTGGTCTGAACACGTCAGGAGCCGTTGAATTTGGTGAAAACGCACACATTGTAACAGTACCCGGAATTGAGGTGTGGAATGCGTTTGGACAAGATGACCAGCAGATTGCAAAGCGCGCTGGGTGACGCTCAGTCGTTGGCAATGGGCAGAGATCATGTTTCGGTGGAACCGATTCACTTGGCTGCTGTGTTTGTCGAGCAGGGCGAGACGCCGGTACTGCCACTGCTGGCGAGAGCCGGCGCGCGCGGGGACGGGTTGCGTTCGCGGGTCAGCGAAGAGTTGGATCGGCTCGCGACGCTGAAACGGCCGACGGGTGAAATTAATCTGTCGGCGGGTCTTGTCAAAGTTCTCAATCTAGCCGACCGGCTCGCTCAGAAGGCAGGCGACAGTTTTCTATCGACGGAATTTGTGTTGCTGACTTTATTGGAGGACCCGGTTGTAGGCAGGGTTTTCTCGGACAATGGCGTCGATAAGCAATCTTTGCAGCGGGTCATCAGGGAAACGAGGGGTGGCGAAACAGTGTCAGATCCCAATGCGGAAGAACATCGTGAGGCGCTGGACCGCTACACCATCGACCTAACCGAGCGTGCCGAGGAAGGCAAGCTGGATCCAGTCATCGGTCGGGACGATGAAATTCGTAGAACCATACAGGTGTTGCAACGCCGCACAAAAAACAATCCCGTTCTTATCGGTGAACCGGGCGTGGGCAAGACGGCAATCGTCGAAGGCCTGGCACAGAGGATACTGAACGGAGAAGTCCCAGAAGGGCTCAAAGACAAACGTATACTCTCTCTCGACATGGGGGCATTGATCGCCGGTGCAAAGTTCCGCGGTGAGTTTGAAGAACGGCTGAAAGCCGTGCTCAACGAGCTGTCGAAACAGGAAGGCAGCATCATTTTATTCATCGACGAATTACATACGGTGGTCGGCGCTGGTAAAGCCGAGGGCTCCATGGATGCCGGTAACATGTTAAAACCCGCACTGGCTCGCGGCGAGTTACATTGTGTTGGCGCTACGACGTTGGACGAGTACCGCCAATACATCGAGAAAGACGCGGCTCTGGAGAGGCGGTTTCAGAAGGTGTTGGTGGATGAGCCGAGTGTGGAAGATACCATCGCTATCTTACGCGGATTGAAAGAACGTTATGA
>SMUZ01090610.1_pt1 | contig 18612 bp, 16 predicted proteins | sample 2456421 | NCBI WGS metagenome assembly SMUZ01 (sample SAMN11095932, study PRJNA526329) | marine sediment metagenome | biome: Marine sediment; feature: Surficial sediment; material: Deep marine sediment; isolation source: Hadal surficial sediment | place: Pacific Ocean | collected 2014-11 | depth... | reverse complement strand
CGTTCGCCGTTCCGGTCAGGCGATGTTGCGTCCCCTCGATCTCCACTACCATGGGCTTGACCTCATCGTCAAAGCTCGCGGAAAGCTCCTCCAGGGTCTCGGAGTGGAGACGTTTCTCATCACGCCGGACGGCGGCTGTCTTGATCAGATCCATGCCCGTGTACATCATGGCGTCACGCAGTATGCGGCTGGTGAAATCACCGTCGCTATTGGCGCCGTAGAGCACTGAAGCCACAATCGTGGCTATACCCAGCGTCGTTCGCCAGCGACTGGACCGTTGCAGCTCACGAATCGAAATGGCTTCTTCCCTGGCGAATTCGCGCCAGCCGTTATAGGACTCTTCCGCGCTCTGATAGAAGTCTTCGTAGTGCTCGTTTAGCGTCTCGACAAATAGATGTTCGCGTTCACGAACCCGCAGCGTTCGCTCGAACTGGGGGTCGTCTTCCGCCGGTAGGCGGTTCAGGCTGTAGACGCCACGGCGGTCGGACTCGAGGTAATCAGCGTAGACCTCCGGACTGAGGTCGCCGGCAAAGCGCAGTTGTGCGATTGCCCGAAGATTCTCCGCCTCACGGGCAGACAGGTCGCCTTGAATATCCGCCAGATCATTAGCAATAGAGTTAAAGACATCCTGGTAGGGGTCACGATCCGGGTAACGTTGACGGTTATACGCGCCAGCCGCCGTGGACATCTCGTAGTCTTGATCCAACCAGACACGACCGGAAGCGTCGACCGCCTGCACGTCCAATTGAACCCGGTCACCATCGGAGTGCAATATCTCGGCAGTGACCTGCAGATCCGCGACCAGGGATTCTTCCGGGGTTACCCAGACGGCACCCCAATGACCGCTCTTTTGCAGCGTATCTCTGAGATGCACAGTCATAAAACGGGCTTCGGTGCGGCGGATATGAACGAATGTGCCGTTGCGTAGCAGATCCTCAAGTACTTCCTTGTCTATATCGCCGTCGGGAACTCCAGGGTCGAATATGACGACGGCGACGTCGAGCAACTGCGCTTCCGGAATAGTCTCCGTTTCCGGTACCAGTGCGACGGTATGCGCAACACGAACCTCAGTCGTGCTACAGCCCGCGAGTAACACTGCTCCGAGTAACAGAATGCCGAATCGCCGCATCGCAAACTTCTCCAACTATCGCCGCACAATAATCTTTTTATATTCGTTGTACTCGTTCCAAAGGGCCGCGCGGAGAAACGGGTCATTCTCCTCGGTGGCGGCCTCACACAGCTGGCGAGCGACCTTATCTCGATCGTCGCAGCCTTCGATCTGAGCTGCGGTCCGTTCAGCCTCGGATCGATTCTCGAATACCGATAGCGGATTGTTCGTCTCGGCGCCATCTTCGACGCCCTGTGCCCCCTCGCCAACCGGCATCTCGTGGGCGTCGACGGGTTTGCCTATATCCCCAGCCGCACCGAAGGCTTCGTCTGCAGCGCTACCAACACCGGCTCGCGCCATCGCCTCCCGTTCGTCGCCCATAATCGCGTCGAACTCCTCCAGAGACCGATTGAAGGCATCCTCCGCGTTGGCCATCTGGCCATCGCTACCGATCTGCGTGCCGTCGCCAAAGACGTCCTGGTCAGCCGAATCGCCCTGCGCCTGCCGGGATTCGGTGCCTTGCTGGCCCGCTTGGCCTGGCTCGCCCTGTTGTTGGGCTTGCTGTTCACCCTGCTGGCCTGCTTGGCCTGGCTCGCCCTGCTGTTGGGCTTGCTGTTCACCCTGCTGGCCTGCTTGGCCTGGCTCGCCCTGCTGCTGGGCTTGCTGTTCGCCCTGTTGGCCTGCTTGGCCTTGTTCGCCCTGCTGCTGGGCCTGCTGGTTCTGCTGCTGCGCCTGCTGCTCAGCTTGCTGGCCCTGCTGAGATTGCTGGCTCTGCTGAGATTGCTGGCTTTGCTGAGATTGCTGGCTCTGCGACTGACTCTCCGACTGGCTCTGTTGCTGGCTCGGCGGCTGGCTCGCGCAAGCCGCGACCACCAGTGTCACGCAGGCAATCATCACGCTCGTTCGAATTGTCGCTAATTTCACGGCTCACCTCCGTTTGCGGTCGCGGGAGTCCACGTCAGATCCCGGACCGAGTAGGATCCTAGTTTAACTTTAGTTACCCAGGCGGGTACCGAAGTTCCCTCCAAATTCTGTCCTATTCACGCCGATCGTCCGAAATATCGCAGCGAGCTAAGCTTCCAGCACAACTGCGCCGATTTTCGACCGACGCCAATATTCCATAACGTCCGAAGGCTCCGCCCGGTTGACGTCGAGCCTACGCTGTGGAGGTGCTAACATTCTCCGGCTCACTCGTGAAAAGGCTCCTTGATGAAGACAATACCACTGATTATGGGTCTGCTTCTATCCGCTTTGATCGCGACTTCGGCTGCCCAGGAAGCTCCCGGGCTTACTCGCGCGTCGCCCCCCGAGGGCGCCGAGGCCTACATCCAATTTCCAGCCGACGGCGCTATCGTGACAGCGCCGTTTACCGTGCGTTTCGGACTCAGAGGCGCAGGAGTTGCGCCTGCCGGGGTCCAGGTCCCCAATACCGGACATCATCATCTACTCGTCGACGTCACCGAGATGCCGTCTTTCGATTTACCACTGCCTGCCACGGACAACGTCCGCCACTACGGCTTGGGGCAAACCGAGACCGAATTAGAGCTACCGCCGGGTGAGCACACACTGCAGCTCGTTCTCGGCGACTGGCTGCATCTTCCCCACGATCCACCGGTGATGTCCGAGGTCGTGACGATCACCGTGGAGGAGTGAGGCAGCTCACAGCACACGACCAGGTGACCGATCGAGGTCGCGTATCATGACTCGGGCCGCATTGTGACCTGGCGCACCCGTCACGCCACCACCCGGATGCGCTCCTGATGCACACAAATACAATCCTGGCAACGGCGAGCGGTACTGCGCATTTCCCGGTACGGGCCGTGCCCAATACAATTGGTCCAGAGTCATCTGACCGTGAAATATATCCCCACCTACCAGGCCGAAGCGCTGTTCCAGGTCTTCAGGACTCAACGCCTGAACGGCCAGAATGGACGCGGAAAAGTTGGGGGCGTAGTCGGACACGGTGCGAATAATAAGATCGACCGCAGCTTGCTTCTGCTCGGACCAACTTCGCCCAGCGGGTAGAACGCGAGGAAAATGCTGGCAAAACAAGCTGGCCACATGAGCACCCGGCGGCGCCAGGGATGCATCCAGCGTGGAAGGAATCAGAAGTTCGATCACCGGTGCACTGGAATAGCCCTGGGTGCGCGCGTCCCGATAGGCTTGCTGAAGATAATTCAGGCTAGGGGAAATCAGGATGCCGGAACCGTGGTGCTCAGCCTTGCGCCGGCCCGGCAAGCAGCTGAAGTCAGGCAATTCCGAGAGTGCGACATTCATGCGGAAGCTCGCCGACTCGCTCCGCCATGCCCGGATTCGTTCGAGAAACGCTGCGGGCAGATCGCGTTGATCCAGTAGCTTTGTAAAGAGCGTCCACGGATGAATCGCGGCCGCGACCGCACGCGCGCGGATGACCTCTCCTGACCCGGTATGCACCTCCAGGTTGCCAGCGGATGCGCAAATGCGTCGCACAGGCGTGTCGACGCGAATTTCGACGGCAAGGGTTTCGGCAGCAGCGGCCATCGCCTGGGTGATCGCACCCATACCACCAAGCGCATGCCCCCACGCTCCCTGGGCACCGTTCACCTCCCCGAGGGCGTGGTGGAGAAGCAAGTAACCGGAACTCGCCGCATAGGGGCTCGCGTAATGCCCAACCACCGCGTCAAAACCCAGAGCACCCTTAAGTAGCGCGGTATCGAACCAGCGGTCGAGCCAGTCACCCGCACTACCGGTCATGACGTTGCGGAAAGCCCCTAGCCGGCGGACTCCCAACAGGCGCTGCACCCGCGGCAGGAATTTCGCCGCACGCCACCACTCCGGCCAACCGCCCCGTAAGTTGATTGGCGACTCCAACAATGTCGACTTCAGCAAGCGCGTAATCGCAGCCAGCTCCGCCAGAAACTCGGGGTAGTGCTCAGCGTCCGCACGAGAATGCGCGCCGATGGCCGCGACGGTGGCCGCAACTTCCTGGTGAAGCTTCAGGCCCGGAGCGTCGATCTGTGGAGCGAAGTTGGCCAGCGGCCGCGGCACGATACGGAGCCCATGACAGGCCAACTGCATGTCATCGATGATAGTTTTCTGTAAAAGACTAACGGTGTAACTGGCGACGGAGTTGCGGAAACCCGGGTGAAACTCCTCGGTGATTGCGGCACCGCCAATTCTGTCGGAACGCTCCAGTACCACCACACTGAAGCCCGCCTCTGCGAGATAGTAAGCACAGACCAGACCATTATGGCCTGCACCGATAACGACGACATCGAATTGATCGCGACGCGACACTTAGGTCTCCTATCAGCCGTGCACTCGAGCGTGTGTGTACAATAGCCTCCTTTTTGCGGAGCTATCGCGCAAGTCAGTTCGGGACGACCATGAATACTCGTGAGGGTTTCGTTGACGCGGTCGGCAACACGCCGCTGATCAAGTTACGCAAAGCGTCTGAAATTACCGGATGCACCATCCTCGGCAAAGCTGAATTTCTCAACCCGGGCGGTTCCGTCAAAGACAGAACCGCCAAATACATTGTGCTTGACGCTGAGAAGCGCGGCGTACTGGAACCGGGCGGGCTGATCGTCGAAGGGACGGCCGGTAACACGGGTATCGGGTTGGCGTTGGTCGGTAATGCCCGCGGTTACCGAACCCTGATTCTGATGCCTGACACGCAGTCGCAAGAGAAAAAAGACGCGCTGCGACTCTGCGGCGCTGAACTCAGAGAAGTACCCGCCGTGCCATTCCGGGATCCGAACCACTACGTTCACCAGGCTGAACGCACGGCTGAAGCGCTGTCGGCGACGGAATCCCATGGCGTTCTTTACGCCAATCAGTGGGATAACGTGGCCAATCGTGACGGTCATACCGACAGCACCGGCCCGGAGATCTGGGAGCAGACGGACGGTCAAGTCGACGGCTTTACCTGCGCTGTCGGCACCGGCGGAACGTTGGCCGGGGTCAGCGCGTATCTGAAACACAAGAATGCCGGGGTCGTGACGGCGGCGGCTGATCCGCTAGGCGCGGCGATCTACAGCTGGATCAAGACCGGTGAACTTAAATCCGCAGGCAGCTCGATTACCGAGGGGATCGGCCAGGGCCGGATCACCGGAAACCTCGACGGCGCGCAGATCGATGATGCATTCCAGATTCCCGACGAGGAGATGCTGCCCGTGTGCTATGACCTGTTACAGGAGGAAGGCCTGCTATTGGGCGGCTCCAGTGGCATTAACGTCGCGGCTGCCATCCGGCTCGCGAAAGCCTTAGGGCCGGGTAAAACGATCGTCACTATTTTATGCGACTCGGGTTCTCGTTATCAGTCCAAACTCTACAACCCGGAATTTCTCGCCGCCAAGGGCCTGCCGTTACCGCCCTGGCTAACGCCTCGGTAACCTGCCTAGGGGTGTGAGCCCGGCCGTTGCGCCTACAAAGCGTCGAGCGCTTCGCTGGTCCGCCGTGTTGTTGCCTCGCAGCTCGGTGCCGTCGTTGCCATTCGCGCCTGTAGACGCAGCCCCAGCGCACGGTTATCTCTCCGCGCGGCGGCTAACGCGTTGAGGTCGGCGCAGGCCTCGAGTAAGGCATCTTCGAGCTGCAACAAAGTCTCGTACCGGATGCGGCTCGCTTCATCCTGGGCGAACGCCAACGTTGTAGCCACCTGATTCTGCTCACGAAATACGCGCTCAAAATAATCTCGGAACTCCAGCGAATTCAATCTCAGCGTGCGCCCGTCCATCGTTGTGATCGTGGCAGCGCAGCCTGCAAGCAGGGCCAATGTTACGATGCTGAAACGTAGGGTAGCCACGGCGTTACATTTTGTCGTTTAGCTGAACCGAGCATCGTCCGGGATCGAATCGGGTGTTGCAAGCCACCAGGGGGCATTGCCCTCGAGCTTGTGCGAAGGCGATAATGCGCGACTTTGACGATACCCGATGACTGATGGCTGTAACCGCTACTGATACCGTCCAAACCAAGCCGCAGCTTGACGATGCGATCGCTAGGGCAACGCACTGGCTGGACGAGGAGCAAGATCCGGAGGGCTTCTGGGTAGGGATGCTGGAGTCAAACTCGTGCATGGAGGCCGAGTGGCTTCTGCTGATGCACTTTCTCGATTATACGCATCCGCGTAAACAGGATCTGGTCAATTCGATCCTCAACGCGCAACGCTCGGACGGCGCCTGGGAAAGCTACTACGAAGCGCCGAGCGGCGACATCAATAGCACGGTCGAGTGCTACGCAGCGCTTAAAGCTGTCGGCATGTCGGCCGACGATGAGCCACTCGTTAAAGCCAGGGAATGGATATTTGCGCATGGTGGCTTGAGTAGCATCCGCGTGTTTACGCGCTATTGGCTGGCGCTGCTTGGAGAGTGGCCGTGGGATAAGACGCCGAATCTGCCCCCGGAAGTAATTGCCAACCCGAGATGGTTTCCGTTCAATATCTATAACTTCGCCAGTTGGGCCCGGGCGACGCTGTTGCCCCTGGCCGTGTTATCAGCACGGCGCGCGGTCAGGCCTCTGCCGATCGAGAGTCGTCTCGACGAGCTCTTCCCCGACGGTCGCGAGCGAATGAATTACAAGCTACCACGGCGAGGACGAGCCTTCGGCTGGCGGCGATTGTTTCTGTTCAGCAATCACATTATTCATTGGTACCAGCGTATCGGACTGACTCCGGGACGTGAGACCGCCATCAAAGCGTGCGTCGAGTGGATCGTGCGCCACCAGGATTCCGATGGCGCTTGGGGCGGCATACAACCGCCTTGGGTTTACAGCCTGATGGCACTGAATGTCGAAAACTACTCCCTGTCGCACCCCGTGATGGCAAAAGGTTTGGGGGCGCTGGACAGCCATTGGTCCTATGAACGTGACGGCACATTGCACATACAGGCCAGCGAGTCGCCGGTATGGGACACGCTGCTCGCACTGCTGGCCATGCAAAATTGCGATCGTCCGTTCAATACCGGAATGGACAATGCGCTCGAGTGGCTGTTGGACAAACAGGTCACCGACTTCGTCGGCGATTGGGGCCAGAAGATCAAGCGCGTCGAACCGGGTGGCTGGCCATTTGAGAGAGCAAATCTCCATTACCCCGATGTCGATGACGCGGCCGTCGCGCTAATCGTGCTCGCACAACTCCCCGAACCGCAGCGTTCGTCTGCTCGCGTCCAGACGGCGATCGAGCGGGGGCGGCAATGGATACTCGCACTGCAGTGTCGTAAAGGCGGCTGGGCGGCGTTCGATAAGGATAATGACAAACTCATTATTACTAAGATTCCATTCTGCGATTTCGGTGAGGCGCTCGATCCGCCCTCCGCTGACGTGACGGGCCATGTTCTGGAGGCCTTTGGCCTGTTGGGAATGAGCCGCGAGGACCGGGCGGTGAAGCGGGCGTATCAATATCTGCTGACCGAGCAGGAGACTGACGGTAGCTGGTTCGGCCGCTGGGGCGTCAATCATATTTATGGCACGGCAGCTGTTCTGCCCGGCCTGGCGGCGATTGGTGACGATATGGCGTCACCCCATGTACGGCGCGCTGTGCATTGGATCATCGAGCACCAGAATACCAACGGCGGCTGGGGCGAAACCTGCGCTTCGTATATGGACGAAAAGCTGCGCGGCCGGGGGCCCAGCACGGCGTCGCAGACCGCATGGGCCATCATGGCACTGGTCGCGGCAGACCACCGCAGCAGCGACGCGGCAATACTGCGAGGGCTCGACTATTTGCTCATTACACAACGGCGCGACGGTACCTGGGACGAACCCTATTACACGGGAACGGGCTTCCCGGGGTATGGCTTCGGCGGGCGTCTGGACTTCCGCGACAAAGACACCAAACAACGCATCGCCCAGGGTACGGAGCTGCAACGCGGTTTTATGATTAACTACAATCTCTACCGCCACTACTTCCCGCTCATGGCCATGGGACGCGCCCGCGCCCGCCCAGCCGGCGCTAGCGCCCGGTAGTTCTTGGGTTTTGAATTTTATCTCTACGCGGCGTCAATCCCGTGTAAAATTGCCAACACGATCGTAACTGGTAACGGCATGCGATTCGGGCGAATTCAGAAGTTCAGAACACACGCGGCCCGTGTTCAGATTCTGGCAACCGTGGTCTTAGCGGTGTTGCTGTGCACCGCGACCCTACTTGCCGTGCTCATGTTTCTGCCGCAGCCTAGCGGCGATCAGCTGCCTGATTTTCGTCCACTCGAGACTCAAGTACGTAAGGCGGAATTTTTTGCTTTTCTCGATCCTATCGTCGCGGACATCAGTGCCGATGTTAGCGCAGATCGATTATTCATACTCAAAACCGCCGGCCGCCTGGAAGCGAAGCAGAGTCTTTCCTGGCTCACGCGCCGCAAGCTCAACCGGATCGCGCGAGATTACAAGGTAGAGACAGAAGACGCCGATCTCACGACCGAAGTGCTCCCTGCGTTGCAGCGACGCGTCGACATCGTTCCACGGTCGCTCGTGTTCGTACAGGCGGCCAAGGAATCCGGCTGGGGAACTTCGCGGTTCGCGGTCCAAGGTAACAATCTCTTCGGGCAGCATTGCTACGCGGCCGGCTGCGGCATTACGCCGACCGGGATTAAATCCGGAGCTAAATTCGATGTCGCGAAGTTCAAGACAGTCAAGGCGTCGGTCGCAAGCTATGTGCGTAATCTCAACACGCATCCACGCTACGAAGAGTTTCGGCTTGTGCGCCAATCGCTGCGGGATGCCGACGCTACACTGACCGGTACGGTCTTGGCGGACAGTCTTGACGGCTATTCCGAACGAGGTGAAGCGTACGTCGCCGAGATCAAGGTATTGATTCGGCAGAACGCTCTGGAGCCGTATGACTAACGAAATCCGTTTGGTCACGGCTTTCGTCCTCATGTTGATCAGCTACGTCGGCCTCTCGCCACGGCTAGCCTATGCCGCCGACAGCGCGGTGATTCTGATGTATCACCATGTCGACTGGGATACACCGCAATCGACCAGCGTCACGCCGGATCGGTTCGCCGCCCATCTCGATTATCTGGCGCAGGAAGGCTTCAGGATCCGACCGTTACTCGAAGTCCTCGAGTCGGTTAAGACCGGCAGCGAGCTCGCTGAGAAGACGGTCGTCCTGACGTTCGATGATGGCTACATCTCGGTGCTGGAGAACGCCCTACCACTATTGCGCGATCGGAATTGGCCATTCACGGTGTTTGTCAGCACGGAATTCGTCGACAAGGATTACGGCGCTTACCTGAGTTGGGATCAGCTTCGACAGTTGGCCGACAACGGCGGCACGATCGGCAATCATTCTCGCACGCACACGCATCTCGTTCGGCGCGCGGATAATGAATCGGTACAAGCATGGCAGCAGCGCGTTCGCGACGAGATCATCGATGCTGGCGAACGCATCGGCGCCGAACTCGGCGACGCGGCCATTCCCGTGTTCGCCTATCCGTATGGCGAGTACGACACGTCGGTTAAGGAGATTGTGCAGCAACTCGGTTTGTTCGCCCTCGGGCAACACTCCGGCGCCGTAGGGCTGCAGTCGGACCTACTGGCGGTGCCCAGATTTCCGATTGCGACCGGTTACGACGAACTCGACGACTTCGAGTTACGCGTTCACTCTCGGACCCTTCCAGCGCTTATCCTCGGCCGCGAAAGTCATATTCTCGACGCCGGCGAGTCGCAGCCGCCACTGCGGCTAAGGATCACACCCGGAGACTTTCGCGCTGACGCGCTGGTTTGTTACGCGTCGAATCAAGGTGTAATGGATCTACAAATCTGGACACGCGACGAACGTCTCGAAGTGGTCGCGCGCCCGGTGCAGCCGCTACGTCCGGGCCGAACGAGAGTCAACTGCACGGCGCCCTCGACTACGGAGAGCGGTGTCTACTACTGGTTCGGCTATCTGTGGATGAAGAAGAACGGCGACGGTAGTTGGTACGCCGAGTAAAGCCGCGCTCAGGAGTATCTGACACCGCGCCCGCTGCTGGGCCGGGCGAAACTGCAATGCTATGCTGCAGGCAACGAAGAACGAGAAACTGTCGCCAGCCCAACCGAGTACGGGGAAATCGCCATGTTACACACGGATAATCCACGGCTTCGAATCCAACTCTTTTCTCTGACGCTCGGTGTGCTGCTATCCCAGGGTTCCGCCCTGGCGCAGAGCACTTTCACCCATGTGCACATGCGTGTGCCGGATACCACCGAAGCGGCAACGTGGCACCAGTCGCTGCTCGGCGGCGAGGTGGTCTCGCGCGGCCCTGGACAGGCTGTCTTGCATGTTAACGGTATGGTCATGACCATGATGGCCGACGGCGAGACACCACCGAGTCAAGGCGGTGTCATCGATCACTTTGGCATCGCCGTCGAAGACGTCGCTGCTACCGTGGCATTAGCCAGGGAGATGGGCGCGCAGATCCGGACCGAGCCGCAGGTCGGCGTCACAGCATCGACCATTGCGTTCATCGAGGATCCCTGGGGAACGCGAATCGAACTACTCGAGGACCCGGTCTACAAGGGTATTAATCACGTGCATATGATGGTGAGCGACGCGGACGGCGTTCACGAGTGGTTCCTTGAGGTGTTCGGCGGCGAGGATCTCCCGGAACGTGGCAAAGGTCAGTTTCATACCATTTTGTATGGCGATTTATGGGTCCATATATCGCAGCCCGACGAAGGTATTCCAGCGTCGAGCCGTTACCGGTCACTCGATCACATGGGTTTTCGCGTACCCTCGCTGGAAGCGTTCGGCAAGACGCTCGAAGCCTCCGGATACGAGCCCTATCTGGTTAGACCCAACCCGCCGGGCTCAGACTTGATGTTCTTCGAAGGCCCCGAAGGCATCCATTTCGAGATCGCGGAGGTCGTCACCCGGTAATCATCCGGCACGGACTCTAGGCGTTACTCGAACGTTTTGGCAAACGCCTGCTCAAGATCGGCGGTGAGATCATCAGGATGTTCCAAGCCGACGGACAGACGAACGGTGCCGTCATTGATCCCTGCGCGCGCAGCCTCTTCCTCACTGAGATCCCGCGCGAAATAGAGCTTCACGGGCGCAACCAAGGACTCGGTCGAGCCCACGCTTGAGGTCGTCAGAAACAAGTCGAGCGCATCGATGAATGCCCACGTCTGTTCTCTGTCAGCGTCCAGGTCGAAGCTCAACACACCACCACACTCACCCATCTGCTGCTGCGCTAACGCGTGCCCCGGGTCATTCGTCAGTCCCGGATAAAAGACCCGTTTGACATGGGCATTGCCCTGTAGAAACTCGGCAATCACCAGGGCGGTTTCGGAGTGACGACGATAACGAAGGTAATAGGTCCGTAAGCCGCGCAGAATCAGGAACGCCGCTCCAGGATCCATCGTCGAACCCATGTTGACTGCCCAGGGCTTGAGTTTGCGGATGTTCGCCTCGTTCGCGATCACTGCGCCGCCCATCACGTCACCATGACCACTCGCATACTTCGTCAGGCTATGGACGTAGTAATCGATCTCATACTGGCCGTGATTGTGCAGCCCACCGAAGGTGTTATCGAGAACGGTTGTGACGCCGTGTTGCTTCGCTAGCGTGACGATGGCCGAGATATCCGGCACCTGCAACATCGGATTAGTCGGCGCTTCAAAAATTAATAGCTTCGTGTCCTCGGCAACGAACTCTTTGGCGATACTCGCGTGGTCATGTACGCTGAGCATCGAGTAGTTGATACCGAAGTGCTTGAGCCGCTCCCGAACCAGCGTACGTATTGGCCGATAGCACTCGACGAAGATGATGATCCGATCGCCGGCGCTTAGATTGGCCACCACCGAGAGCCAGACTGCGGCCATGCCGGACGCGACGCAAATAGCATCGTCTCTGCCCTGGAGCTCGGCTGATAGGCACTCGAGTTGGCGGGTCGTCGGATTGGAGTCTCGTGTGTAGTCGAACCCGTCGCGGCGAGCCTCCGCCGTCATGCCGGACTGAATGGTTGGGAACGTAAACTTTACCGAACGGTAGACAGGGCCCACCACGGACCGATTGCCGTCAGGAAGATCCACCGCCGGCTGGTGCGTGACTCGAGTCTCTTTTTTCATCGCCCTAGACCCTCAACGATCTCAACTGACTCTCGGATCTGCCGGATCACAAGCCGTCTAGCGCTTGCCCTAGATCTTCGATCAGGTCCTCCACATCTTCCAAGCCCACCGACAACCGCACGAGTCCGTCGGTAATGCCGACGCGCCGTCGTTCAGACTCTTCGACATCCGCGTGAGTCATGGTCACGGGATGCGTTATCAGCGTCTCGACAGAACCCAGGTTCTCAGCAAGCGCACACAGCTTCACAGAGTCCATGAGACGCTTACCGGCCTCGGCGCCATTGTCAACCTCAAAGCAAAGCATCGCGCCGAAGCCGCTTGCCTGCGACTTCGCAAGCGCATGTTGTTCGAAGGACGGTAGGCCAAGGTACGAAACCCGCGCCACTTTCGAGTGCGCCTCCAGAAACTCGGCCACGGCCTGCGCGTTGGCCGTCTGGCGTTCCATTCTGATCGACAGGGTCTTGCTCCCCTGCAGCGTGAGCCAGGCAACCCAAGGCGACATGATTACCCCGCTGGCGTTTTGAACGAAGCGGATCGACTCATCGAGCGGCTCGGTCTTGGTGATCACAGCCCCCCCAACGGTGGCATTGTGCCCGTCAAAATACTTGGTCGTGCTGTGAATCACGATGTCGGCCCCCAACTCTAGAGGCCGCTGGAAAAACGGCGTCAGAAAGGTATTGTCTACTGCGTGGGGAATACCGTGCGCCTTGGAGATCGCCGAAATCGCTTCGATATCGGTGAGTTTCAACGTCGGGTTCGCGGGGGTTTCTGTCAAGATCAAACGGGTATTGTCCTTGATCGCCATTTCGACAGTTTCTGGACTTGCCGTATTGACGAAGGAAAACTCTACGCCATAACGTTGATAGATCTTCGTACAAAGGCGATACGTGCCGCCGTAGGCCACATCTGAGATTACAGCGTGATCGCCGGCACTCAGTGTTGCCTGCACCACCGCCTGGATGGCGGCCATGCCGGTCGAGTAGCAGGTGCAGTCGAAGCCATTCTCGAGAACCGTCAGCTTCTCTTCGAGTGCTCGCACCGTCGGGTTACCGCTTCTGGAGTAGGAATAGCCTTTGGCGAGATATTCGTCCACCGAGTCCTGCACGAACGTGGTGCTTTGATAGACAGGCGTAAGGATGGACCCGGTATGAGGGTCCGGGACCACGCCGGCATGAATCTGTTTCGTGGTAAAGCCCATCGGCTTTCTCCAAGAACGCGAGGTGGCCGGGGATGATACCGGAAACCCTACCAGGCGGCATGGGCAGTGGAAGAATCCTGGAGTGGATCAGCGCTTGGAGCGGGAAGAACCGGATCGAATCGCGGCTAGCCAGGCCGCTCGAGCGGTGCCTTCGCTGAAATACCGCTGCGAACGGCGTGTACAGCGATGGCGCCAATAACAATCGCTCCGCCGACGATGGCCAACGCGGCAGGCGACTCAGCGAGAAGCAACCATACCCAGACCGGCGAGAACACCGGCTCGACGAGGAGCAACAGCGAGACCTCAAGCGCGCGGACGTGACGGATACCGTCGATAATAAACACGTATGCCAGCGCTATTTGAAATATCCCGAGATAGGCGATGATGAACCAGTTCCCGGCGCTCGCATTCTCCACTGGAAACGCGAACAGCACAGCAAATAAAGATGCTACGAGGCAGCCCGCAACTACAGCCGCCGCAGGTTCATCGTCGTGGCGCTCCGCACGAACAGCAATCCAGCGCAGCCCGAGCACCGTCAACGCCCACGTCAATCCGGAAACCAGTGCGAGCAAGTCGCCCAGCTTCGGATCCGATGCATGAACAGTCGCCTCACGAGTCGATGCGAATATCAAGCCGAGACCGACTAACAGCACCGCCATAAAGCTCAGGTCCCGTTGCCGTATGCGCTCACCGAGTAGCAGCGGACCGAACAGCAGGATGTAAAACGGCGCGGTATCCTGGAGAAAAATGGCGTTGGCGGCTGTCGTATATTTATTCGCCAACGTGAACAACGTGAAAGTCGCCGCATAAGGTATGGCGACGACGAAGGAGCGCCAACTCCAGCCGCGTCGTGCGACCGGTAAGAAAACCAGCAATGCGACCGCTGCGGTCAGACTGCGAAAACACGACAGTTGCCAACCGGTTAGGGTCGACGCCTTGATCGCGACGCCACCCGTCGAGAACAGCAGCGCACCGAGCATGATGTAGAGCCGAGGCCGCATATTGCATCCTGTGGACACCCCTACATAACACAGAGGTTTTCACGAACTCAATACCCGCGTGAGAGCGGAGGCCGCGTACTCGCGACAGACGCCGCGTTACTCGCGACAGATAACTTCCAACGGGGCCCTGATCGCGAGATAAGACGCGACCGAGCGGGAAGCTGCTGCGCCACCGGCGGCAGAGGACGCGGTGACAGTTGAAAAGTGGAAGATGCCCGCAACGACCAGATCGGTTGTCGCTTCTATCGTGGTCCCCCACGCGTGACGACGTTCACAGAGGTCGTATGCAGTCAGAAGGTCATCCTTGTGAGGCGAGAATCGGCCTTCGACGGGCTCGTCGCAGTCGTCTGCCTCGTAGATGGCTGACAAGCCTCCCTGAGGTCCCGATTGATGATATTCATACCTGTCTCGCTGCAGACAAGTCTCCTCGGCTTCCGTGCGTTCCGGTATCGCGAAGCTCGCGCGGTAACGAGTTTCCCCTTTGATCTTTCCAGCGCCACGACTGCCTTGATTAACCGTGACAGAGGCTCTCGCTCTCAGCGAGAGTTCGTAGCTTCCCGAAGTCGCTTCGCGAAGATCGGCAACCGCACCGTCTACGGCAATCGCCATGCGACACCCTTGGACATGACCAATCTCCAAAAGGATTCGACAGTGCTGATAATTCGGAGCCGCTTGGCAAAGGAGAACACCTGGCTCAAGCTGGCTGCAACCCGGAACAACGAGCTGAACTTCCGTCTGTGTCACGGCAACCGTGGCTTGCCGACGATCAGGCGTAAAAGCTGTCACGCGCGTGGCCGCTCCCAGGGTTGGCACACGGAAGATACGCTCCTCCCGAGCGCAGGTAATCGCGTTAAAGCCATCACACTGATCACTACGGCAGATCTCGCGGTTATCGAGGCGTATTGTCGGCTGCATTCGGCCGATGTACCGATCGATACCCCACTGACTTGCGTATTGATAATCCTGGCCCACGCACCATTCGGTCGCGACGCGCTCACCGCACACCTGGTCCGAGGCCGTACAGTAGTCGAGCCGGTAGCCCTGGAAAACCGGATTCTGAAATGTTCGAACGTCCGCGATAGCGTCAGGGACAATGCTGCAAGCGAGTAGGGTCAAGAGAGTTATTGGCAGCGGCTGTGGGCTATTCATGCGCAGAGTTCAGTGGCCAAGCAACCCCCTACCGTAACCTAAGGAGCGCGCCGATTGCGCGAACAACCGTCACATTATTACTACCCCCGCTGCTTGACCGAGACCAGTGCCCATTGCTCTTCTGCCGCGGCTTTGTTAGAAACCGGGGAGGAAAAGACAAATGTGAGCGTCTGCGGTGTCCCTCAAAATCGCCAGTATTTCGGCCGTCATCAGCGGTGTCCTGATGGAGAGTTTTTCCCTCGGCTCGGAGTTCAGTATCGGTATGGGCTTCGAATTCAGTCTCGGCACAGGCATTGCCGCGGTCGGCATCATCGTGTTTGTCTACGACTTCTACCAGCGAAACCAGAGGCCGAATTCTTGATGGTCGGATCCACCCGTCGATTAGTGGCCATCGGCCTCGCCGCGCACTTGGCCGGTTGCGATCAAGCGCCCGAATCACCGCCATCATTATCCGCGATCGAGGAGAGTCGCTTGGCCGATTACGTCGGCGGGCAACAATGTGCAGCCTGCCACGTCGATGCGACGAATGCCTGGCTTGGCTCGCATCACGACCTGGCGATGCAAGTGGCCGACTCGAGCACGGTACTTGGAGATTTTGACGACGCCGAGTTCAGCTATAACGGCGTCAGGACCGAGTTCTTTCGTCGCGGTGTAGACCATTGGGTGCGAACGGATGGGCCGGACGGCATGCTGACCGAGTACCGGGTCACCCATACCTTCGGCGTAGACCCGCTCCAACAGTATCTCGTGGAGATGACTGGCGGCCAGATTCAGGCATTAAGTATTGCTTGGGACTCGCGACCGGCTGCCGCCGGAGGCCGGCGCTGGTTCCATCTATACCCGGACGACACAGTTGACCATACGGATCCGCTACACTGGACTGGCACGTTTCAAAACTGGAACGGTACCTGCGCCGAATGTCATTCAACCGATCTGCAGAAGAATTACGTCCTAGCAACGGACAGCTACAGCACGATCTCCTCGAGCATCGACGTTGATTGTGAGGCCTGCCACGGCCCGGGCTCCTTACACGTCATGGCACCCGAACAGGTGCCACTACCTCTCGCGCACGACGCTGAGGCTCGCTGGCTCTTTGTCGACGACACGGGTATTGCGCGACGCACACCTTCGCTCGCGTCGCGTCAGGAACTAGAGACCTGTGCGCAATGCCACTCACGCCGCAGTCAGTTCACCGACGACTTCGCACCAGGCGACGCCTTGCTGGACGGGTTCCGCCCGTCGCTGCTCGAAGAGAATCTCTATCACGCAGACGGCCAAATCCAGGATGAGGTCTATGTCTATGGCTCATTCCTGCAGAGCAAGATGCACGCTGCGGGCGTAAGCTGTAGCGACTGCCACGACCCGCACAGCACCAGACTGCGTTTCGCAGGCAACGCCCTGTGTGGCCAGTGCCATCTCGCAAGCACCTACGACGTGACCGAGCACCACCACCATGCGCGCAGCACGTCCGGCTCACTCTGTGTGGACTGCCACATGCCGGCGAAGACCTATATGGTGGTTGACCCGCGGCGGGATCACAGCTTTCGGGTACCCCGTCCGGACCTGTCATCGAGTCTGAGTACGCCCAACGCCTGTAACGGCTGTCACGAGGACGAGAGCACCGAGTGGGCTGCAACGGCCGTCGCAAGCTGGTTCCCGGAGGGTCGCGGGCAAGCCTTCCACTACGGACAGGCGCTGCACGCCGGCCGCACTTGGGCGGCTAACCGCGGTGAGCTGCTACGCGAGGTGGTGCTCGATCCGATAATGCCCGCCATCGTTCGCGCCACTGCCGTCGGTCTCCTCGCAAGGCAGATCGATGACGCGACACTGGACATCATCGACCAGGTACTGCGAGACGATAACGTACTGGTCCAGCTCGCCGCACTGGATGCACTCGAGAGTTTGCCGCCGACGTCGCGAATTCAGGCCGCCCAGCGTTTTCTGACTCACTCATTACGGACCTTGCGCATGACCGCCGCGCACATACTCCTGCCTGCGCGAGCCGAGTTGAGTGAACGTCGGGCCGCCGATCTGGACGCCGCGCTCGCAGAGTACCGGGAGGCGCAATTGTTCAACAGTGACCGCGCCGAGGGACTGTTCAACTGGGCCAACACGCTTGTTCAGCTCGGGCGCCTGGCCGAGGCGGAGGAGCTATTCCAGGATGCAATCGAGCGCGCACCCGTCTTCACAGCCGCTTACGTCAACCTGGCCGACCTCTATCGGCGCGCCGGCAGAGAACAAGAGGCTCGAACCTTGCTCGAGCAGGCGATTGCAAACAACCCGCAAGACCCTGGCGCGCCCTTTGCGCTAGGTCTGTCGCTCGTGCGTTCCGACGCCCCCGACGACGCGTTTGCAGCACTCGAACTCGCAGCCGAGCTTGCACCTGATGCTCCTTATTATCAGTACGTTATCGGTATCGCTTTGAACTCAAGCGGAGAACGCGAACGCGCGCTCGAGACGCTGATCGAAGTACACGATCGCTTCCCGGGACACCGGGATACACTATTGGCACTGGCGACGATTCACCGGGACGGCGGCGAGATAGAGCCAGCGGAAATCTACGCGCGTCGGTTGCTGGCGCTCTCACCAACCGACACCGTCGCACGCAACCTCTTGGATGAGCTAACGTCAGTGGCACCGTAACAGCTCGTCATGCGTTGTTAGACTATTCGGCGCAGGGAAATATACGGCGCCAAGGTGGTGGCCGCTATAGCTCAGTCCATTACCAGCAACTCGTCCCGACGCCTTAGTAGCGCTCTTATACGACGGCGATCCAGGACATCCTCGAGCGCTACAGAGATGCTGTCGTCATCGAGGGAGCACATCAGTTATGCTGGTGCTTGCCAGACTACCCCCCCCCGGTGAGTACTCAACGTATTCCCCACGCCCGGCAAGCGCCTTAAACACTCTTGTTACTGGGTCGGTTCTATGCGATCACCGACGCGGTGCGAAGGCTGGCCAGGCAACCTAGTATTCAGTCTCTCACGCGCACGACGTGTCCGCTCTCGATTGTCGATCAGGTTAGCCAATCTGAGATAGCTGCTAAACTGCCCGAACGCAGTGAAGGGAGTAAGCTTGTGGAATACGTCGCATTGATTATCTTGATCTTCGTCGTGCTGGTGCTGTTCTAT
>SMUZ01020430.1_pt1 | contig 18634 bp, 22 predicted proteins | sample 2456421 | NCBI WGS metagenome assembly SMUZ01 (sample SAMN11095932, study PRJNA526329) | marine sediment metagenome | biome: Marine sediment; feature: Surficial sediment; material: Deep marine sediment; isolation source: Hadal surficial sediment | place: Pacific Ocean | collected 2014-11 | depth... | reverse complement strand
GTCAAGGGCAAACTCTATAGATCCAGATATGTTACAATTTGAAAAATCATTCAATTTTCTTTCTGGCACAAATACGTTTAGACCTCTAGAATTAGCAATCTCTACTTTTTCATCCGGAGAATATTTGCCAACCCCGATCACTGTAATCTCCGGATCATCTTTAAGAAAAGAAGTAATTCTACTGCCAATGGATCCATAACCATTGACAAAAATTTTCTTCATAAATTCTGTATATCTGGCCCGTTTATTTAGATTAACAGACATCAATAATCACAAGGCTTTTTTGCTATTACTTTGTATAAAATAATGATTCAAGATAGGAATCTTTTGGGGGGGACTCATGCCTGAGTGTAATGCCCCAAAATTTTATTTTCTAAATTTTTTTGTTTTCTTAAATCTGCAACATTTTGTGCATTAGAAGATCTTTTTTAAAAAACGCCCCATAGTAACATTATGGGATTTCTATCCAATTTCAAAAAAGAGTTGCAAACCGCAAAAATAAACAAGGCTGCACAGATTAACGGCAAGAACCTCAAAGTACTATTAAAAAAATTCAAAGAGGAGCGAGATAGAATAGAAAAAGATACCGGAGTCAGACCACAAATTGATGAAAGCACACAACTGTTTATGCAAAAAATTCTAAACGTATGGATTGCAGAAGGAAAAGAGATTGATGAAGAAAAATTCTGGGAAGAAGTTGATCATAACAGACAGTTTACTCATCCAGTTGAATATTATGAGATAAAACGCTAGATCTCAAATAACTAGCCAATAGCAGGACTATCTTCCACAATCAAAATATCATCTTTAGAACCAATTATTGACTTTTCAGTTTAATATAGAATAAAAATTATTTATAAAATAATGAGTGTTTAGTTTACACATATAACATGAATTTTTACACAATTTTGGCAATATTTGTCATTTCAACTCTTGTGGTTTTTACAGTAAACTTGACATCAGCTCAAGTAGACCCACTTGTAGATATTGTATTTTTACAAACAGGTGAACTCAATACATCTGAGAACCAGTTTCATATTAGTAATGAAATGTCCATTAGAGAGTTTTTTAACGGAAATATTTTTCGGGTATCTGGGCAAACAATTGAAGGATTCCCGTACATAACATATTCAAAAATTTTAGATGACAAAATAAACACACGTGGTATGATTTTCATCAATGGTCAATTTGTTGATTTAACATTTGTGGAAAAAGATAGTGAAAAAGAAAGTGTTGTTGAAAAACAAGACAACCTGTCAATTATAGTAAAATATTCGCAAAGAGTATACTCTAAAGAGAGTGTATCAATATCAATCAAAATTTTTGATCCCATTAAGAATAAACTAAATGATTTTTACCAAAATTACGGAATGATATCAAATACTCAAATTCAAGTAACTGTAATGGACAACAATATCGAGATTTTTTCAGGTGAAGGGACTACAAACGAAAATGGATTGTTTGAAATAGGATTTATTAACCCTGTTGATAAAGTAAATACCTATACAGTAACAATTAATGCAGAAAATGAAAATTCAATGTCAACAAAAATTTTACAAATTTTTAATTTAGGAACAAGTCCGAAAGATAGATCAGATTAGTAAAAACACAAAAGACTAAATGTGTTAAAAAAATTTTAATGTTCATTGATTCATGGTCCATCCCTTGCAATTGGTGCTGCAATTGCATCAGTAACAATAATTGTGGCATTTTTAGGATTTGATGGAATTTCAAATGAAGTAGAACTTGTAATACAGCCAACTCCAACAATTCAGCAAACTCCAACTATTCAGAAATCAGGACCTCTAGAGGTTACCATGGATACATTTTTAGCAAATGCTTCTCCAATACTTGGGAATCCTAATGCACCAGTTACCTTAGTCGAGTTTGGAGATTATCAATGTTATTTCTGCAATGTCTTCTTTCATTCAACTGAAGATGATATTTTGAAAAATTATGTAGATACAGGAAAAGTTAGAATGATTTTCAAAGACTATAACATTATTGGACCAGACTCTGTAAACGCATCACATGGTGCACATTGCGCAAATGATCAGGGGCTGTTTTGGGAATATCATGATATTTTGTATTCAAACTGGACTGGAGAAAACAATGGATGGGCATCTTCTGAAAATCTTGTAAAGTTTGCCCAAGAAATCAATTTAGATATGGGTGAGTGGTCTGAATGCATAACTAATAGATCTCATTCCCAAACTATTCTTGCAAGCAACGAAGATGCAAAAACTCTTGGAATAACAGGAACCCCTGCATTTTTTGTCATTGGTCCTGATGACAAATTTACACGAATCTCTGGGGCACAGCCATTTGAAGTATTTGCAAAAATTTTTGAAATAGAACTAAAAAAATAAGAAATGTAGCGATCAAATAGCGAAAAAAGAACAAAAAAAGTACTAAAATTCCATTCCTACTTAGTTTGAATTAACTGGATATCCTTATTAATGAACCACAGGAGCCAAGCTCATGACAGTGGGAATAGATGACATTGCAATATACATCCCTAGATTGTATATTGATGCATCTGATTTTGCAAAAGCTAGAGGTTTAGATCCAGTAAAATTACAAAAAGGTCTAGGAGTATCTCAAATGGCAATTGTTGATGCTAATCAAGACCCAGCATGTCTTGCAGCAAACGCATGTTTGAAAATTATGCAAAGAAACAAACTATCTCCAGAAGATATTGGAAGATTATACGTTTCAACTGAATCTGCATTTGATGAATCAAAGGCAATGAACTCTTATGTTATTGGAATGCTAGAACAAGTTTATGGTCAAGGTGCATTTGAGCACTGTGGAGGTATTGAGACCAAATTTGCTTGTGTTAGTGGGTCATATGCCCTTTATGACAATGCAAATTGGATTAGAGCAGATGAAGCAGATGGAAAGGCTGCACTGGTAGTAGTATCTGATATTGCAAAATACGATTTAGGTTCTAGTGGGGAGATGACCCAGGGAGCAGGGTCAGTTGTAATGCTTCTCAATGACAATCCAAGATTGATGACATTTGATCCTAAAGTTACAGCTACTTCAATTAAAGACGAATATGACTTTTACAGGCCTTTTGGAAAAGAGACACCGATTGTTCACGGCCAATATTCTAATTTGCTTTACATGATTCAGGTAAGAAAAGCACTTGATGCCTACAAGAAGAAGGTAGTCGCAACAGGACTGATCAAGATAGAACCTGGAGAAACAATCTTGGATCATATGGATTACATCAACATGCACTTGCCATACAGCAACATGGGAAAGAAGGCTTTGGCATATATGGTCAGACACGAATGGCGTCAACTTCCACGATGGAAGAAAATTTTGCAGGAAATAGGAATTGATGAACCAGTACCAAAAGACCCACGTGGAACAATTGAATCAGTATTAGGAGATGCAGAATTTATGGCAAAAGACCATGAATTTACCAAACTGTTTTCAAAAACTCCTGAATTCCAAGAAATATACGAATCAAAACTTGCAAGTTCACTAATTGCATCTACTATGATTGGAAATCTGTATACTGCATCACTATACTTGGGATTTAGAAGTAGTTTGGAATTTGAATATCAGAAAGGAATTGATTTGGAAGGAAAGAGAATTGGATTTGGATCGTATGGTAGTGGTGCTAGTGCAATGGTATTCAGTGGAGTCATTCAACCAGAATACAAAGAAGTCGTAAAGGACATGAACTTGGAAGTAGAGATCGGTCAAAGAAAAAGACTAACATGGGATGAATACGAACAATTACATGAAAATAAACTAGCCATTGATGAATCAGTGGTATATTCAAAGAAAGAATTTGTCTTAGTAAATGTCAAAACTGAAACCGAGTCTATAGGCGAAAGACGTTACATCTTTAATGAATAATACAACTAAAGAAATCCATGAATGAAAGAAAATGTAATGAATGTGATGAAAAAGCAAGTAATCATTTTGAAGATAAATGGTATTGCGTGAATCATTACAGTGAAGCAAGACGTGAATCTAACAAAAAATATGAAAGAGTAATATTTATTAAAAAATGTGCGATTGTTGGAGGAGGAATAATTGCCATTGTAGCAGGAACGATAGTAATTTATCAATTTGTTACAAATTTGTAATAAAAAAAGAGTTTAGAATCTAAGAAAAAAAGAGATCAATTCATGAAATTAAACTATGCAGTTGCAAAATGATTTATTGCATATACAAGAATTCCCATTCCAAGAAGGGCATAGAAGATGTTAGTGATAAGTTGTGGTTTCATAATTAGAGTATCAACAATCAAGTATATCTTCTTTGATTATGCATTTCTGAGAATGCTCAAGAATATATTTCAAGGGAATCCTGCTTGAATAATGCAAGAAAAGTCAAATCCAGTCAAAGATTATCTGTTTGATTACCTATCAAAATCAAAAGAAAGTATTCAAAAATTAATCTTTGATAAAAAATTCTCAGAAATCATTGATGATGTAACAGAAAATTGTTATGACAAAATCATCACAATAGGAGAAAAAGATGAAAGTGTAAGCATTTTAGCAACAGGATTGTTACATTATTTGCTAACTAACGCTCTCTTAAACAGTCAAAGAAAAGTAGAGTATCAAGGAATAGAGATAGACATTGTAATTCCAGACATCAAAACACTAGAAAAAGATCCCAAAAAGACATTGTTAATTTGTATTCCAAAATCATCAAAGAGGAAGATAATTGATGAGAAAATTTCTCAATTAGAGAAAATCCAGCCTGAAAAAGAGAACATTTGGGTTATTTTGTCAGAAGACATTTTGATAGATAAAAAATCTTTTGTGTTATCTAAAGAAAACAATACATTTTCAAAAATTATCTTTGAGATTGCACAATTTAGTAATGTTGGAGGTTCAAACAAATTCAAAATCTTACGAGTATAAACAAATTATTTCAATAGTAATTTCAAATCAAGATTTTTTTTGAAAATTCTATACAACGAAGCATTACTCAAGTCATTGATAAATGGGATTGAACCCAATATAGGCACACCAGTAAGACTCTTGAAATCACGTGTAAGCTCTTTTATTTTGTATCCATCTGAATCAAAATCATTTATAATTATTCCTTTAATTGGAATTTTATATTTTTCACACATCTTAACAGTCATTATAGTGTGATTTACAGTTCCAATTTTTGTTCGGGTTACAAGTACGGCAGGAATTTTCATGTCTTTAATTAAATCAGTAACAAAATAGTTTTTAAGAATTGGAGTCATTATGCCACCCATTCCTTCAACTAGCATCATTGAATGAATCTTTGATAGGCTCTTGAAACTTGAAAGAACAGAATTGATTTTTGGTTTAATCTTCAAATTTTTCCATGCAGTATATGGAGATGCAGGAATTGGAAAAAATTGTGGGTTTACTAATTTTTCAGGATCACATGCTTGTGCTGCTTTAGATAATATTTTGATATCTTCAGATTTGTATCCTTTTTTTTGAGCAGTTCCAGCTGCAAAAGGTTTCATCACTCCAACATCAATTCCCATCTTGCGAATTACAACTGCCAGACCAGCAGTAATGTAGGTTTTTCCAACATCAGTATCTGTTCCAGTAATAAAGAGTGATTTCAACAAATTGATTCAGAATATTTGGTTGATTAACTCATCGGTTAATTATTAAGATCTGAAATCTTACAAAATCAGTTGAAAAGTTCTGTTTGGCACCCAAACACCCAGATGAAAGAATGGAATTCTTTCGATATCATCACTAAAGGCAAAGGAATGTGGTTGATTGACTCTAAAGGTAACAAAATGCTTGATGCCGTAGCATCAATGTGGTGCAATGTATGGGGGCATTCTAATCCTCAATTAATCAAAGCAATTACATCTCAGAGTAAAAAACTGCAGCATTCATCCTTGTTTAACCTTACAAATGAGCCAGCTGAAAAGCTTGCTGAAAATTTAGTAAAGATAGCACCCAGAATGCACAAGGTCTTTTTTTCTGATAATGGTTCCTCAGCAATGGAGATTGCTATCAAACTAGCACTTCAATACTGGAAAAACATCGGAGATAAAAAGAAGACCAAGATTGCCACAGTAAAAAATGGATATCATGGCGATACATTTGGAGCAATGTCAGTTGGATATGTACCAGAATTTTTTGATAAATTCAAAGAACAGTTATTTCCAACAATACAATTTCCAGTTCCTAACAAATATAGAATACCTAAAGGATTTACTTTTTCAGATTATCAAAACTATTGTTTAGAAAACATTGAAAAGAGACTTTCAAAAAATAACAACATTGCTGCTTTTGTAATGGAAAGTGGTGCACAAGTAGCAGGAGGAGTCATAATTTTTCCAAAAGGATTTCAGAGAAAGATTAGTCAACTATGTAAAAAATATGATGTGTTATTTGTGTTAGATGAGATTGCAACAGGTTTTGGAAGATTAGGATCTATGATACAATATGAAGAACAAAAAAGCATTCCAGACATTGTTGCATATGGAAAAATGTTAACTGGTGGATATCTAACAATGGCTGCAACCTTAACAAACAAGAAAATTTATGATTCGTATTTAGGGGAATTTAATGATTATAGACATCTCTTTCATGGTCATACCTATACAGGAAATCCCATTGCAGCAGCAGTTGCAAATGAAAATCTCAAAATGTACAAAAAGAATAATTTGATCAAAAAGATACAAAAAACATCAAAAATATTTGAAAAATTCTATCAAGAAATTTTAGAAATTGACATTGTAGGAGACATTAGACACAAAGGTATGCTAATGGGAATTGAATTAGTTGTAAATAAAAAGAAAAAGACACCTATTCATTCCAGAAAGTCAATCAACAAGATATTTTTTGAGGAGGGTAAAAAACAAGGAATCTATCTTAGAACTCTGGGAAATATAGTCATGCTTGTTCCACCACTGGCAATTTCAGAAAAAGATCTGGATTTGCTTCTAAACAGGACAATTAATACAATTAAGGCGGCAAGATCAAAGGTAGTGTAACTGTTAACCCCCATAGCCTTCAAGGTTAACCTTTCCACTAGTGTTATTAATGTAAAATTGATGAAAGATAATATGAATACTCTAGAATTTATCAAAGAGTGTCAGGAAAAAGTATTTTCTGGAATTGGTATTTCATCAAAAGATGCCGAGAAATTATTCAATATTCCAGATGAGAATCTAAAAGAATTGTCAAGTTGTGCAAATGAGATCACTCGAGATTTTAATGGAGACAAGGTTGATGTAGAGCAGTTAAACAATATTAAAAAAAATGCATGTAGTGAAGACTGTACCTTTTGTGGGCAATCTGCTTTTTTTGATACAGGTATTGAAACATACCAATTACCCACCCCTGAAGAAATAGTTACAAAAGCTCAAAAAGCAAAAGATGAAGGAGCTGAATCATATTGTCTTGTTGCAGCATGGAGAGAACCATCACCAAAAGATTTTGAAAAAATATGTAAAATTATTAGTGAAATTAATGAGAAAGTTGGAATAAGTCTAGAGTGCAGTTTAGGTTTTCTTACCAAAGAACAGGCATTAAAGCTAAATGATCTTAAAGTAAAAAGATACAACCATAATTTGGAAACTGCGAAATCAAAATTTTCAGAAATTTGTACAACTCATACATATGAAGACAGGCTAAAGACATTAAAAATTGCAAGGGATGCAGGATTAGAGTTGTGCACTGGAGGAATTATTGGACTCGGTGAAACAAGAAAACAGAGATTAGAGTTAGCATTAGAATTAGCTAGAATATATCCAGAAGAAGTAACAATCAACATATTAGTTCCAATTCCAGGAACCCCATTGGAATTACAAACAGAGATACCTAATTCAGAGATTATCAGAATGTTTTCTGTAATCAGATTTCTTTTACCCGAATCAGTCATTAAAATTTCTGGGGGGAGAGAGACAAATTTGGATGATTCTGGTGAAGAATTACTTCAAAGTGGTGCAAATGGAATTATTACTGCGGGTTACTTGACGATGGGTGGAAATGAGGCTAAAAAAGACCTTGAAATGATAGAAAAAATTGGCCTCCAAGCATAAACTGGACTTTATTAATTCAGAATTAGGTAAAATTAAGCAAAACAACCTCTACAGAAAATTACGATATGGAAAAGTACAAGATTCACATATTACAATTAATGGCAAAAAACTCATCAATTTATGTTCAAATGACTACCTAGGAATTCAAACGGTGAAGATTCAATTCAAACAGCTTCAGTCAAGTTCAAGACTTGTTTCTGGAAATGATGAATCATACAAAAAATTAGAAGATGCACTTGCAAAACACAAATCAAAACAAAACAGTTTGATTTATCCAACTGGATACATGGCAAATCTTGGAGCAATTTCTTCAATTGCTAAAAAAGGAGATTTAATTCTCAGTGATGAGTTAAATCATGCAAGCATCATCGAATCATGTAAGTTAACTGATGCCAAAGTTTTAATTTACAAACATAACAATATGCAAGATTTACAAAAAAAATTAAAACATAAAGGAAAAAATAAGTTTGTAATTACTGAAGGAATATTTAGTATGGATGGAGACTTTTCATATCTGAAACAAATTACAGAGATCTCAGAAAAAGCAAAAGCAATTACAGTCGTAGATGATGCACACGGGGATTTTGTTATTGGAAAAGATGGAAAAGGAACACCAAATTATTTTAATGTAACAAAAAAAATTGATTTGTATATTAGCAGTCTAAGTAAAGGACTAGGATCATTTGGTGGATATGTTGCATCACAAAATAATGTAATTGATTTGTGTATTAACAAATCAAAATCATTTATCTATACATCAGCACTTCCTTCATTTTTAATTGAGCATTCCATGAAAAGGTTTGAATCAAATAGAGAAAAACAAAAGAAAAAACTGGAAAAAAATACCAAACAACTCTTAAAAGGATTGACACAAATTGGATATAAAATAAATTCTTCAACACACATTATACCAATAATAATTGGAAGTGAAAAATTAGCAATGGACTTTGGAAAATTCTTGTTTAATAATGGAGTATTTGTACAGCCAATCAGATATCCTACAGTCCCAAAGAATCAAGCAAGATTGAGAATTTCAGTTACTGCATGGCTCTCAAGCACAAATATTGAAAAAACACTTGAAATTTTTGAAAAAGCATTTCCAAAATTTAGATAATTATCGCAGAGAATCAAAGCCGCCTAAGGCAGGAGAGCCAATAATTACTGCAAATGTGACTATAATTCCTAAACAAATACCCACAATTACAAAACGCATGTTCATACCAAAATTATGTTTATCCCAGTTAAAAATGGATTGTATTCAGACTGGGAAAAGATGTGGAAGAATGCTTTAAAAGAAAAATTATAATTTTAATTCGTGGCAGAAATAACACTAGCAGTAGCTGTCCTAGCAGGTCTCGCGTCATTTGTAGCTCCATGTATTTTACCCATGATTCCAGCATTTCTTGCATACATTTCAGGAACAACACTTTCAGAATTAAATCAAAAAAATGGATCCAGTACAGTAACAATTAACAGAACAAATATTGTTTTAAATTCAGTATTTTTTGTCATAGGATTTTCAGTGGTATTTTCAACATTAGGAGTAATCATTAACAGTGTACTTACAACATCAGCTGGAGAATTAGTTGAAGTATTAAACCAAGTAGCAGGAATAATCATTATAGGATTTGGAGTCTTTTTACTTCTATCAACTAAGATCAACAAGCTAAATATGGAAAAGAAATTCTTTCCAAAAAGTTCAAAGTCAAGCTATCCAATGTCATTTGTGTTTGGTTTGGCCTTTGCAGTAGGATGGACACCATGTGTTGGGCCAATACTTGGAACAATACTCACACTTGCAGCTACTACGCCATCTGTTGCATTCAATTTGTTACTTTTGTATTCATTGGGATTAGGAATTCCATTCATTTTGATAGGAGTTTTTTATTCCAGAGCAACACGACTTATTCGTTCAATGAGTAAACATTTGAAATATTACAACGTATTATTGGGAGGATTCATAATATTATTAGGGATTTTGGTATTCACAAATCAATTGGCATATATTGCAAATTTCCCACTTCTCAACGAACTAATATTCTTAGGGTGATCAAATGAAATCAGAAATAAAAACAGCATTAATCTTAGGAATTGTAATTGCTACAGGGTTGGGTATAATGAGTATGGTTTTTTCATCATTTGATGAAGAATTCGAGTCTACAAACAGGGTTTCAGAAGGAAATTTACTCACTAAAATTGATAAATCAAGATTCAAAATAGCTCCAGATTTAGTTGGAATTGCCCATTATCTGAATACCACACCTGAAGAATTAAGTGAGAATATCAAAGGAAAAGTGATACTTTATGATATTTGGACATACAGTTGCATTAATTGTATCAGAACACTACCATACATCACTGCATGGGATGACAAATATGCAGATCAGGGATTATTAATCATTGGAATTCATTCGCCAGAATTTGAATTTGAAAAAGATCCTGAAAATGTTAAGATGGCATTAAGCAAATATGGAATTGATTATCCTGTTGTTTTAGATAATGATATGGAAACATGGAAGGCATTTGATAATAGATACTGGCCAAGAAAATACATTGCAGACCATGAAGGCTACATCAGATATGATCACATTGGTGAAGGAGGATATCAAAAAACTGAAAAAGTCATTCAACAGCTTTTAGATGAAAGAGCTGCATCAATGGGGATTCAGATGGCTTCAGCTGCACCACTTGTAGACATTGAAGCATTTGAACATTCAATGTTTAAAACACCTGAATTATATTTTGGTTACAAGTTTGCACAAAATAGAAATCAATTAGGTAGTGAAGAAGGATTCCAACCAGGAAAAATAGTTACATATTCAAAATCGGATAAAGTGGACTTGCACAAATTCTATCTAACAGGGGATTGGAAGAATTATGAAGACAGCATGGAATTAGTATCAGATACTGGAGTCATCAAATTGCGATACAATGCAAAACAAGTAAACATAGTAACTGACAATGATGCAGAATTAGAAATATTTCTTGACGGAGAAGCAATTCCTGCCAAGTATTCAGGAGATGACATTACATCAGGAAATAGGCTGATAGTCTCAGAGCCTGATCTCTATAACATCATAAGCAGTGAAAATAGTTCATCACACCTAATGGAAATACAGATCAAGGGTAAAGGATTCCAGATATTCACATTTACCTTTGGATAGTGTAACCATTCCCTCTTGTCACTCCAGTTACAGTATCTGTGGTGACAAATCTGTTTAAAACAAAAATTTGCAGTCAGATTAGGGAAATTAAGACATGATAAGCAACTCTTGGGATAAAGTAGTAGGAGGAAGCATATCTCAAAAAGTAATGAGTAAAGTAACGCGCGAAGCTCCACTTAAAAATAAGATTGATTTTGCGCAACAGAAATTACAATTACAAATTTCAAAATTAGATGGAATTAATGAAAAATTAAAGAAAAAACACGACATGATCTTTGAGAAGATTGTATATGCTCAAAGAAATAACAAAATTGGCTATGCTCAGGCATATGCAGGGGAATTAGCCCATGTCAGAAAAATGACGAACATGATAAGTAGTGCAAAATTATCTATGGAACAAATCAAACTTAGACTAGACACAGTATCCGAACTAGGAGATGTAATAGTTACACTTAGCCCATGCATGTCAATCATCAGAGGACTAGCTCCATCACTAAGAGGAATTATGCCAGAGGCAAATGCATCAATGCAAGATTTATCACAAATACTTGGTGATGTAATCTCAGGCGCATCATTAAACATAGGTGACAGTATGAGTATTGGTGTTGAGACAAATGCAGACACCATGGCAATTCTAGAAGAGGCACATAGTGTAATTGCAGGTCAGACTAAATCAATAATTCCAGAGGTTCCTGATAGTCTTAAACAACAAATAGTTGAGAAAAAATCAGATATACTCATCTAGAATTTTTTTAGTCAATCTTTATTTAGATTTCTTTTTGCTTTTCTGAACTAAAATTTTCTTTATTCTAGAAATTGTAGGATAGCTGTATCCGCGTCTACGATAATTTGCGATCATCATCTTCCAATTCTTTAATCTCCATTGAGCTTGCTCAGTTGTAACAGAATGGACCTCTTTTTTAATAATGCTTTTTCTTCCTACCTTTAGAGTTCCAGCATCTTTTGCAGACCATCTATTCTTTGCAAATTTTAGTCCAGATAGGATCTCTTCAACAGGCATTTCTTTGAAATACTCTTTGAGTTTTTTTAGTTCCACATATGTCGGTTTTTTGGAAATTGACAACTCGATGATTGGTTTTACCATAAAATTTCTAATGACTTATACTTTAAGAGAATCTCGCTAAACCAGAATTAGCTAAAACAGAAAATAATAGAAAAGATTTTGGTAATTCTAACAAGGCAAAGGAATGTTAGCGTTTTTGCATAATGTGTTATACATTCCAAATCCAAAGATCAAGACACCAAATGCAACCAAAGGAACTAGTATGAAAATGTTAGTTTTACGACCCATAACTGGAATTAGATGCATGGCTATAAAATTGTCACAATATTAATCAACGGTGATAGTAAAGGTGCCTTTTGTTTTTGGATCTCGTAATAATGAAACCATTTTTGGTGGTAACAGATCAGATGCTTTGTCACATTTAACAGCCAAAGTTCTTGGACAAATGAAATTACTTTTTCTAATAACAATGTCTTCAGAATGAGTGAGGATTAGATCAGGATGACCTTTTCCATGTAGCACAAATTCATGTTCACCTACACGAATCAAAAAAGTTATTTTTACATCATGAGTTTTGAGTTTGTCTTTTAATTCTTGAGGCAAATCAGCACAGCTTGAAGTTGCATTAACACCAACTATGCAATTACCTTGAGGTGTTAAGTGAGATTCTTTTGTAATCTCTATAGTTTTTTGGTGATTTGATCTAATATTTTCATGTCCAGAAAATCCAATTTCAAATTTCATAAATCCACAATAATTCAGTTGTAAATTAAGCTTTTACTAAAGAAGACGTAATTTACAAAATTACACTAATGTCTTAGGCTTCGATCAAAGTGCCAATTTTTTTCAATAATGGGCACAGTTTAAATTGTACATTCTAAGCAGTGGAGTCAAATGCTTCCTGCACAACAAGGTTACGATAGAGCAATTACAGTATTTTCACCAGATGGCAGACTTTACCAAGTAGAATATGCTATGGAGACTGTTAGAAGAGGAACAATTGCACTTGGTATAAAATGCAAAGACGGAATAGTCATCGCAGTCGAAGAAAAACCAAAAAAATTACAGATTTCTGACATAGCACAAAAGATTTTCCAAATTGATGATCATGTCGGAGTTGCAGCAGCAGGGTATATTCCAGATGCAAGAAGTCAGGTAGACAATGCAAGATTCTTTTCTCAAAGTAACAGAATGATTTATGATGAACAAGTTGAGGTTGAAACAATTGCAAAACATTTAGCTGATCAGTGTCAACAATTTACACAATATGCAGGTGTAAGACCTTTTGGCGTATCACTTATTCTAGGTGGAGTAGTAAACAAAACACCACAGTTGTATCTAACTGATCCCAGTGGAACATACATCTCTTATGATGCAATTGCAATTGGAGCAAATTCTGATCATGTAACTGACTTTTTAGAAAAAACTTACAAAAATGATCTTTCATTAGATGATGGTTCAGTATTAGCCGCAGGAGGAATTTATCTAGGAAGTGAGGATAAAGAAGGATCAAAACACATCAGAATGGCACACATTAAAACGGAAACAGGTTTGTATGAAATAGTTTCTGATGAGCTGATTGTAAACTATGCAAAAACTGCCAGAGAAAAATATCCACACGATGATAAATAATTACTTTTAACTGCATGTGAGATTAAATTACATTGAAATTATCAGTTGCCATTCCTGAATCAGCACTATCTGATGATTCACTTAAGATAGACAAGACTAGAAAAATATCAGTTCTAGCAAGGGCTTGCTCTATTTTTAAAATAGAGACAATCTATGTCTACCAAGATGGAGACAACAAACAAGACGGTAATTTGCTTGTGATGATTCTAAAATATTTGGAAACACCTCAATTTTTGCGAAGAAGGTTGTTTCCTAAAATGAATGACTTGAAATTTGCAGGGGTACTTCAACCACTAAAAATTCCAAGCCACATCACACCAGCAAATTCAAAAAAGATCAATAGAGGAGATGTAAGAGAAGGAATTGTAGTTAGTATAAAAGGAAAAAGATTTGTCGATGTTGGAATAAACCAATTAGTACCATTTTTTGGCAAGACTTCGATAGGAAAAAGGGTGACAATTCAATTCAAAGAAGGTTATCCTAAATTTTCAGTAAAAGAAATCGACAAAAATGAAGTCAAAGATTATTGGGGATATTCAGTCAAAGAGAGAGCAAACTTGTTTTCACTATTAACCGAGTGGAAGGGAAACATCATCATCACATCTAGAAAAGGAAAAACTGCAACAAAAGAACAGATTTCTAAATATATAAAATCAGACCAGTCAACACTGATAGTATTTGGTTCTCCTGAAAAAGGAGTTCATGAAATCTTGGGAGGTAAAATGAAAAATGTACAAAATGCAAAGACTCTGAACTTTTTCCCAGACCAGGCTACTCAAACTGTGCGTCTAGAAGAAGCATTGTTAGGAACATTAGCAATAATTAACGCTCAAAGAATATCATAACATGCCAGAAAGAAAAAACTTTTTGCTAATGGCAATTGGAATGGGGGTAATTGGAATTATAATTGGTGCAATTACTATTTGGAACATGGCATCAGATTTGTTGATGCCATAATATTTTAAGCATTGTTGGTTAACTAAGATTTATTATGTGGTTAACGATATCTCATATGGTTTAATAGGGGGCAATCGATGATGCGATTTAGTCATGGGCGCTCGTAAACACCATCAACCACGCAGAGGAAGTCTAGCATACTCTCCTAGAGGACGTGCTAAAAGCATGGAAGCAAGGATCAGAGCATGGCCAAAATTAAATTCAGAAGAACCAAAAATTTTAGCTCACTGCGGGTTCAAGGCAGGTTGTGTCCAGATTGTAAGTATTGACGATCGTGAAAAGACACCAAATGCAGGAAAACAACTTGTTAGTCTTGGAACAGTCTTAGTAACTCCACCAATACTAATTTTAGGAATTAGGGGATATTCAAAAGATCATAACGGATTACATGCAGAATTTGATGTATATGCAGAAGACATTCCAAAATATATTGCAAAAGAAATTACATTAAAAAATAAAGAAGGAGCATTAGAAAATGCGGAAAAAAGATTAGGAAGAATTAAAGAAATCTTTGCAATCGTTGCAGTTTCTCCACGTGCAGCTGGATTAGAACAAAAGAAACCATATGTTTTTGAAGCTTTAGTTAGCGGTGGAGACATACAAAAACAATTTACTCATGTTAAAGAATTACTTGGGAAAGAAATCAAAATTGATCAAATTTTTGAACTTGGTTCAAGTGTTGATGTTGCTGCAATCACTAAAGGTAAAGGATGGCAAGGTGTCATTCAGAGATGGGGTGTAAAAAAGAAACAACACAAATCAAGAAAAACAGTTAGAGAAGTAGGTTCACTTGGCCCAATCTCACCACAAAGCGTCATGTATACAGTTCCAAGGGCAGGGCAAATGGGATTCCATCAAAGAATAGAATATAATAAACGAATTATGATTATAGGAAATACAGATGATAATCAAATTAAAATTAATCCAGATGGTGGATACAAGCACTTTGGATTAGTTAAAGGAGACTTTGTTGTTCTAAAAGGTTCAGTTCCTGGAACATACAGAAGATTGATTAAACTAAGAAGTCAAATCAGGAATGCTCCAGCCAAAGTTAACAAACCAAATATTTTGGAGTTAGTAGTATAATGAAAGCAACTACATATACAACTACTGGAACAAAAGATGGAGAAGTAGAACTTCCACTTGTATTCTCAACTCCATATAGAAGGGAATTGATTCACAAAGCTTTCACCAATCTAACATCACACAGATTCCAACCACAAGGAAGACATCCAACTGCAGGTCAAGATGTAGTAGCAGATACGAATGATCCTCCAACAGGCCAAGGTGTATCTCGTGTAGCCAGAATGAGAGGAGGAGGAGGAGGCAGACAAGGTCAAGGTGCAGAAGTTGCATCAACTAGAGGAGGAAGACAAGCACACCCGCCTATTGTTGAGAAGGTAATTTACAAGAAATTAAACAAGAAAGAAAACAAACTAGCATTGTGTTCTGCAATTGCTGCAACAGCATCAAAAGTTCTTGTAGAATTACGTGGTCATAAAGTTGAAGGTATTAAATCATTCCCAATTATAGTATCAGATGATATAGAATCAATATCTAAAGCAAGTGAAATCTCCAAAGTATTAGATTCACTAAAACTCTCACAAGACATTAAGAGATTATTATCAAGAAAAGTACGTTCTGGGCAATCAAGACTTAGAGGAAGAAGTAAGAAAGTTGGAAAGAGTGTTTTGTTTGTAACAATGGATTCATCAAACTTGAGAAAAGCGATAGGTGCATTTCCTGGCGTAGAAGTAAAAAATGTAAAAGATTTGAGCGTATTAGATTTGGCTCCTGGTTCTGATCCAAGTAGATTAACAGTATATACCAAATCAGCAATTAAAGAGATTGGGAAAATTAAATCAACACATCTGGAGTTAATGGTGAAAACACAATGAATGTAGAACAAGCAAATAGAATTATTGTCAAGCCACACATTACAGAAAAAACATTTGCAATGATAGAAAACGAAAGTAAAGTTTGTTTCATTGTAGAAATTTCAGCAACTAAACCACAAATTGCTGAGGCAGTAAAAATACTCTTCAATGAAAACGTTACCAACGTTAACACTGCAAGAACAATTTATGGCAAAAAGGCATTTCTTAAGTTTGAGACTACAGCAAAAGCTAGGGATTTGGCAACAAAGATAGGAATGCTATAATATGGACCACAAAACTCGAAGTGCATTAACAGAGGAGAAGGAGAATGGTTAAAAAATTTTCATACAGAGGAATTCCAAAAGAGGAGTTAGAGAGCACATCTTTAGAGAAATTACTCCTATTATTCAACTCCAGACAAAGAAGATCTCTTACTAGAGGTATTAATGATGGAAAAAGAAAATTAATTGATGAAATCAAGTCTGCAAAAGCAGGAAAATTAAAGAATCCTATCAAAACTCACCTAAGAGATTTGATCATTCTACCATACATGGTAGATGTTACAGTAAATGTTTTTTCAGGAAAGGAGTTTAAGCCAGTCGAAATTAAAACAGAGATGATTGGCCATTACTTAGGAGAATATGTCATAACAAACAAAAAAGTCTCACATGGTGCACCCGGAGTAGGAGCATCAAGATCCAGTCTTTATGTTCCGTTGAAGTGATTATTATGGGTAGATTCAATTACGCTTTCCAAAATTATGATGAAACAAGACATGTACGTTCATCATTGAGAGAAAAAGATATCTCACACAAACATGCACGTGAAGTAGCAGTTGCTATCAAAGGATTGTCAATTGAAAAAGCAAGAGATTTCTTACAAGCAGTAATTAACAAAGATAGAGCGGTTGCATTTAGACGATTCAAAAACCAAGTAGGGCACAGATCAGATCCTGGAATGATGTCAGGACGTTATCCACAAAAAACAGCAAAAGAATTCATTAAAGTTTTAGATAATTTAGAATCAAATGCAGAATACAAAGGAATGGATTTAGATAGATTAAGAATTATAAACGTAACTGTTCACAAAGGAGTAATTATAAAAAGATTCATTCCAAGAGCAATGGGAAGAGCAACTCCAAAGAACAATGTATTGACTCACGTGGAATTGGTAGCTCAGGAAATTTAGAAATGTCAGCAGTCAAAAACGTAATCAAAGACAACTACAACATGATGCTTCTCAAAGATTATCTGAGAAATGCAATTAAAGACGCAGGTTTTTCACATGCAGAAATATCAAAAACACCAACAGGTACCAGAGTCGCATTACATGTAACAAGACCAGGAATCGTTATCGGAAGAAAGGGTACTGGAATCAGGGCCCTTACTGAAAAACTTGAAAAAGACTTTGGATTAAAAAGCCCACAGATTTCAGTAGTAGAAATTGAGAAACCAGAACTAGCTCCAAGCGTGATGTGTAACAGAATGGCTGCTCATCTTGAGCGTGGCACTGCCTTCAGAAGAGCAACAATGTGGACATTAAAACAAATCATGGAAGCTGGAGCAATGGGGGTTCAAATAACAATTTCTGGAAAACTCAGAGGGGACCGCTCAGCATTTGAAAAACACACAGCAGGAATATTACCAAGAGCAGGGCATCATGCAGAAACTATTGTTGAACAAGATATTGCACATGTAAAAACTGCAATGGGATTAATTGGAATTAGAATTAGAATCGCTAGAAAAGATAAGCTTATCCCAGAATTTGAAATGATAGATAAAAAACCAAAGAAAGTAAAACAAGATCTAGAAGAAAAAACAGAGGAGGTAAAATCAGAAACAGCGGAGGTAAAATCAGAAACAGCGGAGGGAAAATCAGAAACAGCAGAGGTAAAATCAGAAACAGCAGAGGTGAAATCAGAAACAGAAGAGGTAAAAACAGAAACAGAAGATGT
>SMUZ01015910.1_pt1 | contig 18768 bp, 19 predicted proteins | sample 2456421 | NCBI WGS metagenome assembly SMUZ01 (sample SAMN11095932, study PRJNA526329) | marine sediment metagenome | biome: Marine sediment; feature: Surficial sediment; material: Deep marine sediment; isolation source: Hadal surficial sediment | place: Pacific Ocean | collected 2014-11 | depth... | reverse complement strand
GAAATACTTGCCGGTCAGGCAGCCGCTGCTATCAGAAACGCACAGTTGTACAACGGGCAGGTTGCAGCAAATAATGCTTTGCAGGAAGCAAATGCTCATCTTATTCAAGCAGAACGTAAAACATTAAAATCGAGTATTGATGCAGAAATCGGTCAATCGCTTCAGGGACTTGTACACCTTGCTCTGCTTGAGAATGAAAGTCTTATGAGAACAATTGAAAAATCCCAAAAGGAATATGAAAGCAACTCAAATGGAAACAATACACTTGTTCTCGATAGATTAAAATTAAAATCCAGGGTTGCTATTGATAGTATCAGAAATATTCAGAAATATGCACAGGTATTATTGGAGACTTCTCTTCTCAATCTGAATAAAGACAGTGGCGACATTAACCGAACAATTCAATCGGTAATTAAATATTTATCTCCGATGAAAAAATTTTCTTTAGTTACTTTTAATACTGAATTAAATAATTTACCCGATTGTAATTTTGATTCAGAACAAATACAACACTTGCTAGTTCATTTATTTACAAATGCAGCAGAAGCAAAACGAGATGCCACGATAAGTATAAAGTCAGATTTTGAAAAAGAAAATATAACTTTGGAAATTAAAGATGATGGTTCCGGATTTCCTTCTAATATATTGAAAGATCCTTTTGGCTCGGCTATGGATAGAAAAGGGAGCTACGGGCTATACCTTTGCAAAAGTATTGTTGATAGACATAACGGAACAATGGAATTAGAAAATTCTAACGAAGGCGGTGCACTAATAACAATCACATTACCGGCGGCTTAAAAATGTCAGAGTCACTATTAAAATATTTTCGCTTAATGTATGATTCAATTCGTTTTCCCATTCAAGTTGTGAATAAGGGGGGTTATGTTGTTTATGTGAACGAATTATTTACAATCCAATGGGGCTACACACTTTCGGAAATTAAAGAATATAATATTTTCCAGGATAACGAATTAGTACGGAAAGGTGTACAGCAATTAATTACTGATGCATTTGAAAAACAAGAATATTCAACCTTTGATAATTATGTTGATTCACTTCTTATAAACAGAGAGTTTGCAGTGCCATTATTACGAACGAGTATCTTTCCCATTAACTATAACGATGAGAGCTATGTGGTTCTTCTTCACGAGGATCAAACAGAACAAGTGCTGGCTGAAGAAGAAATAAAAAAGGCGAGAGATATGGGTAAAGAAGCCGAGAGATTAAAAGATACTTTTTTAACCGTGCTATCGCACGAATTAAGAACGCCGCTTAACATAATATTAGGTTATTCAACAATAATAAGAGAAAATCTTATAGATAAATTTAATGCTGAAGAAAAAATATACCTTGATAATCTATATGCAGGAAGTTCCAGGTTGTTTAAAAGTATAACACAAATGCTTGAGTTTGCACAGATTGAAGCTGGTAATTATAAAATGAGCATTGATTCCTATAATCTGTGTGAAGTAGTTCAAAGCTGTATTGTTACTAACAATCAAAATGCAATTGATAAAAATCTGAAAATCAAAGCTAATTTTAAAAAGAATAAAATATATGCGGATATGGATTTACAATGCACAGAAACAGCGATCAATAATCTTTTAGATAATGCAATTAAGTTTACCCGACATGGCTTTATTGATGTCGAGATAAGTTTAATGGAAGACAGAGGTTTAGCCACCTGTAAGATAAAAGATACTGGAATTGGTATTTCCTCTCAGTATTTAGATCATCTGCACCAGCCGTTTAGCCAGGAAGATTTGAACATCGGCAGGAACTATGAGGGCAACGGGCTGGGATTAGCCCTGGCGAAAAAGTATGTTGAAAAAATGGGCGGTTCAATTTTAGTTGATAGTATTAAAGGGGTTGGAACTACTATAACGGTTACTCTACCGTTATCAAAAGATCAATTCCATGAATCACCTGAATTCCCTGCAATAGAGCGAGTTGAATTCAACAAAATATATATGTTTGATGATACACAAGAATCGTATAATTTGATAAAAGTGTTCCTCAGAGATTCGTATGAATTTGAAAATCATAATTTTGATAATTACGATATTAACTTTGTTAAAGAAGATTATTTTTCAATAATAATATTGGATGTACCTAAAAATTTGTGGGATAAATGTCTTGAGATGGTAAGAGAGATTAAAGACAACGACCCATTTAAGCGACCGGTGCTTGTTCTATCGAGTGAGTTTATGCACGACAAGATTGCCAAATTTTATAAGTCAGGGGCAGATAAGTTTTTGGTAAAACCTTTTTCGAAAAATGATCTTCTTGTAGCAGTAGAAAAAATCACCGCTTAGCTATTTATTCACCATTCTCTATTTAACTAAGTATTGTTTAATTAATCATTGTGTGATAATTGAATCTTAACGAATTAAAAAAAACAATTAGAGCAAATGCTAATGAGGATCATGCTAAAACAATGCAATGGTTCTTCAAAACAGGCAAGGGCGAATATGGAGAAGGTGATAAATTTGTTGGAATTAAAGTCCCTGTACAAAGAAAGATTGCCAAACAATTCGGGGAATTGGATCTAAAAGATTTAGAATTGCTGCTTGATTCGAAAATACATGAAGAACGATTAATTTCACTACTGATTCTTGTTGAAAAGTATAACAGAGCAGATGAAAAAGTAAAAGAAATAATTTTTCGTTTCTATAAAAAGAACAGAAGAAAAATTAACAACTGGGATTTAGTAGATCTGTCTGCGCCTAAAATTATGGGGATACATTTATTAAATCGTGATAAACAAATTTTATACAAGTTCGCCCATTCAAAAAACCTTTGGGAAAAGAGAATCTCAATTATTTCAACATACAGCTTTATTAAAAATCATTATTTCAAAACCACATTAGAAATCTCGGATATCTTATTAAATGATGATCATGACTTGATCCATAAAGCTGTGGGATGGATGCTTAGAGAAGTGGGGAAGCAGGATTTGAATACATTGGAGAAGTTTCTTAAACCACGATATAATAAAATGCCAAGAACAATGCTTCGCTATTCAATTGAAAAATTTCCTGAGAAGAAAAGAAAAAATTATTTAAAAGGAGAAATTTAAAGCAAACATGAAAAAGAGAGAAAATATTTCATCAGGGGCAATATGGGAAGATAAGGTTGGCTACTCACGTGCGGTAAAAGTTGATGATCTTATTGAAATATCAGGGACAACTGCCGTAATTGGCAGTGAGGTAGTTGCTGTTGGTGATCCGTACGAGCAAACAAAATTCATTATAGAAAAATTTTCTTCAGTTCTTGAAGAAGCATGCAGTTCATTAAAAGATATAATTAGAGTTAGAATTTATGTGCGGGAGATTACTGATTGGGAAAAAGTAGGAAAAGCCTTTTTCGAATATTTTAAAAATATAAAACCTGCAGCAACTTTAGTTGAGGTGAGTTCATTAATTGATCCGCAAATGCTTGTAGAGATAGAAGCCACCGCAATAATTACTGAATGAAGTTAAAAATTTTATATTTCTTTTCATCAGTTATATCCGATGTTTGTTAACGTTAGTCGTATTGAAGACAGTTAACAATAAGGAGATTGTATTCTTATTTTGCAATAAAACAATTCTGTTATAAATTACACCATTATTATTAAGAATTTAAAAGCATAAAATACCTCATGAAGCAGAGAACAAAAGACAAAGTAATAAACGGAGAATCAATTTTCTTTACAGATGAAGAGGACCCGCGCACATTTTCTCTTTCAAACCAATTTGCCGAACATATGGAATTTGAACTAGTTAAAGATAAAATAACAGCTACGGGAGACGATGCATATTTTTCGTTATCATTAGCTGTCCGCGATCGACTGGTTAGAAGATGGCTCCGAACTCAAAATCAATATTACGAAAAGGATGTTAAAAGAGTTTACTACCTTTCGTTAGAGTATTTAATGGGCAGACTTTTAGGTAATGCCCTTATTAACATGGATCTTTATGATGAATGCTATAACATCCTTAAGAAGGACGGTTACAGCTTGGAAGAAATCAGAGATTTTGAAGATGATATGGGTTTGGGTAATGGAGGTCTCGGTCGGCTTGCTGCTTGTTATTTAGATTCGATGGCTACTCTGGAACTTCCCGCGTTTGGTTATGGAATCAGGTATGAATACGGAATTTTTGAACAGGAGATTGAAAATGGTTATCAGGTTGAGTATGCTGATAGCTGGTTAAGCGGCGGAAATCCCTGGGATATAATGAGAAGAGAGCTGTCCTTCAAAGTTAAATTTTATGGTAAGGTTAAGCGAACCGAAAATCCTGATGGTACTTATTCATTTGAATGGGTTGATACTGAAGATGTTCAAGCACTCGCTTATGATGTGCCGATACCAGGTTATAAAAATAACACTGTAAATAATTTACGCCTATGGCAGGCAAAAGCATCCAAAGATTTTAGTTTTAAGGATTTTAACCTTGGTAATTATGTTGCAGCAGTGGCAAGTAAAAATGATTCGGAAACAATATCCAAAGTTCTTTATCCGAATGATAGTTATGTAGAAGGTAAATTCCTACGGCTTAAACAACAATACTTTTTTGTTTCTGCAACATTGCAGGATATAATAAGGAAGTATAAAGTCAGCCACGATTCCTTTGATAATTTTGCGAAGAAGACAGCCATTCAGTTAAATGATACTCATCCTGTTATAGCAATACCCGAATTAATGCGAATCTTGCTTGATGAGGAAAGAATTAGCTGGAATAAAGCATGGAAGATAACTTCTAAAACATTTGCTTATACAAATCATACAGTTGTTCCGGAAGCACTTGAAGAATGGTCAATTCAACTTTTCGAGGAATTGCTGCCGCGTCATCTCCAAATAGTTTACGAAATAAACAGAAGATTTTTAGAAGATGTTAAGAAAAACTATACTACTGATGAAAAAATTACTTCCAAGCTTTCAATAATTGGGAGTGGAAACGTAAGAATGGCAAACCTTGCAATAGTTGGAAGCTTTGCTGTAAATGGAGTTGCAGCTCTTCACACTAAAATTATAAAGGAAAGAATTTTCCCTCATTTTAATAATATATTTCCAGGAAAATTTATTAACATAACAAACGGAATAACACCAAGAAGATGGCTTAAAACTGCAAACCCCTTTCTATCTAAAATAATATCGGAAAAAATTGGAGACGGTTGGATAAAAAATTTGGAGGAGCTTAGCAAGTTAGAGCAGTTTATTGATGATGAAGAATTCCGTGAAAGCTGGCGTAGTGCAAAATGGCTTAATAAGCGGTTGCTGATTGATTACATCGAAAAAGATCAGGATATTAAAATTAATCCCGAAGCGATGGTGGATGTGCAGATAAAAAGATTTCATGAATACAAACGACAACTTTTAAATGTGTTGCATGTTATTACACTCTATAACAGGATAAAAGATAATCCTCAATTGGAGATGGTTCCGCGCACAGTAATATTTGGCGGTAAAGCAGCGCCTGCCTATCATATGGCAAAACTTATAATCAAACTAATAAATTCTGTTGGCAAAGTTATTAATACAGATAAAGATGTTGGAGATAAACTAAGAGTTATCTTCCTGAAAAATTATTCTGTAACACTTGCAGAAAGAATTATTCCCGCATCCGAGCTTTCAGAGCAAATTTCGATGGCTGGGTTAGAAGCATCAGGTACAGGAAATATGAAATTTGCGTTGAATGGTGCGTTAACCATTGGTACGATGGATGGAGCAAACATTGAAATTAAAGAAGAAGTTGGCGATGAAAACATTTTTATTTTCGGTCTTTTGGCAGACGAAGTGATTAAGCTAAAAGAAGTAGGATATAATCCGCATAAATATTACGAAGCTAATACAAACTTGAAGCGTGTGATAGATATGATAAAATCTAATTATTTTAATATAAATGAACCGGGAATATTTAACTCTATTATCGATGGTTTATTAAACGATGATAATTATTGTTTGTTTGCAGATTATCAATCCTATATAGATATGCAGGATGAAGTAAACCGTGAATATAAGAATGTAGATGAGTGGACGAAAAGATCAATTTATAATGTGGCAAGGATTGGAAAATTTTCAAGTGATCGTTCTGTTAAAGAGTACGCGGAAAACATTTGGAAAGTTAAACCAACTCCGATAAAAGCTAAAACAAAATAATTTACGAGCGTAAATAATCCACTGATAAAATAATACATCCAAAAATAATTCGTAAATTTCCAGTCGTAAATAAAAAGCATTACATTCATTAAAAAAAATTAAGTTGAAAGAGAAATAATTTTTATGGAGTATTCAATTCATTCCAAATCACAAATAGGTCACGTTCATTTAACTGTTGCAGATTTGGATCGTTCAATCAAATTCTATCGCGACCTACTGGGATTTAATGTAACTGCAAGGTTTGGAAATTCAGCGGTCTTTTTATCTTCTGGTGATTACCACCATCATATTGGATTGAATACCTGGGCAGGTCCCAGTGTAACTCCTCCACCCGAAGGTCATTCTGGTCTTTATCATTTTGCCATTCTTTATCCAAATCGTCATGAACTTGCAAAAGCTTTTAAGGTTTTATGGGAGGAAAAATATTCTATTGAAGGGGCATCCGATCATGGAATTACCGAATCCATTTACATTAATGATCCTGATGGTAATGGTATTGAGCTGTATTGTGATAGATCAAGTGAAGTATGGCCAACTGATGAAGACGGAAATTTTATTATTGTTACAACACCACTGGACCTTCCCAATTTGCTTTCTGAACTAGACTTGCAAGAATAAAAAGTTGATTTATTTTGAAATATGGTAACATTTTATTAAATTATGTAAACACTTACGTAAATACTATTATAATATATATGATATGAATGATGAATTATTTTTTGGAATAAGACTAAAAAAAACTGGTGAGATGATATCCTCACAAATATCTGAGATTCTGTCTGATGAGAAAATTGAATTTGAGCCGCGTGGAATATATCTATTAATTATTCTGAAAGAAAAAGAGCAAGCAAGTATAAAAGATATTGCAGCAATTCTTGGGATGACACATCCTGCAATTGTTCAAATGGTAAATACTCTAAATAATATTGGGATGATAACGCAAAGTAAATCAGCTGATGATAAGCGAATAACATTAATTAAATTAACTGAAAAAGGAAAAGAAGAACTAAATAGAATTAACCCGGTTCTCACTGAAATAGAATCTGCAGTGGAATCAATAATTAATGAAATTGATGTGAACTTGAAATATTCGTTATCAAAATTAAGTGAAGCGGTAAAAAGCAAAATGTTAACAATGAAAGTAAATGATGGATTAAAGCAAAAATCCATAGATGAAGTAAATATTGTTCCGTATAAAAGGAAATATAAATCTGATTTTGCAAAATTAAATTATGAATGGCTCGAAAAATATTTTAATACTGAAAAAGGTGAGGCAGAAGATAAACGATTGCTTAACAATCCTGAAAGGGAGATAATTAAAAAAGGTGGCGAAATTTCTTCGCACTACTGAATGAGAATGTGGTTGGGACGTGTGCTGTGTTAAAAATTAACAATACATTTTATGAAATTGCTAAGATGAGTGTTACTGAAAATGCACAGGGAAAGCAGATTGGGAAAAAACTTGCCCTTACTGCAATTGGGTATGCAGTTGAAAAAGGTGCTTCGAAATTAAGACTTTACACAAGTAGTAAATTAACCGCAGCACAAAATCTATACAGAGTTTTAGGTTTCACAGAGGTAAAAGAGAAACCGAATCATCGATACAAAAGAAAGTTGATATTAATGGAATTAGATTTAAAAATGTAATTATCTATCACTTGCAATTTGAACCGATTGAGAAGTAATTTACAATTCAACAATATCTTTAATTAATAATAGTACTTAATGAAATGTTTGAAAACTTAAAAAAGATTTTATCCAACGGAAGCAGCGAAAAATATAAAGAAGAAAATATTGATAAATCAGATCTTCACAAGAAGCAATTACAAATTGCAACAGCCGCAATATTTATTGAGATGGCAAAAGCAGATGGAGAGTTTTCCGATGATGAAAGAGATCTAATAATTCAATCGCTTAAAAAGCGGTTTAATTTAAATGAACAGGATATTCATGAATTGATCGAACTTTCAAAAGCCAAATTAGATGAAAGCATAAGTTTGTACGAATTCTCTAAGACGATAAACGAACATTTTACAACTGATGATAAAATGGTGCTTTTAAAAAATCTTTGGAGAATGATTTATGCCGATAAAAAATTAAACCAGTATGAAGATCATTTAATAAAAATGATTGGTGGAATGCTGCAGATGGAACACAAAAAAATTATTAACGCAAAAATGTTAATTAGAAAAGAACTTAGAATAGAGTAACCATAAATAAAACCACAGTTACTATTTTTCTAATTCCTGTTCGATAAGTTTAGTGAGAGCTTCGTCAGTTGGTTCTACCTTGGTTAAAAATCTTGCCGTAATTTTTCCATCCTTTGAAATAATAAATTTTTCGAAGTTCCAGTTTATATCAGAACCATCTGTTACGCTGTTATTTGTTAATCTTTCATACAACGGGGATTTATCATAACCTAAAACTTTTAGTTTATCGAAAAGCTTGAATGTAACATTATATTTTGATGAACAGAATGCTTTTATCTCATCATTCGTTCCCGGTTCCTGAGCGCCAAAATCGTTACAGGGAAATGCAAGAATTTCAAATCCGAGCGAGTTATAACTTTGGTAGATTTCCTCAAGTCCATTATATTGAGGGGTGTAGCCGCACTCACTTGCAACATTAACAATCAACAAAACTTTGTCGTTATAATCAGAAAGTTGGACTGAGTTGTTTTCCATATCCATAACTATTATGTCATTAATATTATCTTTCAAATCATCATCTCCAATATTTTGAGAAACTGTACTCGAAAATCCACCAAACTGCAAGCTGAACACTAATGCGATTAGTATCATTTTAATCTTTTCAATTTTCATTGTACTACCTTTTAAAATTAGTGGTGTCTAATTATAACAAATTTATGATCTAAATTCTTCATATAAATCCTTAACCAGGCAGGATGATAAATAGGCAAAACTATACTTCTTGCGATATGAATAGATTTTTAATCCTGCAAACTGTCCAAGAAAAAAAGCAATGATCATTATGGGATAAGTAATAAACTCAAATCCAATACCCGTGTAAATCCTGAATTAAATTAATAAAAGGAATCGGTATATGGATAGAAAGAAACCACTGCAAAGAAAATCTCTTTACATTTGCTCTCCAATATCCAAATGAAATATTGATTATAAAATCAAGACAAGCTGCTAATAGTAAAAGCATAATAGACACAGTTTCTAATTTTTTGGCTGGAAACATAATTAAAATCATTCCACCCTACAAGAAAGAAATTTATCTCCAGTTTCTGGCGGGATCCGGAAAAACCAGGTTAATGCTAGCTCATCACAGCGGCAAATGATGTAGTATTAACAATATCATCAACACTGCAGCCGCGGCTAAGATCGAAGCACGGTTTGTTTAATCCCTGAACAAGGGGACCGATTGCTTCAGCACCACCAAGGCGTTGTGCAATTTTATAAGCAATATTTCCGGCATTTAAATCGGGGAAAACCATAACATTTGCTTTGCCGGCAACAGGACTGCCCGGCGCTTTCTTTTTCCCGATTGATTCAACTACTGCAGTATCGAATTGAAATTCTCCGTCAACATTTAAATCAGGTCTTTTCTCTTTAACGATTTTTGTTGCCTCAATAACCTTATCAATTAATTCATGCTGTGCGCTGCCTTTTGTTGAGAAAGAAAGCATTGCAACAAACGATTCTTGATCAGTTAATTTTAAATGATTATCAGCAGTAGAGATTGCAATATCAGAAAGTTGATTTGCATCGGGAATGGGAACGACAGCGCAATCAGCGAAGCTAAATACATTGTCGGGAAAAAGCATAAGAAAAAAACTGGAAACTATTGATATCCCCTCTGGCATGCCAACACACTGAATTCCAGCCCGCATAACATCACCTGTGGAAGCGGTTGATCCTGCAACACTTCCATCAGCCATTCCTTCACGCACCATCATTGCACCGAAAAACAGATCCCTGGCTACAGTTTCACGCGCTAGCTCAATTGTAATTCCCTTATGTTTTCGCAAGTTAAAGAAGATATTTGTAAAATCACTTAATTTATCCGATTTGGATGGGTCGATAATTCTAACACCTGTTAAATCAACGCCAAGTCGTTCAGCATCACTCCTTATTATGTCTTCGTTGCCTAGTGTAATTACCGATACGATTTTTTCTTTTGTTAAAATTTCTGCGGCTTTTAATACTCTTTCATCGTGTGACTCTGGAAAAACTATTGTTTTTTTTAGTGCTGATGCTTTTTCTTTTATATCGTTTAATAAATTTAATCCCATTTTTTGCTCCATAATTTTTAAAATTTCATCATCAAACTTAATAAATTTAATTGTGATAGTATGTAATGAAGTTGATGACTAAATTTAGAAAGGAAAAATTATTAATCTTTGGAATGACTGATGGCTAATGATTTCGAACAAAAGATGACCAATATAAACTTTGCTGATTCATGATAATTTGGTATCAGTTATATTACGATAAACATTGATTTTTGATAGTAAAAGCAATACATTCACACTCTTAATTTTTACATGATTGCAGAAAATTTAAAGCGGCTTAGGGATAAGATAAACGCACAATGTGCTGCTTCAGGAAGACGTGCCGAAGAGATTAAACTAATAGCCGTATCAAAGTACTTTGGTATCGAAGCAATAAATGAAGCTAATAAACTTGGCATAACTGATTTTGGCGAAAATAAAGCGCAGGAGCTAAGGGATAAATTTGAATTGTTAGGCAATAAAGTAAACTGGCATTTCATCGGAACTCTGCAGCGCAATAAAGCAAAATATGTTGTAAAAGCTGCCTCTCTCATCCATTCGGTAGATTCAATATCTTTAGCGGATGAAATAAATAAGCAAGCAGCCAAAAATGATAAGGTTCAGGATATTCTTTTGGAAATTAAAACTTCCTTTGAAGAAACAAAGGCGGGACTCAACCAGGAGGAGCAAATTATCAAACTGGTAGAGCATTGCAAAACCCTTTCTAATATAAATTTGATGGGACTTATGACAATGGCGCCTTATACTGATGACGAAAAATTAATTAGGAAAAGTTTTTCTGAATTGCGTAAATTAAAAGATAAGATTAATCAACAAGGAATCAATCTAATCGAACTCTCTATGGGAATGACAAGTGATTTTGAAATAGCAATTGATGAAGGTGCAACTATGCTGAGGATTGGCTCGGCAATTTTTGGTAAACGGGATTACGCCAAAGACTGGAGGATGATATGAATCTCACACCAACTGACATTAAAACTCAGGAGTTTTCTAAATCTCGTAAAGGTTATGATGCTGATGAAGTGAAAGCTTTTCTGGAAAAAATTGCTGAAGAAGTTGAAGACCTTATGAATGAAAATGAAACTTTATTGGATGAGACTGAAGAATTAAAGACAAACTTGGATGAGTATAAGAAGATAGAGAAAGATTTACAAACGAAAATTTTAAATGTGCAGAATTCCTCAGCAAAATCAATGGAAGCTGCAAAGAATCAAACAGGTATGATGCTGAAGGAAGCGGAATTAAAAGCAGCCCGGATAATAGAGAAAGCAAAAGAAAATGCAAACGAAATTAGGAACGCTGTAATCAATTTAAGAGAAGAGAAAGATTTGATAATTGCAAAATTAAAGGCGATTGTAAATACTCAGTCAACTCTTCTTGAAGGCAAAGTAAAGAAAATTGATGAAGCACAGCAGGAACTGGAAAAAACTAAACAGCAGCCAAAGGATGATTTGGATGTTGATGTTGATGACATTGTGAACAGACTTTTATAAAAATGAGCGAATTGATTTCCAAAATAAATGAAACTCTTGAAGTAATTAAAAAGATTACAACTGAAGAATATTCCTTCGGAATTATTTTAGGAACGGGGCTTGGCGGCTTAACAAAAGATATTGATATTCAGCATGAAATTGAATATGAAGATTTACCACACTTCCCGCTTTCAACTGTTGAATCACACCATGGAAAACTCATTTTCGGGAAAATTGGTAATAAAAATGTTGTGGCAATGCAGGGCAGATTTCATTTTTACGAAGGATATTCGATGCAGCAGATAACCTATCCTGTTCGTGTGATGAAATTTCTTGGAGTTAAAACATTGCTTGTTTCCAATGCTTGCGGCGGGATGAACCCGATTTATAAACGCGGCGATATTATGTTGATGGTAGACCACATAAACCTATTGGGTGATAATCCACTAATTGGAATGAACGAAGATGAACTCGGACCGAGATTTCCAGATATGAGTGAACCATATGATTTAGAATTAATAAAAGCTGCTGAAGAAGTTGCTTTAGAAAATAAAATAAAAGTTCAAAAGGGTGTTTATGTTGCTGTGCCGGGTCCGAATCTTGAAACAAAAGCAGAGTACAGGTTCTTAAGAACCATTGGTGCCGATGTTGTTGGTATGTCAACCATTCCCGAAAATATAGTTGCAAATCATATGGGCATAAAAGTTTTAGGAATAAGTATTGTAACGGATGAGTGTTTTCCCGATAGTTTAAAACCGGTAAATGTTGAAGAAATTATTTCAACTGCAATGAAAGCAGAACCCAAAATGACTTTAATAATGAAAGAAGTTGTTAAAAGGATATAGTGTAGATGAAGAACATATTAAAATACGCAACAGCAATTTTATTAGGGGTGCTTATTTTTGCATCTGATTTTCTGGATACGGACATATTCAATTTTGATGAAAAGAATTTTGCCGTTTGGTTTGTCCTTTCGATATTGTGTTTTGCAAGCGGCTGGTATATTAATAAAACTCTTGGCTGGCATAAAGGTGGTAAAATTGTATTCTCTGTAATTATTGCAGTAACAATTGTCAGCATATTTATGATCACATTTTTTTCGGGCTACTTTAATGCTAACGAAATATTAACGGAAAATCTGATCCTTTACAGTTTAAGAAATGTAACTCTTGGTGCAATGGGTTTTTTCGGAATGGCAATCCAGGAAGTTATTAATAACAGAAGAGACACACAAATCTTAAATGAAAAAGTTGAACTGTTGGAAAGAGAATCAGATATATCGAAGAAAGAAGCTAAGTTGATAATTAAAGAAGCAAATTTAAATGCTGAGAAAATAATTAATGATGCCGAATCAAAATCAAAAAATTTATTCCTCAAAAAAGAAAGAATTGAAAAAGAACTGAAAGAGTTCATTCAAACAGAACGTGAATTAATAAAGCGTTATGAAGAAAAATAATTTTACAAGTTATGAAACGAGTCCTCATTCATGAGACGAGTTTCATCTGACCAAAAAGAAAAATTATAATTAGATGAACCAAAGTAAAGCCGGGTAAATGTTTAAACAGAATATAGATAAAATAGGTTACCCCGAAATTGAAAAGAATATTTTAAAATTCTGGGAAGACAAAAAGATTTTTGAAAAAAGTATCTCTTCAAGAAGTGAAGATAAATCTTATACTTTTTACGAAGGTCCGCCAACAGCTAACGGCAAACCGGGAATTCATCATGTTATGTCGCGTACTTTAAAAGACCTTGTTTGCAGATATAAAACAATGCAGGGTTACCGTGTTGAAAGAAAAGCTGGTTGGGATACACACGGGCTTCCGGTGGAAATTGAAGTTGAAAAGAAAATTGGCATTAAACATAAAAGCGAAGTAGCTGAATACGGAATTGATAATTATAATAAAGCTTGCCGAGAATCCGTTTTTACTTATTTAGACCTTTGGGAAAAAATGACAACCCGCATGGGTTACTGGATTGATCTCGATTCGGCTTACATAACATTAAAAAATGATTATATCGAATCAGTTTGGTGGGCGCTTAAAACTTTATTTGATAAAGGATTGATCTATAAAGATTATAAGGTCGTTCCGCAAGATCCGAAATCGGAAACGGTTCTTTCTTCCCATGAACTTGCACTTGGTTATAAAGAAACAAAAGATCCTTCCGTTTATGTACTGTTCAAAAGTAAAAATAAAGATGAATATTTCCTCGTTTGGACAACCACACCATGGACTCTAATCTCAAATGTTGCGCTTGCTGTGGGACCCGATGTTACTTATGTTAAAATAAAAACAGGGGATAGAAAAATAATCCTTGCAAAAGAAAGACTTTCGGTAATAAATGATGATTACGAAATCCTTGAAGAATTTAAAGGCAAAAAAATACAAGGAGTGGAATACGAGCAGTTATTTGATTACGTGAAGGTTGAGAAGAAAGCGTTTTACATTGTCCCAGGTGGATTTGTAAGTACAGAAGACGGCTCTGGCATCGTTCACATAGCTCCAGCTTTTGGTGCTGATGATTATGATCTCTCAAAAGAATTTGATTTACCCATGCCGCAACCCGTTACTCTCAGCGGCTTGTTTACTGATGAAGTAAATGATTTTGCAGGAGTGTTCGTTAAAGATGCAGATAAGGATATCATAATAAATTTAAAGAGAGAAGGAAAGCTTTATAAAAAAGAAACCATCACACACACTTATCCGTTTAGCTGGAGGCACGAGGATGTTCCAGTAATATACATGGCGCGCGAATCATGGTTTATAAAAACAACATCAGTAGCTCACCGTATGGTCGAACTTAACAAAACCATTAACTGGCAGCCGCCGGAAGTTGGTGCTGGAAGGTTTGGCAACTGGCTTGAGGAGAATAAAGATTGGGCGCTTTCACGAGACCGATTTTGGGCAACACCTTTACCGATATGGATTAGTGATGATGGTGATATGTTTTCTGTTGGCAGCATTGAAGAACTGAAAGAAGGATTTATTGAAGAAAACGGAAAACGAATTTCTATAAAAGATGTTGATGAAATTGATCTTCACAAACCATTTGTTGATAAAATATTTTTTGAACGCAACGGTAAAATTTATAAACGCACTCCTGAATTAATTGATGCATGGTTCGATTCCGGTTCAATGCCTTTTGCACAATATCATTATCCTTTCGAAAACAAAGAACTGTTTGAGAAAAAATTCTTTCCCGCCGATTTTATATGTGAAGGGATTGACCAAACACGCGGATGGTTTTATACTATGCATGCAATAGCAACAATGCTCTTCGATAGTGTTGCTTATAAAAATCTTATTGTAAACGAATTGATCCTCGATAAGACCGGACAGAAGATGTCTAAATCAAAAGGCAACACTGTTGATCCTTTTGTTCTGTTTGATAAATACGGTGCAGATGTTACAAGATGGTACTTAGTAACAACAAGCCCGCCGTGGAGGCCTACATTATTTGATGAAGAAGGTTTGGTGGAAGTTCAGAGGAAATTCTTCGGAACTTTAGTTAACACATATTCGTTCTTTGTACTTTACGCAAATATAGACGGGTTCAATTACAGCGAAGAAAAAATCCCCTTTAAAAAAAGAGAAGAAATTGATAGATGGATAATATCCAAACTAAACTCTCTTATTGTTGAATACAAAGATTTGATGGATAATTACGATGTTACAAAAGCAGCAAGAGCCGTTTCTGTTTTCACATTAGATCATCTTTCAAACTGGTATGTTAGAAGGTGTAGACGACGCTTTTGGAAATCGGAAATGAATGATAACAAACTTGCTGCATATCAAACTTTATATGAATGCCTCGTAACAGTTTGCAAATTAACTGCCCCATTTGCTCCTTTTATCTCTGAAGAAATTTACCAGGATTTAAATTCGGTTACAGGAAAAGAAAGTTTTGAATCTATTCATCTTTCTGATTTTCCTGCAATTGGTACAATTGATAAAGAATTAGAACTAAGGATGGAAATAGCTCAGCGTGTTGTTTACCTAACAAGAGCAATGCGTGCAAAATCAAATCTTAAAGTACGGCAGCCACTAAAGAAAATAATGGTTGTTGTCGATAAAGATAAAAGAGAACCGTTATCGAAAATGAAAAACGTAATTCTTGATGAAGTGAATATTAAAAAGTTGATTGTACTGGAAGATGATTCTGAAATTGTAAGTAAATCTGCTAAAGCAAACTTTAAATTGTTGGGCCCAAAATTTGGTAAAAAAGTACAGTTAATATCAAAAGAAGTTAAAGATTTTACTTCCCGGCAAATTAAAGCGTTAGAAGATGGCAATTCGGTAAAATTAACAATAGACGGAGAAGAATTTTCTATTGAGCTGGAAGATGTTGAGATAGTTAGTTCGGAAATAAAAGGTTGGTATGTAGAATCTGATGGAGGTGTTACGGTTGCAATTGATACGGAACTGGATGAGAGTTTAATTGCCGAAGGATTGGCACGAGAATTTGTAAACAGAATTCAAAATATGAGAAAAGATGCCGGGTTTGAAGTTGTTGATAAAATAAATATCAAATTTACCGGCAGCGAACTACTAAATAACGCAGTCGAATCTTTCAGGAAGTATGTAGCAGGGGAAACTCTTGCAGAGAATGTGGAAATATCGGATAAATTGAACGGCGGATTTAAACAGGATTGGCAAATTGGAGATCAATCTTGTTCGATTCAAATTGAAAAGATAAGTTTTTAATAAAAGGAGTTTGAACATGGCAAAGAAAAAAACATCTAAAAAGAAAAGCCCGGCTAGAGGGGCTAAAAAATCTTCAACTAAAGGAAAAAGTAAAGTGACTAAAAAGAAAACTGCAGTGAAAAAAACAACGACTAAAAAGAAAGCGACATCAAAAAAAGCTGCAAAGGCAGCAGCTAAAAAGAAAGTTACTACCAAAAAAACTACAACTAAAAAAGCCGCCGTAAAAAAAGCTGTGCCTAAAAGAAAAGTGGCGACTAAGAAAACTGTAACTTCAAAAACCAAAGCAATAAAAACTACTACTGAAAAAACCAGCACAAAAACTGTAAAAAAACAAGTGGTTAAAAGAGTAGTGGTAAGAAAACCTGTTATTACTCGTGCTGAAGCACTTCAAAGAATTAAAGGTTATACCAAAAAAGATCTCGAACAGTTCAGAACAATCATTCTTGAAAAAAGAGATGAGATACTTGAAGATCTTCAAAGCTTAAAAGAGCAAATGTTGGATACAAGCACCGGTGAGTACATAAATGAAAATTCGCCGTACTCTTTGCATATGGCTGAACAGGGAACCGATGCAATGGAAAGAGAAAAAACTTTTCTTTATGCCCAACGAGAAAATAAATTTCTAGGTTATTTGGATGATGCTCTTAAACGAATAGATAACGGCACCTATGGAGTTTGCATTGAGTGTGTAGAAGAACCACAGCATCTTTGCGAAACTTGTCCACTTGTTCCCAAAGCAAGACTTGTTGCTGTTCCACACACCCAGCACTGCTTACCAATTAAGCAAAGGAAGGGCGGTCGTTAATCCTTAGTAGTTTATTATTGATTAGGACTTGCGCTTATTAAAAGGTATAACTTGAAATTATTTTTTGTTTCATTTCTGATACTCCTTGCTGATCAAATTTCGAAATTATATGTTAAAGGGTTTTACTTACAACTTTTCGATTTCGAACATTCAGGTCTTCCACAAAACAGAAGTATTCCGGTGATTGATAAACTTTTTTACATTACTCCTGTCGAAAACCCCGGAATCGCATTCGGAATTGATTTTGGTCCCGAGTTTAAAACATTCATATCAGTTATTACAATTCTTGCAACATTGGCATTAGTAATTTACTTTTTCAGCATTAAAAAAGAGGATAAGTTTATTCGTCTTTCTGTGGCTGTAATTTTAGGCGGTGCAATGGGTAATTTAATCGACCGGGTTTTTTATGGATATTATTATGGTTACGCATCAATTCTTTCAGGTAATGTTGTAGATTTTCTCGATCTTAGATTATTTAGTTTCTTTTTGATGAATAAAACTTTTAGTATTTATGTTTTTAATATTGCAGATATTGCCATCACCCTTGGCATAATTGCTTTTTTATATGCTGTTTCCAAGAAAAGAAAAGAAACAGACACAGCTGAAACCGCCGATGTTGAAAACAGTTTAAGTGTGGATTAGGAGAAACCATTGCGAGTTTTATATTTAACACTTGGTGTTATTTTTGTCGATCAATTCTCTAAATTTTATATTAAAGGAATAAATATTCCCTTTTTGAATATATCCTTTGATGGGATGTATTACGGCGAGTCCATATCTGTTATTGGCGATTTTTTCAGAATTACTTTTATCGAAAATCCCGGGATGGCATTTGGTTTCAATCCTGGCTCCGATTTTAAGTTATGGATTTCAGTTTTTTCACTTATTGCAAGTATTGGGCTGATTGTATATTTATACGTTGTACGGAATAAATCATTAAGCTTGCGTATTGCTCTTGCACTGATTTTAGGCGGAGCAGTTGGTAACTTGATCGATCGTACATTCTATGGAATTATTTATAAATATGCTCCTGCTTTTTACGGCAAGGTAGTTGATTTTTTTGATTTTGATTTCTTTAACTTTGCAATATTTGGAAGAAGCTATGATAGATGGCCAATCTTCAATATTGCAGATGCTTCTGTTACAATCGGTGTGCTTATTCTTATTTTATTTTACAGGCAGCATCAAAAAGAAGATGAAGAAAATTTTGAACAGGAACTAGTAAAGGATGAAAATTTACCGCAGGAGTTGAGCGGAGTTGAAAATAACGATGCTTTTAAAGATAATGAGGTAAACGAAAAAACTGAAAATAACGAAACAGATGAAACGAGCATGAAAAATAATTTATAAACAGGAAAATGATTATAATGCTAGTTCCATAT
>SMUZ01072846.1_pt1 | contig 18769 bp, 15 predicted proteins | sample 2456421 | NCBI WGS metagenome assembly SMUZ01 (sample SAMN11095932, study PRJNA526329) | marine sediment metagenome | biome: Marine sediment; feature: Surficial sediment; material: Deep marine sediment; isolation source: Hadal surficial sediment | place: Pacific Ocean | collected 2014-11 | depth... | reverse complement strand
CAAAACGCTCCCGCCACTGATTGCGGGCCTGGTCAAACAGGGTCGACGGTACGTCGTCAAAATGAGAGTCGAGGTTCCGGCTGTATTGGATCAGCCCCGGGCCCATCATGAGCCCCGTATAAATACAACTCAACAGGGAGTTGGCTCCCAGCCGGTTGGCGCCGTGGAATTGATAGTCGCATTCTCCCGCGGCGTATAATCCCTGAATGGAGGTCATCTGGTTGCGCGGCGATTGATGGTCGATCAAGCCGTGACCGTCGTCTTGGTAATCGGTCCAGATGCCGCCCATGGAATAATGCACGGCGGTAAAAATTTTCATCGGCACTTTTTTGGGATCGTCGCCGGTGAATTTGGTGTAGATGTCGAGAATGCCACCCAGCCGGTTTTCCAGAAATTCTTCGGATTTATGCGTCAAATCGAGGTAGACCATGGCTTGGCCGCCGACTCCCAGTTTCTGGTTGTACACGACGTCGTGGATTTCCCGGCAGGCGACATCGCGCGGCACCAGATTACCGAAACGCGGATGGTTTTCCTCCAGGAAATAGTAGCGTTCCTTTTCCGGGATGGTGAGCGGATCGCGGTCGTCTCCGGGTTTTCTGGGAACCCAGATGCGGCCGCCTTCCCCGCGCGCCGATTCGCTCATCAAGCGCAGTTTGTCCGGGCCGGGAATGGCGGTGGGATGCACCTGGATGAATTCGCCGTTGGCATATTTGGCGCCCTGCAGATACGCGGAGGTGGTGGCGACGCCGTTGCACACGGTGGAGCCGGTGGTTTTGCCGTAAACCTGCGCCGGACCCCCGGTGGCCAGCACCACGGCGTCCCCCTTGGCTGTAAAAATTTCCCCGGTACGGAGATCGTGCAACACCGCGCCGCGGCAGATGCCTTTGGAATCCAGCACGGCGGACAGGTATTCGTGCCATTCCAGTTTTTGCACTTGGCCGTTGTGTTCGTACCGCCGGACCTGTTCGTCGAGGGCGTACAGCAGTTGTTGTCCGGTGGTGGATCCCGCGAAGGCGGTGCGCGAGTACAGGGTGCCGCCGAACCGGCGAAATTCCAGATGCCCCTCCGGCGTACGATTGAAGGCGACCCCCAGGCGGTCCATCAGGTGAATGATGGCCGGTGCCTGGTAGCACATGTCATGCACCAGCGGCTGATGCGCCAGAAAATCGCCGCCCTTGACGGTGTCGTAAAAATGCGTTTCCGGCGAGTCGCCTTCGCCTTTGGTGTCGATGGCGGCGTTGATGCCACCCTGCGCGCATACCGAATGCGAACGCTTCACGGGTTGGTAGGACACGATGGTGACGTTCGCCTTGGCCTCGCACAGTTTCATGGTGACGGCCAGCCCGGCCAGCCCACCACCGATGACAATGTATTGCGGTTTCCGCGTTGGCATCAGGCGGCTCCCATGACGGTGGGTTTGACGTTGACGGGGTCGAGTGAAAATTCGAGAACCGTTGCCAGGCCGAGGAAGGTCAACACCGCCCCGAACAGCATGAACACGATGCCGGCGTTACGTTGCGCCCGGGGTCCCACGATGATGCCCCAGGAAATGCAGAAAGCCCAGAGTCCGTTGGCGAAGTGAAAGGTGGCGCTGAGGATGCCGATCATATAAATGATGCGTCCGGTCCAGGTGGCGAATTCCCGGTTCATGACGTCGATCAGAAAGGGCGCGGCTTCAAACAATTCATGGCCGTACCACAGTTTCGGGACGACGGTGGTCCCCATGTGGTAAATCAGAAACACAAAAACCAGGGCACCGGTCAGCCTCTGCAACACGTACATCCAGTTGCGCGGGTAACGGTAGCGCAGAACGTTCATCTTCGCCACCTGGGTGATGTAAAATCCTACGATGGAATGAAACAGAAGCGGGATATAGATGAACAGAACTTCGATCGTGAACAGAAACGGCAGGTTGTTGATGACGTCGATGCTCAACTGGTAGGGCAGGACGCCGACGGTCCTCAGGGAATTGACCAGCAGGTGGATCGTCAGAAACAGGCCGATGGGAACCAGGCCGGTGAGCGAATGGAACTTTAAAAGCAGAAAATGGACTTGGCCTTTGGTAATGTTACCCATCGGGAATCCCTGTACGTGAGCGTTTCACCGGGGGAATGCCATGATACTCTCATTATCTTTACTTAATCGCAGGGTGAAGACAAGATATTTCAGGATTAAAATGCCGGGGATGGAGACGGGGTGAGTGGCAATCAAAAATCGTATTCGAGAAGCGGTTTTTGCTTGAATTCGGGATCGACCGGTTTGTCGGTGGAGGTGATTTTCAGGTTCTCGGGGTTTTCGACGAACAGGTCGACGAAACCGCATTGGGCGCAAACTCGAGGTTGCAGGGGGACCTTTTTCTCGATGCCGTGGTCCTTGCGGACCACCATGATCAATTCCAGGTCCTTGCTGGTGCGAAGACCGATCTCCCCCTTAAGGACGCTTTTCGCGCCGCATTTACTGCAGGTGTTGGGATCGCTCATAGCCCGCCTCGTGTATGAGGATTCCGGACTGAGGGAAAGGTTTGGCACCTTCCAAACCTCCCTCCCTCGGTTCGAACATTAGTCCAGCCGGAAAATTATAGCACAGCAAAATCCGCTGCGGGCGGATTCAGCCATGATTTCCTCCCTTACGCCGCGAAAACGGGCGTCTGAACCGTTTCCACGTAAACCGGACGTTCGGTGCGTTCCCGGTTGATCAGCTGGTTCAATTCCTTGCTGGCGTGGAATACAGGTTTTTTGCGGGCCGGAATCTGGATGGGCTCGCCGGTGACCGGCTTTTTACCGATCCGGGCCTGGTACTCTCTCAGGCGGAAAGAACCAAACCCCTGAATGACCACGCGGCCGTCTTTTTCCAGGTTGGTCATGATGCCGTCGATGAAAGACAGCAGGATCCGATCCGCTTCCTGCTTGGAAATGTTCATCTTGGCGGCCAGTTTGTTGGCTAAATCAGAGCGTATCATGGGCTTCCTCGGGTTAAGGTTGATCGATATCGCTATACTTACTTCAAGAGTCATGCCAAAAGGGTTTAAAAATTAAGTGATTGATTTAGAATGGTTTAAAAATTGGGGGTTAGATCGATTGTCTGGAAATTGTATAGTTTTTGTTAAACCGGTGTATGGAAACCTGTACTACCCCTAAAGGAGGTATTTTCAACCACAATGATAATACTGGCATATCTGACTCATCCCCATGTGGAGACCTGGAACTTCCAGGACCGCCATCGAGAGCAATTTAGTAGACAGTGTCCGGGTGTTCAGCTGGTAGTCTGCCGTAATTCAAAAGAATTTCTGTCGCACCTGCCCGGTGCCGAAGGGGTCATCGTCTGGTTTTTCAAGGAGGAGTGGGTAAAAATTTCGCCAAACCTGAAATGGATCGCCACCCCCGCCGCCGGGGCGGACTGGATCGCGCCCGGGGTTGAGGACCAGCTTCCGGTTTTTTTCGGAGGTTTCCACGGCCCGATGATGGCCGAAAGCATAGTGGGCGCCATGCTTTACTTCTGCAAGGCGTTTGGCCTGTCCCGCGACCTTCAGAAAAAGAAAAAATGGGCTCGTGTCAAGATATCTCAAAAGGTAGCATCTTTATATCAAAGGAGGGTTACCCTCCTGGGATTCGGGCGCATCGGCCAGACCATCGGACGCGTCCTCAAACCCTTCGGGTGTCACCTGACCGGAGTGAAACGCACCGCCATCCAGCCGCCGGATTATTTCGACGGTCATGACCGGGTGGTGACCGCCGACCGCCTCATAGCCGTTTTGCCGGAGACCGATCACCTGGTCCTCGTTCTGCCCGGCACAGCGGAGACCGACGGTCTGTTCACACGCGAACATTTCAGGCAACTGCCGCGCCATTGCCTCCTGTACAACGTGGGGCGCGGCAACGTGATCCGGGAGGCGGACCTGGTTCAGGCCCTGCGCGAAAAACGGATCGCCGGCGCCTACCTCGATGTGTTCGAAACCGAACCCCTGCCGGAATCCTCGGAGTTGTGGGACATGGAGAATGTTTTGATCCAGCCGCACCTGTCCGCCGCCTCGCCCCATTACCTCGACCTGTTCGTCGACGAATTGATCCCCCGCCTGGTTAATAAACTTTAGACAGGATCACAGAATCAATAGTAGTTTTTTAAAGCGTTGGGTGTTGGAGGTGGTGATCCGTGGTTTTCTGGAATTGGTGGGCGATGTTTAAAAGCGTTTCTTCATCAAAATGTTTACCCATCAACTGCAGGCCGATGGGTAAATTGTTTTTCGATTGACCGCAGGGGATCGACATCGCGGGAATCCCCGCCAGGTTGGCGGAGATGGTGAAGATGTCCGACAGATACATCTGCAGGGGATCGTCCAGCTTTTCGCCCTGCTTGAACGCCGGCGCCGGTGCGACCGGGCCCACCATCAAATCGCATTTCCTGAAGGCTTCCTCAAAATCCCGCTTGATCAACGTCCGCACTTTTTGTCCCTTCAGATAATAGGCGTCGTAATAACCGGAGCTGAGCACGAATGTGCCGAGCAGGATGCGTCGCTTCACTTCCTCGCCGAATCCCTCCTCGCGGGTATTGGTGTACATGTCCATCAGGTTGTCCGACTGCTCCGACCGGTAACCGTACTTGACGCCGTCGTAGCGCGACAGGTTGGCGCTGGCCTCGGCGCAGGCGAGAATGTAATACGTCGCCACGGCATACTCGGTATGCGGCAGGGACACCTCGACTGTCTGCATGCCCATCGACTCCAGCGTTTTAATCGCCTCCCGCACGGCCTTTTCGACGTCCGGGTCCAGCCCTTTCGCAAAATATTCTTTCGGGATGCCCATCGTGAGTCCCTTGATGTCCTTCGACAACGCCGCCGTGAAGTCCGGGAGCGGCACGTCGGCGGAGGTGGAGTCCATCGGATCGTGCCCGCCGATGACGTTCATCAAGACCGCCGCGTCTTCCGCGGTTTTGGTCATCGGGCCGATCTGGTCGAACGACGAGGCGAACGCCACCAGTCCGAACCGCGACACCCGCCCGTAGGTCGGTTTGAGTCCGGTGATTCCGCAGAACGCCGCCGGTTGGCGGATGGAGCCGCCGGTATCGCTTCCCAGTGCGGCCATGCATTCATTGGCCGCCACCGCCGCGCCCGACCCGCCGCTGGAGCCGCCGGGCACGCGATTCAAATCCCACGGGTTGTTGGTGACGTGAAAATACGAGTTCTCGTTGGACGAGCCCATGGCGAACTCGTCCATGTTGGTTTTGCCGATCAGCACCGCCCCGGCGTCTTTCAATCGCAGGACGACCGTCGCGTCGTAGGGCGAGACGAAATTTTCCAGAATGTGGGACGCGCAGGTGGTGCGCGTGTCTTTCATGCAGATCAAATCCTTGAGCGCGATGGGCACGCCCAACAGCGGCGCGTCTTCCCCGGCGGCGATTTTTTGGTCCGCTTCCTTCGCCTGCCGGTGCGCGATGTCGCGCGTCAGGTGAACATAGGCCTGCACTTTGCCGTCCATCGCGTCGATGCGTTTGTAGACCGCGTCCAGCAGTTCCACCGCCGAATATTTTTTATCTTTGAGCTGATGCCGGGCCTGGGTGATGGTGGGCTGATGCATGTCAGATAATCTTCGGGACTTCGTAGTGGTCCTTGTCCTGCCGGGGGGCGAGCGGCAGGTATTTCCCGTCGCCAAAGACGGGCTTCACTTCGTCTTCGCGGAACACGTTCTGGAGGGACAGGACGTGGGACGTCGGTTCCACGTTCTCCGTGTCGAGTTGGTTCAACTGATCGATGTGATTGAGAATGCTTTCGAACTGGCGGCCCAAACGCGTTTGTTCTTCCGCGGTAAGCTTCAGGCGGGCCAGCAGGGCGATCTTTTCAATATCAAAGGAATCGGAAGGCATGACGGGGCCGGGAGGGAAATAAAAGGCACGGCGAAAAAATTATTCGCCGCCTTTTTTCTTTTTCCCCTTTTCATTTTTTTTCTTTTCCATATAAACGATCTTCCCCGCCTTGCGGGTCAGCCGCTTGTATTTTTTCCTGATTTTACGGACGTCGAGATCGTACTTGGCGTCGCCCGCTTTCTTCTGAGCCTCTTCCAGCTTGGTTTGGGTGGTGGAAATATGGGTCTTTAATTGTTCAAGTGTGGCCATGAAACATCCTCAAAGTATGAATTTGGAAAAGATTGTTTATATCAAATTTCGGGGGAGGTCTCAATGGGAAAACAGAGGGCCACGGGAGGCGGGATCAGACCGCGGTGGAGGACTTTTTGTTATCGACTTCCCAGACCACGACCCTGTTCCGCCCTTTTTTCTTGGCCTGGTACAGGGCCAGGTCGGCCAGTTTGATCACATCCCCGGCCGTTTTGGTTTTACGGCCGGGACTGGCCAGTCCGATGCTGATGGTGACCTGGACTTTTTTACCATTCCTTTTTTTCTTTTTCCGGTGAGAGCGTGAGGTGTGCTCTCGCTTGGAATTGGGTTTGCGGATGTAGAAATCCCGCTCCTCCAGTTTCCGGCGCACCTTGTTAACATACATATAGGCGTCTTCTCCCGAGACCCCCTTGAACACCGCGCAGAATTCCTCGCCGCCGTAGCGGTAGACATTGTCCCCCAACTCTTCGCTCAACAGTCCGCCCACCAGTCTCAGCACGTTGTCTCCCTCGTCGTGGCCGTAGGTATCGTTGAAATCCTTGAAATGGTCGATATCCATCATGGCGATGGCATATTCCCCAGTCATGGAGGACAGACGTTCGTCCAGCGCCCGCCGGTTGGAGATATCCGTCAACTCATCGACGTAAACTCTGTGCCAGTACATTTGGAAGATCGTATGGAGGAGGATACCGCAGATGACGGTGAACGCTGCTACCAATTGCAGAGAGGGAAAGGCAGAGGATACCTCCGCGTTCAAGCTGAGTTCGAAAGCTTTATTATCTTCCACAGAGCTTTTAGCCAATTTAGCCAGCGCTTTCATTTTTGGATCATTCCAAATATCCGAATATAAGGCCAGCCCGGACCAGAGGGCGCCCATCAACGGGATCATGGTGATCCCGAGCACTCTGAGAAAAGGTTTGACGATAAGATCCCTTTGCAAAAGGATTACGACTCCGAAGATTGCCAGGGAAACAAACGCCAATTGCGGGAGCAAAAGTCCCTTTACCGGTAAAATTTTGAAAAAAGCGATCTTGCTGAATAAAGGCACATCCCGGGTCACAAGGTAACCCAAGACGATAAAAGGAATCAGTGACGAGAGCAATCGGCCAAAATTCGGAAGATCCATGGGCCGGGTTTCACGAATGCTGAACATGATGGCCAGTGTCAGGGGAAAAGACATGGCCACCACATAATAAAGACCCTTCGCCCCGATATCCAGGAAGTTGAGGGTAAGGGGATTGAACAGGAGGAAGCATATTCCCAGGAGTAACAGGACGGAGAACAGGAGGCGGTTCTGGTTCAGCTTAAAACACAGGAAACCCACCAAGGCCAATCCCATGTACAGTGGGTAGGGAAACGAGTGGGTTAAGAAATGAATGTTTTCTCCGTCCAGAGTGGTCGGCAGAAGCTTATACAGAAAAGCCGGAATCAGGCCGAGACCTGCATAAATCAAATAAGTTTTGGCGGTTTTGGACAATTGCCCTCCTCAAAAATGACCATAGTCAGCGTATATCAAAGGATAACAGGTTTGTTTGAAAAGACCAACAGTGAGTGTAAATAACATAAGAAAAAGCAGAGAGGTTTGGCTCAGAGAGTTTAAAATAATTGTTTTATAAATCCTTATGGTGGGTGATGCGGGTATCGGTGCCGTTGGTGGTGATGCGGATGGCACCCTGCAGGTCGGTTCGCCACAAAGTGGCGCCGTGCCGGCGGTAGCGGTCCACTACCTGAGGGTGGGGGTGATGGAACACATTGAACCGTCCGCTGGAGACGATCACGTCCCGCGCCCCCACCGCCCGGAGGAAGTCCGGATGACTGGAAGTGCGGCTGCCGTGGTGCGGGGCTTTGAGGACCGATGCTTTGAGGGGGGCGTTGTGCGCCACCAGATACCGCTCGGCTTTTTCGGTGATGTCCCCCGTCAACAGCATGCTGAACGCTCCGTATTCGATTTTCCAGACCATCGACAAATCGTTGCCGATCTTCGGGTGGGCGGCAGGCGGCTCCTGCGCGATGAAATCCGCTGTGGGATGGAGCAGGGTCAGGCGCACCTCGCCGATCTGCCAGGGGCGTCCCGGTTGCAGGGGGAGGGGGACGGTGTCCCGCTCCCGTAGTCGGTCCTTCCACCGGTCGATGCGCCGGTCCGGGAGCGCCGGCCGCCGGTCCAGAAAATGTCTGATCGTAACCAGGTTCGCCAGCGATTCGAGTCCGCTGATATGGTCGTTATCGGAATGAGTGGCGCCGACATAAGTGAGTCCCCACAATCCCCGGTTCCAGAGGAAGGGCGCCACCACGAGCTTGCCCACATCGAGGCTGTTTCTGAAATAGCCGCCGCCGTCCAGCAACAAGGTCTCGCCGTTGGGGAACTCCATGTAAGTCGATTCGCCCTGTCCGACGTCCAGCAGATAAACCGACAGCTCGCCGTTTTTGAACAAGGGAAAGCGCGGCCAGATAAACCAGACGATCAAAGCCACCGAAGCGAAACCCAATCCCCAGGGATAAACGTTTTGCCAACGGTTGCGCTTTTCCGGTTCTGTTTCGGATTTGCGGGATCGCAGCCACAGGGGAAGACCCGCCAGCAATGCGTAATACAGAAGCGGCCAGACCGCCGGCGGGGTGGGCACGTAAAGCGACATGAAAGGCAGGGCAGCGGCAAACTTCGGCAGGTCGACGTACAGGTGGAGCATTCCGCCGATCACCGGCATCCCCACAGCCGCCACCGGTTCCCACAGCACCGCCAGAAAGGAGGTGAGCAATCCCAGGGGAATCAACACCGCCATCAAGGGCACCAGAATCAGGTTCAAGAACAGGCCGCCGATACTGAAGTGATTGAAAAAATAAATCAGAACCGGCAGGGTTCCCAGCATGGCGGCCAGTGAAATAAAAACCGTTCCGTAAAAAAAATCCGTGATTTTATAAAACCAGGGTTTGGGTCCCACTTCAAGAATGAACATACGGCGGTACCAGGGCACCTCGCCCATATAATCCAGCGCATCTTTCGCAGGGGGGGGAGGCGTAGCCGATGGCCAGCACGATGGTCAACAGCGCGCTGAAAGACAGCAGAAAGCCGGGACCCACCACCGCTTCAGGATTCCACAGCAGGATCAAAAAAGCGGCGACCAGCAGGGCATTCAGCAGATGTTTTTCGCGGTTGATCAACACCGCGAAGAGATAGACCATGATCATCACACCGGCGCGCAGGGCGGAAATTTTCGGTCCCACCAGAAACATGTACGACAGTACCGGAACGATGCACAACAGCGCGACGAGTTTGCGTGCATAACCCAAAAGCGCCCACCGCGAATGGAATTTCCAGAGCGCGGCGAATACCAGCGGGTACAGCACGAAGTAGCAGGCCCCCGCCACGAACCCGATGTGCAGACCGGACACCGCCATCAGATGCGCGAGGCCGGTGTCGATATACGCCTGCCGCAACTCTTTGCTCAGATAGTGTTTCTCGCCCAGCAGCATCGCCTTGAGCAGAGCCGCCGAATCCTCGGGCAGATACCGGTCGAACAGGGACAGCATCCGTTCCCTCACCTCACCGCGCAGGGCAGTGAAGAAACCCACCGGCCCCGTTCCCAGACGTTCGATATATTGGGTTTTCGACACGCCGCCTATAACGTCGATGCCCTGCGACCGCATGTAGTGTACGTAATCGAACCGGCCGGGATTTTTGAAATTGCGCGGCCGCTTCAGTTTGATGCGGTTAAACCGCAGTCGGTCGCCGATGCGGAACCGGTTCTCCGTCTGATACAGGGTGATGCGGGCGGTGCCGGTAACGGTTATGGGGGACCCGGTGTAGGCGATCTGTTCCAGACGGACACGATACCGGACCTTGTCTTTAAAAACTGCCGGCGTCTCTTCGAGCCAGCCCACCACCACCGCACGCTGACCCCCCTGCAAATGATTCCAGATATGATGCTCCGGCCTCAGCCGGTCCTGCCATCCGGGAGCGGAGAATCCCAGCGGGAACAACAGCACCAGCACCATGGCCTTGACGAAACGTTTTGGGCGGGATTGGGTAAACAGAAGCGCGCCGGTGACGGCCGTGGCGAGCGATAAAAAATAAGGAAATAAAAAATTCTGCGACGCCGGCAGGGCCGCGAGAATTCCCGACAGGTAAACCAGAAAGTAAGGAAGAAGGGGCGTCATCCTTTTCCAGTCAATGGGTGAGATCCGAATGGGGCCAGCGCGCCCGAGTGTAACTCAAATCAGCCGTCGTGCGTAGAAATTCTAAAAGGAAAACCGGCCAAAGGCCGCTACCGCTTTTGGGTTACCGGGGCAAGGTCGATCTGTTTTTTGGAGATATCGACCCGGGTGACACGCACCTGAAGGGCGTCGCCGATCCGGTAGGTCCGGTGCTTGTGTTGGCCTTTCAGCAGGTGCTCGTGCTCGTAGTACACGTAATAGTCGTCCGCCAGACTGGAGATGTGCACCAATCCCTCCACAAACACTTCGGCGAGTTCCACAAAAATTCCGAAGCCGGTGACCGAGGAAATATGGCCGGAGTACACCTGCCCGACCTTGTCGGCCATGAACTGTGCCCGCCGCAGGTTGGCGATTTCCCGTTCCACCGCCACCGCCTTGATCTCCATGGTGCTGGATTGCTCCGCCTGCTCCCGGCTCCGGGGCAGAAGTTTTTTGCGTTCCTGCTGGGAACATTTCTTTTTACTGAGAAAGGTTTTGACCATGCGGTGCGTCGCCAGATCCGGGTAGCGGCGGATCGGCGAGGTGAAATGCGTGTAATGCTCGAATCCCAGGCAGAAATGCCCCGGGTCTTTCTCCGAATACACCGCCTTCTTGAGGGAACGCAGAAGCAGCAGGTTGATGGTCCGCTCCTGGGCATGCCCGCGCACCCGTGTCAGCAGGTTCTGCAGGTGGCTCGACTGGATGTTGCGAAGCGTGGGTAGACGGTAGCCGATGTCCTTGATGAACTCCTGGAACCGGTGCAATTTGTCCTGATCCGGCGGCTCGTGGATGCGGTGAATCCCCGGCAGATTCTTCCGGTCCAGGTGTTCCGCCACCACCTGGTTGGCGGCCAGCATGAACTCCTCGATCAATTCGTGGGCCACGTTGTGTTCTGCCTTCACGATGTTCTGGACCTGGCCCTTCGCGTCCATCACGATTTCCGGCTCCGGGATGTTGAAGTCGACACTGCCCTCCTGGAACCGGCGCTTGCGCAACAGTTGGCTGAGGGTGAACATGTTCTGCAATACCGGCAGAGCCGATGCGTATTTATTTTCCACCGAGCCCGATTCCAGCATTGCCGCCACCTGGGTGTAGGTGAATCGGAATTTACTTTTGATGATGGAATTGAAAATTGCGTAGTCCAGCACGTTGCCCTGGAGATCGAATTCAATCGACGCGCTCAGGGTCAGGCGTTCCTGGCGCGGTTTGAGACTGCACAACTCGTTCGACAATTCGAACGGCAGCATGGGGATAACACCATCCGCGTAATAGACACTGGTGCCGCGCTCCAGCGCTTCTTGATCGAGCGCGCTATCCTCCGTAACATAATGGCTGACGTCGGCGATATGCACGCCGAGACGGTAACCGCGGCCGGTGGTCTCCAGCGACACCGCGTCGTCGAAATCCTTGGCGCGTTCGCCGTCGATGGTGCAAATCATGTCTCCGGTCAAATCCCGTCTCTGCCTGCGTTCGCGGTCGCTGATGTCCCCGTTGATTTTCTGCACCAGTTTTTGGACCTTCGGTGAAAAATCCTGGCGCACCCCGAATTGGTAAAAGATCGACCGCAATTCGACCTGCGGGTCGTTGGCGTCGCCCAGCACCTGGATGACGCGCCCCACCGGCGGGTGGTGGCGTGACGGATATTCGGTGATGGACACGCTGACCAACTGTCCCGGCTTCGCTCCCTTTTTTTCTTTACCTGGCACGAAGATATCCTGGAAATATTTGTGTTCGGAGGGGATCACCCAGCCGTCGCGGTTCAAGGCTTCGAACAGGCCGACCAGCGTGGTGGTGCGTCGTTCCAGGATGCGGACGATCCGTCCCTCCGGCCGGCCGAAACGATGCACGCGCGACTCGATGCGCACCAGCACGTGATCGTTATGCATGGCGCCGCCCAGTTTCTGCCGGCTGATGTAAATGTCCTCCGAATCGTCTTCGGTAACCACAAACCCGTAGCCGTCCGGATGGCCGGACAGGATGCCGGGGATCAGGTTCATCTCGTCGGGCAGGCCGTAACGCCCGCCGCGCAATTTGACGATCGACCCTTCGGTGGCCATCTCCTTGAGCTGGGCGCGGAACTCGCGCCGTTGGTTATCGGGAATGCCCAAGAGGCTCATCAGTTCCGCAAACTTCATAGGCCGGTTGGTTTTCGCCCGCAGGAGTTTCAGAATTTTCGATTCGGATAGATCCATAAATGTACCGAAGGAGGGTTAAAGTGTTTTCTTATAATAGAGCCATCGCAAAGGATGGAGCGTTCAGGAGGGATTTTTGGGGGCCCGACGCTGTTTTGATTTTTGCCGGGAGTTCACCTATAATCCAACTCCTATTATATAAGGTATTGTCCCGCGGAATGAAATGAAGATTCAACTCGACTGGCTGAAAACCTACATCGACCACGGCCTCTCCGTTCAGAAATTGAGCGACCTGCTCACCATGGGCGGTCTGGAAATCGAGGGCCGGGAGTCGGTCGACCTGGGCGGTGGCCGCACCACCGAGGTGATCGAGCTGAACGTGACGCCCAACCGCGGCTATTGCCTGGGCCATATCGGCGTGGCGCGCGAAGTGGGGGCGATGATTCATAAAACCTGCACACTGCCCGCACCGGACAAACAGTTGGCCAAAGCCATGAGCGCCACTCCGGTTAAGAAAAAAATCACGGTGGTGAACGAAGAGCCGGAGCTCTGCCCGCGCTATACCGCGATAGTCATCGAAAACGTAAAGCCGGGATCGTCTCCCAAATGGCTGGCGGACCGGTTGAAGGCTGTCGGCCTGCGTCCCATCAACAATATTGTCGACATCACCAACTTTGTCATGATGGAGTACGGCCAGCCCCTGCACGCGTTTGACGGGGCGTTGCTGGCGGGATCGAAGATCGTCATCCGCCGGGCGCGCAAGGGTGAGCCGTTCACTGCGCTCGACGGCACCGAGTTGAAACTGGGCACCGATGCGCTGGTCATCGCCGACGCCGAAAAGCCAGTGGCTCTGGCCGGCATCATGGGTGGCACCCACAGCCAGGTGGATGAGTCCACCCGGACGGTGGTTTTGGAGAGCGCCGCTTTCGATCCGGTGGTGGTGCGCAAGGCGTCGAAAAAATACGGCCTGCGTTCCGACTCCTCCTACCGGTTCGAGCGGAAGGTGGATATTGAAGCGGTGGCGACGGCTTCCAGCCGGGCGGCGCTGTTGATCCAGGAGCTGGCAGGCGGCGACATCTGCAAAGGTCGGATCGACCTCCCCAAAAAATTGAAGAAAGCCGTCCGGTTCGATTTCCGCATCTCCCGCACCAATTTAGTACTGGGCACGAACCTCGGCGCCAAAAAGATTCTGAAATTCCTGAAGGGCCTGGGCGTCAGGATCGTGAAGGAGAAAAAGGCCGGAGAATGTTATCAGGTCGAGGCACCGTCCTCGCGTCCCATGTTGACCCGTGAAATCGATTTGATCGAAGAGGTGGCGCGGCTCGACGGGTACGGGGAAGTGGAGGTTTCCCATCCGGTGGCGTCGGTGAACCCGGTGCGGTTCACTGTACTTCAAACAGCGGTCCGGCAGAGTAAAGAAGTCCTGCGCACCCTCGGCTATTCCGAGGTGGTCAACTACAGCTTCATCGAAGACGAATGGGCGCGACGGTTTCTGGATACGTTCAGCGAAAATCAGTCGGATGTGATCCGGCTGGACAATCCCATCAGCGAGGAAATGAACACCATGCGGCCCAGCCTTCTGCCGGGGCTGATCAAATCCGCCGCGCGCAATCTCAACCGGGGACAGAAGAGCCTGCAATTGTTCGAGCAGGGGCATGTTTTTTTCAAGAAAAAGGGCAGGGGCTCGCACGAAATTGCATGCCTCGCCGCGCTGGCCACCGGGCCGTATCCCAACAGCGTGTGGAAGGACAGCGGCAAGCCGTTCGACTTTTACGATTTGAAAGGCGCTTTGGAAACTCTGACCGGCCATTTTCAGGTCGCGTTGGAGTACCGGCCTTGCCAGAAGAGTTTTCTTGACCCCGGGCAATCGGCCGACGCCTTGGCGGGCGGGCGGTGCGTCGCTTATCTCGGTCGGCTGGACCCGGCCTTGGCCCAACGCTGGGAACTGAACGCAAACCTGTATGTGTTCGAACTGAATCTGGAAGGGTGGACCGCGGCTTTTCCGGACCGCACCCGGTTTCAACCCATTCTCAAATTTCCCGAGACCTACCGTGATATTTCCATCCTGGTGGACCGGACCGTCCAGGCCCAGACTGTCAGCGACCTCATCCGGCAGGTGAGCGGTCCCCTGATCCGGCGCGTGGAGTTGTACGACCATTTTGAGGGCAAGCGACTGCCCGAAGGCAAGAAAAGTCTGACCTTTGCCCTTTCTTTTCAATCTTCCGAGAAAACCCTGACGGACGAAGAGGTGAACCCCATTTTCGAGAAAATCGTGGGTAGCCTTTCCGAACGGTTGGGGGCGGCCCTCCGCGAGTAAATTCCTGCCCTTTCAGGCGGTTACAAGTGAATTGACACCCCCCGGCGGCGGTGGTAGGATTCGCCCATGCCCAAGACCCCGATCGATAAACTGGCAGAGTTGATTCCCCAGCTCGTCGAGGAAGCCCGGCTGTTGCGTGAGGACAACCAGCGGTTGCAGAAGGAGGCCAAATCCTATCGCGTGGATCTGGAACGCTTCCAGAGAGACGATGTGAAACTCCAGAACAGAGTCAAACGGTTGGGGGAACTGGAAAGCGTGCAGAAACGTTTGGAGAAGGACCAAACCAAAATCCGGTCCACCGTGAAGAACCTGTTGGCGGGCATTGAAAAAATCCGCGTCAGCCTGTAAAGACCATGAGCGAAAAAAACCAGATCACCGTTTACGGGAAAACCTATAAAATCAAAACCGATCTGGCTTCGGTGAATGCGCAGGACCTGGCCGATTACGTGAACGACAAGATGCACGAACTGTCGAGCGGCAAAACCAAACCGTCGACAATCGACTTGGCCATTTTGACTGCTTTGAACATCGCCGGAGAATTATTCGAGGTCCAAGGGACCGCCAAACAGGAAATGACGCAGAAAAAATTGGACCAGAAAGAAGCGGACCAGAAGGTCCGTCATCTGGTGCAGATGGTCGAAAAAGAATTGGGACGGATGCAGGCCTCCCGGGGCGCTGCCAGGTGAGTTATCCCTTGAGGAGGGCCCGAACATTATGCTAGGATATGTCTTAGAAATAAGGGAAATTGTGCTTCCCTGTGGTGCTCGAGTATAATATCAATTCTTGAGCCAACATGTAATAAAGGGGTCGAAACTAGCTGTGGTGAGCATGCCTCCTCGGAGGAAGCCTAAAACAGTATACGGAGATCCCACCTGTCCTTGGCAGGTTCAAAAAATGATTTTTGCACGGCATTTGCGGGGAAGCATTTTTTTAATTAAAGGTTTAATACGCGGGGATATTGGGAGCCGGTCAGGTATCTTTTAAGAATTCGCAGACCCCTCCATACCCCGATTGGACGATCACAACAATGAACGGATCACGAATCAAGAATACGTTTTTAATTGATATAGATACTTGTTGCCTTCTGGAACTTTTGGAATATCGACCTTATCCCGCCGGGTCGGCCAGCGGTCAAGACCCATATCTTTCCTTGATGTCCTTCGATTCCGTTCGTTCGTAACAGTCCCTTTCCCGTGTGGAACCGGTTTTCATCCGATTCCCTGCGTGGGACAAGACGGGTTGTGCGCTTTAAGAGGTAGGCCCGGTGCGGCCGCGATTCCTTAAAGGAATGAGCCGTCCACACAGAGTGCAAACAACCTGTCCGTAAGGGCAAGGTGGTATGGGAGCAGTGGCGACGGAAACGCTTGTTCGGCAGAAAGCCGCGATCCGCAGGAAAATCCTGGATCGGCGGCAATCCCAGGACCCGGAGGTTCGGGCCGACCATAGCCGCCGCATCATCGCCGCCCTGTTGAGGCACGAAGCGTTTATTCAAGCGAAAGCCATACTCGTTTACCTGTCCAAAGACGAGGAGGTGGGCACCGACGCCTTGTTGGCCCCGGCCTTTGAATCCGGGAAGCGCGTGTTTGTGCCGGTGGTGGATCGGGACAGCGACGAACTCCGGATCGCGGAGTTGTCCGGCCCCGATATCCGGTATCAATTGGGGCCGTTCGGGATTCGCCAGCCGCCGGTCGAGGAGGGTTTGAATTTCGTATCGCCGGAGGCCGTCGATCTGGTGGTGGCGCCCGGGGTGGCGTTCGACCGCAAAGGCGGCCGCCTCGGACACGGCAAGGGCTATTACGACCGCTTGTTGAGCCGCTTGGGTTCGCATGTGACCCGCGTGGCGCTGGCGTTTGATTTTCAGGTGCTGGATGCCGTTCCCCAGGACGGAAACGACCTCCGGATGGACACCCTCATTACCGAGAAAAGCACGCTGAACTGTTCCGGTATCTAGGGTCCGGCGGGGTTCATTTTCACCATAAAAGAGCATTTTACAATGGAAGTTTTCCAGAACGTTCAGGTTAACCTGATGTCCCTGATGATCGGGGTGATCCTGGCCTTGGTGGCCGGATACTTGTTGGGCTATTTCCTCCGCAAAATATTCACCGATTTCCGGATCAAGGAAGCCGAAGCGCTGGGTGAGAAAATCATCAAGGAAGCCAGGCGCGAGTCGGCCACCCTCAAGAAAGAAGCCGAGATCGATGCCAAGGAAGAAAAACTCACCCTGATCAGCGAAGCCAAAATAGAATTGGAAAACAAACAGGCCGAGTTGCGCGACAAGGAAAAAGACCACCGCCAGAAAGAAAACGAACTCAACGCTCTGGTCGATAAAAACCGTGAAGCGGAAAGAAACTTCAAACGCAGACAGCAGGAATTGGATGACGAGCAACAACAGCTGAATCAAAAAATAGAAGAATACAATCAGATGATTGCCGAGGAGATCAAGCGCCTGGAGGAAATCGGCTCCTATTCCGCGGAAGAGGCCAAGGAAGCGATCAAAAACCAGGTGGTGCAGAGCGCCCGTCTGGAGGCGGTCCGGGAAGTCAAAAAGATCGAAGAGAGCGCCAAGAACAATGCGGAGGATGAGGCCCGCAAAATTATCTCCCAGGCAGTGCAACGGCTGGCGTCGGATCATGTCGCCGAAATATCCGTGTCCGTGGTGGAGTTGCCGAATGATGAAATCAAGGGCCGGATCATCGGACGCGAAGGCCGAAACATCCGCGCTCTGGAGCAGGCGACCGGTATCGATCTGATCATCGACGACACCCCCGGCGCCGTGGTGCTGTCCGGGTTCGATCCCATTCGCCGGGAAATCGCCCGCCGCGCATTGGAAAAACTGGTCCTCGACGGGCGCATCCATCCCGGACGCATTGAAGAAGTCGTCGCCAAATGTAAAAAAGAAGTCCATCAGGGGATGAAGGAGGCCGGAGAACAGGCGGTTATGGAAGTCGGCCTCGACTACGTGCATCCCGAAATGGTGGAATTGCTCGGACGGCTCAAGTACCGGACCAGCTATACCCAGAACGTCCTCGAACACGTCAAGGAAGTGGCCTGGGTGTGCGGCGCCATGGCCGCCGAATTGGGATTGGATGTCCAACTTGCCAAGCGGGCCGGCCTGCTCCACGACATCGGCAAAGCCATCGACCGGTACACCGACGGCACCCACACCCAGCTGGGCGTGGAGATCGCCAACAAATACAACGAGCACAAATATGTGGTCAACGCCATCGCCTCTCATCACGAGGACGTGGAGCCGGAATCCCTGTATGCGGTGTTGGTCGCCGCCGGGGATACCATTTCCGCATCCCGGCCGGGGGCGCGGCGGGAAATGCTGGAAACTTATGTCAAGCGGATGTCGCAACTGGAAGAAATCGGCGACTCTTTTAAGGGCGTGGAAAAAACCTACGCCATTCAGGCGGGGAGGGAAGTCCGCATCATTGTTGTTCCCGACAATATCTCCGATGACGAAGCCCATCTGCTGTCCAAGGATGTGGCCAAGCGGATAGAAAAAGAAGTCACCTATCCCGGTGAGATTAAAATTACGGTGGTCCGGGAAGCGCGCTACGTCCAGATGGCCCGCTAGGCACCCAGACGAAGGCTCCCGTAACCACGGGAGTCCAATCTTGAGGACGCCGTATCCTTGATCGTCTAATCCAAATTCAAAACCCTGCACACGGTTCATGGAAGAATCCACAGACCTGCTCAAACTGCGCCGCGACAAAGTCGCCGAGTTTCGCAAAAAGGGCATTAACCCCTACATCAACCGGTTCAAAATCAACGCCTTCCTCGGCGATTTGACCCGCCAGTACATCGCTTTCGCCAAGGAAGAGCTGGAAGCCGAGCCGCGGGAATTTATTGTCGCCGGCCGCATCATGACCCGGCGCAAACACGGCAAGACCACGTTCTGCAACATCAAGGACGGCACCGGTGAAATCCAGGTGTACATCAAAAAGGATGCCATCGGCGCCGAGTCCTACGAGCTGTTTTCCAGGTTCGATATCGGTGATTTCATCGGTGTGGAAGGCCGGTT
>SMUZ01021737.1_pt1 | contig 18771 bp, 17 predicted proteins | sample 2456421 | NCBI WGS metagenome assembly SMUZ01 (sample SAMN11095932, study PRJNA526329) | marine sediment metagenome | biome: Marine sediment; feature: Surficial sediment; material: Deep marine sediment; isolation source: Hadal surficial sediment | place: Pacific Ocean | collected 2014-11 | depth... | reverse complement strand
TTTTTTAAAAAATCTCCTGAAACCAAAACTGGCACAGGATCATCACTGTGACCTTTGTTGATACATGGGGTTGAATGATCTGCAGAAATTAAAATTGCAACTTTGCTTGAATCAATGTTTTCTAATAATGTTTTGAAAAATCTTCGATCAATTTCCTCAATGTTTTTCATTTTTCCTATTGCATCTCCGTCATGACCGAATTCATCTGGACCTTTTAGATGTACATAAATAGCATTTTGAGTCTCCATTGCCTTTGCTGCAACTCGGGCTTTTTCTTCATAGTCTGTCAATCCTCCTGCTTCAAATGCTTGCATTTTCAGAACCTCTGAAATTCCCAATTCTACTGGCATATCTACAATGCAAGAAAATCTCATTGAATATTTTTCATTGATTGGCGTTACGTCTGGATATTTGTTTCCTGCATCTCTTAGCAATATACAACTTAGTTTTTTCTTGTTTGCGTCTCCCCTTTTTTGATTTATTGGGCTTTCTTTCATTATTTGCAAAGATTGTTCTGTGAATTCATTAACCAAATTAGCTGTTATCTTTGAACTTTCTGATTCTTCTAATGGAAGACATTTCTCGATTCGCATGAAATCCCCGACTGCTTTCGCAACTCCCATTCCATCTACTCGAGCATATGCAGGGTCTGTATTGGTAATTTCTGAGGAAAGATTAATTCCATCTGTTCTTATTCTAACCGTAACTCGATGCCCAATAGTTGGTGCTACCACTACTGATGAATTTGGATAAGAAAAACTTATTTTATTTTCAATCTCTTTTGCTATTTCTTTGACATCTTCCCTTTCGATCTGTCTTCCTGCCCTTCTGTCAATAATTGTTCCTTCGTCATTTAATGTGGAAAAATTTCCCCTCAAGGCTAAATCCCCATCTTTAAAATCAATTCCCACCCCTATTGCTTCAATTACACCTCTTCCCACATAATCTGAATGATGGAATTTGTATCCTAACATGTTGAATACTGCTATATCTGATTCTGGGGCTATGCCTTTTCCAACAGAAATTACTTCGCCAATCGAACCATTTTTGGCGATTTTATCAAGATTGGGTGTATTTGCTGCTTGAAGAGGCGTCTTCCCCTCTAAATCTGGATGTGGTAGGTCTCCAACTCCGTCTAATAGAACATAAATTAAATGAACATCAGAATTATTCATGTTGTTTTTCGATTTTTTACCGCTCTCCTTTAAAGCTTCCATAAAAATTTACGATTAATAATTGGAAATTAAATTGAGGGGTATAGCAAATTTAAATTACAAATTTTTTTATGTTTAAATGAAAAAACCATTTACTTACTTGTCCTTATACCAAAATCCATCCATTTTTCATAAATTTAGATCTACGTAAACATTTTAACATGCGTTTTCTGCCATTAAGAATTATGGGTGGCATGAGAAAAGACTATGTTTCTGAACGTTTTATGATAATATCAAAAAAAGATGATAAAGTAATTGACCCAAAAAAAATGCCATTTGCTCCTGGCAATGAATCTATGACAAACCCTTCAGTTCTTTCTTTGGTTGCCAAGGATGGGATGTTACAACGTCTTCAGGATAATGAAGACGACTATGTCAAAAATTGGTCTATTCGAGTTTTTGAAAGTAAAAATCCTGTAGTTTCAATTAATGCCGAAAATTCATACAGTGACAAACCACATTACAGTGAACCAGCATACGGGTATCATTATGTTGTTGTTGCCTCCCCAAAACCAAAAGATACTTTTGCAACAATAGATCCTGAACAATGGTCAAATGTTCTAGTGGTAGTACAAGATAGATTAAGGTGGCTTTACACCCAAAAAGGCGTTACCTATGTTTCAATTTATGGAGATCAAGGCGAGGCAGCTGGAAATAGCAACCCTCACCCCCACTTGAATTTGATAACTTTTTCAACAATTCCACCAATAATAGAATCTGAGGCAGAAGCATCTCATAATATTTTAAATGAAAAAGGAGTCTGCGTAATGTGCCAAACTATTAACGTTGAAACTGGTAGCCCAAGACAAGTCCTCCAAACTGAGGGGTTTATTGCATTTTGTCCTTGGGCTTCATCGCATCCTTATGAATTTTGGATTGTGCCAAAAAAACATATTACTAGTTTTTCTAAAATTACACAAAAGGAAATCAATGATTTGTCGCTTATCTTAAGATCGACATTAGGAGGACTATCAAAAACAATCAAAAATGTTTCATATAATATGGTATTTCATTTATCTCCTGAAAAGAAGAACAGCCGACAGATTCATTGGCATATTGAAGTTTATCCAATTACAAAGCCTTGGTCTGGCTTAGAACGTGGATACGGAATTTTCTTAAATGATGTTTCTCCAGAGCAGACTGCAGAAAAGCTTGGTGCTGCTTGTAGAAAAGAGTTGGCCAACCTAGTTGGAATTACCTAAATTTTTTTGAATGGTTTATTTATCAACCGAATTGGGTAAACATCATGGGAATTGAAAAGTGGACTGCCGGTGTTAGCTTGGCTTTATTTTTTATGTTTATTGGAGAAATGATTTCAATTTACATATTTATGATTGACGTTCCCAAAGATTTTGAATTTGGCTTAAGCTTTGATGCAGATCCTAAAATCTTGCAGTTCATTTCAATCGGGGTTGCACCAGCATCAGTTATGCTTGGTCTTTCCTATTTGATGGCTAGACGTTATGGCTCAAAACCTATTGGTTATCTCATAATTGCAGGAGGAGTGGTTGTGATTATTGGAATGGTATATTGTTATACTCTAGTAGATAAGATTGACGAAGTTTTCATATCAGATACCGTCATCTACACTCCAATCGCCTTCATGATCTTGTCAATTCCTGTTATGTTAGTCGGGGTTTCCCTGTTAAAAACAAAAAAGAAGAGACCAAAAAAAGAGTATTTCTAGAGATGATCAAATCTTAATGCATTTGCATTATGCTTAAAGCCTATTTTTTCATAAAATGGCTTTACATTATCTGTACAATCTAGAATTGTTTTATAACATCTCTTTGTTTTTGCACTTTCTAACAGGTATCTAATGATTTTCTCACCTATCTTTTGACCTTGATAGTTTTTATCAACAACTACATCTTCAATATGCCCAACAATACCACCATTGTGTATGAATTTAGATTCTAGCAACAGAGTAGCAGCTCCGACTATTTTTTCATCTTTTAGTGCCACAACAATTATGTGATCTGGATTATTTTCAATTTTATCAAAAATCTTATCTGCCATATTTTTTTCGATGTTGCTTGCTTGACGAAGGGAATCTAAAGTGGTTAAAAATCCCTTCCATAGATCTTCTTTTTGTAGTTCTCTGATAATGATATTGTCCATTTTTTAACTAAATTCTTCCAAGCTTTTGAATAAATTCGTCGTTTGCTTTTATGTATGATTCTTTATTTCCAATATCTACGAATCCATTTTTACCGGTAAAACTATTGACTAATTTTTTCTTTGTCATGACTTTATTAATTACGTCATCCATTCCAAACGGTTTATTTTTAGGAATAAATTTCATAATATCAGACTCCATAACATAGCAGCCCATGTTGATATCTACTTTAATTTCTGGTTTCTCATTCCATGCTATGACTTTGTTATTTTTTGTAGTCTTAATTACTCCATAAGGTAAATTAGTTTTGTATTGATGCAAACTCATTGTCACAAACGATTTTTTTTGTTTGTGTTGTCTTATCATATTACATAAGTTAAAACCATAAATTGAATCACCATACATACAAACAAAAGTATCGTTGATGAATTTTTCTGCTGTTTTTAGCTGTCCTGCTGTTGCAAGAGGTTTGTTAGATATTGCATACTCAATATTTACTCCAAATCTTTTACCATCTTCAAAGTAATCTTCAATTGTTTTTCGTAGGTAGCTTACACATATGACAATAGATTTTACTCCATTTTTCTTAGACCACTCTATCAAATGTTCCAAAATGGGTTTTTCGCCTAGGGGTAACATAGGTTTTGGAAGAAATGTAGTATATGGCTGTAACCTGGTCCCTAGACCACCTGCTAAAATAACTGCTTTCACAAAATTTCTTTGATTTTTCACTATTTATGTTGGAGTGTGGGTTTGAAACATACCCAATTTACAAAAATATTTTAGAAATTTTTTCAATAATAGAATTAGGGTTGGTTCCAAAAATCATTATCATGGGTTCTTTTCCAAAATCTCCTTTGTGAAAAATTGCATCTGGTGCTTCTTTGGAATCTTTTAGAACACTGTCTATTCCCCATTCAATTGATGATCCTTCCTTATTTTTGATCATTTTGGGTTCTCTAATTCTTTCATAATTTTTTACTGTTAAATTATTTTTTTCTAATTTGGTAATTGTTTCTTTTTGAAATTTGAGATTGATTGCTGAGCGAATGTGGGGAAATTTTTTATTCAATGTAAGTATCGCCGTTGCAACATGTTTTGATCCCCCATATTCCAAGTTTCCTGCTTGAGTTACGTTAGTTCCTGTTTTTACAATTCGTCCAGAAATTCCTAGGACATCCTTAATTGATTTGGGAGATTTTTTTGAAAACACAAAATTTGTTTGACATTCAGGGATTCTTTTTGAAATGTTTTTTATTTTAATGAATTTGTTTATGGCCCTAGATAATTCTAAATATATGTTATCGAATTTTTTTTGCGTTATCACAAGTCCTTTTCCTACTTTTTCCGCATCTCTGATTGAATCAAAACTAAATTCATGTGCAAATTTTGCTGATTCTAATATTGATTTACCATTAGCCAATGAAAATATCATTGATGCAGAATAGTTACATCCACTACCGTGGTTACTTATTTTCAGCTTTTTATTTTTAATTAATTCCTGATTTTTTTCAGTCATTATAAAATCAAATATGTAATTTTTCTTTAATTCTAATCCTGTTATTACAACGTTTTTGGCTCCCATTTCTTGAATTATTTTGGCTGCCTTTTGAAGAGAGTTTTTTGAATTTACTTTGATTTTTGAGATGTATTCAGCCTCAAATCTATTTGGAGTAATGACAGTAGCAATGGGTATCAAATATTTTTTAAAATCATTTATTGCCGACTTTTGGATCATAATTCCACCAGTAGTTGATTTTATGACCGGATCTACTACTATTGGAATTGATAGTTTCTTTAATGCATTATAAATTATTTTAATTATTTCAGAATTGTATACCATACCAATTTTTATTCCGTCTATAACAAAATCTGAAAAAATTAAATCCATTTGGTTTTTTAAAATTTTTTTTGAAACGGGTTGTATCATTCCAAATTTTGAAGTATTTTGACTTGTTATGGTAGTAATCACTGTTAACCCATGTGTATTTAACGAGGCAAATGTTTTCACATCACTTTGAATTCCTGCACCTGAGGAAGGATCAGATCCTCCAATTGAAAGTAGGTTCATGATATTTATCTAAAACTTGTACTAATTTGTTTATCTTTTGTACAGGATAAATTTTTCAAATGGTAACTAGTGCCTGATTTTATTTTTTCAAACATGATTTAAAGTAAAAAGATTAAATTCGCTTTAGTTTGAATAAAAAATCCTTTTGACCGGCGATTCACCTAAAGAGATTTGTTGTACCTCATGTATACTTTCAATGCAATACCAAACCAAAGCTAATGAAATATTTCCTTGATTGTGTTTTCAGTGAGGAAAAAATATTTAGTATTTGAAAGTCTTGGTGATTTTGCCGTTGAGAAAACATGGAAGTCTCCAAAATGAGGGAGAAGAAGTGGCTGGGGACAATTATTTTTATAAGAAATTAGTTTTTATTTTTAGAATTTATTCTTAAAGTTTGGTCTATTTACAAAGAATCAATAAACCTGGTAAATCTCTTAATTCATACACTAACGGTCTCAGTTTAGGTGTGATTTGGTCATTTTAGACAATTATTTTAGAAAAAATAACATCCAAAACCATTTTTTTGATTATTGCAATTTCAGGATATTTGTTGAATGCAATCTTCTGAGCAATATTCGTCTTTCAAACTTTGGAATTCTCTTCCGCAATGCTTGCACTCTCTAACCGTTCTCATAATCCCTTTATTCTTTTTCTAACATATAAGAACGATCATTTTTGTTATTATAGTGATAAGAATTTTTCTTATCGATCGGTATATTTAGTTAATTTTCATGATTCTTTAAATCAGGTTAAAACATAGAATGATTATGAGCACACAAATGAGTTCAGCACGTAGAGGAGTCGCCACCGAAGAAATGAAACAAGTTGCAAAGGATGAAGATGTCACCCTTGATTGGTTGATTCCAAAAATAGCTAAAGGCTCCATAATTATTCCAAGTAACAATGAAAGAAAACAGAAAATTCACAATGTGGGAATTGGTAAGGGTCTTAAAACAAAGGTAAATGTAAACATTGGAACCTCTACCCTAAATGTAAATCTTGAAGAGGAAATTGAAAAAGCAAAGATTGCATTAAAATATCATGCAGATACAATTATGGATTTAAGCGATGGGGGTGATATTAAAAAAATTAGACAAACTTTGTTACAAGAAACTCCCATCACATTTGGCACTGTTCCAATCTATGAAGCATATAATTACGGTGTTGAGGTTCTCAAAAATCCATTAAACTTAACTGAAGATGATTTTTTAAATGCTTTTGAAAATAATGTAAAAGATGGTGTTGATTATACAACTATTCATTGTGGGATTACAAAAGATATTGCGAAAAAAATCCTAAAAGTTCAAAGATATGGGGGAATTGTTAGTAAGGGAGGTACCTTAACTGCAGCTTGGATGCTGAAACATGATAAGGAAAATCCATACATAACTCATTATGACTATTTGATTGAATTGGCACGAAAGTATGATGTAACCTTCAGCTTGGGCGATGCATTAAGACCAGGCTCAATTCTTGACTCTCATGACCAATTACAGGTTCAAGAGATGATAAACATGGTAGACCTGACTAAACGGGCACATGAAAAAGATGTTCAGGTAATGATAGAAGGACCAGGACACGTTCCATTAAACGAAGTAGCAGCAAATGTTAGATTGGCAAAATCCCTTATTGGCGATGTTCCATACTATGTTTTAGGTCCCTTGGTGACTGATGTTGCATCAGGTCATGATCACATTGCAAGCGCAATAGGAGCAGCTGTATCTGCAAGTGAAGGCGTCGATCTCTTGTGTTATCTTACTCCCTCCGAACATCTTGCATTGCCAAATGCAGAAGAAGTCAAAGCTGGATTGATCGCATATAGAATAGCTGCACATGCAGCTGATCTTGTTAAGATACGTGAAAAAGCAATAAAGTGGGATATTGCAATGACTGAAGCTAGACGTACACTGGATTGGGAAAAGCAATTGGCTTTATCAATCGATCCAGAAGGTGCAGCTAAAATTCACAGTAGAACAGGACAACATCCTGGAAATAACGTTCCTTGCACGATGTGCGGCGGTGCATGTGTTTACATTATGCTACCTCAGCAAAGATTCTATGAAAAAGAAAAACTACAACAAACTGAATAAAACTTTGTCAATACTTGGAACCGTTTCATAATTTTTTATTTCATTCACTGTAATCCATCTATATTCAGAATTTTCCCAATTGAGTTTAATTATTGGATTTTTTACTTCAAATAAAAATGGAAAAATTTCCCATTCATGATTTTCATATTGGGGGGAACGTACTTTCATTTCCAAAGATGATTTTAGAAATTTAATTTTGTCTTCGGTTATTCCTAATTCTTCAAATATTTCGATTTTTGCTCTTTTTAGAGGCTCCTCATCTCCTTCAATTATTCCGCTTACCCCTGCCCACAATCCTTTCATGGTTTTTACCTTATCACTTCTTTTTAGAAGGAGAAATCTGTCATTATCTTTGATGAAGGAGGTAACTATCCTTGTTGAACGCATATTTGCTAATTCTTCTCAATCGCATTTGCCATTTTTGTAAATTTTTTGTAGGATGTATCCAAATTAGTTTTGGAAGTAAGTCTTTCTTGGCATGCTTTGATGTAACTTAGGACTTCTTCAGTTTTTGATTCTTGAACAGAAGTAAGAAGCCTACCTACATCCTTCCATAGGTCTTCTGCTACTCTTCGAATCTCTGGATTTGAGATAATTGTTTCAATTAATTGTGGAGATTCTGCCATTATGCTTTCTGCAAGAATTTTTTGCACTCTAAATGTACTTCCTGACATTTTTTCAGTTAGGGTCATTTTTTCATCTTTTGAAATAATGTTTGCAAAAACAAGATTTACAAGATGAGTCAGTCCTAGTATCACTGCAATTTTTTTATCATGTTCCACTGTATCAATGGTTACAAAATTTGCTCCTTCAAAAAGTGTTTTTGCAACGGTTAATTCTTTTTTGGCATCTTTTACGGGAACTAAAATGATATTCTGTCCTTTGATTTTTTCTATACCTGGACCAAACATTGGGTGAATACATATTGGATTAATTTTTGCAGGCATTTTTGCCAAGGCAGCTACGACTTTTCCTTTTTGAGACGAAATATCAATTAGAAATGTTCCTCTTTTCATTTCTTTTGCAATTAATCTAATAATTTCTGGAGTTCTTCTTGTAGGGGTACACAACATTACATAATCTGCTTTCAGGATTCCACCAACTAATGAACTTGCTTGTATGATGTCTTTTCCTTTAATTGGATTTTCTTCGTCGTATCCAGTTACTTGAAAATCTTTACTTGCAAAATATTTTGAAAACCATTGGCCCATTTGCCCTCCTGCACCAATAATTGTAATTGATTTCTTCATTGTTTATTTCTCAAATAACCACTTAGTATATTCATTCCTTCTGTTAGTATTTTTTCATTCTGACATGCTGATAATCTGATAAATTTTTTGTAATCTCCAAATCCTTCACCTGGTGCTACTGCTAACCCTTCATCTAAAAGTTTATTGGCAAATTGTACTCCATCAAATCCTTCTTTATTTACTTTAGCAAAAAGGTACATTGCACCATCTGGAACTACAAAATCAAGGTTCATTTCTTTTGCTTTTTCTGACAATAACCTTAATCTTTGCTGTACTGTATTAGTATTATCTGTAGTATCTGCTTCTAAGGCCTTCATGGCTACGTATTGTACGGGTTCTGAAACGTTGGTAAGACACAATGCCTCAAATTTAGACATTTTATCGATGATATCTGGATGTGCGATGGTATATCCAATTCTAAACCCTGTCATGGCATGAGATTTTGAAAATGATTGAGTAATTATACTTTTTTCATAATTATAACAAAGTATGCTTTTCCAATTTACAAATGCATATTGAGAGTAAATCTCATCACTAAGTATGTAGAGATTATTTTTTATCGCAAGATTTACAATTTTATCCTGCAATTTTTCAGGCAGAACTTTTCCAGTTGGATTGTTTGGATAGTTCAAAGCAATTATTTTTGTATTTGAATTGATTGTTTGTTCTATTTGTTCTATTGATGGTTCCCAATTATCTTCTAATGTTGTATTAATTGTCCTCACTTTAACTCCTGCATGTAATGCGCAATCTTTGTATGCAGGCCAAGCAGGTTCAATAACAATTAATTCATTTCCTGGATTTAGCAAAGTAGTAATTACTGTAAAAATGCCAAATCTTGCTCCGGGATTTACAATAATATTTTCTTGTTTAATGTCGACTTCAAAATTTTTTGAAACATGTTGCGCAAGAGCCTCTCTAAATTGGGGAATTCCTTTCGCTTGACCATATTTCAAAAACCCCTTATCATAAACTTCTCCAAGTGCAGTTTTAACAATTGTTGGTGGTAAAAAATCTGGTTCCCCCACTTCCATGTGAATTATTCTTTTTCCTTTTGATTCAAGTGATTTTGCTTTAAGAAAAATTGATAGATGTGTTTCCTTGTTACTAAATTGTACCTTTACAGATTCGTTTAGAAGAAAATTCAAAAATTTTGTAGCAATTGTTTCATCAAAATTCAATTCCTCGCATAACATAATAATTTTGGTTCGTAGATTATTTTCTCGTGATTCATCGGTAATTACCTTTCCAATATTTTTTTTAATTTCGCCAATCTCCTTGGAAATATCAGTCCTAGTCTTTAGCATCTTTATCATTTCAATAGTTATCTCGTCCATTCTACTACGAAGTTCATTAATTTCAGACATTTTTTTATAAAATAGGGTTAATATGCCCTGCCAAAAGTGCGTGATCCGCTAATGTCAACGCTACAAGAGAATCTACTACAGGTGGTGCCCTTGGAACTACACAGGGATCATGTCTGCCTTGAATTTGTAAAGTTGTAATTTTTTTTGTTTTAATATCAACAGTACTTTGTTTTTTGGCAATTGAAGATGCTGGCTTAAAGGCAATTCTTATTGTTATTGGCATACCATTTGAAAGTCCTCCTAATATACCGCCCGAATTGTTTGTCTTTGTAACAATCTTTCCCCTCTTGATTGTATAAAGATCATTATTTTCAGAGCCAAATAATTTTGAACCTTCAAATCCTGAACCAAATTCTATTCCTTTTACAGATGGGATTGAAAAAATTGCTTTGCTCAAGTCTGATTCTAAGGAACTAAAAATTGGTTCCCCTAATCCCACAGGAACATTTGTTGTAATGGATTCAATTATTCCTCCAAGTGAATCTCCATTTTTTCTCGCATTCAAAATAGATGATCTCATTTTTTTTGCTATTTTCTCATCAGGACATCGAACATCATTTTTGTAAATTGATTTAGCCATTTTTAGCTCAAACTCTTTTTTCATTGTGATTTTACCAATTTGTGTTGTATAGGAATTAGTTTCTATTCCTAATGTTACTTTGAGAAGTTTTCTGGCAATAGCTCCTCCCATTACATGGGTTGCAGTTAATCTTCCTGAAAATCTTCCTCCTCCTCTAAAATCATTAAAGTGATTATACTTTATCATGGCTGGATAATCTGAATGGCCAGGCCGCAGCTTAGTTTTCAAGTTTTCATAATCTCGAGATTTTTGGTCAGTATTCCAAATCATCAGGGTAATTGGAGCTCCAGTGGTAAATCCTCTAAACACTCCTGAAATAATTTCAACCTTGTCACCTTCTTTTCTTTGAGTTGTGATGAGTGACGTTCCTGGTTTTCTGTAATCTAGCATTTTTTGAATTTCTTTTTCATCGATTTCCAATCCTGCAGGACATCCATCTAAAACGGCACCAATGGCTTTTCCATGACTCTCGCCAAAACTAGTTAAAACTAGACGTTGACCAATAGAATTTCCTGACAATATTTTTCAATAGTAGAGTGGTGCTTATAATTCCTCATCTAATAAAACTATAAAAATTTGATTGATCTATTGTTGATCTTGAAATTATTTTTCTAAAAAGTGTGAAAATTATAATAAATACTACTATTTTTTGAAAAAAATTCAAATAGATTTTGAATAATATCATTTTATATTTAAAGTGACAAAACTTGCAAATTCTAACGAGTAATTTGCGCGGCTCTGCGAAAAATAGGTGTTATTAACGCAATGGCGTTTTGGGTGAGGAGAAAATTTTTCGCTCTATACAGGGTAGCGCCTTTTAAACCCTTTTGACAATTTTTAAAATTACCATCATTGAATTGAAAATTTAGCTCCAATTTTTTTCATCTCTACGATGAAATTTGGATAGGATACTTTTACTGATTCAGGGTCTGTAACCGTACAATCTCCCACATACAATCCAGCAATGCAAAATGCCATGAATAATCGATGATCATTTTCTGAATTCAAAGATCCGCCCTTGAGATTATTTGATTTAATTAAAACCAATCCGTCTTCTTTTTCTTCTACTCTAATTCCTAATTTGACAAGTTCTCTTGAAACTATTGCAATTCTATCGGTCTCTTTCAGTCTGGCGTGTTTTACATTGACTATTTCAATAGGACTTGGTGTCTTCAAAGATAATATTGCTAGAGGGGGAAGTAAATCCGGAGAGTTACTAAGGTCGAATCTTCCACCATTTAATTTTTCTGGAGATTGAATTGATATCTTATCATCCTTAATCGTTACTTCAACCCCTAACTCCTCTAAAATATCGATAAACACCTCATCTCCTTGAGGTAAATTTCCAATATTTCCTTGAATCACAAAATTTTCTCCACATAACACTGCTGCTGATAATAGTAAAGCAAGACTTGAAAAATCAATTGGAACAGTAAATGTTGACGGTTTGTAAATTTGAGGTGCAATGTTGTATCTTTTGTATGGAATTAATGTTTGAACTTTGACTCCAAAATGTCTCATAGTCGAAATTGTTGCATCAATATATGGCTTTGATACCAAATTCCCTTCAATTACTAAATTTACTCCTTTTTCGGTTAATGGAGCGCTGATCAATAATGCTGAAATAAATTGACTTGAAAAACTTCCAGGAATCGTTACGTTGCCTCCTCTGATTTTTCCAGTAATCTTAATTGGTGGTTTCCCGTCAGTTGAGGAACATTTTGCCCCGATACTTTCTAGTGCATCTAACAACGGTTGCATTGGTCTGTTTTGAAGGCTGAAATCTCCTGTTAAGGTAATTTCCTCAGAAAATAAACTGGCAATTCCTGATGCTATTCTTATTGTGGTTCCTGAGTTTTCTGCATTAATTTCAGGTACTAATGTTCCCTCCCATATTGATTTTTTTACTATGATGGAGGAATCCTTTTCCTCAATTTGAGCTCCAAAGTTTTTGCATGCATTAATTGTTGCCCAAGTATCATCTGAAAACAAAACGTTATCCACTCTGCTATTACTTCCTGCAAGGACACCAAGAAAAATAGCTCGGTGAGTATAGCTCTTGTTTGGGGGACAAACCAAATTTCCTGATAATTTTGATTTTTCGACTTTACAACTCATATACTTCAGCTTGTTTGTTATTTACTTTTGAAACAATTATGTTTCCCTCCAAGGCAGAAAAAACTCTTTTTACGTTATGCTCGTTTCCCTTTTTTACAATTGCTGCTATAGCTGGTCCATTTCCAGAAATCGATGCTGCTATGGCCCCTTTTTCAAGTAAACTTGTTATGATTCTTGGATCTGAATTTAATATTGTTGAGGTTGCTAAACCATTTATTATCATTGCTTCCCAATAATTTGTATTTTTAGCTAATTTCCACGCGTTTAAAAAGACAGAGGATAAGATTTTTAAATTTTTTACATTTCCACGTTTTCGATTAAATGGAACTAAAATTATTGCCCTTAAATTGGCAGGAATTTTTTCTGAACGAATTATTTTTTTCTTGGAATTATCTGTTACATTGAATCCTCCAAAATAACATGAACAGGCATCATCATACGCTCCGGTAATGCTTACTTTCGATTCTATTGACGCGTCCACTCCAGCAAGCAAAATTTGCTGGTCGGTTAATTCTGGTTTGAATATTTTTGCACATGCAAGAGCAACTGCTGAGGATATTGCACTAGAACTTTTTAACCCATACCCGGTTGGGATTTCTGATTCCAAAATTATTGTAATTTTATTTTGCTCTAATTCTTTTTTTGTTAAAATTTTTTCTACAGTTTTATTGATTAGTCGAGAACTAAGAGTTTTATTCTTAGATTGAATAGTGATTCCTTTTCCAGGACTTGTTCCTACTATGGCCTCAACTATGAGAGAAATTCCTAACGTAGCCCCTTTTTGGTTTGCTATGGCACTTACAAGTGATACTGCTCCATGAACAATCGCTTTGGCTTTGGCCATCACACTCCTCCTAATAGGGCTTTTTTCATGGCATTATAAGGTGCTTCCATATCATGCCAAATCTCAAAGGCTCTTACTGCTTGACCCAGAAGCATCTCATAACCGTAAATGATGATGGCGCCTTTTTCCTTTGCATTCTTTAAAAAATTAGTATTTACTGGCAAATATACAATATCATAAACGATGGTTTCTGGTTTAATTGATTCAAAAGAAATAGGACTGGATTCATTTTTTAACCCCAAGGAGGTTGCGTTAACTATTATACCGTAATCTTCTAAATCATTTCCAAATTTTTCAAAGTTCATGGTATCGGAATTAAGACCAATCTTATTTGCAAATCGCGCTAAGCTGTTTGCATTTTCAAGGGTCCTATTGACAATTGTAATGTGTTTTGCATGTTCTTTGGCAAATCCTGCGACAACAGCCCTTGCTGCTCCCCCTGCACCAAGTAAAAGAATTTTTTTATCTTGTATTTTTATTTTTTTCTTCTTAAATGGATCCAAAAACCCGTCCATGTCAGTGTTGAAGCCTTTTAAAACTCCTTCGTTATTTGTCACAGTGTTTACAGCTCCGATAAGACTGCAAGACTCGTCCATTTTATCCAAGTACTTCATCATTTCTACTTTATGGGGAATTGTAACATTGAATCCGTCTATTTTTATTTTTTTAAGTGCATCTATCCCTTCCTTTAGTTCACCTTTGGGAATTCTATATGCAATATATGAGGAATCTAAATTCAAATCTCTAAATGCTGCACTATGAATATTTGGGGAAAGTGAATGATTAATGGGATCTCCAATGACTGCAAATGTTTTTGACATCTTTTTTTCTGATTCACATGATTGATTTAAACGCTCAACTTCAACTTCTGTTGAAATCACGAAATAATTTGTATGACTTGATGAACCTAAATTTAATTATTCAATGAGGTTTAATTCTTCAAATTGATAATTTTTTTAACTTCACTTAAGCTAAATTGTCCAGGAGCAACTGGTTTTCCCAAGGACACATAGGTATATGGGCTTCCTAAATACAAGCTCAAAATTCTTGAAATCCTGCCTGGATTCCCCATAGTAAAGGCAATCAAATTGATATTCTCTTTTTTGCTGTATAATTGCAAAATTCTAGTTGAATCCTTAGTTGATTTTGCCGTGGTTACAATTTTGACATTAGATGAAAATTTGCTCATTTGATTTAATTTCTTTTTTAATTCTGTAAGGCTCGGTGTTTTTTTAAAATCATGCGCAGAAATCAGTAACCCTGTTTTTGTTGTTTTTAGATACTTTACTAAATCTCTATTTTTTTTCATTGTGTTAAATTCAATATCTAGTAAAAAAGGGTTATACTCTGAAATTAATTTTAAGATGGAGATTCTTTCCTTTTCATTTCCTGAAAATTTACCTCCCTCTGTTTTTGGTCTTAATGTGCATACTATTTTTTTTAGATCTTTTTTTACACTCTCTAAAACTTGGGGAATTTGTTCTGCCTTTAGAAAATCAAATCTTATTTCAACATAATCTGATTTCTTCAAGGCAATCTTTAGAGTTTGTTTGAGTTTTTTAGGTGTAGTCTCTGCAATTGAAACACAGATTTTGTATTTCATTTTGGTTATTTTTCCAAGATGTATTCATCAGATACTTCCATTCCAAAATGTCTTCCAGTAGCTTCTTTGGAATAAACCATTATTGTATCGCCTTTTTTGAGATGTGTTACCGAAACAAGTTGGCCGTTTGATTTTACAAAACGTATTGTTTCGGCATCTTGTGCAATAATCCCCCCAATTTCCCCATCTACTGATGCTTTGATCATTACCATTGGTCGCCTTTCAATTTTGGATCGTCCTACGGTTACTCTTCTTGCTTTTCCTTTTGAATTAACGATTAATACTTCGGAGCCTGTTTCTATCTCTGAAAGATAACTTGTTGTGCCATCTGGAGATAAAGTATAACAGTGAACAGCTCCGGCATTTACTCTAAACGGTCTTGGGGATGTAAAAGAAGAACCAACTGATTCGTTATGAACTAAAAATAAAAAGTTTGATCTACTACCAATTAACATTCCTTCTCCTTTGTGTAGCATTGATGCTGTATCCACACACACTCTTTCTCCATCCCCGACCTCTTTAATCTCAATGATTTTCCCTTTTTTCAAATCAAAACTTTTACTTCCCAAGTATACCATAACCTCCCTTACCTCTCCAATTGAGGATGTGCTGAAAATTACTCCGTCCACTCCGACCTCTAAAATTGAAAACATTTTTCTTACTTCTTCAGGAGTTCTTGCAATAGTGTAAATTTTCGTATGTATTTTGTGAAGCTTTGCAATTATATTTTCAAGAGGAATTATTTTCCAATCTATTACCTCCACTATAACAAAATCCAGACCTTTTTTTGACATGGTTAAAACATTCTCGATATCTTTATTTGATAATATTTTGAATTTTCTTCCAACTTTTTTTCCTCTTGGCTTTTTTGCTGTACCTTTTTCAAGAATAATGTGTTTGGCACTGGGAGATGAGAATAAAATTTCAAGCTTTGTTTTGGTTTTTGCAATTTTTTTTGGATCAAGATAAATTATATTGATTCCTTCTTCTTCTAACTGTGGAAGAAATTTTGATAATTGTGGCTGAGACACTTTTGGTGAAATAATTAGTTCTCGTGTTTTACTCAATTTTTTTCATGGCTTCCTTTGCGGATTCTTTTTTGAAAATAATAGACGCTAAAGCTTCAACCATTTTTTCTGGGGTTTTATGTGCAAAAATATTTCGTCCGTACGTTACTCCTTTTGCTCCAGCAGTAATTGCATCTTCTGTCATCTGAAGAATGTCTAAATCTGTTTTTGCTTTGGGTCCACCTGCAATTACAATTGGTACCGGTGTACTTTTTACAATTTTAGAAAATGAATCTACATCTCCAGTGTATACTGTTTTTACAATATCTGCGCCACATTCTGCGCCAATTCTAGCAACATGTCCAACAATTTCAGGGTCATGAGGGTCTTTTACATTCTCTCCTCTTGGATACATCATCGCCAAAAGAGGCATGTTCCACATGTGGCACTGTTCTGCGGTCATTCCAAGCTGTTCTAGCATCTCTGGTTCTTCTTTTCCTCCAATATTGATGTGAAGTGAAACACCATCTGCACCCAAACGGAGAGCCTCTTTCACGGTTCCTGTTAGCATTTTACGATTAGGTGACATTGATAAAGAAGTGCTACTTGAAAAATGAACCAAAACCCCAACTCTTGTTGGTCTAGGCAATGCCTTGATGATTCCTTTGTTGACTATTACACTTGTAAGTCCGTGTCTTTCGCATTTGTAAATTAAAGATACAGGATCTTCCAGACCTTCAATAGGTCCATTTGAAATACCATGGTCCATTGGAATGCAAAGCATCTTTCCTTTTCTCATAATTCGATCTAGTCTAATTTGATGTCCTGATACCATGGGTGAATCTCTTTTTTATGCCCTACTTAAAAATAACGTGAATTCTTGAAATTTGTTTCTTCGTTATCTAAGCACAAATTAATTTAAAGATTGAGGACTTTCCATCTTTTTTATCTATATAAGATTAAATAGAAATTATAGAAGAAAGTGATGAAGTTAATTGAGTCAGACTACCGAACAACTTTACCAAAGTGATATTGGTGACATTCTTGAAAATTCCCTAACTGGAACAAGACCTGGACCGGACGAATGTCTTAGACTTTTAGAATCAAATGATATCTATCTGATAGGAATGGTTGCTGGCCATCTCACAAGACAACAATTTGGCAAAAAAGCCTCTTTTGTAAATAATATTATTTTGAATTATACTAATGTCTGTATTACCGATTGCAAGTTTTGTGCATTTTACAGATCTCCGGGGGATAAGGACTCGTATACATTAACTCTTGATCAAATTGAAGCTCGAGTAAAAACTGCATCGGAGATGTTTAAGATAAGACAAGTCCTCATTCAAGGAGGACATAATCCAGATTTAAAAATTGAATATTATGAAGACGCCTTTAAAATGATAAGAGAAAAATTTCCAATGATTGGGGTTCATGGTCTTTCGACATCTGAAATCGACATGATTGCAAGGGTAGAAAAATCCTCAACTAAAGAAATTTTATCGAGATTAAAAGATTCTGGTCTGCAATCAATTCCTGGTGCCGGAGCAGAAATTCTAGTAGATTCCGTAAAAGATGTCATTAGTCCAAAGAAAATTTCAAGTGATGATTGGATTAGAATTATGGATGAAGCTCATTCTCTTGGAATACCAGGGTCTGCAACAATGATGTACGGACATGTAGAAAAAAATCAAGATATTGCTGATCATTTTTTCACGCTAATCAAACTTCAAGAAAAAACAAAAGGGTTTATGGCATTTATTCCCTGGAACTTTGAGCCAAATAATACACTAATGAAAGAACAAGGAATCGTAGAGCATGGTGCAGGTGGCTTACAATTACTAAAAATGATTGCAATCTCTAGGCTTGTTTTTGATGGATTGATTCCACATATCCAATCCTCTTGGCTCACCAATGGAGTTGGGATGGCTCAGCTGGCACTTCAATATGGCGCGGATGATTTTGGAGGCACTTTGATTGGAGAAGAAGTTGTAACTTGTACAGGCGCACGCTCTACTGAATTGACAGGAGAGATAATCATTAATGCGATTCATCAAATTGGATTTCAAGTAGAGGAACGTGATAATTTTTACAATGTAGTTTCTTTACTATAATCCATAACTAGGCCATTTAGAATCTACAAGATTCCTTGTATCTTCATCTACTTTGACTAGTTGCTGAATTTCTCTTTCATATCCCTCTTCTCTTGTTTTTTGTGTTGCATCGATTCCTAGTTTTGACCCTAAATTGACAAGGGATGATGCGGGATCAAGAGTATCAGTTGGTGTGTTGTCTATGATAATGGTATCACGAGCTGCATCTGTTCTTGTAGTAACAGCCCAAATGACATCATTCATGTCATGAATGTTAACGTCATCATCTACTACAACAAGCATCTTTGTTAGCGATAGTTGTCCCATTCCCCAGAGTCCCATCATCACTTTTTTTGCTTGACCAGGATATCTCTTTTTGATAGATATTATTGCAATACCCTGAAACCATCCAGCT
>SMUZ01054939.1_pt1 | contig 18867 bp, 15 predicted proteins | sample 2456421 | NCBI WGS metagenome assembly SMUZ01 (sample SAMN11095932, study PRJNA526329) | marine sediment metagenome | biome: Marine sediment; feature: Surficial sediment; material: Deep marine sediment; isolation source: Hadal surficial sediment | place: Pacific Ocean | collected 2014-11 | depth... | reverse complement strand
GGTGCTACGCCACGAGTAGCGACCGCCAGCTCGCGCCCTGTCGGGCGAGGCTGGTGGGCTGAACTCCGCCTTCTCCAATCGCCGCGCCGTGACCGAACAGTGCTCCCTGACTTTGAGCGTGAGCGTGGAGTTCCATGTCGTCATGGGCGCCGACGACCTGGCCCAGGCGGGCCTGGATTGAGTTGGGGGAGAAGCGGGACTGACCTCGGCGGCGCATCGGCGGCGAGGCGCACGCCGTGAGACCCGTTCGTGTGTCTGTATACAATATGGTGTTGCGCTGTCGACGTGTACGAGCACCTAGGAGAACCCACGTGAAGAGCATCGATGTCATCGGTGTCGCGAAGTCTGCCGGTCGAGCAGCCCGTGGTGAAAGTCCCGCTGCATTCGCCCGGCGCTGCATCCCGCCTGGCTGCGTTGCTCCGCGGTCACATACTGCCGGTATGCTCCCTCGTCGCGCCTTGCCAGTCGGGCGCATCACTGGTCTCGGTGCGACGCGGGACTTTCACCACGGACTGCTGGTGACGCTGGCGTTGATGGTGACGCTGGCGGCGGCACCGGCCAGGGCCCAGGACGGCGGGTGGACCCACTGGGACGGCACCGCCGCGAGCACCCGCTACTCGCCCCACGACCAGATTGACGCCGGCAACTTCGAAGAGCTCGAAGTGGCCTGGGTCTGGCGCGGCGACAACTTCGGTCCGCATGTCTACAACATCCAGCGGTCGACCCCGATCTATGCCGAGGGCAAGCTGTTCTCGGTGGCGGGCGAGCGTCGCACCGTCGTGGCCATCGACCCGGCGACCGGCGAGACGCTCTGGACCTTCCGCGAGCCGTCCACCAAGCGCTGGGAGGACTCGATGCGGAAGAGCTACGGCAAGGGCGTGGCCTACGCCGTGGTCAACGGCAAGGGTCGGATCTACATGGTGTCGCCGGGATTCTTCCTGCATGCCCTGGATCCCGACACCGGTATGCCGATTGCCGACTTCGGCGAGAACGGGACGATCGACCTGCTGGCCAACTTCGGCTACGACTATCACCCGACCGACGGGCTGCCGGCGGAGGTGGGGTACATCACCAACTCGTCACCCCCGATCGTCGTCAATGGGGTGGTTGTCGTCGGCAACAGCCACGAGCAGGGATATCGGCAGACCCGGCAGGAGAACGTCCCGGGGCACATCCTCGGCTACGACGCCACCAATGGCGACTTCCTGTGGAAGTTCAACGTCATTCCGCAGTCGGAAAGTGAGTTCGGGTTCGACACGTGGGAGAACGACGCCTGGTCGTGGACCGGGAACGTATCGGCCTGGGCGCCGATGTCGGCCGATGCGGAGCTCGGGCTGGTCTATGTGGTGACCGATCCGCCGACCAACGACTTCTGGGGCGGCTTCCACCCGGGCGACAACCTGTTCGCCACGACCATTCTGGCGTTGAATGCCAGAACCGGCGAACGGGTGTGGCACTTCCAGACGGTGCACCACGACATCTGGAACTACGACAACCCGACCGCGCCGAACCTGGTCGACATCACGGTCGACGGCCAGCGGATTCCGGCACTGGTGCAGACGACGAAGCAGTCGTATGCGTATGTGCTCAACCGCGCCACCGGCGAGCCGGTCTGGCCGATCGAGGAACGTCCGGCGCCGCAGGGGCACGTCCCGGGCGAGTGGTACTCGCCCACGCAACCGCACCCGACCAAGCCGGCCGCCTACGAGATGCAGAACGTCAGCATCGACGAGTTGATCGACTTCACCCCCGAGTTGCGTGCGGCCGCGGTCGAGATTCTCGAGCAGTATGAGTATGGGCCGCTCTTTACCCCGCCGTTGCATCGCGGCAACGACCTCGGGAAACGCGCGGCCATCCACTGTCCCGGGTCGAACGGCGGGACGAACATCATGGGTGGCGCCTCGGTCGACCCCGACACCGGGATTCTCTATGTGGCGTCGACCAAGGCCTGCTCGGCGCCGATGCTGACCCCGGGTCTCGCTGCCGACGCGGAGGATCCGAATCCTATCGGCCGGACGGTCGCCGAGTTCGTAGCCGGTCCAGGCGGCGTGCGCGGCCCGCAGGGGCTGCCGCTGTTCAAGCCACCCTACGGCCGCATCACCGCAATCGACCTGAACACCGGTGAGACGCTCTGGTGGATTCCGAACGGCGACACCCCGGACCGGATCGCCAACAACCCGGCGCTCGCGGGGGTGGACATCGGCAACACCGGGTCGCCGACACACCCCACCACGATCGTCACCAAGACGCTGCTCATCTACGGCGAGGGCCGTGGCGGCCGCGCGGTGCTTCACGCCCACGACAAGGTGACTGGCGAGCGGATCGGCACCGTTGAGATCCCGGCCCCGACCAACACCGCGCCGATGACCTACATGCACGAGGGGGTGCAGTACATCGTGGCTCCGATCGGAGGATCGGGCGGCGGCCGTGGCGGTCGCGGCGGGCGCCGCCCGCAACACCCGGGCTCGTTCGTGGCGCTCCGGCTGCCCGGGTAGCCCAGGACAGCTCGTCGAGGCGGCGCTCCGACACGTCGGGGCGCCGCCTTTGTTTTCTCGGCGCTCGAGCAAGCAGGAGACAGAAGTCAGGAGCAGTCGGATGGCGTCGCCGGCTTCCGTCTCACGTGCTCATGGCAGAAGGGGCTTCCTGATCGTGAGGTGGCGGGTCTCGCCCGCGCCGAGCGTGAAGCCGGTCGCGGTGGGCCGGATCCGAGCGAGACACTCCGGATTCGTCTCGGCTCCACGGGGTATCCCGGTCGCGGCGAAGACGAGATAGTGCTCGGTGGGGAGGCCGCGTACGTCGATGGTCTCGTGTTGATCCGGCAGTCCCGTCAGCGCGTAACGCCCGTCGGCATCGGTCACCGCCAATTTGGTGACGCCGCGGTTCCCCGCCCGCGCACTGACGATCACGTCGCTCAGGGGCGCGCGTGGGGAGCTGGCCTGCACACGGCCACTGATGCTGGCCGTGCCGGTGACCTCAGCAGGGTGATCGCGCGGCTGTCCGGCCCAGGCGGTCGCCGTCAGCCCGATCGCCGTGCACAGCCCGAGCATCAGCTGGGTGAGCCGTCTGCCGGTGCGTGTGCGGTTCACGTCAGCCTCGTCACGGGAGTGCGCTGTGCGCGGTATTCGAGTATGGGCCATTATAGGGCCGCGATCCTGATTCGCCGGCCGCGAATAAACGGGCGACTCCCCCGTAGTACGCAACGTGTCGAGGCGCTAGGCTGAACCGCGTTCCGGTGTCTCCCTCTCCCTCTCCCTGAACGGAGCACGCGTTGTCGAAGGGGGAGCGGGTCGGGGTGAGCGCCACGAATCTCGAACCAGGAGCAGACCATGAATCGAATACTCGCGGCTGGTGCAGGACTCCTGCTCTGCTCGGTCGTCGCTGTGGCGCAGCCCACGTCGGTTCCGGGTGATACCGAGATTCGGCGGATCCTGACCGAGCGGATCGACGAGGAACACCGGAGCGTCGGCATCGTGGTGGGGGTGGTCGAGCCCGGGGGGCGGAGGGTCGTGGGGTATGGTCGTCTCGCCACCGATGACGTCCGCCGGCCGGACGGCGACACCGTGTTCGAGATCGGCTCGATCACCAAGGTGTTCACCTCGATCATCCTCGCGGACATGGTGGAGCGGGGAGAGGTCGCGCTGGACGACCCGGTGCAGCGGTTGTTGCCGGCGGACGTCCGGGTGCCAACACGAAACGGAGCGGCGATTACCCTCTTGCATCTGGCGACCCACAGCTCCGGGCTGCCGCGGTTGCCCGAGAACCTGGACCCGGCCGACCCGGCAAACCCGTACGCCGACTACACGGTCGCCCAGCTTTACGCGTTTCTTTCATCGCATGAGCTCGGCCGGGACATCGGCGAGACGGTCGAGTACTCGAACCTGGGTGTCGGGCTGCTGGGTCACGCGCTCGCCACCCGGGCCGACTCCGACTACGAAACCCTGGTGAGGGACCGGGTTCTCCGCCCCCTGGCGATGCTCGACACGTCGATCACTTTGACACCGTCTGACCGCGACCGGCTCGCTGCCGGACACGACAGGGCACTCGACCCGGTCGCGAACTGGGATATTCCCACCCTCGCGGGCGCCGGCGCGCTCCGCTCCACCGTCAACGACCTCCTGACGTTCATCGAAGCGAACCTCGGCGTGCGCGAGTCCCCGCTGCGCGTCGCCATCGAGGCGACGCACCGGTCGCAGCGCTCGTTCGGCCCGCCGAACATGGACATCGGACTCGGATGGCTGCTCCGAACGCAGCACGGGCGCACGATCGCCTGGCACAACGGGGGTACCGGCGGGTATCGCTCGTTTCTCGGCTTCGACAGGGCGTCCGGCACCGGCGTGGTGGTGCTGTCCAACGCCGCCAACAGCCCCGATGACCTCGGTTTCCATCTGCTTGACCAGCGATTCGAGCTGGCTGCGGCGCCGCAGCCACGCACCGAGGTCGAGGTGGACCACACGATCTACGACGCTTACGTGGGGCGGTATCAGCTGGCGATGGACGCGATCATCACGGTGACGCGCGAGGACGACCAGCTCTTCGTCCAGTTGACAGGGCAACCACGAATCGAGGTGTTTCCAGAGTCCGAGGCCGATTTTTTCATGCGTGTGGTCGACGCGCAGGTGACCTTCGGCCGGGACGACACCGGCGTGGTGGACCACCTGGTGCTGCATCAGAACGGGGCCAATCAGCGGGGCGTGCGGCTGGGCGAGGGCGTGGACGCGGTGGAGTACGGCCAAGCGGAGACCGTCACGCTGCCCGAGGCGACACTGGAGCGATATGTCGGTCGCTACGAGCTCCAACCGGGGGTCGCCATCGCCATCACGCGGCAGGGCGCGCAGCTGTCAGCGCAGGTGACCGGTCAGCCGAGTGTCGAGATCTACGCTGCGTCTCAGACCGAGTTCTTCTATCGTGTCGTCGACGCCCAGATTACCTTCCAGGTGGGCGACGACGGCACGGTCGCCGCGCTCACCCTGCACCAGGCGGGTCGGGACCTGCCCGCGAGGAAGCTGCCCGACTGACCATCAGCGTCGCGGTCGCGTTCACACCGGGCTGGAGCGGGCCGGAGGCAGCTGGGGGAGCCAGGGCCGTGCTATCCCGAGATCTTCAGGTTACCTGTACAGTCAATGGGCCCGGCAACCCGGTCCCGGTTGCAAGAACGTCGTACGCCCGGTATCGTGCGCGTGCGACGGAGGAGTCCTTGGTGCAGCGGAAGATCGGCACGGTCGTCCATAAGGAGTTGGTCTCGGAGACGCTCATGCGGTTCCGGCTGCGGCCGGAGCCGGACGGCCGGTTTCCGGATTACCAGGCGGGACAATACATCGCGCTCCGCCGGGACGACTGCAAGTTGACGCGGAAGCGGGGTGTCGGTCCCGACGGCAAGCCGATCTTCGAGCCGGAGGTCGACCCATGGGGGCGTCAGACGATCGGTCCGGTCACCCACTCCTACTCGATTGCGTCGGCGCCGGCCGAGACTGCCGAACACGGGTGGCTCGAGTTCTTCGTGGCGCTCGAGTATGGCTTCCACGGGTTGCCGGGCCGGCTCAGCGAGGCGCTGTTCGGGATGAGCCCGGAGACCAGTTGCGAGGTGACCTACTACGACCGGATCGCCGGCACTTTCACGCTCTCGGTGCGGGCCGAGGAGTTCGAGAGTGTCCTGTTCGTCGGTACCGGGACCGGGGTCGCACCGTTCGTCTCGATGGTCAAGGAGCTGCACGCGCGAGGCGGTGGAGGTGACCCCCGGCGGTACACCTTGCTGCACACCAACCGCACCGTGGCCGAGCTCGGCTATCACGACGCGCTGTTCGAGATCGAGGCGGCGGGCCGGTTCGACTTCATGTATGTGCCGACCGTCAGCCGGCCGTCCGAACACGCCGGCGTCGACAAGCGGATCGGCCAGGGACGCGCCAGCAACGTGCTGCGTCACATCTTCGATCTGCCGACCACGGAGGACGACAAGCTGACGAACGCGGTTGGGGATGTTGCGCATATGGCAGCTGGGCTGGCCCTCGAACGGCTGGTTCACCCGGTCCTGCCCGGTCATCTGACGGCCAGTGCGATCCGAGACCGGGTCGACCCGGCCAGCACGGTGCTGCTGACCTGCGGCAACCCCGTCTCGACCGCCGACATCAAGTCGACCGCCGCCCGCCGACAGATCCGGTTCGAGCTCGAGGAGTGGTAAGGCTGGAGAGCACACCCAAGGAGTCAGAAGTCAGGAGACAGAAGTCAGGAGGAAGCCGGGATGCAGCGCCGTGCGAATGCAGCGGGGCTTTCACCACGGGCTGCTAGTCCCCGGCGGCGGCGAAGCTGACGGTGTCGGCGATCTGCACGCCGTTCGCCAGTGTCTTGTGGACTGGGCACCGCTCGGCGACCTGCGTCAGCCGCGCCCGCTGTGCCGCGGTCAGCTCGCCATGGATCGTGACCTGGCTCGTGACCCGCTCGACCCAGCCATCCGCCCGTTGGTCGCAATCGGCGCAGTCGTCCGCATGCACCCGGTCGAACTCGAGGGTCACGTCGACACCGGTCAGTGGAATGTCCTTGTGGGTCGCGTAGAGTCGCAACGTCATCGCGATACAGGCTGCGAGGCTACCCAGCAGGAACTCGTACGGGGTCGGGCCAGAGTCGGCTCTGCCGGACGGCGGAGGCTCGTCGCTTCTCCACAAGAAACGACGAGACCGAATATCGACCGCGGTGCCGCTCTTCAGCGACGCACTCACCACCGCCACAGCAGGTGTCCTTTCTCGCCGAAACGCCTGAGGCCGGAAGCCCGAGGAGTCGCCGCTAGTCCTCGATCGCCTGGTAGATCAGGGCGCGCAGCCGGCCCTGGTCGTCGAGCCCACCGGCCGGGATCAGCTGGGTGAGGTAGACCACGACCAGCTCCTCCACGGGGTCCACCCAGTAAGTCGAGTGATACGCGCCGCCCCAGCCATACTCCCCCTTGGAGCCAGGGAGCCCGCGCGCGCCGACATCTTCGACGATCGCGAACCCGAGCCCGAACCCCTGGCCGGCTCGAAACGGCTGGTCGGTCAGGTGGTTCGTGGTCATCAGCTCGACCGTCTTGCGACTGAGCAGCCGCGTCCCCTCCAGCTCGCCGCCGTTGAGCATCATCTGCAGGAACCGCGCGTAGTCGGTGGCGGTCGATAGCAGCCCGGCGCCGCCGGAGAAGCTGGTGCGGGGGCCGTCGACATAGGCGCCCTGACCGACCATGTGCCCCGGGGTCGGCGCCCGCTCGAGCCCGTCGTTCGTCGCCGAATACACCGTGGCCAGGCGGTCCCGCTTGTCGAACGGCAAGTAGAAGTGGGTGTCTTCCATCCCGAGCGGCTCGAGAATACGGGTGCGGAGGAACTCGTCGAGCGGTTGTCCGCTGACCGCCTCGATCAGCGCGCCCAGGATGTCGATGGAGTAGCCATAGATCCACTGCTCCCCAGGATGCGCGTCGAACGGCAGCGTGGCGATCCGGGCGATGGTGTCGCGCACCGGCTCCTCGCGGTCGGCGAAGTACCAGCCCTGGATGCCGGCCGACTCCCAGCGGTCGCTCGCCGGGCCGTTGCCATAGCTGACCCCCGAGGTGTGGGTGAGCAGCTGGCGAATCGTGATCCGCCCCCGTGCGTCGACGACCTCATACCCCCCGCCGTCTGTGGCGACGGCGACCTGTGTTCGGGCGAACTCTGGCAGATAGCGCCCAACCGGGTCCGAGATGAGCAGCCGGCCTTCCTCCTGCAGCACCATCACGCCGGTGCTGATGATCGCCTTGGTCTGCGAGGCGATCCGGAAGATCGAATCATCGGCCATCGGCGACCGCGACTCGATGTCGCGCCGACCGAACGACCGTAGATAGGCCACCCGACCGCGTCTCGCCACCAGGACGACCACACCGGCCAGCCGGCCGTCGTCGACATAGGCCTGCATCGCCTCGGTCAGCCGGTCGAGCCGTGGTCCGGACAGGCCGACCGCTTCAGGTGCGGCACGTGGAAGGGGTTTCGCCGAGAGAACCGGTGCTCCGCACAGCGCCAGTGCCAGCCACAGGAGGAGCAATCGCGTACGCAGGGACGTCATGGACACCTCGCTTCTCGCAGACGAGCTACTGGCGAAGTATACCGCCCGTCCCTGCTCATGACGCAGGGCGACTGCGCCGGTCCGGCGAGGGGCGGCTCAGAGCTGAATCCGCTGCCGTACCCTGACGGCGGGGCGCCGGTGGGACAGACGGCGGTCAGCGCGTGGGATGCCCTGCCCTGAACAGTGTCGCGAACTTCTCATTCGGGACCCTATGACGAGCCGATCCGGAACCCGAAGCTCGCGCTCGCTCCTTCGAGGCTGGTGCCGATGTCGAGCTCCCGGCCGGTGAACCGGTAGCCGAGCCCAACGTCCACGCCGACCCAGGCGGTCAGACGAGTGAAGAGACTGATGTGCGGTTCGGCGACGAAGAACTCGTCACGATACTGGCCAAATGCCGGGAATGATCTCCCGTAGCACCGGAACCGGGAGCACCCAACCCCGTCGTCTCCCCCGATCCCGTCGTCGTCGAACCGGCGGGTCGCTGAGCCAACACCGACGAGCGCGCGCAACGAGACGTCGAAGCGACCACCGAGCTTGGTGGTCCACCCGACCACCGGGCCGAAGTAGCGCAGCTCGGTGTCGGTCGGTCCATCGACGAGCCAGTAGGCGCCGGCCCCGATCAGCAACTGATGGTCCATGAGCCAGCCGCCGTAGACACCGGCCACGTGCGACGCCTCGCCGTCCACCGTGGTCTTGCGGAAGTCGGGACTGATGATCCAGCCGTTGTCGATCTTTTCGAGCGTCAGACGGCTGGTCGGCTGGCCCTCTGCTCGAGCAGCCGCCGTACCGGCGGCCGCGAGGACGGCGAGGCCGACCAGCGTCACGCGCCAGACGTGGCGAGACCGCATCATCGTCCCTCCTCGTCTCGCGGCAGACTGATGTTCACCGCCGTCGTCTCCCCCGGTCGGACCTCCACGTCGGTCGCATAGCCTTCGTAGCCTGCGTGACGCACCTCGATGTGATGCCGCCCGGCGCCCAGCTCGAGCTCCAGACGCGCGGTGTCGGGGCTGCGCCATTCCTCGCCGTCCACCAGAATCATCGCGTCGTCCGGCTGAACACGGATCAAGAGGGTGCCGAAGCCGGACACCTGCGCGCGGGGGAGCGGCGCGGCTCGACGACCGCCAGGTTCCGGGCGTGGAGAGCGCGAGGCGTCAGCGTCCGGCTGCGCCGGTGGCACCGGGGGCGGCGGGGTCGTTTCACCCGGTCCGAGCGGCTCCATCTCGTGCCGGATTCGATAGGTCGACCCGATCGGCAGATACAACTGTTCCTGAATGCTCCGGTACCCCTCGAGACGCAGCTCGATCTCGTGCTCGCCCGCCGGTAGATGCAGCCGCTGAAAAAACCCGTCGTAGCTGTCGACGACGCCCGCGTAATAGCCGTCGACGTAGACCTCGGTCTCTTCCGGCTTGACCTGGAGCCGAATCGAGCCGCGCTCCTCGTAGCGGGCGCCGTAGTAGGCATACGGGCCCCACGGGCCGAATGGAGACGGTCCGTAGACGTACGGATTGTAGAACCCGAATCCGGGGCCGTACCAGACGCTGGTACGGACGGCGGGCCGGATCACCCGACGAGAACCCCGCCGGCGCTGTGCGTCGGCATCGGCGGGCCACGCGACCAGCACCAGCGCGCCGATGAGACAGACCCAGGATGTGAATCGTTTCAGCAGAGACACGTCTATCCTCCTCGCAGGCGCCGCGGGGATACTCACCAAGGCTGCAAAGCATGTTCCAAGTGCCGGCCCCGCAGTGCGGGGGCCTCCCGGCTCTGAGGATACGAGTTGGAACCCGCGAAATCCGGTGACGTTCTCCGCCGGCCCGCGCGTCTTCCGCTTCCGCCAGGCTGTGGGGGCACGGGCCTGCGTCACGGCGCCTGTCCCCTTGCGAGTCAGTACCTGTCCCCTCGGGGTCACAGCCCGCAGGGGGACATTACAATGGAGGGCCACTCGCACACTGGTCCTGTCCCACGGAGGAGCCCATGAGCCGGAAGCCGACCATTGTTGCCAGGAAGAACGGACCGTATCTCGTGACGCACTGTCAGATGCTGAAGGGGTCTGCGGACGGCAAGGTTCACGACACCGCTGGCACGGTAGCGCTCTGTCGCTGCGGCGGGTCGTCGAACAAGCCGTTCTGCGACGGCACTCACAACACGATCGGCTTCACCGACGAGAAGGCGGCGGACCGTGTGCCGGACAAGCGCGAGAACTATGTCGGCGCCGGTGTGACCCTCCACGACAACCGCGGCATCTGCGCGCATGCCGCCCGGTGCACCGAGGGTCTCACGTCGGTCTTCCGCCTCGGCACCGAGCCCTGGATCGACCCCGACGGCGCCGACGTCGAGGCGGTCATCGCGGTGGTCACGCAGTGTCCGTCCGGTGCGCTGAGCTACAGTGTCGACGGCGTCGAGCATCGCGATCGTGAGGGCGACCCGATGATCCTGATTGCGCCCAATGGCCCCTATGCGGTCTTCGGCGGCGCCGACCTACAGGACGTCACGTGGGCTGAGGGTGCCTCCAAGGAGCACTTCAATCTGTGCCGGTGCGGTCACAGCAAGAACAAGCCGTTCTGCGACGGCGCGCACTGGAGCCACCCGTTCGACCAACAGAGTACTGAAAAAAGCGCTCCGGTTTCTCCCTCGCCCTCCGGGAGAGGGCCGGCGTGAGGGCCAACGACACACGACGCCCCGAACCCTGAAGCCTGTTGGCGACCGGGCGTCAGCGAGACTCCGGCGTCGGGGAGGCCGGCCGGATGGCGGTCCGTTGCTGGCGCGCGAAGGCGCGGAGATCGGCCACCTGGTCGAACTCGTCCACGATCTCGCGTCCGAGGATCTCTTCCAGCACGTCTTCGAGGGTCACGATACCGCTGACGCTGCCGAACTCGTCGGTGACCACGACCAGGTGCTGGCGCTGCTCGAGGAAGGTGTGCAGCAACTGGTCGAGCTTGGCGGTGTCGACCACGAAGTGCACCGGGTGCATCAACTGGTCCAGCGTCGTGTCGAACTCGTCCCTGGCCGCAGACCGGAGGATGTCGCGTCGGTGCACGATGCCGACGATGTCGTCCGGGTCGTCGTCGTAGACCGGGACCCGGCTGTGCTGCAACAGCAGCTCGTTGGCCGCCGCATCGGCGAGGCTGGTATCGGTGTGGAGCATGAAGAGCACTGTCCGCGGTGTCATGATCTGACCGGCGGTCTTGACCTCGAGCGCCAGGACGTTGCTGATGACGCGCGCTTCGTGCGGTTTCAGATCACCGGTGCGTAACCCCCGTCGCACCATCAGCAGCAGGTCGTCGTCCGAGACCCGGTCCGCCTCGCGGCCGATCGCTACCAGGCGGGTGACGTGGCGGCTGAGCCAGATGACCGGTGTGAACAGGAGCACCAGGATCTGGAGCGGTCTGGCGATCGGGCCGGCCAGGCGGCGGGCGTAGACCACCCCGGCCGTCTTCGGGATGATCTCCGAGAAGAGCAGGATGGCCAGCGTGAAGGCGGCCGAGAAGTAGCCGATCCAGGCCGAGCCGAACACCCTGGCGGCGACCGCGCCCGCCAGCGCGGCGCCGCCGGTGTTGGCGACGGTGTTCAGCGAGAGGATCGCCGCGATCGGCCGGTCCACCTGGGTCCGTAGCGTCCGCAGTATCGGCCCGCTGGGGCGGCCGGCTCGTTCGAGCGCGTCAATTTGCGAGAGCGGCACCGAGTAGAGCACCGCCTCGAACAGCGAGCAGGCGGCGGAGATCAGTACCACGAGCCCGACGACGAGTGAGAGTTCGAGCATGACACCAGTATGGTCCGGTGTCAGCCCGCTCGATGCAAGCCTGACCGCACGGGCGGGGACGAGAACACCGCTCGCCTTGGCCCCAGACCCCGACCCCCGGCTCCAGGTGTCAAGAGGTCTGCTAGCAGTCCGTGGTGCCGGCGCCGAACAGCTCCAGGCGCTCACCATGGAGCGCCTGAAGCCTGAAGCCCAAAGCCTGCAGGCTGCGGATGTTCGGCAGCCTGCTAGCAGCCCTACCGTGGATTCTCGAAAAAGCGCATCAGATCGTTGTCGGTCCCCAGGATCAAGACGGTGTTGGGGTCCATCGTCTTCTCGTAGGTCTCCAGCGACTTGGTGAACGCGTAGAACGAGGCGTCGCGGCCATACGCCGCGGCATAGATCGCGGTCGCCTCGGCGTCGGCGGTGCCTCGCAGCTCCTCGGATGTCCGGAACGCTTCCGATTGGATGCGCGCCAGGTCCCGTTCCCGCTCACCCTGGATCCGTGCCGACTCCCCCTGCCCCTCGGATCGGAATTCCTCCGCAACCCGGTTCCGCTCGGCGATCATCCGGGCGAAGACGTCCTGCTGCACCTCCGGCACGTAGTTGATCCGCTTGAACTTCAGGTCGAGCAGCTCGATCCCGTATTCCGAGACCGCCACGGAAGCCGCCGTCAGGATCTCCTGCGTGATCTGCTCGCGTCCCGTGGTGATCTGCTCGAGCACCTCCGGCTCCTCCTCGTTGCCGATCGTCGTGTTGACCGGGTCGCGGTTGCTGGTCCGGACGATCTCGATCAGATCGTGACGCGCCACCGAGTTGCGCGTCTCGCCGTCGAGGATGTCGTCGAGCCGCGCCTGCGCTCCCAGCTCGTTCCTGACCCGCTGGAAGAACAGCAACGGATCGGTGATCCGCCACCGCGCGTAGGTGTCGACGAAGATGAACCGCCTGTCCCGCGTTGGCACCTGGTTCGGGGACCCGTCCCACTCCAGGAACCGCTTCTCGAAAAAGTTGGCGGTGTCGATGAACGGCCACTTCATTTTCAGCCCCGGCTCGGTGACCGGGTCACCGATCGGTTCGCCGAACCGGGTGATGATCACCTGGTTGATTTCGCTGACGGTGTAGAGCGCGCTCCCCAGCAGGACGAGCACGACCAGCCCGAGCACGATCGATATCAGTTGATTGCGGTTCACTGGCCACCTCCGGTCCGTTGTGTCGTGTCGGTCAGGGCGGCGGTCGCTGCCCGCGCGCCGCTGTCGAGCGACAGCAGCGGCAGGATACCGGTGGTGCCCTGAGCGACGAACACCTTGCGTCCCACCTGCGGCAGGATCTGCTGCATCGTCTCCAGATACATCCGGCGCCGGGTCACCTCCGGCGCCAGGCGGTAGGCCGCCTCGATCATGGCGAACCGCGAGGCCTCACCCTCGGCGCGGTTCACGCGGTCGAGGGCGTACCCCTCGGCTTGCAGAATCGCCTGCTGCGCCTCGCCGCGGGCCCGGGGGATGACGGCGTTATACTCGGCCTCCGCCTCGTTGATCTGCCGCTGGGCCTGCTGCTGCGCCTGGCTGACGTCGTCCCACGACGGTCGGACCGGGTCCGGCGGGTTGACATCCTGCAGCACGACCTGGTCGATGGTGATCCCCATCTGGTACTGGTCGGCCAACGCCTGCAGCCTGACCTCCGCGGCCGTTTCGATATCCTGGCGCCCGACCGTCACCACCTCGGTGACCGTCCGGTCGCCGACCGTTTCCCGCATGACCGCCTCGTTCATCGCGCGGAACGTCTCCTCGAGGTTGCGGACTTTGAACAGGTACTGGTACGGGTCGATGACCCGATACTGGACGATCCACTCGACGACCGCCACGTTCAGATCCCCGGTCAGCATCACCGCTTCATCGGCGAACCGTCGTTCCTGGGTGGCGAACTCGGAGCGCACACCCGCTTGAACGGTCCGGAACCCGAATTCCTGTTTCAGCTGCCGCTGGACCGGGACCAGCGTCACGTCATCGATGAACGGCAGCTTGAAGCGCAGCCCCGGCTGACGGTCGGGTGGGTTGTACCTCCCGAACCGCAGGACCACACCCACCTCCTCGGCCCCAACCTGATACACGCTACCGAGCGCCGCCACCAGTACGACGACGGCCCCCAGTCCGGCCGCCGCGGTGCGCCAGGGGATGTTGGGTATCTTGAGCCGACTCACGTCGAGGACGGGAAATCTGTCATCCATTTACCTTCTCCTTCTATGAGCGCGAGGCGATCGAGTTCTGTGGGTTGCGCCGGAACACCGCGCGTCCCGGTCAGCCGCTGATGCGAAACAGTACCTGTACTGTAGCCTCAATCGCACCCTGGTCGCTGGAACATTCTGGAGGATCCCGTTCGGGCCTCTGGTAGGACTACGTCGCCGGAAGAGATCTGATTCGGGCGGAAGGTGGGAAGACCGGGAAAAAGGGGCGTCCTCTGGACCTCACCCCAGCCTGCTCCCCCTTCGGCCACACGTGTTCTGCTCAGGGCTGGCAGGGGGAGCGGGAGAAACCGGAGCCTGTTTCCTGACCGCCCGACGCCCGATCGAGCTCTCGCCCCCTCACTTCTTCGTATATTGGTCCCAGTTTCGCGTGGTGCCCGGTGCGCGGTCCGCCTGGAGCACCTGCATCCAGCCCGGATACTCCGACGACAACGCGCTCACCGTGTTCAACCGCTCGAGCTCATCGTCCCTCAGGGCGACGTCGACCGAGCCGAGATTATCGTCGAGCTGCTCGAGCCGCTTGGCCCCGATGATGACGCTGGTCACCGCCGGCTGGTGCAGCAGCCAGGCGAGCGCGATCTGTGCTACCGACACCTCGTGCGCGGTCGCCACCTCGCGCATCACGTCGATGATGTCGTGGCCGCGGGTCTCGTCGACCGGCGGGAAATCGAACTTCGTGCGCCGTGCGTCCGGGTCGGCAGCGCCTTCCCGGGTGAACTTGCCCGACAGGAATCCGCCGGCGAGCGGGCTCCACGGCAGCAGCCCCAGCCCCTGGTCGTCGATGAGCGGGATCATCTCGCGTTCGAGCTCGCGGCCGGCGATCGAGTAGTAGGACTGTGTGCTGATGAACTCCGCCAGCCCGTGCTCTCGCGAGACGCCGAGCGCCTTCATGAGCTGCCAGGCGGTCAGGTTCGAGCACCCGATGTAGCGGACCTTGCCGGCGCGCACCAGGTCGTTGAGCGCGCCGAGCGTCTCCTGGATGTCGGTGTCCGGGTCGTGGCCGTGGATCTGGTAGAGGTCGATGTAGTCGGTGCCCAGCCGGCGGAGGCTGGCGTCACACTCCTGCATGATGTGCACGCGGGACAGCCCGATCTGGTTCGGCCCCTCGCCCATCCGTCCGCGGACCTTGGTGGCCACGATGACGTCCGGCCGCCGCGCGCCGAGCGCCGAGCCGAGCATTTCTTCCGACCGGCCGACCGAGTAGACGTTGGCGGTGTCGAAGAAGTTGATACCGGCATCCAGCGACCGATGGACGAGGGTGTTCGCCTCCTCCTGGCCGAGGGCCCCGATCGCTTCGAACATGCCGACGCCGCCGAACGTCATGGCGCCAAGACAGAGCTCCGAGACATAGATGCCGGTGTTCGCGAGACGACGATAGTTCATGACGGTGAATATCCTTTCCTCGGAAGTCAGAAGTCAGAAATCAGGAAGCAGGAGAAGCCGGATGGCTGCGCCGCCTGTCTTCAGCGACCTGCTGGATGTCCCCGGTTTCAGGGCGCCCACAGCTTAAGGCCCCGCTGGGCATCGGGTGATCTACCGTTCTGCCCACCGCTCCACGACCCACTGGCCGCCTGCCCGCAGCGGCGTCGCACCCATCTGGAAGTGGCCGACGCCGTCGAGCGGCATGAACGAGACCGTCTGCCCGCGCTCGTCCATTTCTCGTGCGAGCTGTGCTGCCGGCTCGAACGGTACCACCTGGTCAGCGCGGGCGTGGATGATGAAGACCGGCATGTCGCCGACCTGTTCGGCGTCGTCACGGTTAGACCGGGCCGCCATCGGGATCGCCGCGGTGAACAGGTCCGGGTGACGCGCGGCCATGTACCAGGTGCCACGTCCACCCAGGCTGAACCCGGTGACGAGCACGCGATCCCTGTCGATCGTGTATCTCTCCATCACGTCATCGAGGAGCGCCAGGACGCCCCGCTCGCTGGTGGCATTGGCCCAGGAGCGGGCCGGCGCGTCGGGGGCGACGATGATCGCGCCCCAGTCGGAGAGCGCCGGAGCCACGACGCCCCGCAGGAACTGCGTGCCGTAGTAGGGCCCGCGCGACCCCCCTGGATGCAGCGCCAGCACTAGCGGCCGCGGCTCCGCCGGGTCGTAGTCACGCGGAATATAGATGCCGTACGTCACCGTGCCAACGCCCTCGACCTCGAGCGTCGTATCGTGCACACCAGGCTCCAGAGGCGCCTGGACCAACGTGCTGAGCAGGACCGTGCTGAGCAACCAGCGCATTGTCATCTCCTCACTGTCAGGTGGCCGCCGGATCGAGCCAGACATGTCGTCCACGGCGATGCCTAGCCCCCGCGTCGCGGGGCTGTGAGACAAGCGTGGCTCGCGATGTTGCGCTGGTCGTCGTCTGGGCGGCTCGAGGCGCGGCATCGCGAGCAGCGTCATTATAATCGTTGGGCCCATGACGGTCCGCACCCGCTTTGCTCCCAGCCCCACCGGCTATCTCCATATCGGCGGCGTCCGGACGGCGCTGTTCAACTGGTTGTTCGCTCGCCGGCACGGCGGACAGTTTCTGCTGCGGATCGACGACACCGACGCCGAGCGGAACGTGGCCGAGGCGTTGCGGCCGATCCTGGAGGGGTTCCGCTGGCTCGGTCTCGACTGGGACGAGGGCCCCGAGATCGGCGGGCCGTATGCGCCTTACTACCAGTCGCAGCGGGGCGATCGGTATCGGGCGGAAGTCGAGCGGCTGGTGGCGGGTGGCGCCGCCTACCGCGACTATGCCACCACCGAAGAGATTCAGGCCGAACGCGAGACGGCGCAGCGCGAGCAACGTCGTTTCCTCTACAGCCGGCGCTGGATGGCCGAGACCGACGCGCAGGCGACGGCGTTCGAGGCGGAGGGTCGGCGGGCGATCGTCCGGCTACGCATGCCCCGCGAGGGTCGCTGCGACTTCCACGATCTGGTGCGGGGTGATGTCGCGTTCGAGTGGGCGCTCGAGCAGGACCATGTCGTGCAGCGGGCCGACGGCACCTGTCTGTATCACCTGGCGAGCACCGTTGACGACCACGATTTTGCGATCACCCATGTGATCCGGGCGGTCGAGCACCTGTCGAACACGCCCCGCCAGATCTTCATTGCCACGGCGCTGGGCTACACGCCGCCGGCCTACGCGCATCTGCCGTATGTGGCTGCGCCGGGCAGCGCCGCGAAGCTCAGCAAACGGAAGCTGAGCACGTATCTGCGGCACCACGAGTTCAAGAAGTCATACGACCACGGCGCCGGGATCGCCGAGGCGCAAGGTCTATCCATCACACCCGAGAGCTTCAACCCAGTGGTCGTCGACTTCTACCGCGAGGTGGGGTACGAGCCGGACGCGCTGTTGAACTACCTGCTCCTGCTCGGCTGGTCGCTCGACGATCGGACGGAGACGTTCACCCGCGAGGAGATGATCGAGCACTTCTCGCTCGAACGGATCAATCGTTCGGCGGCGAGCTTCGACCCCCAGAAGCTGCTGGCGTTCCAGGAACGCCGGATGCAGGCGCTGTCGGTCGACGCGCGGGTCGCGCGGGTGTTGCCATTCCTGGAGCGCGGCGGGCTGGTCGGCGCGCCGTCACCCGACGACCAGCAGACGCGGATACGCCAGGTCGTCGAGGCGGCCGGCGACCGGATCAAGGTCGCCGGGGACATCCTCGGTTATCCGGAGTTCTTCCAGGCGGACGATGAGGTCGCGTACGATCAGAACGCGTTCGACGAGCAGGTGCGCAGGGTGGGGGTCGAGCCGCTGTTGCGCCGTTTTCGCGACCGGCTGGGCACCACCGCGCCGTTCGATGCCGACGCACTGGACCGCGCGATGCACGCGTTCGTCGAGACCGAAGGCGTCCCGATCGCTCAGATCATCCACGCGGTGCGGGTCGCGGTGACCGGCAAAGCGGTCGGTTTCGGCCTGTTCGAGGGGTTGGCGATCCTGGGACGTGATGCCTGCGTCGCCCGTATCGACCGCGCGTTGGCGCGGTTGTCCGCCGCCGCCAAGGCTTCGGCGGATCCGCCATAGCTCGCTGACCGACGACACCGGCGAGCGACGGCGGAGCGTCTAGCAGTCCGTGGTGACAGTCGTGCGTCGCACTGAGGGTGGCGAAGCGCCGGCCTGGCAAGGCGAGACGAGGGAGCATACCGGCAGTATTCGACCGAGGAACAACGCAGGCAGGGCGGATGCAGCGCCAGCCGAATGCAGCGGGACTTTCACCACGGGCTGCTAGAGAGCGCAGAATCCTACATGATCACTGACCCACCCCGAGACAGAGACAACGCCAAGGACGTCTCCACCACCGGGCTCGATTTCATCCGGCAGATCGTCGTCGAGGACCGGCGGGCCGGGAAGCACGAGGGTCGGGTGCACACCCGGTTTCCACCCGAGCCGAACGGGTATCTGCACATCGGCCACGCCAAGGCGATCTGTCTGGCCTTCGGGCTGGCCGAGGAGCACGACGGGTTGTGCAACCTGCGGATGGACGACACCAATCCGACGACCGAGAGCGTCGAGTACGTCCGGGCGATCAAGGATGCCGTGCGCTGGCTCGGGTTCGACTGGGGAGACCGGTTCTTCTATGCCTCCGATTACTTCGAGCAGCTCCACGCATTCGCCGTGCAGTTGGTCGAGGCCGGGACGGCGTATGTGTGCGATCTGCGGGGCGCCGACGTCAGCGAGTATCGCGGGATGTGGAACCGGCCGGGGCGGAACAGCCCCTACCGGAACCGGTCGGTCGAGGAGAATCTCGACCTGTTTGCCCGGATGCGCGCCGGCGAGTTCGAGGATGGGTCACGGACGCTGCGCGCGAAGATCGACATGGCGTCGCCGAACATGAACATGCGCGACCCGACGATTTACCGGATC
>SMUZ01025151.1_pt1 | contig 19042 bp, 20 predicted proteins | sample 2456421 | NCBI WGS metagenome assembly SMUZ01 (sample SAMN11095932, study PRJNA526329) | marine sediment metagenome | biome: Marine sediment; feature: Surficial sediment; material: Deep marine sediment; isolation source: Hadal surficial sediment | place: Pacific Ocean | collected 2014-11 | depth... | reverse complement strand
TTGCTGTTTCAGCTGGTTTTGCTGTTTCAGCTGGTTTTGCTGTTTCAGCTGGTTTTGCTGTTTCAGCTGGTTTTGCTGTTTCAGCTGGTTTTGCTGTTTCAGCTGGTTTTGCTGTTTCAGCTGGTTTTGGTGGTGGAGGTGGTGCTGACTGTGCTTGTCCCGAAGGCTTTTGATCTACTTGGGTTGAAAGTTTAGATAGCTTAGCCTCTAATTGTGCAATTTTAGATTCAAGATCTTTTTTAGTTTTAGTTTTAGTTTTAGTTTTAGTTTTAGTAGATTTACGCTTAGTAGCCAATGTTGTGAATACATAAGGTGTGCTTTATTTACATTTTGTTTAGATTCAAACGTCAGATTAACTGAATTTCATTAATCATCCAATTTTTTTCCTAATCAGACCAAGTTTTATAAATATTGAAGGACAGGTCTAAGTATTGGACGATTTTGAAAAAGAGTATCCAGGATTTGATTGGAAAAATACTCCTGCCTACAAACATCCTGGAGGACGAAAATGTCCATGTCCAAAACATGAATACATTAGAGAGCAAATCAATTTTACAAAACAAGTAAACCAAAAGGGAAATGAACCAAGCAAAGTAACTCTGAAATTTTGTCCAGAACATTACAAGGTATATCTTGATGAAGTTATTCCTGCCATGCCATTAAAATACAAATTACTAACTAAGATCGCATTAAAGCTTGGAGCTATACAAATTCATCAATTAACTCATATGCAATCTGACATGTGTTTTTACTGCAAGTTTGGTTCAGGTGGTCATGAAAGAAAAAACGAGCTGCCTCCAGTAGATTAAATTTTAAAAAATAAGTTCTCTAAGTTGGTCCAATCAAAATTTTAGGTTTGTTTGGAGTATCATGGTGGCAGTTCTTTCCACATAATGGACATTTTTTTCTATCCAAAAAGATGCACTGGCAAATATGTGAAACTAGATAACTTTCAGCAGTTTTTGTAAAGTCTCCAGTTCCATTACAAAATGGGCATTCAGAGCCAAGTAGCTTAATTGTTCCATTTCCCTTACAGATAGGACATTTATCTTCGACCACAATCAAAAACCTGTTACTTTGAATTAAAATCCATTTGTTAATAATTTTCCAAAAAAATGCGTTATATGACAAATCTAGTTAAGCTTTATACTATCATCAAATCAGAATAGATGGGTGCCCATCGAGGACATTGGTCAATTTATTAAAGAACTAGAAAATGCAGGCGAGCTCAAACGAGTTAAGACTCAAGTAGATGTAAACTTAGAGATTGCAGAAATTTTGAAAAGAATAATGTATGCAAATGGACCTGCAGTTTTGTTTGAAGATGTAAAAGGTTACGATATGCCAGTTTTAGGTAACGCTTTTGGTTCAATAAAAAGACTCGAGATTGGTCTACAGACATCTGATTTTACAGAGATAGGTCAACGAATTGTAGATATGACAAAGATGGAAATACCATCTGGTTTTTTAAATAAAATAAAAAAACTTCCAGAACTTTCAAAGATGGGTGAGATATTTCCTAAACTTGAAAACAGTGGACCAGTAACTGAAGTGATAAATGATTCTCCATCATTTGATAAAATTCCAATTCTAAAAACTTGGCCAAAAGACGCAGGAAAATTTATCACATTTGGTCTTGTTGCAACTAAACATCCTGAAACAGGAGTTAGGAACTTAGGCGTATACAGGATGCAAATTTTAGATGCGACTCATGCATTAATGCATTGGCAAAAACACAAGCGTGGTGCACATCATCATGATCTTGCAAAAGAAAAAGGTAAAAAAATTGAAGTGGCAATAATTATTGGAGGAGATCCTGCCACAGTTTTTTCAGCTGTTGCCCCTGTTCCTGAAGGACTTGACAAATATCTCTTTGCAGGAATTTCAAGAAAGAAAGGAATCAAAATTGTAAAATGCAAGACAATTGACCTTGAGGTACCAGCAAATGCAGAAATGGTTCTTGAAGGATACGTTGATCCCACGGACATAAGAGATGAAGGACCGTTTGGTGATCATACTGGATACTATACTCCAAAAGAACCTTATCCTACATTTACGCTGACTGGAATTATGCAACGAAAAAAACCAATCTACCTTACTACGATAGTTGGTAAACCAATACTTGAGGATTCATTTATTGGGAAAGTTATTGAGCGTTCGTTTTTGCCATTAATCCGAATGTTTCAACCAGAGGTAGTTGATTTTGCAATGCCTGCTGCTGGATGGTTTCAAGGAATTGCTATCATATCAATAAAAAAAATGTATCCAGGACAAGCAAAAAAGGTCATGATGGGACTATGGGGATTAGGACAGCTTGCCTTAACAAAAATCTTCGTTGTAGTAGATGCTGATGTGAACGTTCATGATATGAACGATGTAATTTGGGCAGTTACTACAAGAGCTGATGCGGCAAGAGACACAATAATTATTGATAATACACCAACAGATACTTTGGATCCTGCATCTTCTCGAGTGAATTTAGGCTCAAAACTTGGAATTGATGCAACACAAAAAACCAAAGAGGAAGGTTACGAGCGAGAAATTCAAGAGCTAGTAAAAACAGATGACGCTACAAAAGAGCTTGTAGATTCAAAGTGGTCCAAATATGGACTTTAATGCATGCAAACTGTATTGTAAAAATTATCTCGTTCTTCTACCTGATAGCCGATTTGTTGAATAGCATCAATAATTTTTTTATCAGTTAATTCAGTGGATCTTGAACCTGTGCAAGATACAACTTCTTCTCCAATTAAAGTTCCACCAAAATCATCTGCACCATATTGTAATGCAATCTGAGCCATACCAACTCCATTAGTTAGCCAAGAAGATTGTATGTGAGGAATAAATCCATCTAAAACAAGTCGAGATATTGCAATCATTTTCAATAGCTGTGTACCGCCTGCACCATAACGAACAGTGTTTTCTTTTTGTAAAAGAGTATTATTTGGCTCAAAACTCCATGGAATAAAGGCCATAAATCCATGCGTTTTTTCTTGGAGTTGAACAATTTTTTCAAAATGTTCGGCAATGTCACTTGTTGATTCGACAGAACCATACATCATTGTGGCAGAAGCTGGCAATCCAAGCTCATGAGCCTCACGCATTATTCGGATCCATTCATCACTTGTAATTTTTTTAGGACTAATGATGTCTTTAACAGAATCAACTAAAATTTCTGCTCCTGCACCTGGAATTGATTGTAAGCCTGAATCTTTTAGTCTAGATAAAATTTCTTTTGTAGATGATTTTTCAACACGAGCTATCATATCTATTTCAGAAGTAGAAAGTCCATGTACTCCAATTTTTGGGTATTTTGATCTAATCATTCTAAACGCTTCTTCATAATACTCTACACCAAGATCTGGGTTGTGTCCACCCTGAATGAGTACCTGTCTAATTTTGTATAATTCCCATGCAGTTTTTACTCTGGCTTCTATGTTTTCAAGAGACAAAGTATATGATTCATCATCACCTGGTGGTCTATAAAATGCACAAAACTTACAGTCGGTTATACAAACATTAGTGTAATTTAGAATAATGTTATTTACAAATGAGGCCTTTTTCCCAAAACGCTTTCTGGTAAGATGGCCTGCTGTAAGACCCATAAGATGAATTTCGTTTGATTCAAGCAATCTTAAACAATCATCATACTCAGGCCTTTTTCCATCAAGAGCATTTTCAAGAATGTCACTTATTTCGCTTGAATGAATCTGTTCAATAATTTGGCTCAATTGACTTGATTTTTGTGCTTGTAAATTGATATTTAATCCTTGAGTGCATGAAAATTCTAAATGAGATCAGTTGATTTGATTTTGTTTTAATCAAGAGTCACGTTATTTTTAAGTAAGGTACAAAAAGATATTCTTCATGGTTTCTGGACATGAAATTAGATTAAACCGAATTCTTCGCAAGGGAAAAATGCTTTGCATTCCAATGGATCATGGAATATCAGATGGCCCTATAGAAGGTCTTGAGGATCCACATTCGGTCATATACAAATGTGAACATCACGGATTAACGAGTGTAATTATTAATAAAGGAATTTTGAAAACACTTCCAAAACCAACGAGGATTGGAATTTTAGTACATTTTTCTGGAAGCACATCGCTTTCGTCATTTCCTAACAGAAAGATGCTAATAGGTTCTGTTGAAGAAGCAATTAGATTAGGGGCAGATGGAGTATCTCTTCACATAAACATTGGCGGCAAGGAAGAACCAGAAATGTTAGAACAGTTGGGAAAAACCTCTGAACAATGTCACAAATGGAATGTGCCACTTTTAGCAATGATGTATCCAAGAGGAGAAAAGATCAAAGACCCACATGATCCTGAAATTGTTGCACATGTAGCACGAATAGGAGCAGATTGTGGAGCAGATATTGTAAAGACAGTATACACAGGAGATGTTGATTCATTTTCAAAAGTAGTTAAAGGCACACCAGTTCCAATTGTGATTGCAGGAGGACCAAAAGCTAAAACTGATTTGGATTTACTTCAGATGACTGAAGATGCTATGAAGGCGGGAGCAAAAGGTGTAACATATGGAAGAAATATCTTTGGACATAAATCCCCTGAACAAATGGTTAGAGCACTAGCATCTATTATCTTCAATAAGGAAACAGCACAGGAAGCTTTAAAAAAAATTGATAAAAAATAGAGAACTCATAATTTCACCAAAGGTATCTATGCCTCAACTTGGCAAATTTTTACAACATCTTGAAAATGAGGGATTACACATAGTCTATGTTGATCCGAAAAAAATTTCTAAAATCAAAACAAAGCTTTCAACCATTTTTCCATCAGCTAAAGCAAAATACGTAATTTTAGATAAAGAATCATCTGCTAAACCAAAAGGAAAGAAGGTTGGCAAAAAATTCAAAGTTTTATCAAATAAAGATATTGATAAAATCTTAGTTTCAGCAAAAAAAGGGTTAGATTTTGTCATTATTGAAGTAAAAGATTGGAAGATAATTCCACTAGAGAATATTATAGCTAAATTACATAAAATTCATACCAAGATATTTGCACTTGCAAGAAATCCGGAAGAAGTACGTAAGATGTTTTCGATTCTTGAGGTAGGAGTTGATGGAGTAATATTCAACACAGGTTCTATTAATCAAGTAAGAGAAGTCCTAGTTTATCTTGGAAGTAAAAGCTTTGAGTTACAACCTGCAAAAATTATTGAAATTAAAGAAGTAGGTGATGGAGAGAGGGTTTGTGTAGATACTGCATCAATGTTGCATAAAGGAGAAGGAATGTTGATAGGAAATAGATCAAACTTTATGTTTCTAGTTCATAATGAATCTGTTGGATCCTCATTTACATCTCCTAGACCATTTAGAGTAAATGCAGGTGCAGTTCATTGTTATACAATTGCTCCAGATGGTACAACAAACTATCTTTCAGAGATTGAAACAGGTTCTGAAGTTTTGATGCTTGATTCAAAAGGAAAGGCGCGAAGAGTTACTGTAGGTCGCTCAAAAATTGAAAGGAGACCAATGCTAATGATCAAGGCACAAGCAGGTGATGAGGTAGGCGGAATAATTGCACAAGATGCAGAAACTATTCGTTTTATAAAACCAAATGGCCACTTAGTATCTGTTACACATCTCAAAAAAGGAGATTCTGTTCTGGTACATTCTACAGCAGCAACTGGTAGACATTTTGGAATGGAAGTTTCTGATGAATACATCTTAGAAAAATAAACATGGCTTTCAAAACGTGTGTTACAATAGCAGAAAAAACTCCAAAAAAATTTGATTTAATTTTAAAAAAAGCCCTAAAAAAATCAGATTATGCCGAATTAAGATTTGATTTTTTAAAACCCATAGAAATTCCAGAAGCACTTGAATTAGTCAAAAAAAAATTAGGAAAATGTGTATGCACGTTAAGACCATCTTCAGAAGGAGGAAAATTTCAAGGAACTGAAAAAGAAAGGATTTCTATTTTAAAATTAATTGCAGAGTATCGTCCATTTCTTTTGGATATTGAGTTTAATACATTAAGAAAAAATAAAAATCTTCATAATTATGTAAAAAAAACTAAAACTGAGATTTTGGTTTCTTGGCATGATTTTAAAAAAACTCCTAGTGTATCTTCTTTAAGAAAAATGAGCAGACAAATGCTCAAATTTTCAAAATTTATCAAAATTGTAACAAGTGCAAAAACGATTAATGATTCCTCTAACGTACTTTCACTTTACAACAATTCTCCAAAATCAAATCTAATTGCATTTGCAATGGGAGATAATGGAAGAATGTCCAGAATCCTTTGTCTTTACTTAGGTTCTCCATTTACTTATGTCTCACTTGGAAAACCAGTTGCGCCAGGACAATTCAGTTTAGAACAAGTAAAGAAACTTCTAAAAAAAACATAGCAAATCAAATCTGAAGTTTGGGTTTTAATTGATAGGTAAAATCTACTAAATCAATTAGCATTCCATTCTGAAAGAAATAGGACGATTTTAGTAAGTTCTTAAACAAAAATACGATTTGTTCGTTGTTTGTATGATAAAACAAACTAATTGCTTTAAACGAAAAATGGATAATAAAATTAGAGAAGAATTTGAAAAAGATTGGAGTATTACTCGCATTAGTTGTAATTTCTGGATTTGTTGCAGGCCAGGAAGCATTTGCATTTTCAGAGCCTCCAACAAAGGGCGAAAAACAATTTATGTCAATATTATTTTTAGCTGGATTTGTAGGAATTTATACAGGTATAATTTATGTGCGTAAATCTTCACAAATTAAACTAAAAATCAATCAACTATAGAATTTCCAGAAAAAATTGACTATACGAACTTTGCTTAAATGATATCAATAATCAAATACACTGTTTTTTAGGCTTATATCATTCATTAAATTGAAAAAACTAGATGATTAAAACATATGCTGTGATAGGAGATCCGATAGATCATACTTTATCTCCAAACATTCACAATGCAGCATTTAGAGAACTTGGTCTTGATTGTACATACATTGGATACAGAATTCCAAAAGGTGAATTAGCAGCTGGAATTGAATCATTAAAAAAAATAAAGATTAGTGGATTTAATGTAACTATTCCTCACAAAGTAGAGATGATCAAATTTCTTGATAATGTTAGTGAAGAGTGCAGTTTAATCGGGGCAACAAACACGGTTTCAAATTTTGATGGAAAACTAAGTGGTTATAATACAGATATGGATGGATTTTTAGATCCGCTAAAAAGGCGAAATCTAAGCGTGAAAGATTCAAACGTATTGCTAATTGGGGCAGGAGGAGCTGCCAGAGCAATTACTGCAGGATTTGCTAAAGAAAAAGCCAAAAAAATAACAATTGCAAACAGAACATTACAAAATGCAAATGTACTTGCCCAATTTGCGCATAAAATTGGAATTGAAGCTAATGCAATAACATTAGATCAAGTGGGAGAATCTGCTTCAGAATATAATTTTATTGTAAATGCAACGTCTATTGGATTAAAAAATGAATCAAGTCCAATCTCAACAACAACTATCAATAAAAAAACTATTGTTTATGACATTGTGTATAAGCCAATTAATACAGATTTAATTAAAAAATCCAAAGAAAATGGAGCTAACATCGTTTATGGATATGAAATGCTTTTGGGTCAGGCAGTTATAGCCTTTAAAATATGGCATGAAATGGAAGCCCCTTATGATTCCATGAAAAAATCAATCTTAGGAGGGTTCTGATGACAGTGGTTGAAGCTACATTACATGGAGCAATTTCTATAGTAAGTGCTATTGCAACAGGAAAGGGTGCAACAATTGGCATATCATTAAAAACTAAGGCATTGATTAAGACTTCACCTGGGAATGGGATTTTTATTGAATCAAGAAATAAAACAATTAGTTCACGTCTAATTAACAAAGTTATTCAGAAGGTTATTTCAAAAAATGAACTTGAGAAAACGAAGATAAGAATTTCATTAGAATCAGAAATTCCTACTGGATATGGATTAAAGAGTTCAAGTGCAATTTCATCTGCAGTTGCTTTAGCATGTGCAAAAATATTTAGGCCAAAGTGGTCTGATAACCAAATTCTACTTGCAGGAGTAGATGCATCAATAGAAAGTAGAGTTAGTATCACAGGAGCTTATGACGATGCTTGTGGATGTTATTATGGAGGATACACAGTCACTGATAACTATAAAAGAAAAATTATCAAATCTGAGAAAGGTCCTAGTAATTTAATTTCTATAATTTTTATTCCAAAATCAAGAAAACGAGGTAATGTAAAAAATCTAAAGAATCTTAGTGCAATTTTTGAGCAAGCTTGGAACCTTGCTCGTAATTCAAATTATTGGAATGCCATGATACTAAATGGAATTGCGACCTCTACTATTCTCAATTCTGACCCAAAACTAATAACAGATTTAGTTGAAAAAGGGGCACTTGGGGCTTCAGTTTCAGGAAACGGTCCAGCAGTAGCAGCTATATGTAAAAAAGAAGATTCAGTAAATATAAAGAAGGTTTTTTCAAATCTTGTCGGAACAACAATAGTTTCTAAAATTAATAATAAAAAGGCTGAAGTTAATGAGTTGTAAAATAGAAAAATCCAAACTTTCTGGAAAAATATTTTGTCCATCAAATAAGAGCTATACTCACAGGGCGATTATGATAGCATCATTAATTGACGAAACAAGTAAAATAAAAAATGTTCTTCAATCAAGTGACACTTGTGCAACCATTGAAGCATGTAAAATCTTTGGGGCACAAATTAAAGAAAATGGAAATGACTTAGAAATCAAAGGAATTAAAGAGTTTAAGAACTTTAGTGCCAAAATTGATGCGCAAAATTCTGGTACAACGATAAGAATTGCTACGGCAATAGCTTCACTTTCAAAAGGAAAAACGGTCCTTACAGGTGATGATAGTCTAATACAAAGACCAATGCAACCATTACTTGATGCGTTAGAATCTCTAGGTGCAAAATGTTCCTCAACTGACGGAAAACCTCCAATTTCAGTTTCTGGGGTTATAGAAGGGGGGGAAGTAAACATACCAGGAAACATTTCAAGCCAATTTGTTACTGCACTTATGATAATTGCTCCAAGGATGCAAAAAGGTCTAGTATTGAACATCGAAGGAGATTTGGTATCAAAACCTTATCTTGACGCAACAATTAATGTAATGGAAAAATTTGGTGCAAAAGTTGATACCATTACTTCATACAAAAAATACCAGATTACTCCACAAAAGTATAAACCAGCTACAATAACAGTTCCTGCTGATTTTTCAAGTCTTGCCTTGCTACTTTCGTCTGCGGTATTACTTGGAGATGATTTAACATTTGAAATTACTAAGGGAGATCTACCCCAAGGAGATGAAAAGATAATAGATATTTTAAAAATTTTGGGAGTAGATGTAGTCATAAATAAAGAAACCGTCAATGTAAGATCTCCTGAACAGCTGAAAGGCGGTAAATTTGATTTAAAAAATACCCCAGACCTTCTGCCACCACTTGCAATATTAGCACTTAAAACATCAAAACCAATTGAGCTTTTCAACGTGAAACATGCAAGATACAAAGAAACAGATAGGATTGCGATTCTTTCACGAGAGCTGCAAAAGTTGGGAATAAAAGTTAAAGAAAAAGAAGATGGTATGATTTTAGAATCTCCAGAAAAACTACATGGAGCGAAATTGAATTCTGAAAATGATCATAGATTGTTTATGGCATTTTGTATTGCCGGTATGTTTGTTGGTGATTGTACAGTTACAAATCCTAAATCAATTTCTGTATCTTATCCTAATTTCATTTCGGATATGAATAACGTGGGTGGAAAAATAATATCTAATCTATAAGAATTATAAGCATCAATTAGTTAATCTCAATTATTGTCTGGAAGTTCTATCGGTCATAGATTAGTACTCACAAGTTTTGGAGAAAGTCATGGAAAATGTGTGGGTGGTGTTTTAGATGGATGTCCAGCTGGATTAGAGCTTGAAGAAAAAGATATTCAAAAAATGCTTGACTATAGAAGGCCTGGACAATCATTGGTTTCTACGCAAAGAAAGGAACTCGATAAGGTGGAGATTATCTCTGGAGTGTTTAGGGGATACACAACGGGTGCTCCCATTACAATGATAATTTGGAATAAGGATCATGATTCACGAGTTTACAAAAATTTTACAACAAAGATGAGACCTGGACATTCAGATTACCCTGCGCTAGTGAAATACAAAAAATTCAATGATTATCGCGGAGGTGGAAGATTCTCAGGCAGACTAACTGCTACGCATGTTCTTGGAGGAGCAATTGCTAGAAAATTACTAAAGGTTACTTTGGGTATTGATACAAATGCTTACACTTACCAAATTGGGAAAATTAAAATGAAAAATCAATTCATTCCAAAAATGATTAAATCGATTTATTCAAATGAAGTCAGATGTCCTGAAGAGAAATCTGCAAGATTGATGAAAAAAGCAATTCTTGATGCAAGAAAAAAGGGAGATTCTCTTGGAGGAATAATAGAATCAATTACTACAAATTTACCAGTAGGTCTAGGTGATCCAATTTTTAGTTCGCTAGAATCAGATCTTGCCAAAGCTCTCTATTCAATTCCAGCAGTCAAAGGAGTAGAGTTTGGTTCAGGGTTTGCAGGTTCAGAATCAGTTGGTTCAAAAAATAATGATCTCTACACTATCAAGAAAGGAAAAATTATTACAAAAACCAATAACGCAGGAGGGATTTTAGGAGGATTATCTAATGGCATGCCAATAGTTCTAAGAGTGGCCTTTAAACCAGCATCATCAATCTCAAAAACACAAAGTACTGTAGACATTAAAACAAACAAACTAACTACTTTGAAAATTGAGGGAAGGCATGATCCTTGTGTTGTACCAAGGGCACCACCAGTAGTGGATGCTTTTGTATCATTAACATTAGCTGATCATGCATTGATTGGTGGTTTCATAAAACCAGTTCTATAATACCATGTCTGAAATAGATAATCTTCGAGACAAAATAGATGAGATTACTCTTGAAATGATCAAATTACTTAAAAAAAGAACGGTCATTGCAAAAGAAATTGGAACTATAAAAAAAGATCTAGGAATGAATGTAACAGATGAAAAAAGAGAAGATAGTCTAAGATCAAAAGTTGTCACCTTATGTTCAGAAATTGGAATTGATGAAGCAATAGGTACTAGATTTCTTAATTTTTTGTTAAATGAATCAATTAAGGTACAAACCACAAGTAAACAAACTCATCTTTCAATTTTTTTAAAAGCAAAATCCTTAGAACAACAAGGTAAAAAAATTATTCATATGGAAGTAGGTGAACCCGATTTTCTTCCCCCAGAAATTGTTAAAGATGCTTTAGAAGAAGTATACGATAAAGGATTTATAAAATACGGTCAAGTCAAGGGAATGCCACGGTTTCTTACTACACTTGCTAAAAAGACTAGCAAAAAATATGATCTTGAAATAAAACAAGAAAACATCATTGTATGTCCTGGAGCAAGATACGCAGTCTACTTAGCTATTACAACACTTCTTAATCCAGGTGATGAGATAATTGTGTTTGAACCTGCATGGCCAGCATACAAAGACTGTGCTGAAAATGCTGGAGTTAAAACAAGAACAATTAAAACAACTCTTGAAAATAATTGGGAGCCATCAATTAATGAGATTAAAGAAACAATTAACTCCAACACAAAGATGATTGTCTTAAATTATCCAAATAATCCAACTGGAAAAATTCTACAAGAAAAAATTCAAAATGAAATATTGGACCTTGCAATCAAACATGAACTCTACGTACTTAGTGATGAGATTTATGCCCAATATTCTTATGAGGATTGGAAAAGCGTCTTATCATATAATTACAAAAAGGCCATTATAACTCAATCATTTTCCAAATCGCATTCGATGACAGGATTTAGGATTGGTTACGCCATTTCTACTCCGGAAATAATTGAAAAAATGGCAAAACTTCAAGCAATATGCCTAACAAATGTCTCTGAGCCCATCCAATATGTGGCTATGAGGGCTCTTGAGGCTGATACATCCAATAATTCTAATATCGTTAAAGCTAGATTAGACATTATGATTAAAAAAGCAAAGGAAATTGGACTTGATTTTGTAAAACCTGATGGTGCTATGTATTTATTTGCAAAAGTAAAAAAAGATGGTTTTGATGCAAATGATTTTTCAAATAAATTACTTGATCATGGGCTGGCCGTAGCTCCTGGAGGAGGATTTGGTGATTTCAAAAACTTTATCAGACTTTCTGCATGCCAAGATGAAAAAAAATTAGTTGAAGGAATGAACATACTTGATAATGTTCTCAAAGGAAGAAAATGAATAAAACAATTTCGATCCTTGGGATAGGGGGGAAGATGGGAAGATGGTTTGCAAAGTATTTCCTAGAAAATGGTTTTGAGGTAATAGGTTATGATATTGAAGAAGAATTCAACATAAAATCAGTTATCAAAGCTAATTCTCTTGTAGGAGCTGTACTTAAAGCAGAATATGTAATTTTATGTACACCTACTAGGAGAACCCCAGAAATTATTCGTCTAATTGCCAAAGAAATGAAAAGAGGTTCATACCTTATTGAAATTTCTTCACAGAAATCTAAGACATCTGTTTCACTTGCTAAAATGCCATCAAAAATCAACCCAATTTGTATTCATCCAATGTTTGGTCCAGGAATAAAAAAGATAAAGGGTCAACATATTATTTCAATACCAATTAAGGATGCAAAAAAAGAATTGACAGTTGCTAAATCACTTTTTGTTGGTGCAGATTTTGTAACTATTGATGCTTTTGAACATGACAAAAAAATAGCTGTTATTCTTGGATTAACACATCTAATCAACATAACATTCGCAAACATTCTTGCTAAAGATGACAAAATTTCACTTACTGAAAAAATGTCAGGTACAACCTTCAAAGTACAAAAAATCCTAACTGAAAGCATTATGACTGAATCACCTGAATTAATTGAAACGATTATCTCTAATCCAGAAATTCGAAGAGTCGCAGAAGAATTTTGGAAGGATATTGGAAGACTACTTACATCAATTCAGGAAGGAAAATCCGAAGAAATTTTGACATACATTAAAACAAGTCGAGATAAGTTAGCGAAAAATTCAAACCTTGAAAACTCGTATAAAAAATTGACAACAATGGTAAATTCTATTGAAAAGAAAGCATGACACGCGCAACAAAAATTGTTACATGTTTTCTTAAAAGTGGGGACAAAATCTTAATTTTAAAACGAAGTGATAAAGTAAAAAGTATGAAAAGTTTGTGGGCTGGAATAAGTGGGATTATTGAAAATAATGAATCGCCTCTAGAACGAACAAAAATTGAGGTATTTGAAGAACTTGGGATAGATGCTAGTCAGATTAAACTACTAAAGGAATCCGCAAAGATGAGAATTATATCTCCACAATATGAGAACCATGAATGGGAAGTTTATCCTTTTTTATTTTCAGTAGAAAATCCAAAAATTAAACTAAATTGGGAAAATTCGGATTACAAATGGGTAAGGGCAGAAGAAATTTCAAATTATGAAACAGTCCCAAGTTTAGAAAAGGTTTTATCCAATTTGTTGTAGTTTTTCTTTTTCATATTTTCTTTGTTGGGGCAACATCACATATACACAAGCACCGCCACACATTGTGCAGGGTACATTATTTCCAGGTCTTTGACCTGTTCTACTGTGTATGCGTGCTGCTTCTTCTGGATCAATAGACAGAGCAAGTTGTTTTTCCCAATCAAGAGTACGGCGGGCTTCCGTCATTTTAATATCCCATTTTATGGCTTTTTCTCTTAATTTGACGAGATCTCCTGCATGTGCAGCAATTCTATAAGCTATAAGACCAGCTTTTACTTCTTCTACATTTGGTAAAGCAAGATGTTCAGAAGGTGTCAAATAACATAACAAATCAACTCCTTCGCTTGCAGAAACTGCTGCTCCAATTGCACTAGCAATATGATCATGTCCTGACGCAACATCTGTAACAAGTGGTCCTAAAACATAGTATGGGACATTTCCAATTAACGATTTTGCTAATCTAACATTTGCAGCAACTTCGTTTAGTGGAACATGTCCAGGTCCTTCTACCATTACTTGAACGTCTTTTTCATGTGCACGTTTTGTTAAACGTGAGATGTTAATCATTTCTTGAACTTGTAATTCATCATGTGAATCAAGAATGGAACCAGGTCTTAATGCATCACCAAGACTAAATGTAACATCATATTTTCGCGCAAGTTCAATTAGATAGTCATAGTGAGTAATGTAGGGATTTTCTTTATCATATTTTAACATCCATGCAGCTGTAATTGTTCCACCTTTACTAACAACACCGCCATATCTTTCTACTTTTAGAATTCTCTTTGCAATCTCTTTAGTGATTCCAGAATGTATGGTTGTATAGTCCACACCATCTTTAACATTATTTTCAAATGCGTTCAGAAAATCGTCTTCAGTTATATTCAATGGGTTTTTGTGTTTTTCAACACCGTGATTATAGGCTTCGTAGATTGGCACCGTACCAAAAGTTATAGGAGCTGATTCTAACAATGCACGACGAATAGATCCTATATCTCCACCATCACTAAGATCCATAATGGTATCAGCATGATATTTTACAGCAATCTTAGCTTTTTCTATCTCTTCTTGAAGATCAACTTTGAGAGTTGAGGTACCAATGTTTACATTTACTTTAGTTTTCAAACCTTTTCCTATTCCAACATTGTGGATTTTTTGAGGTCTTGTGTTATTACTTGGAATAATTATTGAACCATTTGCAATTTTTGGAATTAACCAGTTTAAGCTAACATCTTCATCTTTTGCAACTAATTTCATTTCTTCGATTGCAACACCTCTTCGTGCTGCACTCATTTGTGTGCCCAACATACTATCTACATTTTTACTGGATTTAAACAATAGTTCTCTACGAGTATGGTATGAACTTACTTTCTATCGCAGGATCTGATCCTTCTTCGGGTGCAGGCATACAAAGTGATCTAAAAACTTTCACAACATTAGGATCTTATGCATTTACAGTGATTACATCGATCACCAGTCAAAATACTACAAAATTTGGCAAAGTAGAACCAATTTCTCCAAAAATGATTCAAAATCAAATTGATTCTATTTTTTCTGATTTTAAAATAGATGCAATCAAGATTGGAATGGTTTATGATTCCTCTACCATCAAATTAATAAAATCCAAACTTTCAAAAATTAGAATTCCTATAATTCTTGATCCCGTAATAAAATCTACTACAGGTGGCATACTCTTAAAAAAAAATGCACTTAATGCTTACAAAAAAAATCTACTTCCATTAGCATTTGTAGTTACACCAAATGTATACGAAGCATCAATTCTTGGTGGAATTAAAATAAAAAATAAGCAAGATTTGCTACAATGTGCTTTGAAGATAAAAGAACTCGGTGCTAAAAATGTTGTAATTACTGGAATTGATTCAGGAAGGGGCGCTATATCTGATTTTGTTTTTGATGGAAGGAAAAATTATTACGTATCTGGAAAAATGTTAAATCAAGCTAATCATGGAAGTGGATGTAATTTTTCTTCTGCATTAACTGTTGGAATTGCAAGAGGAAAGAGTCTAGATAAAGCAGTAAAATTTGCCAAAATGTATACTTACAATTCTGTAAAAAATGCAAAAAAAATTGGAAAAGGAATATCAATCACTTATTCAATTAGTAATTCTGACGAGAATAAAAAAATCCTTGAAAATGCAATAAATGATTTTAAAAATTTAAAGAGAGTTTATTCTGTTATTCCTGAATGTCAAACAAATTTTGTGTATGCTAAAAAGAAAATCAAATCAAACAAAGATGTGTTAGGGGTTTCAGGAAGAATTGTTAAAGCTGGTAAAGACATTGTTGTAGCAGGTAATTTAGAATATGGTGGTTCAAAGCATGTAGGCTCTGCACTGTTAGAAATTAATAAAAAGTTTCCACATATAAGATCCGCAGTTAATATAAAATATAACTCAAATTTAATAAATCGTTGTAGAAAAAAATCTCTTGTAGTTCAAAGTTATGATAGATCTAAGGAACCTCACAAAATAAAAAGAAAAGAGAATTTATCAATTTCTTGGGGAATTAAACAAGCAATTAAAAATTATAAAAAAGCACCAGATATAATATATCATAAAGGAAGTTTGGGAAAAGAACCAATGATAATGATTTTTGGTAGTAATCCAAGTAAAGTTGTAGAAAAAGTTCTCAAAATTTTGTAAGTCAAGTTTGATTGTAATGTATTAGAAATCTATACTTTAACATAAATACTCATAATTTCAAATACAAATTCATGAAAGCAGTAATTTTAGCTGGGGGATTGGGAACAAGACTCCAACCTTATACAACATTTATTCCAAAACCAATGCTTCCTCTAGGAGAAAAACCATTACTTGAGCATTTGATTGAGTGGTTAAAGAAAAATGGAATCAAAACTACTGTTTTGTGTGTAAGTTATCTTAGAAAAACAATTGAAGATTATTTTGAGGATGGTGAAAGATTTGGTGTGAATATAGAATACGCAATATCAAGTAGACCTCTTGCTACTGCAGGACAATTAAAAACTGCAGAACAATTCATTGATGATTCATTTGTTTGTGTTTATGGTGATTCCGTTTTTGATTTTAATTTAAAAAATATGATTAACCAACATAAGAAAAAAAGATCCTTCATAACAATGAGTCTTTCTGAATATAAAACCAGACTCAACTATGGAGTTATTGAAACCACTAAAAATGGCAGAGTCACAGGCTGGAACGAAAAACCTGAGATTAAGGCTAATATCAATATCGGTTGCTATGTAATGGAGCCTCAAGTTTTTGGCTTTATACCCAGTAACAAACCATATGGAATGGATGATGTTATCAAAAAGGCCATTTCAAAGAAGAAATTGGTCAATAGTATCCTAATCAAAAAGGGATTCATGGACATTGGGGATAAAACCTCCTACAAAAAAGCAAATCAACAATTTCTCGAAAAATTAGGTAATATCTAATGACAAAAAATGGTTGACATTACTATCAGAGAATTAGAAGAAAAAGACCTTTTCAATGGATTTTTGGAATCTATGGATTCCCTCAAAGTGGCAAGTAATCTTGACAGAGAAAAAGCAAAGGAAATTTTTGAAAAGATTAGTTCTAATTCAAATCATTTTGTCTATGTTGCAATTTTAGATGGAAGAGTTGTTGGTTCTACAACTATGCTAATTGAACCAAAATTTATCCACGATGGGGGAAACGTGGCACACATTGAAGATGTTGTAGTATCAAACGAATGCCAAGGACGGGGAATTGGTGAAATGTTAATGCAATCTTTACTAGATCTTGCTAAAGATAATAATTGTTACAAAACAATTTTGGATTGCTCTGATGAAGTAAAGCCATTTTATGAAAAGATTGGTTTTAAAAGAACTTCAAATGGTATGCGATATGATCATTCTTAGAAATAATCTTTTTTTGATTTTCTTTTTTTAACTTTTAGTAATCGTGTACCTACAATAATTATAGGAATTGATACTACCATAAACAAAGGGGTGAAAATTGGTATGACTTTACTTACATATGCTGGATTTATTTCACCTATCATAGAGTGTGCAAATGCCATTCCACCTAATAAAATTGCACCACCCGCAATAATCATTAAACCAATAGGTTTTGAACCATATTGTTTTGACAGGAAAAATGAAATTCCTGTCAGAACTATTGCCGGAGCAGCACCAATTGAGACAAATTGGAAAATTTTTGGATCAGGTTCTAAAATGAAAGATGTGGTTTGTTCAGGAGTATCTTGCATGAAATTATACAATGTAATAATTTCTCCTACAAACATAATGAATAACCCAAGACTTGCTGCTGCAACGTATCTTTCAATAGCCATACATTATGAATTTTTTTTGAAGATAATAAACTATGCAGAGTTTCTATACTATACCCACTAGATTTGCTAATTCTTTTCGGCACGATGCGCCTAGTTTTTCAGCAGCTTGTTCTGGAGAGATTTTATTCAAAAACACTCCGTAACCGTGTTCTAGTCCAGACCATGCAGAAGTAATCGGATACACCTCAATGTGCCAATGCAATTGTCTGCTATTCTTTTTTTCAGGGGATAGATGAAATGCGAAATTATAAGCCAAGTCTTTAATGCAATTTACTAATCCCCCTAAAGTAGCTCGTAAAATCAAAGAAAGATCATTAATCTCTTTTTGGGTTATTTTTGAAAAACTTGTAGTATGTTTTTTAGGGCAAATCCAAAATTCGTATGGGTGTGAAGGTGCCCAAGGGCAAAAAGCAATGAACCCCTCAGTTTGTAAAATTTGTCTAGGGCCTCCAATTTCAGCTGTAACAGTTTGACATAAAGCACAAACGCCTTTTTCATTCAAAATCTTATGTGTAGCTTCTGCTTCAGCTTCAATCACAGGCGGAATTGTAGAAAAGGTCATCACGTGAAGGTGTGGATGAGAAATTTCTGCGCCTGCTTCTTTACCATGATTACCATAGATTGAAACATAGGTAACACCTTTCTGTGTATATAGCCATCTGAGTCGATCTTGAATAACAACAAGTGTGTTTGACCATTGTTCAACATCAATTGTTGCAAAAGTATCTTTTTGATTTGGAGAAGCAACTACTATGTAATGATAGCCATAAGCAGGTTCACTATAATGAGGTTTATCACTGTAGGTGTTTTCTGTAGTTATTGATACTGCAGGATTTTTGCTTTCAAAAACCCTTATTGACCAACCTTTAACATAGTTATCTTCACTGTCTTGTAGTCTTTGCAACATTCCATTTTTTTCGACTAGAGATAAAACGGATGGATTTGTCATGGCTTCGTTTCCAGGAGAATATGGTGATTTTTTACTATCAGTAATCTTACCGTTAGCTGGCACTACGATCATGAATCTTTCAAGAATAGGATCTTTACGCATATTCCCCATAACAGATACAAAAAAAAATTACGTGTTAATATCTTTCTACTGATCGATATTTTTCAGAAAATGTTCAAAGATTACACGCTTTAAAGTAACC
>SMUZ01059996.1_pt1 | contig 19251 bp, 14 predicted proteins | sample 2456421 | NCBI WGS metagenome assembly SMUZ01 (sample SAMN11095932, study PRJNA526329) | marine sediment metagenome | biome: Marine sediment; feature: Surficial sediment; material: Deep marine sediment; isolation source: Hadal surficial sediment | place: Pacific Ocean | collected 2014-11 | depth... | reverse complement strand
CTGGACAGTGGCATTCCCTATCAATCCGGCCCGCAGTGGTTGGCCGAGCACGTGCTGCGAGGGCGTCACGTGTTTGCGGTCTCCGGAACGCACGGTAAGACGACGACGGCCAGCATGCTGGCCTGGATTCTTCAGGACGCAGGGCTGGAACCCGGTTTTCTGATTGGCGGAGTCCCAACGAACTTCGGTGTCTCGGCACTGTTAGGCAAGGACAAACTGTTTGTCGTTGAAGCGGACGAATACGACACCGCGTTTTTCGACAAGCGCGCGAAGTTCGTACACTACAGGCCGCAGACACTTGTCTTGAATAACATCGAGTACGATCACGCGGATATCTACAAGGATCTCGATGCCATTCTGTGGCAATTTCACCAACTGCTGCGCACGGTTCCGGCGCGTGGCAAGATCATCGCGAACGCCGCAGACGACAATGTGCTGGCGGCACTGGAAATGGGCTGTTGGACACCGGTGGAACGCTTTGCACTTGAGGATGCTGCGGATTGGGGGGCCAGCTTCACCGATTCGGCTGAGCGTTATATCAGCATGAGCGATCCGCGCGGTAACACGGCATCAACTCGGTGGCGGCTTGGCGGTCGGCATAACCTGGAGAACGCTATCGCTGCGGTTGCCGCTGCCAACTCGGTCGGCGTCACAGTCGAGCAGGCCGTGGATGCCTTGTCGCGTTTTGAGGGCGTCAAGCGACGCATGGAACGCACCGCGACAGTATCCGATATCGCGATCTACGATGATTTTGCACATCACCCAACGGCGATTCGGCGAACAATTAGCGGTATGCGACGGCGTTATCCAACACAACGTGTCATTGTCGCGATCGAGCCAAGGTCGAATACGATGAAGCTCGGTGTGCACAATGACGAACTGGCGGCCTCCCTGGAGGACGCCGATCTCGTCTGGATGTTTCGACCGGATGATATGGACGATGACTTCGACGCGGCGCTGGAACCGCTTGGCAACAAACTGCGGCTCTTCAATAATTACGACACGCTAGTGAATGATATGTCTAAACGAGTGTTGGCGGGCGATCAGGTGGTGTTTATGAGCAACGGCGGTTTCGGTGGCGCGCGACAGACCTTAACGGCGGTACTGCAGCGTACCAGAGGATCCTGATGCGTGTTGGGCGGGGCGCTGTTCAACCTCATGGTTCGCTGCGCTGCGCTGTACTTCGGTTGAACAGCGCCCCGTCCAACACGCATCTATACTCCTGAAGTGCGCGTTCCGATTTTTCCTCTGCATACTGTTTTGTTTCCGGGTGGGCCGTTGCCGCTGCGGATTTTCGAGACGCGGTATATCGACATGATTAGCGAGCGCATGCGTAACGACGCCGCGTTCGGCGTATTGCTGATCAAGGATGGACACGAGGCAGGCACGTCAACGAGCTACGAAGTCGGTACGCTGGCGCGAATTGCGGACTGGTATCAGGGTAGCGACGGCCTGCTGGGTGTTACCGCCATTGGTGAAGGGCGTTTTCAGCTGGTGTCCGCGGAGCAGCAAGCGGACGGTCTGTACATCGGCGAAATCGAGCTCCTGCCTGACGAGGAGGCGATGGTATTGCCCGACGAGTACAAGGGCATGGCCAAAATTCTTGAGGGCGTGCTGAACGACCTCGGTCGTTTGTATGAGTCCTTGCAGAGCAACTATGACGATGCGGGCTGGGTGACGAGTCGATTCATGGAGATCTTGCCCATCGACCTCGAACAAAAACAGCAGTGTCTGGAACAGGCTGATCCCGCGGAGCGGCTAAAGCTTGTTAGCGCGTTACTGGAAACGGTGCGAACGCCAACGCCGCTAGGATAATCTTTTCAAGACCTTTCTTGCGGCATCAAGTGTCGTACTGATTTCCTCGTCGCCGTGTGCGGCCGAGACAAAGCCTGCTTCAAAGGCGGAGGGCGCGAGATACACGCCCGCATCCAGCATGCCGTGGAAAAAGGCTTTGAAGCGATCGACGTTTGCGGCAGCGACTTGCTCAAAGCGGCGAATCGGCGCGTCGTCACTGAAAACGAAACCGAACAAGCCGCCCTGGTTCTCGGTGGTCAGCGGAATGCCCGCGTCCTGTGCCGCCGACAGCAGGCCGTCAGTCAGTTGGCGAGTCCGCGCACCGAGGGCTTCGTAGAAACCGGGCTCGTCAATTTTTTCGAGCGTTGCGAGGCCCGCGGCCATTGCGACGGGATTGCCGGACAGCGTGCCGGCCTGATAAACCGGCCCGTCAGGTGCGATGCTGGACATGATGTCCGCGCGACCGCCGAATGCCGCTGCCGGCATTCCGCCGCCAATGACCTTGCCTAGCGTTGTCAGATCCGGCTGAATTCCGAACAGGGCCTGTGCGCCGCCTTTGGCCACGCGGAAGCCTGTCATGACCTCATCAAATATCAGGATCGCGCCGGCCTTGCTGCATTCTTCGCGCAGCGTTTCGAGGAAGCCGGCCTCTGGCGGCACCATGTTCATGTTGCCGGCAATGGGTTCAACAATGATGCAGGCAATTTGCTCAGCCAATTGTGCGAATGCCGCTCGAACTGCTTCGGCGTCATTATAGGACAGCGTGATCGTGTTCTCGGCGAGTCCGGCGGGTACGCCCGGTGAGCTGGGTATACCCAGCGTCAACGCGCCGGAGCCGGCCTTAATCAACAGCGAGTCCGAGTGGCCGTGATAACAGCCTTCAAACTTGATGATTTTGTCGCGTCCCGTATGCCCGCGCGCCAGGCGAATCGCGCTCATTGTTGCTTCGGTGCCGGAACTGACCATGCGAATGCGTTCCAGAGAGGGCATCAATTCACGTATTTTCCTTGCGATCTGCGTTTCCAGTACGCAGGGCGCGCCGAAGCTCAGACCATTTTTTGCTGCTTGAACGACGGCGTCAATGACGTCCGGATGGCAGTGACCCAGGATCATCGGTCCCCAGGAGCCGACGTAATCAATTAGCCGTCGGCCGTCTTCGGTTTCCAGCCAGGCACCCTTGGCGCTTTTGAAAAACACCGGGTCGCCACCCACAGCTGCAAATGCTCTGACCGGCGAGTTGACACCCCCGGCAATTACATCGCGCGCTTCATTGAATAGGTTCATGGAGTTGTCTTATACGCACGCCCTGTTTCGAGAGCAAATCGGGCACGCTTTGCTCGCCGACCAGGTGTGCCGCACCGACGACAATCAGGTAGTCATCGTCTTCGTCGAGCAATGCCATGATCGGCTCCACCCAGTTCTTGTTGCGATTGATAAGAATCAAGTCGTGCAACTCGGGGTATTCATCGAACTCGGCAAGCAGGAGTTCCTCGAGAAATGTGGTGTCGCCGCGCCGCCATGCGGCGATTAATTCAGAGATTACTTCTTCTGTGCGTTCGGCCTCGACAATTGACTGTAACAACCAGCGATTTTGAATTTCAATTGACAGGCTGTCCAGAAATCCCAGCTGTTGTTCGATCGTCTCGAGTCCCGTGATTGCTTTGCCATCGGCAACAGCCTTGTTTGTGAGGTACATTTCGATACCGTGCGCCGCATTGAAGCCGGCTCGATTCATGATCATCTCTTCGACGGTAATGGCGGCGAGCCAGGGTTCGGTTTTCGCGAGCATTTCAATTGGGATGTCGATCGCGGCAGCGGCGGCTTCAGCCTCGGCATACATCTCCGGCCCCATGATGTCCTGCAATGTGTTGTCTCCCTTCAGCACGCCGTGGCTCGTCAAAAACTGCATCGTGCTGACGGGGTCGAGGTCGTCCATGTCGATTTCCATGACGAGCTGTTCAGCATCGTCATAGATCATTTCCAATACCTCCGGCAAAGGATGATCCGACTCACGGAGCACGTGAATCGAACCGAGCAGGTAGACGTTGTTGGTATCGCCCTTGATGATCCAGATCATCGCGGGCTCGTCGTCGCCGCGGGCAACGCAGGAAACGAGCAGGATGGCGAACGCCACGAGAGCCTTACGCATTCTTCACCCAGATTAATTCCGTGCTGCAACGGCCGTCGGCAAACAATTCTATGCGGCGATACGCGGGCGGCCGGTCGTCCACGGCGAATTTTTCGCTGCGCGGCATGAACTGGCGGCAGGTTGACGGTGTGCCGACGATCTGAATGCCGTGGTGTGTATTGTCATAGGCCTGGTGTACGTGGCCGAATATCGCGAGCCGAACTTTGCCGGAGGCGCCGATGCGACTATAGAACTCATCAGGCTTGTCGAGTCCAACGCTGTCCAGCCAGGCGCTGCCCAAAACAACGGGTGGATGATGGAGACAGACCATGACATGATCCGCATTGCTTGCCGCGATCGCCTTGTCGAGACGGTCGTATTCGCCGCTGCTGATCGCACCACCGGCATAGTCGGTCACGCAGCTGTCAATTCCGATGATTAGCCAGTTGTTTGTCTCGACCTTGTCACAATAAAAAAAGGGCGGCTCGCTGACCGCCTTTCGCATGAGTTCGCGAACGTCATGATTTCCGGGGACGCAGTGGATGTCCAGATCGAGCGCGCTGACCGCTGTCTTGACTCGCTCGTAGGCACCGGCCGATTTGTCCTGGATCAGGTCGCCCGTCGCACTGACAAAGTCGGCCTGCCAGTCACCATCACGATAATGCTGAATGACGTCGGACAATGAAGCGAGAGTGACCATGCCACGCAAGCGGCCAGCCGCGTCGGAAAACAAATGCGGGTCTGTCAAATGCAGGACCCGAACTGGATCAGCAGAGTTCGAAATTCGACCGACCCTCCCGTGTTGAGACCTTAGTAGCGATAATGCTCCGGCTTGAACGGGCCATCTTTCGGTACACCGATGTAGTCGGCTTGTTCGTCAGATAGCTGCGTCAGTTTGGCGCCAATACGATCAAGATGCAGTCGTGCGACCTTCTCGTCAAGGTGTTTTGGCAGCACGTAGACTTCCTTGCTGTAGTTATCGGCGTTTTGCCAGAGCTCAATCTGCGCGAGGACCTGGTTCGAAAACGAATTCGACATCACAAAGCTTGGATGACCCGTGCCGCAACCGAGATTCACGAGGCGACCTTCGGCCAGCAGGATGATGCGCTTGCCGTCCGGGAAAATGATGTGGTCGACTTGTGGCTTGATGTTTTCCTTCTCAAACCTGTCGAGGTAGGCAACATCGATCTCGTTGTCGAAGTGGCCAATGTTGCACACAATGGCCTGATTTTTCATACGTTCCATCTGCGGGCCGGAAACGACGTGGTAATTGCCCGTTGCTGTGACAACAATATCCACCTGATCACAAATCTCGTCAAACAGGACAACACGGTAGCCTTCCATTGCTGCCTGCATGGCGCAGATTGGATCCACTTCGGTGATCCAGACCGTCGCGCCAAGTCCGCGCAAGGATTGTGCGCAGCCCTTGCCGACATCGCCGTAGCCGCAAACGACCGCGACCTTGCCGGCGATCATGACGTCAGTGGCACGCTTGATACCGTCAACGAGCGACTCACGACAGCCGTAGAGGTTGTCGAACTTGGATTTGGTAACTGAATCGTTAACGTTGAAGGCCGGGCAGGCCAGGCTGCCGTCTTTCATCATGTCATAGAGTCGTTTGACGCCTGTTGTCGTTTCTTCGGACAGCCCGCGAACGTCTTTCATTAACTCGGGATACTCTTTGTGCATGATGATCGTCAGATCGCCGCCATCATCGAGCAGCATGTTCGGTGTCCAGCCGTCCGGGCCTTCAATCGTTTGTTTGACGCACCATGTGTATTCCTCTTCCGTCTCGCCCTTCCAGGCGAATACGGGAACTCCCGTTGCAGCGATTGCTGCTGCCGCGTGATCCTGAGTTGAGAAGATGTTGCAGGATGACCAGCGAATTTCGGCGCCAAGCTCGATCAGTGTTTCGATGAGCACAGCCGTCTGAATGGTCATGTGCAGGCAGCCCGCGATGCGCGCACCCGCTAGTGGTTTCTGGCTGCCGAACTCTTCGCGCAGAGCCATGAGACCCGGCATTTCGGTCTCGGCAATCGCAATTTCCTTGCGGCCCCAGTCAGCCGTGGAAATGTCGGCGACTTTATAATCGTTTGTTTGCAGGGCAACAGCTTCGCTGCTCATAAAATTCTCCAGTCAATAATTTGATTTAAGAAGCTGTCGCGTCTCGCAGTGCGTCAGCCTTGTCAGTCTTTTCCCAACTAAGTTCGATGTCTTCGCGACCGAAGTGCCCGTAGACTGCGGTCTGCCTGTAGATCGGTCGAATGAGATCCAGCATCTTCAAGATCCCGTAGGGCGTGAGGTCGAAGTTGTCGGTGATGAGCGCGGTCAGTCTTTGATCAGACACCTTGCCGGTGCCAAATGTGCTCACGCTGATCGACGTTGGCTCAGCCACACCGATCGCATAGGACAGCTGAATCTCGCAGCGGTCCGCAAGGCCAGCTGCGACGATGTTCTTCGCGACGTAGCGTGCAGCGTAGGCTGCTGAACGATCGACTTTCGATGGATCTTTGCCCGAAAACGCGCCGCCGCCGTGGCGTGCCGAGCCGCCGTAAGTGTCGACAATGATTTTGCGACCCGTCAGGCCACAGTCGCCCATCGGGCCACCGATTTCAAATCGACCCGTCGGGTTGATGTGGAATTTCGTATCTTTGCCAATCAATTCGGCGGGCAGCACGGGCTTGATGATCTCTTCCATGATGCCTTCGCGCAGCTCGGACAGCTCTATGTCGCCGTGGTGCTGGGACGACAGGACAACGGCATCAATGGCAACCGGCTGGTTGTCTTCATACCTGAACGTGACCTGACTCTTCGCATCGGGGCGCAGCCACGGCAACGTGCCGTTCTTGCGGACTTCAGCTTGCCGTCGAACCAGGCGGTGCGCAAACGTAATCGGCGCCGGCATGAGTACTTCGGTCTCATTGGTCGCGTAACCAAACATAAGGCCCTGGTCGCCCGCACCCTGTTCTTTATCGGAATCACGGTCGACGCCTTGCGCGATATTGGGCGATTGCTTGCCGACGGCGTTCAGTACGGCACATGAGGCGCCGTCAAAGCCCATCGCCGAGTCGTTGTAGCCGATCTCGAGCACAGTTTCACGAACGATTTCTTCGAAATCGACCCAGGCCGATGTCGTGATTTCGCCAGCGACGATCACGACGCCCGTCTTGACCATCGTCTCGCACGCCACACGGGCGGCCGGGTCTTTGGCGATTATTGCATCGAGGATCGCGTCGGAGATCTGATCGGCGATCTTGTCAGGATGGCCCTCAGATACGGATTCCGAGGTGAATAAAAACGAATCACTCATAAGTTTATTGGCTGGCAGTTTAGCAAGGGGCGGAATTGTACCGTAATATCCAGCTTGCGGCGTGCATAAAAACCTAAGAAAATACGCGCCATCGGAACAATACCCGCCTGACGGCCGGATCGGAAAAGCCAGATGTCCCAACCAGCACCCAACGCCCGCCGGCCTGCCCGGCGACAACTCGCCAATGCAATTCGTGCGCTCAGCATGGACGCCGTACAAGCCGCAAACTCCGGACACCCCGGCGCGCCAATGGGCATGGCCGATATTGCCGAGGTGTTGTGGAACGACTATCACAAACACCATCCGGCAAATCCGGACTGGGCTGACCGCGATCGTTTCGTATTGTCGAACGGTCATGGCTCAATGTTATTGTACAGTTTGCTGCATTTGACAGGCTACGACCTGTCGATGGATGAGTTGCGCAATTTCCGCCAATTCGGCCACCGCACGGCGGGGCACCCCGAATACGAGCCAGGTTTTGGCATCGAAACGACGACGGGGCCGTTGGGCCAAGGCGTTGCGAATGCTGTGGGCATGGCGCTGGCTGAAAAAATGCTGGCCGCCGAATTTAATCGCGACGGATTCCCGATCGTTGATCACAAAACCTGGGTGTTCCTGGGCGATGGCTGCCTGATGGAAGGTATTTCGCACGAAGCCTGCTCGCTTGCGGGCACGTTGAAGCTTGGCAAACTCATCGCGTTCTACGATGACAACAACATCTCGATCGATGGCGAGGTAGGTGGCTGGTTTACCGATGACACACCGAAGCGCTTTGAAGCCTACGGTTGGCAGGTCGTCGCTGACGTCGACGGCCATGATGACGCCGCAATCGCGGCGGCCATCGATCAGGCAGTCGCAGAGGGCGACAAGCCAAGCTTGATTTGCTGCAAGACCGTGATTGGCTTTGGTTCGCCGAACAAGCAAGGCACGGCGTCGACACACGGTGCGCCTTTGGGTGATGATGAAGTCGCAGCGACGCGCGTCGAGCTGGGCTGGGATCACGCTGCATTCGACATACCGGCCGACATCGCTGCGGCCTGGGACGCTCGCGAGCGAGGCGCTGCCGACGAAAACGCCTGGAATGAATTGTTTGCGGCCTACGCAGCCGAGAACGAAGACCTGGCGGCGGAGTTTGCCCGGCGCATGGCCGGAAATCTTCCGCAGAATTGGGATGAATTCGCCGACAAGGCCATTGCCGGGATCGCAGCAGCCGGTGAAGACATGGCAACTCGCAAGGCGTCGCTGGTCGCATTGAACGCCTTCGCGCCCGTGTTGCCGGAGCTGGCAGGTGGGTCGGCGGATCTGACGGGTTCGAATCTTACCTTCCACGATGGTTCGATCATGATTACAGGCGATGACGCCGGCGGTAATTACATCCAGTACGGCGTACGTGAATTTGCCATGACGGCCATGGGCAACGGCATGGTGCTGCACGGCGGCATTATTCCGTATTCGGGCACGTTCCTGACATTCTCGGATTACGCTCGCAACGCATTGCGTATGGCGGCACTGATGAGAGTGCAGAACATTCTCGTTTATACGCACGACTCGATCGGCCTCGGTGAAGATGGCCCGACGCACCAGCCTGTTGAGCACGTCGCGTCGTTGCGGCTGATGCCGAACATGCGCGTCTGGCGTCCTTGCGACGCCGTGGAAACCGCCGTTGCGTGGCGCGATGCGATTGAACGCCGGGACGGCCCGACCAGTCTTGTGCTGACGCGCCAGGGCCTGCCACACCAGTCTCGCAACGCCGGGCAGATTGCCGCAATCGCGCACGGCGGATACGTATTGCAGGACTGCGAAGGTGCAGCCGATCTTATTCTGATCGGGACAGGCTCGGAGATTGCGCTGGCGATGTCCGCGGCCGATGTGCTGGCCGACGAGGGCGTCAACGTGCGCGTTGTATCGATGCCGTGTACGGATCTGTTTGATGCGCAGGATGACGCCTACCGCGAGTCGGTGTTGCCGTCGGCGGTCACGGCGCGTGTGGCCGTTGAGGCCGGAGTGACAGGCGGCTGGTGGCGCTACGTTGGCGACAAAGGGCGAGTCGTCGGCATCGACAGCTTCGGTGCGTCCGCACCGGCGAATATATTGTTCGAACACTTCGGCTTCTCGACCGAGAATGTTGTGGCCGTGGCGAAAGAGGCGCTGGCCTGAACTGAACGATAAACACAGTTTGGCTGGCAGAGGCGAGCCACAAGAATTACTCAGGAGAAAGTTATGACGATCAAAGTAGGCATCAACGGTTACGGCCGCATCGGACGCAATATGTTGCGCGCGCTTTATGAAGGCGACAAGAGATCTGAAATCGAAATCGTGGCCGTAAATGACCTCGGTGATGCAAACACCAACGCTTTGCTAACACGTCGCGACACTGCGCACGGCCGCTTTCCGGGTACCGTCGAAGTCGATGGCGACTACATGATCGTCAACGGCGATCGTATTCGCGTTCTTGCCGAGCGTGATCCGGCCCAACTGCCCTGGGGCGAGCTGGGCGTCGACATCGTGTTTGAGTCGACAGGCTTTTTCCGCACGCGTGAAACCGCGGGCAAGCACATCGAAGCAGGCGCGAAAAAAGTCATTATCTCCGCGCCGGGTGGCGAGGGCATCGATGCGACGATCGTCTACGGCGTCAATCACGATGTGTTGAAATCGACTGATACAATAATTTCGAACGCGTCCTGCACAACCAACTGCCTCGCGCCGCTGGTTAAGCCCTTGCACGACAAGATCGGCGTTAAGCACGGCATGATGACAACGATCCACGCCTACACGAATGACCAGGTGCTGACCGATGTCTATCACACCGACTTACGCCGTGCGCGGTCTGCGACGATGTCGCAAATCCCGACCAAGACGGGCGCCGCAGCGGCAGTAGGGCTGGTATTGCCGGAACTGAACGGCAAGCTCGACGGATTCTCGATGCGCGTACCGACGATCAACGTGTCCGCCGTGGATCTGACTTTCGTTGCAGAGCGCGACACAACAATTGAAGAGATCAACGACATCATGCGAGAGGCCAGCGAAGGCTTCCTCAAGGGCATTCTTGCTTACAACGACGAGCCGCTGGTATCGATCGACTTCAACCATGATCCGGCGTCAGCAACCTACGACGCGCCTTTGACCAAGGTCATGCAAGGCAGTCTCGTGAAAGTGCTTGCCTGGTACGACAACGAGTGGGGCTTCTCCAACCGCATGCTCGATACGGCAATCGCGTTCCACAACGCATAGTCGGGTCATGTCCGTAATACACATGGCGGACATTTCCCTTAACGGGAAGCGTGTGCTGATTCGCGAGGACCTGAACGTCCCGGTCGCGAACGGCAAGGTCTCAAGCGATGTGCGCATTCGTGCGGCCTTGCCGACAATCCGTGCAGCGCTGAACGCGAATGCAGCCGTCATGTTGATGTCACACCTGGGCCGCCCGACGGAAGGGCAGCCGGAGGAGGCGTTCTCCCTGCAGGCCGTCGCCGACCATCTCGGCACGTTGCTGGAGCGCGAGGTGCCGCTGGTCAAGGACTGGATTGACGGAGTGGAGCTTGAGCCGGGCAATGTCATTTTGCTTGAGAACGTACGCTTTCTTGTGGGCGAGAAAGCTTGTGATGCCGGGCTGTCGAAAAAAATGGCAGCCTTGTGCGACGTCTTCGTCATGGACGCATTCGGAACCGCGCATCGCGCCCATGCGAGTACCTACGGCGTGGCCGAATACGCTCCTGTCGCGTGTGCGGGCCCGTTGCTTACTGCCGAACTCGATGCATTGGGACAGGCGCTCAAGGAGCCCGCGCGGCCGCTTGTCGCAGTTGTAGGCGGATCAAAGGTCTCGACCAAGTTATCGGTGCTTGATGCGTTGGCCGATATTGTTGACGTGCTGATCGTCGGCGGCGGCATCGCGAATACTTTCATTGCTGCAGATGGCCACGGCGTCGGCAAGTCCTTGTACGAACCCGACATGATCGACACAGCGCGTGCGCTCCTAAAAGGTTGCGATGGCCGTGCCGAGTTCCCGGTGCCAAGTGATGTCGTGGTCGCCGATGAGTTTTCGGAGGATGCCGCGGCGACTGAAAAAGCCGTCGAAGCCGTGTCCACGGATGAACTCATTCTCGACCTTGGGCCGGACACGATAGGGCACTTCACCGACATCCTGAAGTCCGCCGGAACGATTATCTGGAACGGGCCCGTTGGCGTGTTCGAGTTCGATAATTTCGGTGCTGGCACGAAAGCAATTGCTAACGCAATCGCCGATAGTGACGCGTTTTCGATCGCCGGTGGCGGAGACACACTCGCCGCGATCGACAAATACGGTGTTGCCGACCGTATCTCCTATATCTCGACAGGCGGCGGGGCCTTCCTCGAATTCGTTGAAGGAAAAACGCTGCCCGCCGTGGCCATGCTCGAGAAGCGCGCCGCGACCGTCGGTTTGTAGAAGCGGCTGTAGGAGGGCCTTCAGGCCCGACCGTCGGGCTGCATGTAGGAGCGGCTGTAGGAGCGGCTTTAGCCGCGACCCCGCGACCCCTCGACTCCGGGCACCCCACTTTGGGGTACTTGTTTGTTCGCTGCTCGCTGCGCTCCCTTAATGCTTCACAAACAAGCACACCCAAATCGGGCTGCTCCCCAAACGACAACAGCTCGGCACAAGTCAGCGAGAATGGTCGGTTCCGATCGGGCAGTAGATCGCCAGGTGATACGATATCTGTTGTAGACCCAGAGCGGAGGATAGGCGAATGAAAGCTACCGTAATACTTATCGGTGTTCTTGTTTCATGTTCAGCCGCGAGCGAAGAGTTAACGGACCGGACTCAGGAACCGTCCGTGGAAATACTTGGCGTCAAGATAGTGCGTGGCATGCCAGAATCAGAAGTTAGGGCTTCTTTCCCAGACCTCTACTGCGCGGAAAAGGCCACCGTAGACCCGAGCGTCGACTACTGTAGTGTGTCAGACGGCGTGCCACCGGATGCGGATGGAGAAATTACGTTTAAGGACGGCTTTGTATACCGCGCCACTCGTAACTGGTTCATTCCCGAAGGAGCCGAACCGTTAGAGGTCTTGATGATGCTCAACGATATCCTTACCCGGCTCACAGGTGAGGAAGATGCCGCCTGTGCCAAGATCGAAACGTACAGCGATCAGGAACCCGCGTATACGATCTTTGCCTTGTCTGAAAAAGTACTGAGCGTCCAGATGCATAACATGACGGGGCGCAGCGGGGCATTTTTTAGAGAGAGTCTGCGAGTCAACCCCGTGCCAGACTCCTACAGGACACGCGGCAAGAAGATGCAGGGCACCGAGTGGTGTGCGTACGTAAAATGACGGACCCACATACTGCACAATTAGCATATGGCCGGAAGCCGACGGCCAGGTATATTGAGGTAGGATGATTGCTACTGACTGCGGTTTCGACCTGTCGATTGTTAAACCGTCGAGCGACTGCTGTTGACAGCTGCGGGCATTCAAATTTTTGCGTCAAGAGAACCATGAAACTTCTTTTTCAATTCTTTTTGTCACTGACGCTACTTTCGCATGGTGCTGCTGCGGACAGTCCAAACCTGAATCAGTACTCCGATGGTGAGTTGTGGGACTCAGCAGACCTTATCGCGCTTGTCAGGGTCGAGAGCGGCGAGTACGCCAAGGATATTGGATACGAATTGAAGGCGATGCTGTTAACAGTACTTAAAGGTAGTTCGGACAAACCCATAAGCATCGCCGCACACTACCCGCTACTGGACGCCCCGAATCAGCTTGGCTCAACCTATCTTGTGTTCCTGTTGGAATCTGGTGCCGGTTTATACGAGCTCATCCACGAAATCCGCTCGTCCGTAAAAATACTCTATGTCGCATTAGATGATGATATGGCAGTTCGGCTGAATGTTCCGAGCCCGTCAAAAGAGCAAAAAGACTGGTACATCGTTGACGGCGCACTGTGGATCGTTGACTGTTCGCCGTTGTACGCCTACCGGATAGGACACTACTGTGTTGCCGAGAAGTCGATCGTGGCATATGCCATGAGGCGACTTGGCGGCATCAAGGGTGAATGACTGGTTCTGGCCGAGGCTGTGTGAAAACTCGCTGCTGGTAGACCGATTCTTAACCTGTGGATGACTGTTCGCGTCAGGGGAAGACGGGGAGATGTTCGACCGAAGTATTCCGAGACCGGCGAAGCAGGTCGACAGGCGCCGAAGGCGAGGTGGCGTAGCCACCGTCCAACCGCAGCGTAGCGAGCCATGAGGGAGAGCGCTCGCCGTCTTTCCCGGACACAGAATTGGGGGTCGCGGCTTACGGTGTGGCCCTTCGGGCAAAGCCGCTCCTACGACGGCCAGGGTCCCGTGATTGCGAGCGTCATTCCTGGATACTGAATATTGACGAACATAGTCCTGCCATCGGGTGAAAAGCAAACACCGGCAAGTTCGGATGTACTGTACAGATTATCCGCAATGGCGTACTGCGTGCCATCTGGCCGTATTCCCACGAGACCGCAATGATCGGACGTATCCTCGCAGACGATCAGGTCACCCCAGGGTGCCATGGTCAGATTATCTCCGTTGCGAAGTAGGGAGTCGCTTGTTGATTCGGCGATCAACGAAAGCTGCCCTGGATTATCCTGCTCATTGGCCTGACCTTCATGCGGGCTGGGTCGGTACTGGAATATCTGTCCGAGCCGTTCCTGTCCGCCAATCGTGCACGTGAAGACCAGCACGTCGTCTGCCACACACAAGTCCTCGCCACGGGCGAACGTCGCCGCACCCAATGCGGCGCCGCGCAGCCGCAAATCGTTGCCGACGGGATTTACGTCGTCCAGATCGATCCAGCGTGTTGGCAAGGCAGCGCCGATCTCTATGTCTGTATTCTTTGACCAGTTATGGGTTCGCATCGATGGCGCGCCATCGATCGCCAACGCTTGCAGGCGGCCGCCATTTCGCAGTACGCCGGGCGTCTCCGGGATGAAGCGATAAAACAGGCTGTGATAGCGATCTTCGGTGAGATAAACAATGCCGCTTGGCTCGTGAACGGCCGCGGCTTCGTGCTCGAACCGTCCCATCGATTTTATCGGGACCGGCTCGACCAGTCCTGTTGCGCTCGCGGGAACTTCGAAAACATAGCCGTGCGGTTCATTGCGTGTGATCTCTCGCCCTTGGCCGAATTCTGTGCCCGGACTTTTGAAACATTCCTCGCAAGACAGCCAGCTGCCCCACGGCGTTGGCCCGCCTGAACAATTTGTCTCCGTTCCGGCGAGGCTCAGGTGTTGCCGTTCGGTCTTCCCGGTGGCTGGATTGTAAATCGTCGTTGTCGTGCCGCCTGCGCCCGGAGTTACGTCTCCGCCAAGATCGTAAACATGCGCCTTCACCGATTCCGGCTGTGAGGCAAAATCTGTTCCAAACGCGCTGTATTCGGGGAAGCCGGGCCCCATTTCGTGATTGCAGACCAGGATGATGCGGCTATCCTTACCTGGAAACGCCGCCATCCCGTCGTGCGCCGGTGGCACTTTCAGGCCGTCATTCATGATGTCGCCGGCACGGGAAACAACGCGGTAGGAAAATCCATCCGGAAGGTCCAGTACGGTCATTGGGTCGGGTTGCAAGTCGGCATCCCTGAGTTTGTCTGCGCGGCAGGAAACGGAAAGTGCCGGGCTGGCTGCGGCAACAATGAGGCTTTGTACAAATCGGCGACGGTTCAACATGCGCGGACCCTAACAGGCATTTGTATCAGTGTCAGCGTACGCCTGTCTGCTGTGCAATAATCGCGGCCATGAAAAGAAGAACAAAAATTGTCGCGACGCTGGGGCCTGCAACCGACAAACCCGAAACACTCCTGAAAATGATCGATGCCGGCCTCGACGTCGCGCGCGTGAATTTTTCCCACGGCGATGCCGACGATCATCGCGGCAGAGCCAAGGCGCTGCGCGAAGCCGCACGGGCAGCGGGCCGCGAAGTGGGGCTCATGGGTGATCTGCAGGGCCCGAAAATCCGCGTCCGACGATTCAAGGATCGCAGTGTTGAACTAAAAGATGGCGACACATTCTTTCTCGACAGTACGCTCGGACTCGAAGAAGGCACTGTCGACGGTGTAGGCGTAGTGCTGGATACCTTGCACAAGGATGTAGTCAGCGGGGACGTTCTGTTGCTGAACGACGGCATGATCACGCTAGCAGTTGATCGCATTGACGGCACACGGATTCACACAACGGTTGTGACCGGCGGCATCCTGTCCGATCACAAGGGCATCAACAAGAAAGGCGGTGGCTTATCCGCCGCAGCGCTTACGGACGTGGACCGCGAACACATTCGCCTGGCAGTCGAACTTGAAGTGGATTTTCTCGCTGTGTCGTTCGTGCGCTCAGCAGACGATGTAAACGAGGCCAGGCGATTGTTTGAAGAGGCTGGCGGCAAAGGCCTGATCGTCGCAAAGATTGAACGCGCAGAGGCTGTCGACAACATCGATGAAATCGTCGACGCCACGGATGTCATCATGGTTGCGCGCGGTGATCTCGGCGTCGAGATGGGCTATGCGCAGCTCACGGGCATTCAGAAGCGAATCATTCGCAGAACCCGCAAGCGCAGTAAAGTCGTGATTACTGCAACGCAGATGATGGAGTCGATGATTCAGAATCCGATTCCAACGCGTGCAGAAGTATCCGATGTTTCGAATGCTGTCATGGATGGTACCGATGCGGTAATGCTGTCGGGTGAAACGGCCGTCGGCAAATACCCGGTGAAAGCCATTCGTGCGATGTCAGAAGTATGCGAAGGCGCTGAAATGTTCCCGCTGCCAGAAGGCCTGACGCGCCACCGAATTGGCGATTACTTCAAGCAAGTCGATGAGGCGATCGCAATGGCCGTGATGTACACGGCGAACCACCTGGCCGTCAAGGCGATCATCGCGCTGACCGAATCCGGGTCCACTGCGCTATGGATGTCGCGCATTCGCTCGGATATTCCTATCTACGCATTTACGCCGCATATCTCGACGAGTCGGCGCGTTACGATGTACCGCGGCGTAGGCTCAGTGTTCTTCGAGATTACGCACAAGGACTCTCGTAGCCTTTATCAGGACGTGTTCAATGCGCTTTTGCAAAACAATATAGTGGACGCCGGTGATCTCGTGATCTTCACCCAAGGGGACCTCGACGGTGTGTCAGGAAGTACTAACGCGATGAAGATTATCGAAGTCACGGCCGAGAGCTAAATCCTAAATGATGAAAATATTATTGCGACTTTTCGCGGGCGCTGGTGCGCTTATCGTTTTGGCAATCGCTGTTGTCTGGTTGGCCGTGCGCGCCAGCCTGCCGCAGCTGGACGGGGCCATCACGGTCGACGGAATTAACAGCCCGACGACGATCGTTCGTGACGATTCAGGTATTCCGACGATTACGGCATCCACGCGCGCTGATCTGGCGTTCGCAACGGGCTTTGCGCACGGTCAGGATCGCTTTTTCCAAATGGACCTGATTCGCCGTCGGGCAGCGGGAGAGCTGTCGGAACTGTTTGGCCAGGTGGCTCTGGATACCGACAAGCGTAATCGCTTCCATCGTTTTCGTTCGCTGGCGCAGAGGGCTTTTGGTCGGGAGTCTGCAGAGAATCTCGAAGTGATTGAAGCCTATGCAGCGGGAGTAAATGCAGGGCGCGATAGCCTGGGTGCGCGACCATTCGAATACATGATTCTGCAAAAAAATCCGCAAGACTGGTTGGCGGAGGACTCTTTTCTGGTCGTGTACGCAATGTACATGGGGTTGAACGATTCTCGCGCACGCAAGGATGTGCGCCGCGGATACGCACATCGGGTATTGCCTCCCGAGGTTTACACGTGGCTTTATCCGGACGGCAGCTCCTGGGATGTCCCGCTGATGGGCGAGGCACGTTCCGTGGCGCCATACCCCTTGTCGCACGAGTACTCGGTCAGGGGCTGGGACGACGATGCGCCCGCAACAAACGAGAAGGGCAGGCCACCGTTGGACGGCAGCAACAACTGGGCGGTCAGCGGCGCGTTGACAACCACCGGTCGGGCATTGGTGTCGAACGACATGCATCTGGGACTGTCGACGCCGAATATTTATTATCAGGCGCGCCTCGTACGAACAGGCATTGATCCATTCAGTGTAACCGGTGTCACCTTGCCGGGCGCGCCGTTCGTGGTTGCGGGCAGTAATGGACATATTGCCTGGGGCTACACGAACAGCTACGGAGACTGGTCGGACGCCGTCATCATCAAGCCCGGTGATGTCGCTGGCACCTACCGCACGCCGGAAGGCGACCTGCCGTTCGTCACGCACACGGAAATAATCAACGTCGCCGGCGGCGAGTCGGTTGAATTTGAGATTCGCGAAACCATCTGGGGGCCGGTCGATGAAACGGTCGAATATCCGGACGGTGAAATCGTCGTTAGCTGGATTGCACACAAACCCGAAGCATTGAACCTGAATATCATGAAGCTGGAGACGGCGATGTCGGTGAATGCGGCGCTCGACATCGCGAACACTGTTGGCATGCCACCGCAGAATTTCGTGACAGGCGATGCAGGCGGCAATATTGCCTGGACGATAGCGGGTCAGATTCCGATCAAGGCGGACTTTGACCCGATGGTGCCTGCGGACTGGAGCGAGCAGCATGGCTGGACCGGCTGGCTTGTGCCCTCCGACTACCCGCGCGTCGTCAATCCTGCAAGCGGCCGGATCTGGTCGGCTAATTCACGCGTGGTTGACGGTGAAGCCCTGCAGATTATTGGCGACGGAGGCTACGATCTCGCAGCGCGCGCCAATCAAATTCGTGACGCATTGTTCGCACGCGATACATTCGAACCCGTGGATATGCTCGCAATCCAATACGATGATCGGGCGTTGTTCCTGAGTTCCTGGCGTGACTTGCTGCTCGACGTTCTCGATTCTGAGGCCGCTGGCGACGACGCGGATCTGCTTGAGTATCGTCGTCTTGTCGAAGAGTGGGTACCCCGCGCGGCACCCGAGTCCGTTGGCTATCGACTCGTGCGAGCGTTTCGCTTTGAGGTTCGTGAACGCGTTTTCACAGGGCTCATGGCACCCGTACGGGAAGCCTACGATGAGCCTGTGAATCTTCGGATCAGCAACCAGTTTGAGGCGCCGCTGTGGCAGCTTGTCAACAAGCAACCGCTGCACTTGTTGCCCGGAAATTACGAGAGCTGGGATGCGCTGATGGTCGCCGCCGTGCGCGAAAACATTTCATGGTTCGAGCGCAATTATGAGGGACCGCTTGCCGAGCGGACTTGGGGCGAGAAAAACCTCATGGCAATCCAGCATCCGATGAGTCGGGCGATGCCGTTTCTGTCAGATTGGCTCGACATGCCGCATGTTGCGGTGGGCGGCGACAGCAATCTTCCGCGGGCGCAAGGCACGAACTTCGGGGCATCGGAGCGCTTTTCGGTGTCGCCCGGTGACGAGGAACATGGCTTGATGCACATGCCAACAGGGCAGAGCGGGCATCCGATGTCGGATTTTTACCGCAAAGGCCATGAGGACTGGCTGCACGGTCGCCCAAGCCCGTTTTTGCCCGGAGATCCGGCGTACACGCTGACCCTGATGCCGGCAGGCGGTAGTATGGATGCCGGGCATTAAGGCCAGCGAGCAATTATGAAAGAGAATCACTTCACCGGGACCAGTACCTACATAGCGACCGACGACCTCAAAATGGCCGTCAATGCGGCCGTGACGCTGCAAAGACCCATTCTCATCAAAGGCGAGCCCGGCACCGGCAAGACACAGCTTGCGGCCGAAGTCGCGAGCTCGCTCGGCATGCCCTTGCTTGAATGGCACATAAAGTCGACGACAAAGGCGCAACAGGGCTTGTACGAATACGATGCAGTTGCGCGCCTCCGGGATTCGCAACTCGGCGATGAGCGCGTAAACGATATTTCAAACTACATCCTGCGCGGCAAGCTCTGGGAGGCATTTGAAGCAGAGCGGCAGGTGGTGTTGCTGATCGATGAGATCGACAAGGCGGACATCGAGTTTCCGAACGACCTGTTGCTGGAACTCGATCGTATGGAATTCTTTGTCTATG